>Ga0307372_10007974_pt1 | contig 15008 bp, 21 predicted proteins | sample OX1MG_FD_202533 | JGI IMG/M metagenome (GOLD analysis project Ga0307372, IMG submission 202533) | Soil microbial communities from Risofladan, Vaasa, Finland - OX-1 | ecosystem: Environmental > Terrestrial > Soil > Coastal area > Acid sulfate soil | place: Finland: Risofladan, Vaasa | collected... | reverse complement strand
GATCGAGATCTTTCGCATGCCCACGTCGGCCTCCTTGGTCTCCGCGCTCGCCATCAAGCCTTGACCTGGACCTCCATCGCCGGCTTGTCCGTCCCGACAGCGAAGACCAGCCTCTCTGGCAGCTCAGTCTCTCCGCTGGGGAGGGAGAGTGCGACCATCTTCTCGCGTGTGCTGGTGCCCTTCTTCACACTGATTATCCTGCCGACCTGCCCCGCCCTGTCGCCAGAGACGACGAGGCCCGTCGCGCCCTTCGCGAGCTTCACGCTGTCCACGACCGACTGGGCGGGCACTTTCATGACCACGGTGTCCCCGCACGACGCCGTCAGCTTGTCATCGAGCATGGAGCGCCCGTCGTGGAAACCGAACTGCATGTGACCCCCTGTCACCTTTACCTTCGACCTGACGCGGCAGAGCTTCATCCCCGCCTCCGTGGAGACGATGTCCACCGGGACCAGCCCGTCCGGCGAGGGGACGAGCCTGAACGCCTTCCCTTCCTTCGGGATGCTTACCACGTCGAAGAGCCCGACGGGGAACCCCGGATCGCGCCTGGCGACTCCGTCCACCAGCACCTGCCTGGCCGTCAGCACCTGCATCACCTCCTTCTGGGTCGCGACCATTCCGAGAAGGTCGCGCAAGACTACTGCCAGCGAGTATGACTTCTCGACCGAGTGACCCCCCGGGCTCGGCTTGGTGATGAACCTGGCCTCCTTCCGGGCGATGTCCCATGAGCCGGGGGCCGAGATGCGCTTCATCTTAGTCCGTCCACTCTTCTTGCCCAAGGTCTAGCTCTCCTCCTCCGTCGAGCCGCGCCTTTCCAGGCGAGCCTTCCTGATCTTGTCTTCAAGGTTGAGGCTAGTTACAACTACCTTCGAGGCGTCTATTGGGACAGGGCCGGTCTTGCCCCCAGCGATCTTCTCGCGGGTGACGCCCTCGACGAAGACCTGTCCCGCCTTCGGGTCGACCCTGGTTATCTTGCCTTCGATCCCCTTGAACCCTCCTCTGACTATCCTGACTCCGTCGCCTTTCACGGGTCTGATGGCGCTCAGCGTGTGCTTCTCGCGGAGCTCCTTTGACAAGGACGAGCCGAATTTCTTCATTTTCTTATCATCAATCTCCTGTTCTCAAACCACCACGGAGGCCAGGTTGGCGATCCTCGGCCACTTCTCCGCCGCTTCGCTCGCGACCGGCCCTTTGATGTCCGTCCCCTTCATCTCGCCCTCCGGGGTGACGAGGACAGCTGCGTTGTCCTCGAAGCAGATCCTCTGGCCGCTCACCCTTCGGACCGCGTACTTCTGTCTGATCACGACGGCTCCCCAGACTTGGTTCCTCAAGTCGGGCGGGCCCCTCTTCACGGTGCACTGGATGTGGTCTCCCACGGAAGCCGATGGGTACCTCGCCAGCCTGGTCTTCGCCCGAGTCACCATGATGACCTTCAGGGTCTTGGCGCCCGTGTTGTCGGCGCAGACTATGACCGCGTTCGTGGGGATGGAGCGCGTGATGTAGGTCTTGAATTCTTCGACTCCCTTGGCCGAGACCGCTCTGGACTTGGTAGACATTTCCTAGACAGCTCCCTTCGTCTGGACGACCACGAACGACACGGTCTTCGCGAGCGGCCTGCATTCGGCGATGGTCGCGATGTCTCCTTCCTTCGCCTCCACGCAAGGGGGGAGGTGCGCGTGGACCTTGCTCCTCCTCCTCTCGTACCGGTTGTACTTCGGGACGCGCTGAAGGAGCTCCCTCTGGATCACTACGGTCTGCTTGTTCGAGACGGAGACGATGGTCCCTACCAGCATCTTGCCCCTCACCTTCAGGTGCCCGTGGAAGGGGCAGCGAGCGTCCTCGCAGCCGCGCTTCGGCGGCGCCATGTCGAGGCCTGCGGAGTTCATTTCGTGCGCCCTACTCCTCGCCTTCCCGGCCTTCCGCTTATGGCGATCCTTTCTTCGAGCCTTCCCTCCAGGTCGTCGCCGATGAGGATCGTCCCTCCTGATAGCTCGAGCGCGCTCCCCGTCTTTGGCAGGATGACCTTCCGCTTCCCGCCCGTTCTGATCGTGAGCGTGTGCATGGTCTCAAGGACTACCTTCCCCCTGAGACCCACAAGGAGAGTGCCTCTCGCGGCGACCACCCTGACATCCTCCCCAATGATGAAGCTCATTCGACCGCACCCTTCTCCTTCATGACGGTCAGGACCCTCGCGACGTCGCGTTTCACGCGCTTCACTGAGCCGCTCTGTTTCTGAATCATGCCCCTCGCGGCCAGGCTCCTAAGCCTCGCGAGCTCTCCACGGAGCTCAAAGAGCCTGTCCTTGAGCTCATTAGGTTCCTGCTGTCTCAGCGCCTTAGCTTTCACTCTTGGCAATTTGTTTCTCCTCTCCTTCCTTCTCTTCTACCTTCTTCTTCGTAGCGCGCTTGCGGGTTCCAGTCGTAGCCTTCGTGGCGCGCTTGGCGCGCGTGGCCTTCTTCGCCTTGGGAGCCTCCGGCTCTGCGGTCGGGGCGCCGGGGGCGGGGGCCACAGCCGGCGAGGGCGCCTCCACTGCCGTCGCTTCGGGGGCTGAGACCACAGCCTCTGCGACCACCACTCGTGGGGCAGGGGCGTGGGGCGCCGCAGCTGGGACGGCGGGCGCGACAACGGCCGCAGGCTGCTGAGCGTCCGTCACCTCGTTGAACTCTATCGTTGGAGGTAGCGCGTCAGGGATCGCTATCTTCACCTTGATTCCGAACAAGCCTAGCTTTAGCAAAACGTCAGTGGTCGCCGACCTGACTATCTCGTCGGCGGTCTCCCCGCTCTTCGGGACGACGCCCATCCTGTACTTTTCCTTGTGGGCCCTGTCGCTTCGGAGCTTCCCTGCGACGCCGATCTCGCAGCCCATCGCCCCGGCCTCCATTATCGTGGTCATGGTCCAGTTGGCGGCGCGTCGGAAGGCCGTGCCCCTGGCGACTATCTGCGCCGTCCTCTGGGCCATAATCCTAGGGTTTAGCTCGGGCCTCTCGACTTCGGAGACCGCGATCTGCGGGTTGGGAAGGTTGAACTTCTGGGCGACCCTCTCTGTCAGCTCTTTGATCCCTGTGCCACGCCTGCCTATAGCGAGGCCCGGCCTCGTGACGAAGACAGTTATCCTCGTCCCGACGGGATTCCTCTGGATGTCCACGCCTGCGTAACCTGCCTCCTTCAGCTGGGCTTCGAGGTACTCGTCAAGGTCCGCGTACGTCCTGTGCATCGAGAGCAGGCTCTTCACTGCGCTCTTTTCGACCTGAGACATGCCGCTCTACAGAGCCTCCTTCGCCACGAACTCGACGTGCACCAGCACGTGGAAGTTCGGGCTGCTTCGACCGTGCGCCCTCGGGACGTAGTCCTTGATCACGCGCCCCGCCTTCGCGGATGCGTGGATCAAGTGCACTCTTTCGGGGTCGAGGCCCTTGAACTCGCAGTTCCCCCTGAGGTTCTGAAGTACTCCGAGGATCTTTCCGGCCGCCTTCACGGGATAGGAGCCCGTCGGGAAGCCGACCAGTTCGCTCCTGTGCCCGACCTTCTTCTTGTGTCGCCTGAAGGCGATCGGCGCCTTCTGTGCCTCGACGGTCTCGGCCAGCTCGATCGCCTTTGATAACGTCATCCCTTGCAAAGTGTTACAGATCTCTCTCGCGGCCTTCGGCGAGATGTTGAGCTCCCTCCCGCTAGCCCTGACGTGAATCGCGGGGTCGTAACCCTCCATCGCATATCCGAAATGAGGCACTAGCGTCTACCGGTTCCCTCCGACCGGCCTGCGTAGTGGATATAAAGCTAACTCACCCAAGGGTTGGTAGTAGCTAGTTTTCCTAGCGGATGCCATGCATTCGGTGCGATCTTTTTTCGCACCTCGACGCCAAAGTTTAACGCCCTTCCGGGGCTTACTTCCGGAAGGAGGACTCCGCACTGGATCGCACGGGCCACGACTTGGTCATCATCGGCTCAGGGATAGCGGGGTTGCGCGCCGCGATAGAGGCTGCGCGTGTAAGCGAAGGACGGGCCGATGTCGCGGTCGTCACCAAGCTGCAGGCCATGCGCTCGCACTCTGTGAGCGCCGAGGGCGGGACCGCGGCGGTGCTGTATCCCGAGCTGGGGGACTCGTTCGAGTCGCACATCTTCGACACGGTGAAGGGCTCCGACTACCTAGGAGACCAGGACGCTATAGAGCGCTTCGTGAGGATGATGCCGTCGGAGATCTATCAGCTGGAGCACTGGGGGATGCCGTGGTCGAGGCGGGAGGACGGGAGGATCGCACAGCGCTGGTTCGGGGGGTACAGCTACCCCAGGGCGACCTTCGCGGAGGACAAGGTCGGGTTCCACGAGATGCAGACGCTGTATGACACCTGCACCAAGTACGACAACATCACCTTCTACCAGGAGTGGTTCGCGACCTCCGTCCTGGTGGAGCAGGGCGAGTTCAGGGGAGTCACAGCGATCGAGATGAAGACGGGCGACCTCCTATCGATCTCTGGGAAGGCGGGGATAATCGCGACCGGAGGTGCGGGCAGGCTCTACAGCTTCGCCACGTACGGGCACAGCTCCACCCCTGACGGGATCGCGATGGGCTATCGCGCAGGGATCCCGCTCAAGGACATGGAGTTCGTGCAATTCCACCCATCGGGGCTGATCCCCTCGGGGATACTCATCACCGAGGGGGCGAGGGCCGACGGCGGCGTCCTGCTCAACAAGGACGGCGAGCGCTTCATGGGGAAGTACGCCCCCGAGAAGCTCGAGCTCGCGTCGCGCGACGTCGTCTCGCGCGCGATAATGACCGAGATCGAGGAGGGGAGGGGGCTAAAGGACGAGAGGAGCGGGTACGACTACGTCCAGCTCGACCTCACCAAGATAGGGGCCGAGAAGCTGAAGGCCAGGCTCGCCGGGATCCGGGAGATCTCAATGAAGTTCAGGGGCATCGACCCCGTCGAGGAGCCGCTCCCGGTGAGGCCAGTCTGCCACTACATGATGGGAGGGCTCGACGTGGACATCGACGGTGCGACCAACGTGAAGGGGCTCTGGGCGGCGGGGGAGGCCGCCTGCGTGAGCATCAACGGGGCGAACAGGCTCGGGGCAAACTCGACAGCCGAGTGCCTGGTGTGGGGCCGGATAACAGGCGAGGCGGCCGCGAGATACGCGGAAGGGCGGGGCTCCGCCGAAGTCCCCAGGGACGCCGTTCTGAAGGAAGAGAGGCGGGTGTTCGACGGGATATTCCACGGGCGAGGTGGGACTAACCCCTACGACGTCAGGGACTCGATCCAAAAGGCGATGGACGGCGGCGCCTTCGTCTTCAGGACGGGCGAGGGCATCGCTCAGGCCCTGAGGTCGGTCAAGGCGCTCAGGGATAGCGACTTTCTGCACTGCGACGACCACAGCAGGCGGTACAACACCAACCTCACCAACGTGCTCGAGGTCGAGGCGATGCTGATGGCCGCGGAGGCCGTCCTCGCCTGCGCGCTCGCGCGGCGCGAGAGCCGCGGTGCCCATGCGAGGAGGGATTTTCCCAAGAGGGACGACGCGAGCTGGCTCAAGCACAGCCTCGCCTTCCGATCTGAGGGGGAGGCTGACGGAGGACACGTGAGGCTGGGCTACTCCCCGGTAAAGATGACGAGATACCAGCCCGCCGAGAGGCACTACTAGCTTAAGTAGAAAACGCTTCGCTTAGAAGGAGACGGTGAGCCCGCGAGCTGGAAGACCAGAGACACGACCCCGGCCCTGACCCGGGAGCGAAGGCAGCCCCGAACAAGAGGGGGGTCGTCGGGTGGCTAGACCCGCTCCACCTGAACCTCGAGAGATGGGCCTACGTCTTCCAGAGGGTGACCGGACTAGCGGTCCTCGCCTATGTGGTGGGGCACATCGGGGACACGAGCTTCTTCGTCGGAGGGCCGTTCGGTGAGGGGCCGAGCACGGCGAGCTGGTCTTCCGACCTCGCGGCCACCGAGAACGTGCTCGGCCACGTCGTCCTGGTCATGGTCGTCCTCGTGGTCGTCTACCACGGGATCAACGGGATGCGCCTGATACTCGCGGAGTACGGGGTGATCTTTGCGAAGCCGACGAAGCCCGACTACCCATACAGGGCCAAGTCGCTCAGGACCATCCAGAGGCACCTTATCTGGGTCGCGATCATCGCGTCGATTCTGGCTGCGCTCTACACGGGAGGGACGCTCTTTGGGTGACCTTGCGTGAGGGAGTCCGCGATGATGCAGCTTCAGTACGTCACGGCGGTGCTCGCGATCGGGCTCGTGACGCTCCACCTGCTCATGCAGGGAGTGCTTGTCCCGTACGGCGAGGCGATTTCGTTCCAGCGGGTCCTCTCGGTCTACCGGAACGCGATCGACGGCGCGCTCCTCGAAGTGCTCCTCATAGTCGTCCTGGCTCATGGCTTCAACGGGCTGAGGATAATCCTCCTCGAGTGGCGCCAGGGCGCGGCGTGGACAAGGGGCGTGGACTGGGCGGTGCTCCTCGTCACGCTTGCGACGATCGCCTATGGGACGCGGACCGTGATACTCGCGGCCACTGGGCAGGTGAGCTGATTGGGCGGCGAGGAGCTCGCGCTCAAGATCCAGAGGTTCGACCCATCCCTCGAGGAGAGGCCCCACCTGGAGCGATACGCCGTCCCAATCAAGGACGGGATGACGGTACTCGACGCGCTGATCTACGCCAAGGACAGGCTAGACCACGGGATTGCGCTGCGATTCTCGTGCAGGATGGCCTCCTGCGGGTCGTGCGGGATGAAGATTAACGGCAGGCCCCGCCTGGCTTGCGAGACGCAGGTCGCGGACCTCCGCTCCTCGACGATAACCGTCCAGCCGATGGACAACTTCCCCATCGTGAGGGACCTCGTCGTCGACCTCGAGCCCTTCTTCGCGAGGCACGCGGCGGTCTCGCCCCACATCGTGAGGAAGGGCGACCAGCAGGAGCAGGACTCCCCCACCGGCGAATACCTGATGACGCCCAAGGAGCTGGATTCCTTCGTCCAGTTCACCTACTGCATAAAGTGCGGCCTCTGCAGCTCCTCGTGCCCCACGAGCTCCACTGACGCGCTCTTCCCCGGACCCCAGGCGCTGGCGCAGGAGTACAGGTATCTGCAGGACGCGAGGGACGAGGCGGGGGAGGAGAGGCTCGACCTGGTGGACACCGAGCATGGGGTGTGGAGGTGCCACTTCGCGGGGACTTGCTCCGCGGTGTGCCCGAAGGGGGTGGACCCCGCGCTCGGCATCCAACTCCTGAAGAGGCACGTGATGGCGGCTAGGTCGCCCCTCAGGCGGCGGAGGCCGAAGACGAGGGCAGCGGCGAGGGTGTTCCCGAACCCGAACGAGGACCTGCTGAAGCGACCCTAGCGGTCACTCTGTAGGTTCGGCGTATTTGGCGCCCAAGTATCCGTAGACGCCCGTCTTGAGCACCTTCACGGAGAGCATGGCGCACTTTATCCTCGCAGGGCCGAGGTCGGACGTCCCGAGCATCTTCAGTATGTCCTCCCTGGAGAGCTCCTTCACCCACTCGAGCGGCTTCCCCTTGGCCATCTCCGTGAGCATGGAGGCCGAGGCCAGGCTGATCGCACAGCCCTTGCCGATGAACCTTATCTCCTCGATCTTGTCCTTGTCCTGGGAGACGCGGATCTGCATCTCGATTTCGTCGCCGCAGAGAGGGTTGAGGTCCTTGGCGTCGATGTCGTGGGGGTCGAGCTTCCCGAAGTTCCTCGGGTTCCTGTAGTAGTCCAGGATGAGCTCCCGGTAGAAGTCGCTGCTCAAACGCAGAACACGCTCTTGGCTTTCAGGAGGGCCCCTATGAACACGTCGATGTCGGCTGTCGAGTTGTACACATAGAAGCTAGCGCGGCTCGTCCCGGGGACGTTTAGGTGCTCCATGAGCGGCTGCGCGCAGTGGTGCCCTGACCGTATCGCGACGCCCTCTTCATCGAGGATCGACGCCATGTCGTGTGGATGGATGTCCGCTAGGTTGAAGGAGATCACTCCTCCCCGCGCCTCAAGGTCCATGGGGCCGTAGATCTTTAAGTTGGGTATGCGCGACATCTTCTCGAACGCGTACCTGAGCAGCTCGACCTCGTGCCTCCTCAAGGTCTCCATCCCGAGCGCGGTGAGGTACTCGACCGCGACGCCGAGCCCTATGGCGTCGGCGATGTTAGTCGTCCCCGCCTCGAACTTGTAGGGGACGTCGTTCCACCTCGCCCCGTCCAGATGGACTTCTTTGATCATGTCGCCGCCGGACTGGAAGGGGTCCATCGAGTCGAGCAGTTCTCTCCTGCCGTAGAGGGCGCCTATTCCGGTGGGTCCGAGCATCTTGTGGCCCGAGAACGCGAGGAAGTCGCAGCCCATCTTCTGCACGTCGAGCGGCATGTGCGGGGCAGACTGCGCCGCGTCAACGACGGTGACGGCGCCCGCCCCCTTGGCCATGGAGCAGAGCTTCTCTGCGTCGTTGATCGTGCCGAGGACGTTGGAGCACTGGGTGAATGCGACTAGCGCCGGAGAGAGGGCGAGCAGCCGCTCGAACTCCCCCATGTCGAGCCTGCCGTCGGGAGTGATGGGGGCGTACTCTATCCTCGCGCCCTTCTCCTTCGCGAGGAGCTGCCAGGGCACCATGTTGCTGTGGTGCTCCATCAACGTAAGAAGGATGATGTCGCCCTCTTTGACGAACTTTGCCCCCCAAGCGAACTTCACCAGGTTTATCGACTCAGTCGTCCCCCTTGTGAAGACGACCTCCTGGGGAGAAGGGGAGTTGACGAACTTGGCGACCTTCTTCCTGGAGTTCTCGTAGGTCTCGGTGGCCTCGATGCTAAGCTGGTGGACGCCCCGGTGGACGTTGGCGTTGTATCTTGAGTAGTAGTCGACGAGCGCATCGATCACGACCTTGGGCTTCTGGGTGGTCGCCGCGTTGTCAAGGTAGACCAGGCGCTTCCCGTTTACCTTCCTGTTAAGTATGGGGAAGTCGTTCTTGATCCTCTCCACGTCGACAGTCTTTGTAGATTCGAGCATTTCTCTTTCTCTCGGGGGCGACTAAATCTCCACAAAAATGCTTCCTTCCTCTATTTTAACATTGTAACGCTTCAGCGGCTCGAGCGCGGGGGGGTTGTAGACCCCTCCCGTCCGGAGGTCGAACTGCGAGAGGTGGAGTTGGCAGACCACGCGCTCCTCAAGCATGAATCCCCGAGAGAGCAGAGACTCCTCGTGGGTACAGATTCCGTCGACGGCGTAGACCTCTCCGCCCAGGTTGGAGAGCAGGACCTGCTTCCCCTCCACATCGACGCCGGCCATCGTCCCGGGGGAGAGCTTGGAGAGCTCGATGGTCTTCACGAACCGGGGCAACGCCTCGCCTAGCCCCTGTACTTGTAGTGGCGCTCGAAGATGTCCCCTGCGGCGTGCTTCTCTTCGTCGGGGACCTCCCCGGTAAGGGCGAGGAGGGTCTCCCTGTCGATCAGCCTTCTGCGCTCGCCCGACCACTTGCCCTCCACCGTGAACTTGGCTCCCTCGCGCGCGAACTCGATGGGGATCCTCGAGAGGACCGGCTCGAAGAACCCGATGACTATGAGCTTCTTGGCCTCGTCCTGCGGGAGGCCCCTCGCCTCCAGGTAGAAGATCTGCTCCTCGTCGATCTGCGCGACGGAGGCGGAGTGCGTGGCCTTGACCTCGTTGGTGTCTATGTCGAGGCCGGGGATAGCGTCGGACCTAGCCCGCTTGTCGAGGATCATCGCGTGGTGGGCGAGGTAGGAGTGGGAGTTCTTAGCCCCTTTCTTGATCTTGACCATGCCCTTGAAGATCGACTGAGACTCCCCCTTTAGAACGCCCCTCGCTGTGAGAGAGCCCGCCGAGTCTGGGGAGTTGTGAACGAGGTTCGCGTCGAGGTCGTAGCGTTGCTTGCCGTCGCAGAAGAAGACCTGACGTCCCTCGAAGGAAGATCCTCGCCCGTTGAGGCCGAGGTTGAACCTGGACCTGGTTATCCTTCCGCCGAGGAGGATCGAGGCGAGGGAGGCCTTCGCGTTGGTCTCTACCGAAACTCCCTCGTTGGAGAGGTAGACCGCGTTGTCGTCGAGTAGCTGGAGTATGCTGGCGTCGACCTGGGCGCCGTTCTCAGAGAAGACGTCGAGGGTCGAGCTCACGAGGAACGGGCCTGTGCTTTCGGCGGTGTAGAGCTCCTCCAGGTAGTTGAACTTCGAGCCCTCCTCCGCGTAGATTATCGTCATCTCCACGACGCTCGAAGAGGGGTTGCGCGTCACGAGCATGCGCCTGAGGGAGGATGGGGCGCTGGCTCCCTTGGGCACCCTGATGAAGACCCCTGAGTTGAAGAAGGCCGCGTTGAAGGCGGCGTACTTTTCCTCGGACGGGTTCGCGAGCCGCCTCGTGAGGAGGTCGCGCAGCAGGGACTCGTGCTTCGAGAGCGCGTCGCTCACGCTGAGCACCTCTACGCCGCTCTTCGAATAGTCCTCGTCAAGGTCAACGTGCACGGTCGTCGAGTTGCCCTGGAGGATGATGTTGGTCTCCTTCCCGGTGAGGTAGCCCTCGAAGTGTTTCCTGAGGTCGACGCTCTCGTCGGAGGGCCCGACCGGGAACTGCTCCGGGTCGAAGGCCGAGACGCCCGCGTACTTCGTGTAGAGCTGCGAGGTCTCAAGAGGCAGGGAGGAGAAGCTGCGAAGGGCCTCGAGCCTATAGTCCCTGAGCCAGTTGGGCTCGCGCAGGCCTTTCGAGAGCGACTCCACTTGCTCATCGGTGAAGCGGGAGACTGCTCTCTGGGCCATCGGAGGTCACTCGTGGGGTGTTGCTTCTAGCCGACCGCGCCGGTCATCTCGAGCGCCATCAGCCTGTTGATCTCTATCGCGTAGGTCATGGGAAGCTCCTTGGTGAAGGGCTCGACGAATCCATTGACTATCATGCTCAGGGCGTCCCTCTCGCTGATGCCCCTGGCCATGAGGTAGAATATCTGCTCCTCGCCCACCTTGCCGACGCTAGCCTCGTGGGTTACCGTGGCGTCGTCCGCCATCACCTCGACATACGGGATGGTAGAGGTCTTCGACTGCTCGTCGAGCAGGAGGGCGTCGCACCTTACCGTGGCCTTCACGTTGTGCGCGCCCTTTGCGATGTGTAGGAGGCCCCGGTAGATGGCCTCGCCTCCGTCCTTCGAGACGGACTTGGATATTATCTTCGAGGAGGTGTCGGAAGCGAGATGGATGATCTTGCCCCCTGTGTCCTGGATCTGGTTCGCGCCCGCGTAGGCCATGGAGAGGATTTCCGCAGACGCGCCCTTGCCCAAGAGGTAGATTGAGGGGTACTTCATGTTCCTGCCTGAGCCGACCTCTCCGTTTAGCCAGGTCACGCTCGCGTTCTCGTAGGCGTGCGCCCTCTTGGTGACGAGGTTGTAGACGTTCTTGCTCCAGTTCTGGATCGTGATGTAGCGGATCTTGGCGCCCTTCTTCGCGACGAGCTCGACGATGGCCGCGTGGAGCATCGACTTTTGGTACATCGCTGCGGTGCATCCCTCGATGTAGTGGACCTCGCTGTTGGGCTCCGCCACGATGAGTGTCCTCTCGAACTGCCCCATCCCCTGCGCGTTGATCCTGAAATATGACTGGAGAGGCATCGCGATCTTTACACCCTCCGGGATGTAGATGAAAGGCCCGTCGCTCCAGACCGCGCTGTTGAGGGCGGCGAACTTGTTGTCGTTCGCGGGGATTATCGTCCCCATGTATTGCTTGATGAGCTCGGGGTATTCCTGGACTGCGTTGCCTACGCTCGTGAAGATGACGCCCTGCGCCTGTAGGTCCTTCTGGAGGCTGTTGTAGACCTCCTGGCTCTCGTAGATGGCGCCCACGCCGGCGAGGAACTTCCTCTCCGCCTCTGGGATGCCCAGCTTCTCGAAGGTGTTGCGAATCTCCGGTGGGACGTCCTCCCACTTCTTCGCGGTCTCCTTCGCTGGGTGCGCGTAGTAGTAAAAGTCCTGGAACTTTATCGGCGAGAGGTCTACTCCCCAGGTGGGGACCGGCTTCTCGTTGAAGGCCTTCAGCGCCTTGAGCCTGAACTCCTCCATCCAGATGGGCTCGTTCCGCAGCCTCGAGATCTCCTTGACCACGTCTTCATTGATGCCTTTGTGGCTCTGGTCGAGGTAGCCGGTTGAGTCGGCGAAACCGTACTTTGTCTTGTAATCGTCGGTTACGATGTCTGCGGCGGCTGTCATAAACCAATTTGGTATTACCTATGTTATAGTATAAAAACGATTCGAGTTTTGGCTTTGTCCAATCCTAGGGAGATGAGTCCCATTCTTCTACCTGTCCAGTCGCGGGAGATACCTTATCTTCGGCTGAGTGGGTGGACTTCGGAGGATGCCCGACTCTCTCTATCCTTCCAACCACGGGACCGACTCGGCGGTTCGGTTGGTTGCGATTGTGTATCTAGGTGTGAGTGCGGCAATAGTCTATTACACGGCCTATCATCCGCCAATCCCTTCATTCCCCGGTTGGCTTACCGGCTTAATCCTCGGCGTAGCCCCATTAGTGATATTCCAAGCGATGCTTAGTATCTGGAGTATCGTGACTGGAAGAAAGGACAACAAAGAGTTAGGAGAGAAGCTAGACCGATTGGTCGTCACTATAGACGAAGAAACTAATTCAATCCGCGAATTGGTTGATGAAATCCGGGCTGACAGAGCCGAGAGGAAAGCCGCTAACGCCCAGAGAGATGCTCCGACAAAATCACCCTGATTGTCTCTGGAATCGAGTCAAGCATCCTCTTCTTTCGCTCCTTCTCAAGAGCCGACTCCAATTCTTCCGTGATTGCCACGTTGTATTTCTTCATCATTGCCACTAGCTAGGAAAGGCTCTCTATTTATTCCTATGTGCGCCCATAGAGATAATGATTATATGGGTCTCTATGTCTACCTATGGGTGGCGATAAAGAGATGCACGACGCACAAACTCTCCAGCTTCTTGAAGTCCGACGAATGAAGGGCGAGCAGATAGCCGACACCGAAGGCAACATCGAGAGGATAGACGGTAACACCTACCGCGTCCACTCCCAGACTTCGGACGTTTGGTATGGGGTGCGCCACAACTTCCGGGGCTGGTCGTGCGACTGCGCCGACTACAAATTCCGGGGCCTCGGCAAGTGCAAGCACACCTTCGCGGTAGAACTCTCTGTAGCTCTCAGGAACAGAATAGAGGAATCACGCATAATCCAGCCGCTTGATGTCCAGTCGTGCCTCTACTGCTATTCCAAGAACCTAGTGAGGGACGGGATTCGCCACACAAAGGCCGGGCTAGACATCCAGAGGTTTTCATGCAAGGACTGCGGAAAGCGGTTCGTCCAGAACCTAGGCTTCGAGAGGTTGAAGGCCACGCCCCAGATTGTCACTAGCGCCCTTCAACTCTACTTCTCCGGCGAGAGCCTTCGGAATACCCAGAAATTCCTAGCCATGCAAGGCGTGAAGGTCTCGCCCCAGACGGTCCTAAACTGGATAGCGAAGTATGTAAAGCTGATGGAGAAATACCTAGAGCAGATTACGCCACAGGTCTCCGACACATGGAGAGCCGACGAACTCTATGTCAAGGTGAAGGGCAACATGAAGTATCTCTTCGCCATGATGGACAACGACACAAGGTTCTGGATAGCCCAACAGGTAGCGGACCACAAAGGGACGAGCGACGTAAGGCCACTGCTCCACGACGCACAAGAGACAGCGGGCAAGAAGCCCGCGACGTTCATCTCAGACGGAGCGCCAAACTTCCACGACGCATACAACAAGGAATATAGGACGAACCGCTTTGATTCGACGGTCCACATCTCCCACATCAGACTTCAAGGCGACCACAACAACAACCGCATGGAGCGTATGAACGGAGAGCTACGCGACAGAGAGAAGGTGATGAGGTCGATCAAGACCGCCGACTCGCCCATACTCAAAGGCTTGCAAATCTACCACAACCACATGAGGCCGCACATGGCTCTCGACAACAAGACTCCCGGAGAACTCGCGGGAATCGTAATCGAGGGAGCCAACAAGTGGCTTACACTGATTCAGAACGCCAGCAAGAAGTGACAGACGGAGAGGCCGAGTATTTCATCGATGGGCTGATTGTAGCGGCGATTATTTTCTCAGTAATACTTGTTGTTAGAGTCTTGGCTTCAACTTTCTGGTGAGTCTTACGAATCCTAGAAAAAGAACGCCCGTGGCGAGGATAACGATTGCGATGGAATTAGAACTTGACGATAATGTGAGATTGGGAGAATACGAAATGGCACCGACCGCCACTAGGAATACGCCCATTACGCCGAATAGAAGTCTGAACTGGTTTCTTTGCTCCATCTATGATTCTAGAGTGTTACCCGGCATTTATGGACATCTCCCGCCACTGGACACCCAGAAGAATCCGGAACGCCTCCCGCAGATTGGACAAAGCCCGAGTTTTGGTGCTGTCAAGTCTGCATCGGAAGCCCGTCACTTCTTGGGCTGTAAACTTTCGTCGGATGCCTTACGTTCTTTCTTAGGCCATCCAAATTCTTCTTCATACTTTCGCTCCCTTTCTAGTTCGGCTTTTATTATGCTCTCTCTAGTCGCATCGTCTTCCGCCGCGATATATGCCCTCTGCCGGTCCCGAGGCATTCGCCGCAAGAGCTTCCTTTCCTCCTTTGGCAGACTCCAGTTCGATTCAAGCTGGACCAGATTTTCGCCGACTTGGTATCCGATGGCGCCGATGCCGAGAGCGAGGAGACCCATGAACATTCCAAAGAAGCTGAGACTGGTATTCTCATAATGAGAGAAGATGATTAACGCTACTCCAGCGGAGGCCAAGCCAATTCCTCCTCTTTGCAGAATCTTCTGCTTCGTTGAAACTTCCAATCCGCAAAGAACTCACTTCAGCTCAAAGATTTATTCCTTGCTCGCGTTCAGGCGTGTCGAATAACTTGACGATGCGTCACGGCTTGCCAGGAGTCTTTCCTGACGCACCACCTCGCTACGGGTTGATCCCCACGAACAGGTTGTAGACCGAGGCCTTGACGAGCAGCTCGTTGA
>Ga0307372_10007973_pt1 | contig 15009 bp, 11 predicted proteins | sample OX1MG_FD_202533 | JGI IMG/M metagenome (GOLD analysis project Ga0307372, IMG submission 202533) | Soil microbial communities from Risofladan, Vaasa, Finland - OX-1 | ecosystem: Environmental > Terrestrial > Soil > Coastal area > Acid sulfate soil | place: Finland: Risofladan, Vaasa | collected... | reverse complement strand
AATAATGAGCAAAAATTGTGCTGAAATGCAGTAGAATCAACACTTACGCACATGTGTTCATAACTAATTTTATGATACAACCACTGCCAGCATTGAGTTAGAGAGTTTTCTTGCAGATACTATTTAGCAAAGCAAGGATTTGATATTGGTCTAATATAAGCGACTGCCAACATTCGGAACGATCTCTTATGTTGGCTCATGCATCCGCTGCCATTTATATTAAAGTGGAAATATTCCTGCAACAGTGGGCTTGCTTCTATGCTGGCAGAAGTGCAAATCCTGATCATTTTAAGAAAGGATAATTTTAGGCTAGGGCCCTACTAATGCCAGCCTGTGAAAAAACTAAATTATTAAAATCCTGAAAGCAAATTTTAATTATGCCTTAGAAAAAATATCAGTCATTTAATCTTTGTAATAAGTAATTTCTCTTTTGGTAATTTTTTCAGGTTTACCGTTTTCATCTGATTGTGTTCTTTGAGTCCAGTTGCCTTTATCATCAAAACTATCGTACTTATATTTTGTTACTTTATTCGTAGTAGAATCTTTTACAACACTTTTGGTATCACTTTCTATCACATTATTTTTATCATCTAATTTTAGAGTGGTTGTAGAAGTTACTTTACCCAGGCTATCTTTCATTTCACCACCTGTATTAATCTGATTGTTATAAGTATTTGACATGGATCCACTAAAGGTGCTATCGGCATTATATTTTTTCATGTCTGTAATCTGGCCATAATCATTTTGTAAAATATTGGTAAAATAAAACTTCATTTTATTTGTTGAATCATATTGCTCTGCTCCGGAATATTTTCCGTCTTTATCAATCTGGATTGAAAATGCTAAAGACAAATTCCCGTTTTTTGAAATTTTTATCCCTTTCATGGCTCCATTATCAAAATGAGTAAAAGCTTCTTCGTCTGAATCAGTGCCTACTTTATTAATAGAACTATATTTTGTGATATAACCCTTCTTATCATATTTAACTGTAACCACACAGCAAGAATCCTGCTCACCAATTTTACCCGTACTATCCACCTTATAATCTGTTGTTACAGTTTGTTCTACATTTCCCTTCAAATTATCCGCAAGTACATCTGCATTCTTTGGATACTCTTGTTTCTTTTGATTACAGGAAAAAGCAATGATGCCGGTTACAGCAAGAAAAATAATTTTTTTCATTTTGTTTCATTTAGAAATTAAAAAAAATTACGGAATAGGAAGGAGAGTAACAATTGGTTAGAAGAGTTTAAAGGTAATAAATTTCATGATATGTAAGTAAAAAATCTGCATACACAGTTTTCGTTAAGTAAGAAGTGCGAAGGATATTCGCTTGTTTGCATCTTCTAAATTGCAGAGTTTGCAAGTTCCCCCAAAAAAACCTACTTTCAGATTTTTAAACCACTGCATTTTATGAGACGCAACAAAAACATTAAGCTGCTTATTATTATCTGTATTTTCTTTTTCTCTACAAATAGGGTAGCAGCACAAAAGCTAATGAATAGTGTAGGCTTAACTCTGTCTGTTTTACAGGGTACGCTTCACCAGGGAGTGGGCAGCTACGAATCTTTTGGTGTTGAACAAAATAATGCCACCTGGTTTCCGAGATATAATTTTATTGAAGCCGAAAATTCTTCAGTCAGTATCGGCGCTCCCATAGGTGTTGGAATCGGGCTCGTAACCAATACGATTGGTGGTGATGCAGGAGTACTTTTTTCCTATGATCTTCCTGTGGTAATTGACTATAATATCGGCTGCAAATCAACCATGGACAATGATAAAACATTTGGAGGCTATTTTGGAGCAGGTTTCGGTTACAATAAGGTTATTATATCCGGAAGCAGCTATTCAGATTTTAATGGTGCATCGTATGGCCCCCTGATCAGAGCAGGCTTTCGCTTTGGTGGGTCGGACAATGAAAGTTGGAATGGTCATGGTCTTACAGCAGGGATTTATTATAAAATGGGCCTTGAAAGTGATAAATTGCATACCATTGGATTTAATGTCTTAATGGACTTTTGATTTTTTACGGTATTATTGAAATCGTAGGGACAAGTTGCGACCTGTCCTACCATAGTCTCCAAAGTATTTCAGCCGATGCAGTTGTTCCATTAAAAAATTAATGCCGTCGCCTTGTCTTTGACAAACGAGATCAATGGAATCGCACCTTTCTTTTTATTTCATAGATTTCCATTATCAATCAAAGGTTTCCAATTAAAATTTCGCAGTTACTTACAACAACTATTTACAAGGAATGGTAAATATTATTTTGGAAATTGAGATTGGTTTTATAATCCCTGATGAGACATTTTTTAATTTTGAAAGAGAATGAATACTCATAGAGGCAGAATGATCAAATCGTCCTAAAACATTAAATTGCAGAATAAAAAATCAATCCTGTAATCACTAAATCATATATACTACATTCACCAATCCCAAAAACTGATATACATGAAATATCTACGCCTCCTTTCTTCAGGCGAAAATAACAAAGTGATTGCTCTTTCCGAAACTGAAGTGGCCAAACTTTTTGTAGGTGATACCCGCTCCGATATTGGTTCAGAAGCAGAGAAAATGAAATATGCCAATGATATCAATAATTTGGTATGCCGTTTCATAAGGCTTGATTTTGATGAATCGCTGCAAAGTGATATGTTGGTAATGGAACGAATATACCCAATTGACTACAGAGCTTATGAAGTAGAAAAAAGGGAATTGTGGGTTGAAGCTTTTTTTGATGAGATGAAAGAATTGCACAACGCCGGTTTTGTACACCGTGACATTAGGCGACCTTCTGAAATCTCTGGACAGGCTTTCGATAATATTCTTCTTACCAACAACGGAATCCGGTTGATAGATGTAGGGATATCTGCCTTGCGCATACAAGTGGGCACAAGGTTATTTGATAAATATATTGAAATTGAAAATACGGAGTTACAAGAATTTGAAACTTATTTTTTATCCAGGTAAAGGGGACGCCAGTACACGAACTGTACGGAAGTGATGATGGTAAAAATAGGACAGTTCAGGTACGGACCAGGTCACCACTGTCCGTACATTATTAATTACTAAATTCATAAAAAAATTATGCAAAAATCATTTTCTTTTTTATCCATTCTTATCACTCTGATCATTTCATCATGTACATCAAACCAAAAAGATTTGTACAAAAACTGGAATGTATATGGAGGCACAAAAGATGCTTTACATTATTCTTCTTTAAAAGAAATAGATACTAATAATGTAGATCAGTTAAAAGTTGCATGGATCTATCATTCAGGAGATGCAGATACTGCGGTTCATTCGCAAATAGAATGTAACCCAATCATTGTGGATAGCATTATGTATGCTACGTCACCAAAACTAAAATTACTGGCGCTTAATGCAGCAACGGGCAAACCAAAGTGGATTTTTGATCCTGTTGTTTCTTTGGCTACCGATTCTGTTACATCATCACAATTAGCAGCGACCTTTTCAAATGCCTGTCGTGGTGTTACTTATTGGACTGATGGGAAAAATGATAAAAGAATTTTTTATACAGCAGGTTACTATTTAATATGTGTAGATGCTAACACAGGTAAGCTTGTAAAGACTTTTGGGAATAATGGCAAAATTGATTTGCATGATGGTTTTGGGCGCGATGTAAAAGATCTCTATATCACTTCCACCACTCCCGGTATTATTTATAAGAACCTGTTGATCCTCGGTTCGAGAGTAGCGGAAGATGCTACAGCAGCGCCCGGCGATGTGAGAGCTTATAATGTAGTAACAGGAAAACAAGAGTGGATATTCCACACCATACCGCATCCAGGTGAATACGGTTATAATACATGGGAAGATAAAAATGGATGGCAACATCTTGGCGGCGCTAATAACTGGGCGGGCATGAGCCTTGATGAAAAAAGGGGATTTGTATTTATTCCTACAGGTTCTGTGTCTTTCGATTTTTATGGTGGTAAAAGATTAGGCAATGATCTTTTTGCAGATTGTGTTTTGGCATTGGATGCTGCAACCGGTAAACGTATCTGGGATTTTCAAACAGTACATCATGATCTTTGGGACAGGGATCTGCCGACTGCGCCTTTATTGGTTACTATTACAAAGGACGGAAAGAAAATTGATGCTTTGGCGCAAACAACTAAAAGTGGTTTTATCTTTTTATTCAACAGGAAAACAGGTGAGCCAATTTATCCGGTTAAAGAAACTCCTGTACCAACTCAATCTGAACTTATTGGCGAGAGAGTTTCTCCCACACAACCGATTCCTTCGCTTCCGGAGCCTTTTGCCAGGCAGATTGTAAGCGATTCGGATTTAAATAATCTCGTTTCTGATTCATCATTTAATGATATTAAGAACAGGTTGGCAGGATATAAAAATGGTAATATTTTTAACCCACCATCAAGAGAAGGAACCGTCATATTTCCCGGCTTTGACGGTGGCGGAGAATGGGGCGGCCCAGCCTTTGATCCTTCAACAGGAATATTGTATGTGAATGCTAATGAAATACCCTGGATATTAACGATGATAGATGTAAAGCAAAAAGCACCGATGCAGGAAACTTACCTTCAGGCAGGAAAAAGATTGTATGTTGAGAACTGTGTTACCTGTCATGGTCCCGAAAGAAAAGGCAGTGGAAGTTATCCTTCTTTAATTGGTGTAAACAAAAAATATAGTGAAGCGTCTTTTGAACAATTGATTTCCAATGGACGAAAAATGATGCCTGCTTTTAGCAGGCTTTCGAATGAAGAAAAGGACGCTATTGCTTCTTTTATTCTTAATTTAAAACCTGATCAAAATAAAAAGTTTATAGAATCTGTAGCCCCTAAGGATCCTTATCTAAATCTTCCATATACCAGTACAGGATATAATAAATTTCTTACCAAAGAAGGCTATCCGGCAATTAAGCCACCATGGGGAACCTTAACGGCTATTAATTTAAACACGGCTAAAATTGTTTGGAAAGATACATTGGGAGATCATCCTGAATTAAAAGCAAAAGGTATTCATTCCGGTACGCAAAATTATGGTGGTCCGGTTGTAACCGCAGGAGGCTTATTATTTGTTGCTGCTACAAGTGATCATAAAATCAGGGCTTTCAATAAAAGAACAGGGCAATTATTATGGGAAGCCGATTTGCCTGCTTCGGGTTTTGCAACACCTGCAGTGTATCATTTAAATGGGAAAGAGTATATCGTTATTGCATGCGGAGGCGGAAAATTAAATACTCAATCGGGAGATGCTTATGTTGCTTTTGCATTACCCGGTAAATAAATTGGAATCGCTAAGCATGAGCCTTGAACTTACCTGAGTAAATTTTCTACGAATCTATTTTTCGGTGCAGCCCTTGGTATTATTTCTACCAAACTTACCTATTGGATATTTGATAAAGTAAAATATAAAAAAAAAGAAGAGAAGTTGTCATTTACAAGCCGGAGATTTCTGCATATCAATAAGCAGTCATTTCTTATTTTTTACAGGCTGATGCATCATAAGTTTTTCAATAACTTTTCCAATCTGTGCAGGAGTTTGTTTAAAAGTCAGGTACTTAAATTTATCGCCTGGTATAATGCTGTCTTTTCCATCAGGAAGCACAGTAAGGTTTAATTTGCGAAAATCAAACCAGGGCTTTATACCACGCACAGCAACCAGTACAGCTGTTTCATCCCAACTATTTCTGCCAATTGTATTATGATCTTTTGCCAGGGCAATAGTAAAAGCATCTTTCACCGGGCTGTTTTGTATGGCATCATTATGAATGAGAGATATGCCGGTTAATATTTTTTCTCCAATTTCAAATCCACTTAAAGTAACAGGAGTAGGCCATTCCTCAAATACTTTTTTTGAAGAGGCAGCATCAGTAGCCACGTTAAACTCGTAACCACTGTTCCCGTTTTTTAGCGAAGCTGCCATTGATACTAATTGCTTTACCTTTTTTGCAACTAATGTTTTTCCATCAAGCGGTGAATAGGCATCTCCTTTTGATTCTAAAAGTCCGGCAAGGTTTGTGAAAAACCCAATTGTTACTATAGTAACACTATGGTCCGGCTGCGAAGAAAGAATTTTACGATAGAGTTTTACGGCATCCATGGCATCAGCGTTGGATCGTAATGAATGAGGATATTTTTTTATGATAGCCTCTGCCCATTCCTGCTGACATTCTTTATTCGGCTCTTCTTTTTTTGTAACTCCTATCGGAATATCCGGGCGGTTAAAATAAGTATTCAATACACTTATTGTAGGTCCTGTTGTTTCAAAAGCATTAGAAGAAATGGTAGCCAAAATTTTAGCTTCTCCTTTTTCAGCAAACGCATGAAGAATTGCCATTGCGCCAACGTCATCATAATCCGGTGCAATATCCGTATCTATAATTATATTTATCCGTGAAGACTTTTTATTGAAAGAAGTAAATAATGCTGCAATGAAAAATAAAATAAATAGTTTCTTCATGTTAAATTATTCTATGTGAAAATTCCGGCAATTGCCAGATCCTTATAAAAGTAAAATTAATCAACTTCCCACATTAATAATAAGGTTTCATCTGTTGAATTTTATTGAGCTCTGTTAATCTCTGCTTTCTTTGTTTTTGAATACGGCTACTAATTAAATATTTTTGCATCTCAGTTATTTTTGAAAAAATAAAAATTTCTACCAGGGTTACTATTTTATCTCCAAAGGATAAACCTATATAAATGGAGAAAATTATTGAATTAAAAAATTTGAATGACAGCAGAACATCAAAGGCTCTTAGACAATTTACCTAAAAATGTTCCTATAGAAAAATGGGGACCTTACCTAAGCGAAAGACAATGGGGAACCGTGCGTGAGGATTATAGTACAACAGGGGATGCATGGAATTACTTTCCTTTTGAACAGTCGCATTACAGGTCTTATATATGGGGAGAAGATGGAATAGCAGGTATTTCAGACTTATTCCAAAACCTTTGTTTTGCGGTTTCTTTATGGAATCGTAAAGATCCTATTTTAAAAGAAAGATTATTTGGACTTGGAAACAAAGAAGGTAATCATGGAGAAGATGTAAAGGAATTGTATTATTATCTGGATAATATTCCTACGCATTATTATATGGAATATTTGTATAAATATCCTCAAAGGGAATTTCCTTATGAAGATCTGAAATTACAAAATAGAAACCGTTCGAAAGTTGATCCCGAATATGAAATATTAGATACAGGAGTTTTCGATAACAATGAATATTTTGACGTTACAGTAACATACGCTAAACTGGATTCAACGGATATCTTTATAAAAATAAATATCCATAACCGTTATACAGAAAGCGCAGGCATTACGATACTGCCCACATTATGGTTTTACAATCGTTACAGCAATGAAAGGCTTGAAGAAAAACCATTGATTACTGATTATAGTAAAACAGCTGTGAAAGCGAGCCACCAAAGATTAGGGACTTACTATTTGTATTATCCCAAATCGAGAGGAACTTACTATACAGATAATATTACCAATACACAAAAGGTTTTAGGAATCCCCAATGAAACTCCTTTTGTTAAAGATGCATTTCATGATGCCATCATTAGACGAAAAAATGTAAAAGCTTTGCGAACAAGAACTTCGGGGACTAAATTTGCTCCTGTTTATGATTTCACGATTGAGGGAGGGGCCTCTAAAACCCTTTACCTTCGGCTTTCTGATAAGGAACTGCAAAATGGGTTTGAAAAAGGTTTCGAGAATATTTTTGCAATTCGCAAAGCAGAGGCAGATGATTTTTATAATACCATTTTGCCAAAAGATATCAGCCCTGATCAGAAAAATATTCAGCGCCAGGCGCTTGCCGGTATGTTATGGAATAAACAGTTTTATCATTATGATGTAGAAAGGTGGCTTACGACCAGTGACGGCATTACACCGGTAAATGATGGTAAACTTTATGGCCGTAATCATGAATGGAAGCATCTCAAAAACCAGAACATTATATCAATGCCTGATAAATGGGAATATCCCTGGTATGCTGCCTGGGACCTTGCTTTTCATTGTATCCCGATGGCCATGATGGATGCCGGATTTGCCAAGCATCAGTTAATCCTGATCATGCGTGAATGGTTTATGAAACCGGATGGCCAATTGCCGGCGTATGAATGGCATTTTAGTGATGTAAATCCACCTGTGCAGGCGTGGGCTGCTTTGCAGGTTTACCGAATAGATAAATCTGCCACAGGAGTGGGGGATATTAAATTTCTTAAAAGAATATTTCAAAAGCTGATTATAAATTTTACCTGGTGGATCAACCGAAAAGATGCCAGCGGGAACAATATTTTCCAGGGCGGATTTCTTGGACTTGATAATATCGGTGTATTTAACCGCAGCACTGAAATGCCCGGAAACCATCGCCTGGAACAGGCTGACGGAACAAGCTGGATGGGAATGTATGCATTGAATATGATGGATATGGCTTTGGAAATAGCTCAGGCTGATGAAACTTTCCAGGACACCGCAACAAAATTCTTTGAACATTTTATATTAATTGCGGAAGCATTAAACCAATATGGATTATGGAATGACAGTGATAAGTTCTTTTATGATCTTCTTTCCAAAGACGGAACAATTTCCATTCCTTTGCGCATTCAATCTATTGTGGGACTTACTACATTATTTGCCGTTTCTGTTATTGAAAAAAGTGTTCGCGATAAATTGTCGGATTTCAAAAAAAGAACAATTTGGTTTGAAAATTATCGTAAAAAAAACAATCGTTTCTGGCCCAATGAAGAACAAACCGGTGGTGAAAAGATTTTGTTATCCCTAATTAAGAAGGAAAGGTTAATAGATATTTTGCAACATTTGCTTAATGAGGAAGAATTTCTTTCTCCCGGCGGTATAAGGGCTTTATCTAAATACCATGCTGAACATCCTTATGCGTTAACGATTGAAAATATAGAATATAGTATTCATTATGATCCGGGTGATTCTACTTCTGATTTTTTCGGAGGAAATTCTAATTGGCGCGGCCCAGTTTGGGTACCCATCAATTACCTTATTATTCAATCTATCCGGAAGCTTGGAGAATTTTATGGAGAGGATCTCTTGGTTGAATATCCTACTGGTTCAGGCAACAGGATCAATCTAAAGTGTGTAGCCGATGAATTGGCGAAAAGAGTAATTAGCTTATTTGAAAAAGATCATGAGGGTAACAGGCGGGTTTTTGGAAGAGACAACTGGTTTTATCATCAACCGGAGAATCAGCATCTTATTTTATTTTATGAATATTTTCATGGAAATGATGGAAAAGGTTTGGGCGCCAGCCATCAAACAGGATGGACATCTTTGGTGGCACAATTGATAAGTGAACTGGATAAAAAATAATTTACAATCAAAATGAAAACTTCTTTTACAAAAGAAATAACCGAACAAATAATATTATTTGTTTGGTTACTGAAATCTAAAATCATTACATGCTTGCCCATTATTTCCTATTGAAAAAAAGCAGGCTTTTAATTTCAATTAATGCTAACTCTTAATTTACATTAAATGCTTTCTGTACCGCTCTCAGGTCATTTAGATTTACATCTTTGTGCAAGTCTAAACTTTGAGCATCAATCAGAATAACTTTAGCTGAAATGTCCTGTGTAGGAGGATTCATAATATTGCCTGATATATCACTGATGTCAATACTTACATATCCGTTGGAATGGATAGCGCCATAAGTAAATCCATCAAATACCTCAGGAAGTGCTTCATAATAATTAGTACCGGAAAACGAAAGATATACCAAAACGCCTCCACCTAAGTAAATGGAATTATCAAGTTCGGGTATCTGTAATGATGCTGTATAGCTTAATCCACCATTGTTAGTAGTCCAATCGGAAGGAGCAATATTATATACTGCCGAATAGGCCTGGTTTACCTGTTGAACTTGTGTGATTTCTTTCTTACAGGAAGAAAAAATAAATAGTGGAATGGCTGATAGTAAAAACAATTTTTTCATACAATTTTTTTTAGGGTACAACGATCTAATAAATAATTTGGTTACAATGTTCTGACAAATATCTTCCCAAAAAGTTTAAAAATGCCAAATATTGATTTAAAAAAAAGTGAATATTCTATTTCTACTAAAAACGGAAGTCGGAAAGCTTTTATTGTTTTAATACTTAATAAAGAAAATAAAGCTGAAAATCGCTTTTGAAAGTTGGTTATATAAATTCAAATAGAATCAGTTTACACTACTGTTATTGTGTATTTAAAAAGTGCAAAGTTGCACTGGTGTAATTACTATAAATATGGTGATCGGCTACTGAGATATTGATCTGATCTTAAAACTTCAGATAGAATGATTCATGAATAGAGAGTGAAAGTCTACACCTCTAAGAAACAAATGAAATGTTGAATAATCTTGCTTTTTGCATAAAAGGATGGTTTTAAAAATATAACTTTGAGATTATAATTCTCGTTACCAGATAATTCCCGACCATTTGTAAATTACTGAAGATTGATTTTTGATTCAAGATAGCCTTTAGAGAGTTTTTTCATTTTTTCTTACAGAGAATATTTTTTAAATAGATCTTTAAAAATTGTAATTTACACCATGCAAGAAAAAAAAATACCTTACGAACAAACAACCTTCGTGGATTCTTCTAAACCGGTTTGGAATTATTCGCTATTTGATGAAGAAGACATTCGCAACTTCCAAAACGGCACTCATTACAGTCTATATAAAAAATTTGGTTCACATCCTGTTTCCGTTTTAGGGAAGAAAGGCTTCTATTTTTCTGTATGGGCACCAAATGCAACTTACGTAAGCGTAGTAGGTGATTTTAATCATTGGAATACTGAAGCACATCCTTTATTCGTAAGACTTGAAAAATCGGGCATTTGGGAAGGTTTTATTCCAGATTTGAAGGAATACGAAAATTATAAATATTATATTGATGGATTTGAAGGAGCTAAAATCTTAAAAGGTGATCCTTTTGCCAGACACTGGGAAACGCGCCCTGCCACTTCATCAAAAACAAAAGATATTCAATACAATTGGAACGACACTACATGGATGCATAAACGTAAGAATTACAATTCACTTAACTCTCCCTGGAGCATTTATGAAGTGCATCTCGGAAGTTGGATGAAACCTGTTCCTGATGATGAATATTCTGTAAATTCCTATGACCAAATGATCGGGCTTCTTGTTCCCTATGTAAAGAAAATGGGATTTACTCACGTAGAGTTGATGCCTGTAATGGAATTCCCTTATGATGGAAGCTGGGGCTACCAGGGTTGCGGTTATTATGCACCTACATCACGGTTTGGCATACCCGAAGATTTTATGAAATTGATTGAAGCTTTTCATCACCAGGATATTGGTGTTATCCTGGATTGGGTTCCCTCACATTTTCCACATGATGCTCATGGCTTATATAAATTTGACGGGACGCATACTTATGAATATGCCGATATGAGGAAAGGGTATCATCCTGATTGGAATTCTTACATTTTTAATTATGCAAGAGCGGAAGTGAGATCATTTTTAATAAGTAATGCGCGCTATTGGTTTGATCTTTACCACATAGACGGAATGAGAGTTGATGCTGTAAGTTCTATGCTGCGGCTCGATTATTCAAGAGAGAAAGGAGAATGGGAACCTAATGAACATGGTGGCAATGGAAATATGGAAGCTATCGCATTTATCAAAAATCTGAATGAAATGGTTTATCGTGATTTTCCGGATGTACAAATGATTGCAGAAGAATCTACCGACTGGCCACAAATTACAGGGCTTACTACTCACGGCGGCATGGGTTTTGGAATGAAATGGATGATGGGATGGATGCACGATACTCTTGACTACTTTAAAGTGGATCCTTTATTCCGAAAAGGTGAACAGGATAAATTCAGTTTCAGTATGGCGTATTTTTATAATGAAAATTTTATTCTTCCGCTAAGTCATGACGAAGTAGTGCATGGGAAATCACCGATGCTTTATAAAATGCCGGGAGATGAATGGCAAAAATTTGCAAACCTGCGTACTTTATATTCCTATATGTTCACACACCCCGGAGGTAAATTGCTTTTTATGGGGAATGAATTCGGACAAACGTCTGAATGGAGTTACAGCAGAGAGCTTGACTGGCATCTATTGGCTTATGAGCCACATAAAAAATTACAACATTTTTTGACGGATCTCAATAAATTATACACTTCACATCCGGCCTTCTATGAATATCAATTCGATCCCAAAGGTTTTGAATGGATTGACCTCAATCATCGAAATGAATGTGTGATGTCGTACATGCGAAAAGGGAAAAAGAACCAGGATGATTTGCTTGTTATCTTCAACATGACACCCGTTGAAAGATATGATTGGAAAATACAGGTAAAAGAAAAATCTTCATGGAAACAAATCTTTTGCAGTGATGACCAACAGTATTGGGGTACAGGGAAATTCTCGAAACAGGATATTGTAACAAATATTTTGGATAAAAAACACCATCTATTTGAAATAAATTGTAACCTTCCTGCGTTAAGTGCCATAGTACTTCAATAGCGGTACTGTTTTTGCTAAAATATTTACTATGAAAAACCTTCTTCTCACAATTGGAGTGAATTTCATTGCTTTATTTTCCTTTTCTCAAAATGCGGATAGTTCACAATTTTATTACCAAAAAGGAATGGAGAATAGTAATGGAAAATTGTATGCAGTTGCTGCAAAAGATTTTGATAAAGCTATTCAGTTTAACCCCAATTTTACTGAAGCATATATTGCAAACGGAAAAGCAAACCTTGCCATGTACAGATTTGGCCCTGCTACAGAAAATTATGAAAAAGCGTATCAGTTAGATCCTAAAAATAACGAAGTTATTGAGGAGCTATCTTCTTTATATTTTAATAATAGTCAGTTTCAAAAAGCAATTGATCTTGCTAATGAATGTAATAATTGTGATAACACGGATCGTATTCTGGGAATGAGTAATTATGCTCTTGAGGATTATGGCAAAGCTGCAAAATATTTACAACTGGCACTATCTAAAAATGACAAAGATGCGCAGGCAACCTATACTTTAGGGCTTACTTATCTTGAATTAGAAAATGAAAAAAGCGCAATTGAAGAATACCAAAAAGCGATTGCTCTTGAACCGAACCAAAGTTTTTGGATCTATGAATTAGGGTTAATTTGCTATAACCAAAACGATTATAAAAGCGCTTTGAAGTATTTTGATATGGCCGCTGATAAAGGTTATAACAAAACCAATGATTATTATGAAAATTATGGGTTTGCGCAACTCTATACCGGAGATACTGAAAATGGAATTAAAACTCTGGATATAGTCCTTGAACGAAAACCCAATAACAAGGAATTGCTCAACAATATGGCTCATGCCATGTATGATACTAAAAAATACAATGAAGCACTTGGATATTTTGAGAAACTACTTGATATTAATCCCAAAGATGCTTCTTCTTTATTTATGGCTGGTCTTACACTTCAAAAATTAGGGCAAAAAGATAAAGGTGAAAAAATTTGCGATAATGCCATTGCTTTGGATCCATCACTTACAAGATACAGGCAAACGAAACAAATACCGGAAGGACTTTAGTCAATTAATTGGCTAATCAGCACCTTAGCTAACTATCAATTCATCATAAGAACATTTACGCTTCTTTGCAAAATATTAAAAGCGATTTCTGACATCAGGTTTTCTTTATCAAGAGTAGGATTTACTTCGGTAATTTCAAAACAACAAATTTTTCGGTTTTGCATGAATTTACTTACCAGGTCTTCAGCTTCTCTTTCCCTTAATCCATTACTTACCGGAGTTCCTGTGCCTTTTGAAATAGACGAATCGAGACAATCCACATCGAAACTTACATAAATATTTGTACATTCATTTAGAAATCGAAGTGCTGCTTTTACCACACTCTCGGGTCCTTTTCTTCTCACTTCATTAGTGGTTATCACCTTCATTCCATATTTATCAATCAGGCTTTTTTCTTCTTTTTCATAATCTCTTAAAGAAATAAAAACAATATCCTCACCCAAGACTTTAGGATTTATTTTTCCAAAATTTTTTAATTGATCCCATTCTTTTTTTGTTTTTTCATCGGGGTCGTGCACTTTATTTTCTTCATTGTTATCACCAATAGAAACAGACAAAGGCATTCCATGCATATTGCCCGAAGGTGTTGTATAAGGAGTATGAAGATCCGCATGTGCATCAATCCAAATGATACCGAGGCGACTTTTCGGATTGGCCATTTTTAAGCCAGCAATGGTGCCACCGGCAGTACTATGATCTCCACTTATGACAACCGGGAAAAAATTATTTTTAATACTTTCTTTCACTGCTTTGGAGACCCTGTCATACATGGTTATTACACCGCTGATCCTTTTCGCATACGGAGATTGGATAGGCTCAAATAATAAATGATTTTCTGTTTCAATTTTTTCTGATGGAAAATGAACAAAAAAATTACTCATAAAATCCAGTGCAGCGATTTTTATCGCGTCTATACCCAGGCTGGCACCTCGGGTACCGGCACCAATTTCACTGGGGACTTCTATTAATTTTATATTCTTCATAAAACTATTTTAGATGATCTTTTCTCACATTCCTTTATTAGATAAGCAAGATAGAACTTCTCAAAGTGATATCAAATTATAGAAATGATTTGACGAATTCCGATTAAGAAGACAAATATTAAGTTTTGTGCTTCGATCCGATGTCTAAATAATTTCGTTTAACAAAAATCACTGTTTTTTCAATTTTAATTATTGCAACAATAAAAATTCACTTTGCTTTCTGATTGTAAAAAAAGCAAAAGCCCTTAATCTCTTAAAGGCTTGATAAATAAATAGAATAAAGCGGATAGGTCGTGATGAATTAAATAATATTTGTTTTAAGCTAATATTTTTAGTATATTTGAGCTAAAACTATTAGTTATGTTTACAGGAATGAGTTTAATAGAATTTACAAAAAAGTTTCAGAGTGATGCTGATTGCATAACCTATTTGATGGATATAAAATGGAAAGACGGAGTAAAGTGCAA
>Ga0307372_10007971_pt1 | contig 15011 bp, 11 predicted proteins | sample OX1MG_FD_202533 | JGI IMG/M metagenome (GOLD analysis project Ga0307372, IMG submission 202533) | Soil microbial communities from Risofladan, Vaasa, Finland - OX-1 | ecosystem: Environmental > Terrestrial > Soil > Coastal area > Acid sulfate soil | place: Finland: Risofladan, Vaasa | collected... | reverse complement strand
GGACGAACCGGTCACGGAACGCGGCAAGCGGATCAGCGGCATCAAGCTGCTCGGCAAATGTCCGGTTCGTTGGCAGTACGGTCACGGACCAACATTAGCCAGGCCGCCCTCGGCGGCCTAGCCCCAGAGTCCTGAGCCAGTGGCACATTCATTTCGCGTGGTGGCGCGGGCGGCGGCGGAGCTTCCTGGCGAGGCCGATGAAGATCGCGGCGATCAGGCCGAGCAGCACCGGGATCACGCGCTTAAGCACCGGCAAACCCGCGACCTTGAGCAGGTTGATCGCGTCGTCCTCAAGCTGGTGGACGGCAGCCTTAGGCGTGGTCGGATGTGCGGCACCAGCACCAGCACCACCAGCACCGGTGCCAGCCGCGGTCGCGGGCTGAGCCGGAGCGGCGGCCGCGGCGGGTGCGGCTGGCGGCTGGCCCAGGACCAGGCCGCGCTCGGTGAGCTTGGCCTTGATCTCCTCGACCGACGCCGGGCCGATCCCGTCGATCGTCAGCAGCTCATCGCCGGTCTTGGCGGCGAGTTGCCCGACGGTGGTGATGCCCTTGCGCCGCAGGCCGCTCGCTGCCCGAGGGGCCAGCTTGAGGTCGTCTAGTGATGCGTCAAGGTCGGCACCGGCCCCGCTGGCCGCGGGTGCCGTCGCGGCCCCGGCGGGCTCGGTCAGCTCGGCGGCCGTGGGGAACTCGGTCACTCCGTTAGGTGCGGCGCCTGCGGCGGCCCCGGCCACCGCTGCCTCCGGCGCGGCGAGCATGGCGGCCAGGTTGGCGGCGAAGATGCCGAGCAGCTTGCCGCCGACCTCGTTCATCACGCCACGGCCGAACTGAGCAGGCTTGCCGGTCACGTTCAGCGTCGTCAGCACGGTAACGTGCGTCTCGGCACCGCGGTCTTCGAGTACCGAGCGGACCGAGGCCGACGCGGTGCCCGCGCCCTTGGTCTCTTTACCCGACGCGTCGAGCTTGACGATCCCGGCCGCCGCGTCCCGCTCGACGAAGCGGGCCGTGCCTGCGTAGGTCATGTTGATCGGGCCGACCTTGACCTTGATCCTGCCGTGAATCTCGTCGCCGTCGACCGAATCGAGGGAGGCGCCCGGCATGCAGGGCGCCACCCGCTCGACGTCGAGCAGCACATCCCAGGCCCGCTCCCGGGGGACCGGAACAGTGAATGAGTGCTCTAGCTCCATCTTTTACCTCTCGTCATACCCCAGCGGCGGCTGCCAGTGCTCGGCCGGTCAGTACCCGAGCCAGGTGGCGCCGGTAGTCAGGCGCCCCGTGCAGGTCTGCCGGTGGTTCGGTCCCATCGGCCGCGCTGGCCGCTGCCGCGGTGAGCGCGGACCGGCTGGCCTCCGCCCCTGCGGCGGCGGCCTCGGCCGCGCTCGCCCTGACCGGAACTGAGCCCATGTTGGTCAGCCCGATCCTGGCCTGCACCACTTGGCCGTTCGAGCGCTTGGCCAAAGCGGCCACGCCGACGATCGCCCAAGCCTGCGCGGTTCGGTGGAACTTCTCGTAACGATAGCCCCAGCCTGACCCTAGCTTGGGCACCCGTACCCCGGTCAGTATCTCGTCCGGCGCCAAGGCGGTCGTCAGGTAGTCGACAAAGAAGCTAGCCGCCGGGATTTCCCGCTCGCCGCCGGGGCCTCGGGCGATCACCGTGGCCTCCATCGCCAGAACCACGGCAGGCAGGTCACCGGCCGGGTCGCCGTGCGCCAGCGAGCCGCCGAGCGTACCGCGGTGCCGGACCGCCGGATCGGCGACCGTCTCCGCGGCCTGCGCGAGCAGGCCGCAGTGCTCGGCGATCAGCGGGTCGTGCACGACCTGGTAGTGCGTCGTCCTGGCACCGATGAGCAGTGAGTCACCCGCGTCAGCGACACCGCGCAGCTCGTCGATGCCGCCGACGTCCACCAGCAGCTCGGGGTAGGACAGCCGCAGCCGGAGCAGCGGCAGCAGGCTCTGTCCGCCGGCGATGACCTTGGCGTCTTCGCCGCCTTCGGCCAGCGCGCGCACGGCCTCGTCGACCGAGCCGGGCTTGACGTACTCGAACTTGGCCGGGATCATGCCGCACCTCCGTTGCTGCTCGCGGCACCGCCGCGTGCCGTTTCGATCGCGCGCCAGACGCGTTCGGGCGTGCACGGCATGGTGATGTCCCTGATTCCGAGCGGGCGGAGCGCGTCTACGATCGCGTTGACCACCGCCGGGGTGGACGCGATCGTGCCGGCTTCGCCGACTCCCTTGACGCCCAGCCGGTTCGCGGCCGGGCTGACGGTGCGGTCGGTGACGAAGGACGGCAGGTCCGCGGCCGACGGCAGCAGGTAGTCAGCCAGCGTCGTGGTCAGCAGGTTGCCCGCGTCGTCGTAGACCGCCTCCTCGTACAGCGCCTGGCCGATGCCCTGCGCGATTCCGCCATGCACCTGCCCGTCCACGATTAGCGGATTGACGACCTGGCCGATGTCATCGACGGCCACGTAGGACCGGATCTTCACCATCCCGGTCTCGGTGTCCACTTCCGTCGCGCACAGGTGGGTGCCGTGCGGGAAGGAGAAGTTGTCCGGGTCATACGTGTAATCGGAGTCCAGCGATGGTTCGACGCCCTCGGGCAGGTTGTGCGCGGCGAAGGTGGCGAGCGAGACTTCCTGGATCGAGACTTCCTTGCCGCCGCCGACGCTGAACTTTCCGGCAGCGAACTCCACCGACTCCGGCGGTGCCTCCAGCATGGCCGAAGCGATCACCTTGGCCTTGGCGATGACCTTGTCGCACGCGCCGACCAGAGCCATGCCGCCGACTGCCAGCGAGCGTGATCCGTAGGTGTCCATGCCCTTCGGCGCGACTTGGGTGTCGCCGTGCAGCACCCGGATGTCCTCGAACGGGACTCCGAGCTGGTCGGCGACGATCTGGCTCCAGGCCGTCTCGTGACCCTGACCGTGCGCGCTGGAGCCGGTGACCACCTCTACCTTGCCGGTCGGCAGCATCCGGATCGCGGCGTGCTCCCAGCCGCCCGCGCCATAGGAGAGCGATCCGAGTACCCGGGAGGGCGCCAGGCCGCACATCTCGGTGAAGGTCGAGACGCCGATACCCAGCCGGACGGAGTCACCCCTGGCGTTGCGTTCCGCTTGCTCGGCCTTCAGGTCTTCGTAGCCGAACAGTTCCTTCGCGCGGGCGGTCGCCGCCTCGTAGTTCCCCGAGTCATAAGTGAGACCGCAAACGGTCGTGTAGGGGAACTCCTCGTGCTTGATCCAGTTCCGCTCGCGTACCTCGAGCGGATCCACGCCGAGTTCGGCCGCCAGTTCGTCCATGATCCGCTCGATGGCGAAGGTCGCCTCCGGGCGGCCGGCGCCGCGGTAGGCATCGGTCGGCATCTTCGTGGTGAAGATGCCGGTGCAGCGGAACGAGTAGGCGTCCATCTTGTAGATGCCGGGGTACATGAACGCACCGAGCAGCGGCACGCCCGGCGTCACCAGCATGAGGTAAGCGCCCATGTCGGCCAGCAGGTCCACGCTGAGCCCGCGGATCCCGCCGTCGCTGTCGGCCGCGAGCCTGATCCGCTGCCACTGGTCACGACCGTGGTGCACGGTCATGTTGCCCTCGCTGCGCGACTCGGTCCACTTGACCGGCTTGCCGAGCCGCCGCGAGATCAGGACGGCGAGCACTTCCTCGGCGGTGACCTGGAGCTTGGAGCCGAACCCGCCGCCCACGTCGGGCGCGATGACCCGGATGGACTGCTCGGGGATCCCGAAGAACGCTGCGATGGCGAACCGGAGCACGTGCGGGATCTGGGTCGCGGACCAGAGCGTGACGTCGTCACCGATCCAGGAGGAGACGACCGCCCTCGGCTCCATGGCGCACGGGATGAGCCGCTGCTGGCGGTAGTTACGCTCGATCACCACGGGCGCGTCGCGGAAGGCCGCGTCGAGATCGCCGTTGGCGAAGACCCACTCGTAGCTCTTGTTGCCCGACTCGTGCACCTTGGGGGAGTTCTCGTCGAGTGCGGTGCGCATGTCCAGCACCGGCTCGAGCGGATCGTACCCGACGTCGATCGAGGCGAGCGCGTCGGCGGCGGTGTAGCGGTCGCGTGCGACTACCACGGCGACAGCCTCGCCGACATACCTGACCTCCTCCACCGCCATCGGCGGGTGGGCCGGGATCACGATGTCCGGCGTGACCGGCCAGGCGCACGGCAGGCTGCCCTGTTCCTCGGCGAAGTCGGCGCCGGAGAACGCGGCGACGACGCCAGGCAGGCTCCGGGCGGCGCTCACGTCGACCGAAGTGATCCTGGCATGCGCGTACGGGCTGCGCACGAAGGCCAGGTGCAGCATGCCGGGCAGTACGAGGTTGTCGGTCCAGGTGGTCTGGCCGGTGACGAGCCTGGCGTCTTCCTTGCGCCGGCGTGCCTTGCCGAGCTCGGCGGTGGGCGGCTGCGCGGTTGTGGTCATTGGCCGGCTCCTGCCTGTGCGGCGCGCCGGACGGCGCGGACGATGTGCTCATAGCCGGTGCAGCGGCACAGGTTTCCCTCTAGCCCGTCGCGGATCTGCTCGTCCGTGGGGTGCGGGTTGTCCCGCAGCAAGTCGGCAGAGGCCAGGATCATCCCTGGAGTGCAGTAGCCGCATTGCAGCGCGTGTTCCTCGTGGAACGCCTTCTGCAGCGGGTGCCACTCTCCGTTGGCGAGGCCTTCGATCGTGGTGATCTCGGTGCCGTCCGCCTGCACGGCGAGTACCGAGCAGCTCTTGACCGAGACTCCGTCCATCAGCACGGTGCACGTTCCGCAGTTGGAGGTGTCACATCCGATCGGTGTGCCCGTCTTCCCGAGCACATCCCTGAGGTAGTGGACAAGCAATAGTCGGGGCTCTACCTGGTCGACGTAGGTGACGCCATCGACCGTTATGTTGATCTGCGTCATGCGCTGGCTCCTTGGAGACTGCTGGTGCGCCTGATGCCAACCTAGAACTGTCCGGCGTGGCGCACCAGTCCCCATTCCCGCCGTGAGCAGGTGCGAATACTGTCGGCGTTGCCCGGGAAAAATGAAACGGGCAAATTACCCGCTAGCTGGTCAAGCGGTATCGAGTACCTGGAAAGCTTCGGCGAGCCGGCCTTCCGGCAGCCCCGCCATGGCTGCTGAACTGCTCAGCCAGCCGCGCAGGAAGCCTTCGAGATCGGCCATGTGCCCGGTCTGGCTCTCGTGCGCACGCAGCGCGGCCAGCTTGCGGCCGAAGGTCGCGGTGACGTCCACGAAGTGGAGCAACTGCGGGCTGGCCATCAGCCATACCTCACGGACGGCCCACGGCTCCAGGCTCTGCTCGGCGAGCAACTCGGGGAACGCGAACGGATTCCTGGCGTCCGGGTAGACCGCGTCGAGCGCGGCCACGCCAACCGCCCGGTGGTCCGGATGGCTGGCCTGGACCCTGGCATAGTTGCGGTCGGGGGACTGGGTGAGGACGCGGTCTGGCCTGACCTGCCTGATCACCCTGGTCAGATCCCTGCGCAGGTCGATCGTCGGCTCGACGCGGCCGTCGGGATAACCGAGGAACCGCACGTCGCTGACGCCGGCGCACTTCGCCGCGGCCAGTTGCTCCGCCTGGCGCAGCACCACCATGTCGGTGCGGCTCACCGACAGGTCGTTGCCGCCGGCGTCGCCATCGGTCACCACGCAGTAGCAGACCTCGATCCCGGCGTCGGTCCACTGCGCGACGGTGCCCGCCGCGCCGAAGTCCACGTCGTCAGGGTGTGCGGTAATGACCAGGATCCGGTCGACCTCAGCATCGTTAAGCATCTACCGATCCTACGAGCAAGGCCCCGGGGCTAGTCGAGCGAAGACATCACGTGCTTGACGCGGGTGTAGTCCTCGAACCCGTACATCGACAGGTCCTTGCCGTAACCAGAGTTCTTGAAGCCGCCGTGCGGCATCTCGGCGACCAGCGGGATGTGCGTGTTGATCCACACGCAGCCGAAGTCCAGCCTCCTGGCCATTCGCATCGCCCGGCCATGGTTGGTCGTCCAGACCGAGGAGGCCAGCCCGTACTCGGTACCGTTGGCCCACGCCAGCGCCTCGTCCTCGGTGGTGAACCGCTGGACCGTGATGACCGGGCCGAATACCTCGTTCTGCACGATCTCGTCTTCTTGCCGCAGGCCGGTGACCACGCTCGGCTCGAAGAAGAACCCGCGCGAGCCTGCCTGCTTGCCGCCGGTGCGCACCTGCGCGTGCTCGGGCAACCTGCTGATGAACCCGGAGACCCGCTCGAGCTGGCCGGCGTTGTTCAGCGGGCCGAAGTCGGCCTCGACGTCCGGGCCGCCGACCGTCTGGCCCTGCGCCTGCTCGACCAGCGCGCTCACGAAGTCGTCGTGCAGGCCAGCGCCGACCAGGACCCGAGTCGCCGCGGTGCAGTCCTGGCCAGCGTTGAAGTACCCCGCGATCGCGATCGCCTCGGCTGCCTTCGCCGGGTCGGCGTCGTCGAAGACGATCACCGGGGCCTTGCCGCCAAGCTCAAGGTGCACTCGCTTCAGCCCCGCCGCCGCTTCGGCGGCGACCTCCTTGCCGGCCCGGACGCTGCCGGTGATCGAGACCATCCGCGGCACCGGGTGCGCGACCAGCGCGCGGCCGGTGTCCCGGTCGCCGCAGATCACGTTCATCACGCCAGCGGGCAGGTGCTCGTTCATGAGCTCGGCCATCATCAGGGCGCTGACCGGGGTGGTGTCGGAGGGCTTGAGCACGACCGTATTACCCGCGGCGATCGCCGGCGCCCACTTCCATACGGCCATCATCATCGGGTAGTTCCACGGCGTGACCTGGGCGCAGACGCCGACGGGCTCACGCCTGACCATCGAGGTGAACCCAGACAGGTACTCGCCGGCTGACCGGCCTTCGAGTATCCTGGCCGCGCCGGCGAAGAACCTGATCTGGTCCACCATCGGGGGAATCTCCTCGGACCTGGTCAGCCCGATCGGCTTGCCGGTGTTCTCCGACTCCGCGGCGACGAACTCGTCCGCTCGTGCCTCGATCGCATCGGCGATCCGAAGCAGCGCCAGGCTCCGCTCCGACGGGGTCGTGTCCCGCCAGGTCCCGAACGCGTCACTCGCCGCGCGGAAGGCCGCGTCCACATCCGCGTGGCCGGAGACTGGCGCGGTGGCGAAGGCTTCGCCGGTGGACGGGTTGATCAGTTCCTCGCGTCGGCTGTCCGTGGAGTCCGTCCACTTGCCACCGACGAAGTTGCGCAGCTCTTTCATCCTTCTTCCCCATTCCTCGCTTCAGCGTTCCTCGCGGATCCGCGTTGGTCGTGTCAACGTCCCTGGTGTCAGCGGGCGGGCGTGCGCTCCTCGCATGCCCACGGCGAACCGTAGTCCGTCAGCAGGTCGAGGAAGGGCTGCGCAGGAAGAGCCTCAGGACCGAGCACTCCGGCACCGGACCAGGCGCCGGTGGCGATCAGCTCAAGTGCCACCACCGGGTTCACCGCGGTCTGCCACACCACGGCCTGCGATCCGTACTCGGCCATAGTCCAGGAGTTGTCCGCCACGTGGTACAGGTAGACCTCGCGCGGCAGTCCGTCAGGCCCGGTCCCGGTGACCCAGGTGCCTGCGCAGGTCAGTCCGGTCATCTTCGGCCCGAGCTCGGCTGGGTCCGGCAAGCAGGCGGCCACGACGTCGCGCGGGGAGACCTTGGCGCCTGCGACGTTCACCGGCGCGGTGGCGTCCAGCCCGAGCTTGTGCAAGGTCTTGAGCACGCCGATGAACTCCTCGCCGAGACCGTACTTGAACGTGACGCGCTTGGCGGCGACCCAGCGCGGAATGAGCAGCACCTCTTCGTGCTCGACGTTCACGCACTCCACCGGTCCGATGCCGGCCGGGAACTCGAAGGTCTCCGGCTCGCTGAACGGCTCGGTGGTGAACCAGCCGCGCTCGGCCTCCCAGATCACCGGCGGATTGAGGCATTCCTCGATCGTGGTCCAGATCGAGAAGCTCGGAGCGAAGTCGTAGCCCTCGACGACCAGGCTGGCCCCGTCTCGCACCCCTATCTCGTCGATCTCGCTGAAGAGCGTGTCCGCGGCGTGCCGCGCGAAGATGTCGGAGAGTCCTGGCTCCACGCCCATGCCGACCAGGGCGAGCTTGCCGCGTTCTTCCCAGGTGCCGGCCAACTCGAACTGTTCGTCACCCAATTTCACGCCGGTCTGGCGGTATGGCGCGTCGTGGTGCGGCTGCGACAGCGACATGGCCATGTCGAGGTAATGGGCGCCGGACCGGAGCGCGGCGCGATACAACGGCATGACGAACCGGGGGTCCGTCGCGTTCATCAGCACGTCGCACGAGTGCGCAGCGAGCAGTTCGGCAACGGCGTGCTCGTCGCTGGCATCGAGCCTGACGGCCTGGTACCGGTGACTCGCAGTCGCGGCGCGCTGCGCCTTCGTCAGGTCGTAGTCCGCGACGACCAGGTCGGCGAACTGGCGGCGGGCGGCGATCCTGGCGAATGCGGTGCCGACTCCGCCGGCCCCGACGAGCAGTATGCGCATGGCTGTGATCCTATTAGTCGAAGAAGCTGGAGCCTGCGGGACCAGTTGCAAGGGCTGGTTGTTACAACGGATCCCGTTGTGAAAAGCAGTTATTTATAACAGAACCGTCGAATCCCCCGAGAGTACACGGCCGCCGTGTCAGCGCCCGGCTGGGTCCGGCCGCAAAGCTGTACGCAGCCTCAGCGTCCCGCTACTGGCCGGGTCGGAAACCTTGAGGAGGGATTGGCTATGACGGCTATGGATCGCGCGCCGCTACCGGTCGAGCTACCGGTCGAGAAGGGGCTGAAGTCCGGAGCGCTCGGTCTTCTCTCCAGCACCGTGATCGCGACCGCATCGGTGGCGCCCGCCTATAGCCTCGCGGCGACGCTCGTGTTCGTCGTCGGCGCGGTCGGGCTGCGGTCCCCGGCGATCGTGGTACTCGCCTTCGTGCCGATGCTGCTGACCTCGATCGGCTACAGCGAGCTGAACAAGGCAGATCCGGACTGCGGTACCACGTTCACCTGGGCAACCAGGGCGTTCGGGCCGCGGTCGGGCTGGGCCGGCGGCTGGGCCATCGTCGCGGCCGACATCCTGGTGATGGCGAGCCTGGCCCAGGTGGCGGGCCAGTACGTGTTCCTGCTCTTCAACGCGCAGGGCATCGGCTCTAACCCGGTCAGCGGCTGGGTGCTGCTCGCCGGCGTCATCTGGATCGTCCTGATGACCGCGATCTGCTACATCGGCATCGAGGTCTCGGCCAACTTCCAGAAGGTCCTGCTGAGCATCGAGATCGTGATGCTGCTCGTGCTCTCGGTGACCGCGCTGGTCAAGATAGGAACGGGGCACGCGCCGACCGGTCATCTCACGCCGAGCGTCTCGTGGTTCAACCCGTTCCACGTCGGCAGTTTCAGCGCGTTCGCCAGCGGCATCATCTTGATGGTCTTCATCTACTGGGGCTGGGACACCGCCGTCGCGGTGAACGAGGAGACCAAGGACAGGCACAGGACCCCTGGCCTCGCGGGCATCTTGTCCACCCTGATCCTGCTGGTCACCTACACCCTGACCGTCTTCTCGATGCAGTCGTTCGCTGGTACCGGCAGCACGGGCAACGGGCTCGGCAACACGGCGCATGCCGGCGACATCCTGTCGGTCCAGGGCACCGCCGTGTTCGGCGGATCGGGCCTGGGTTCCTTCTTCACCCATCTGCTGCTGCTCATGGTGCTCTCGTCGGCGGCGGCGTCGACGCAGACCACGATCTTGCCGACCGCGCGCACCACGCTCTCGATGGCGGCCTATAAGGCGCTGCCCGCCTCGTTCGCCAAGATCCATCCCCGGTTCCTTACGCCTACCGTGTCGACGATCGCCATGGGCGCGATCTCGATCGTCTTGTACGCGTCGATGAACTTCATGGCCAACGGCATTGGCGTGATCGGTGACGCGGTGATCGCGATCGGCCTGTACATCGCGTTCTATTACGGCCTCACCGGATTCGCCTGCGCCTGGTACTACCGCAAGAACCTCACCAGCAGCGCGCGCGATCTGTGGATGCAGGGAATCCTGCCGGTGACCGGCGGCCTGATCCTGTACTTCCTCGGCGGCTGGAGCGTGTGGCTCGACTACGACGTCGCGACCCAGAACGACTACACCGTGTGGACGGTGCCGGTCATCGGCTGGCAGATCGGCGGTGCCTTCGTCATCGCCGCGGTGGCCGCGCTGATCGGGCTCGTCATCTTCATCGCGATGCGGTTCGCGGCGCCGGCGTTCTTCAAGAAGCAGACCCTGACCAGGGCTACTCCCACCCTGGTGCCCGATCCGGACAGCGCCAGCCCGGAGAGGTAGCCGCCAGGCGGCCATAGCCTCGGGGCGGCGCGTACTGTCGGCGTCAGCACCTATGGTGGGCAGGTGACAATGACGGCCGTTGACTCCCTCCTGGACGGACTGAACCCGCGGCAGCGCGCTGCCGTGCTGCACGAGGGCGGGCCGCTGCTGATCGTCGCCGGAGCGGGTTCCGGCAAGACGCGGGTGCTCACCCACCGGATCGCCTACCTCGTGGCCGAACGCGAGGTGGCACCGCGGGAAATCCTCGCCATCACGTTCACGAACAAGGCTGCCGGGGAGATGGCGGCCCGTGCCCACTCGCTGACCGGCGCGCGGGCCAGGGGCATGTGGCTGCTCACCTTCCACTCGGCCTGCGTGCGCATTCTGCGCCGTGAGGCGACCAGGTTCGGCTACCCCGCCTCGTTCACGATCTACGATCAGTCCGACTCGGAGCGGCTGATGGCGCTGGTCTGCCGGGAGCTTGACCTGGACCCCAAGTACCACCCGCCGAAGGCGATGGCCGGACGGGTCTCGACGCTGAAGAACGAACTGCTCGACTACGAGAGCGTGGCGGTGCAGGCGTCCGGTTACCGTGACAAGGCGCTGGCCGAGGCGTACGGGGAGTATCAGCGGCGGCTGGTGGCGGCGGGGGCGATGGACTTCGACGACCTGATCATGGTCACGGTCAACCTGCTGCAGGCGTTCCCCGACCTGGCCGCGGCATACCGGCGCCGGTTCAGGCACCTCCTGGTCGACGAGTACCAGGACACGAACCACGCGCAGTACGTGCTGATCAGGGAATTGGTGGGCGGGGTGCAGGCCACCGCGGCCGGAGGCGACGACTTCATGCCCCCGGCGGAGTTGTGCGTCGTGGGCGATGCCGACCAGTCGATCTACGCGTTCCGTGGCGCGACGATCCGCAACATCACCGAGTTCGAGCGTGACTTCCCCGGCGCCAGGGTCATCTTGCTTGAGCAGAACTACCGTTCCACGCAGAACATCCTGGCCGCCGCCAATGCCGTGGTCTCGCGCAATACCGGCCGGATGCCGAAGAACCTGTGGTCCGATGCCGGCGATGGCCCGCTTATCACGGGATACGTCGCGGACAGCGAGCACGACGAGGCCGCGTTCGTGGCCGAGGAAGTGGACAAGCTCAGCGACGCAGGCGATGCCACTCCGGGCGACGTGGCCGTCTTCTACCGGACTAACGCGCAGTCCCGGGTCTTCGAAGAAGTTTTCATCCGGGCCGGCCTGCCGTACAAGGTGGTCGGCGGGGTCCGGTTCTACGAGCGGCGCGAGGTACGTGACCTGCTGGCCTACCTGCGGCTGATCGCCAACCCGGCAGACGAGATCTCGTTGCGCCGCGTCATCAACGTGCCGCGTCGCGGCATCGGAGACCGGGCGCTGGAGTACGTGGCCGGGCTGGCCGCGCGTGAGCGGGTCAGCTTCGGTGACGCCCTGGCCAGGCCAGGTGACGTTCCCGGTCTGCCGACCAGGTCGGCCAGGTCGATCGAGGCCTTCAACGAGCTGATCGGCGAGCTGAGACAGGCGGCGGCGGCCGGGACGCCAGTCGGAGATCTCGCCGAGGCCGTGCTCGACCGGACCGGGTACATCGCCGAGCTCGAGGCGTCGAGCGACTTGCAGGACGCGGGCCGGATCGAGAACCTGACCGAGCTCGTATCGGTCGCCAGGGAATTCGATACCCGCAACGCGGGCGCTGGTGGCCTGGCCGCCTTTCTTGAGCAGGTCTCGCTGGTCGCTGACGCCGACGAGATCCCCGAGGGCCCCGAGCACGGCGGGCTGGTCACGCTCATGACACTGCACACCGCCAAGGGGCTCGAATTCCCCGTCGTCTTCTTGACCGGCATGGAGGAAAACGTCTTCCCGCACGAGCGCTCGGTCGGCGACGACCGCGAGCTCGAAGAGGAGCGCCGACTGGCTTACGTCGGGATCACCAGGGCACGGCAGCGGCTGTACCTGACCCGGGCCGTCGCGCGGGCGTGGTGGGGCCGGCCCGCCTACCACAGGCAGTCCAGATTCCTGACCGAGATCCCTGCCGAGCTGATGGACTGGCGCCGGGACGCGTCCGCCGCCGCGTCGTCGGTCTCGCCGGCCTCCGAGCGGCTGGCCAGGCGGCCAGGGGTCACGGCGCCCGGCAACCGTCCTGTCCCGTCCCTGAAGCCCGGTGACCTGGTGAACCATGACAGCTACGGCCTCGGGCGGGTGCTCTGCGTCGAGGGGCGCGGCGACGACCCTGAGGCGAAGGTCGACTTCGGCGAGGAGTACGGCACCAAGCACCTGCTGCTGCGCTACGCCCCGATCGAGAAGCTCTAGCCACTGGGCCGATACCCTGCGGGTGGAGCATTCACGGGCGAAGGGCGCAGGGTTAATGGGCAGTATCCGGGTCATTATCGCTAAACCGGGCCTGGACGGGCACGACCGCGGTGCGAAGGTGGTCGCGCGTGCGCTGCGGGACGCGGGAGTAGAGGTGATCTACACCGGGCTGCACCAGACGCCCGAGCAGATCGTCTCTGCCGCGATCCAGGAGGATGCCGACGCCGTCGGCCTGTCGATCCTGTCCGGTGCCCACATGACGCAGTTCCGCCGGGTACTCGAGTTGCTCGGCGAGCGCGGCGCTGCCGACATCACGGTTTTCGGCGGCGGAATCATTCCCGACGCGGACATCGCCGAGCTATCGGCCATGGGCGTCGCCAAGATCTTCACCCCCGGCGCATCGACCCAGGAGATCGTGGACTGGGTCAGGTCGGCACTCGGAGCGAAGGCGGCAAGCAGGACCGGCTGAGCGACCGGGAATCCCCGGCCCGCTAGGCTGCCTGGCGGACCTCCGCTCCCGTGCCGTGCCGCAGGAACATCGCAGCGATGCGCCTTGCCGCGGGCTGAGCGACTGTCAGACGAGCTGAGTAACAAGTCAAGAACGGACGCAGACGTGGACCTGTTCGAGCATCAAGCGAAAGAGCTGTTCGCCGAGTACGGCGTCCCTGTGCCCACCGGGAAAGTCGCCCATACAGCGGATGAGGCACGCGAGATCGCGGCCGAGTTCGCCGCCGCGGGCCGGCCGAGAGTGGTCGTCAAGGCCCAGGTGAAGACCGGCGGTCGCGGCAAGGCCGGCGGAGTGAAGGTGGCCGACGGCCCCGACGACGCGTTCGCCAAGGCGAGCCAGATCCTCGGCATGGATATCAAGGGCCACACGGTGCACAAGGTCCTGGTCGAGGAGGCTAGCGATATCGCGCAGGAGTACTACCTGTCGTTCCTGCTCGACCGGGCCGGGCGGCAGTTCATGTCGATCTGCTCGGTGCAGGGCGGCATGGAGATCGAGGAAGTCGCCCACACCAACCCCGAAGCCGTGGCGCGGATCGGCATCGACCCGCTGGCCGGCGTCGACCGGGCCAGGGCCGCCGAGATCGCGCAGGCCGGCGGGCTGCCAGCGGAGGCTGTGTCCGGCGCGGCAGAACTCGCCGAGCGGCTGTGGGCAGTCTTCACCGACGAAGACGCGACGCTGGTCGAAGTCAACCCGATGATCCTGACCGCCGACGGCCGGGTCGTCGCACTGGACGGGAAGGTCACCCTCGACGACAACGCCGCGTTCAGGCAGCAGCACGACAGGTTCGCCGACCCGCGGGCAGCCGACCCGATCGAGGCCAGGGCGAAAGCTAAGCACTTGAACTACGTCAAGCTGGACGGGGCTGTCGGCATCATCGGCAATGGCGCTGGCCTGGTGATGTCCACCCTGGACGTGGTCGCTTACGCGGGCGAGGAGTTCGGCGGGGTGCAGCCAGCCAACTTCCTGGACATCGGCGGTGGCGCGTCGGCCGAGGTGATGGCGAATGGCCTCGACATCGTCTTGTCCGACCCGTCCGTGCGCAGCGTGCTGGTCAACGTCTTCGGCGGCATCACGTCCTGCGATGCCGTCGCGAACGGGATCGTCTCGGCGATGGGAATCCTCGCCGAGCGCGGCGAGCAGGTGCGGCACCCGATCGTGGTGCGGCTGGACGGCAACAATGCCGCGCAGGGCCGGCGGATCCTGACCGAGGCCGATTTCCCCGTTGTGGAGCAGGTGGCGACTATGGACGATGCGGCGCGGCGCGCCGCCGAGCTGGCCAGCCTGGCCGGGACGGGAGCATGACATGGCGATTTTCCTGACCGAGCAGAGCCGGGTCATCGTCCAGGGCATCACCGGATCAGAAGGCCGCAAGCACGGCGCGCGGATGATCGCGGCGGGCACTCAGGTGGTCGGCGGTACCAACCCGCGCAAGGCAGGCCAGTCGGTCGAGCTTGGCGGAGCTAGCGTGCCGGTATTCGGAACGGTCAGCGAGGCGATGGCGGCGACAGGTGCCGACGTCTCCGTGGTGTTCGTGCCGCCCGCCGGGACCAAGGACGCGGTCGTCGAGGCCGTCGACGCGGCGATCGGCCTGGTCATCGTGATCACCGAAGGCATCCCGGTGCACGACACCGCGGAGTTCTGGGCGTACGCCTGCTCGCGCGGCAACGCGACCAGGATCGTCGGGCCTAACTGCCCGGGCGTGGCGTCTCCTGGCAAGTCCAACGCCGGAATCATCCCCGCTGACATCACCAGCGCGGGCCGGATCGGCCTGGTCTCCAAGTCGGGAACCCTGACCTACCAGATGATGTACGAGCTTCGCGACATCGGCTTCTCCACCGCGGTCGGAATCGGCGGCGACCCGATTATCGGGACGACGCACATCGACTG
>Ga0307372_10007970_pt1 | contig 15013 bp, 13 predicted proteins | sample OX1MG_FD_202533 | JGI IMG/M metagenome (GOLD analysis project Ga0307372, IMG submission 202533) | Soil microbial communities from Risofladan, Vaasa, Finland - OX-1 | ecosystem: Environmental > Terrestrial > Soil > Coastal area > Acid sulfate soil | place: Finland: Risofladan, Vaasa | collected... | reverse complement strand
CCTCACCGGCGGCGGCACCGGCTCCTCGAGCCGCGGCTTCTTCGTCCAGCCGACCGTCGTCACCGACGTCGAGCAGACCGACGAGATCGTCCAGAACGAGGTTTTCGGGCCGGTCGTGACGGTGCAGCGCTTCGCCGACGACGACGAGGCGATTCGCTGGGCGAACGACGTCCGCTACGGCCTCGCCGCGTCGGTCTGGACACGCGACGTCGGCCGCGCGATGAACGCGGCGCGCAAGCTCCAGTTCGGCTGCGTCTGGATCAACGACCACCTCCTGCCGCTCTCGTCGGAGCTACCGCACGGCGGCTACAAGCAGTCCGGCTACGGCAAGGACATGTCGATCTACTCCATGGAGGAGTACACGCAGCTCAAGCACGTCGCGGTGAAGATCGATTAGTTCGTGGGAATGTGGCCGCCGCTCTCTCCGAGCGTGAACGCGAGCTCGTTCCAGACGTTGTTGAAGCCGTTCTCGCAGTCACCGCGCACGCTGACTGTCTTGCCGAGAGCTGTGATGAACATTCCCGACTCGTCGGGGAATGTCCCGGCGCACTGCTCACTCTTGAGCTTGGCGAAGTCGCTTCGCACGAGGCGGGAGAGCTCCGCGTCCTTCGCGCTCGTCAGCGACTTGGGCTTCGCGGGCGGACTGCCCTGAGTCGTCAAAGAACCGTCGGGGGCGATCGTGACCGACCACGGAACCATCGTGCCGCCGCTCCGGCCGAGCGTGATCTTCAGATTCCTCTGCGCCGCAGATCCACCGCAAGCAGCGAGGCCGAGCGCAAGCACGGAGAGAAGGGTGAGCCGGCGCACCGCCCGAGGGTAGCGCGCCGGCTCTGTCGTTCACTCGAGCACGTTGATGTGCCGCTCGGCGCACATGCGCTTGAGGACGTCGGGCCAGATGCTGACGCTGACCTCGCCGAGATGCGCCTTGCGCAAGAGCAGCATCATCGTGCGCGACTGGCCGATCCCCGAGCCGATCGAGAGCGGGATCTCGTCCCGCATGATCGCCTGGTGGTACGGCAGTTCGAGGAAGTCGAGCTGCCCGGAGAGCTCGAGCTGGCGGTGGAGCGAGTCCTTCGTCACCCGGATCCCGCCGGACATGAGCTCGTGCCGCCGGTGCGTGACCGGGTTCCAGACGAGGATGTCGCCGTTCAGGCCGTGCATCGGACGCCCGTCCGCCGAGACGGTCTCGGTCGACCAGTCGTCGTAGTCGGCCGCCCGCAACTCGTGCGGAAGGCCGTCGGCGAGCGGCCAGCCGATGCCGTAGATGAAGACGGCCGGATGCTCCTGGAGCAACGCCGTCTCGCGCTGCTTCCGCGGCAGCTCGGGATACATCGCGAGCACGTCCTCGGCGTGGAAGAACTCGAGCTCGTCCGGCAGCGGCGGGTACGCGTCGGCGAGCGCCGGATAGCGGCCGTGGAGAACGTCCTCGGCCTCCTTGAGCACCTTCCAGATCCGCTTCACCGTGTCGGTCAGGTAGTCGAGCGTGCGGTCCTCGGGCCGAATCGCCTTCTCCCAGTCCCACTGGTCGACGTACGCGCTGTGGTCATGGTCGAGGAAGTAGTCCTTGCGCACCGCGCGCATGTCGGTGAGGAGCCCCTCGCCCGGCTCCATGCCGAACTGCCGGAGCGCCATCCTCTTCCACTTCGTCGCGGCCTGCACGACCTCGGCGTCGATCGGATTCTTCTCGTGGTCGTTCGCGACGTGGAGCGTGACCGGCGTGCGTGAGCCGTCGCGATCGAGATAGTCGTTGACGCCGCTCTCGCGGTCGACGATGAGCGGCACCTGGACGAGTGTGAGGTTGAGCTCCCGGCTCAACCCGTCCTCGATCACGCGTTTCGCGGCGTAGAGCGCCCGCATCGTCTCCTTCGGATCGAGGAGCGGCTCGTAGTCGTCGGGGAGGATCTTCTCCACCTCGGCGTAGTCGCCGATCCCTGGGCCGGCAAGATCGGCTTCCTTCAGGGAAGTCGTCATCGTATCTCCTTCCGCGCGGATGGTCTTCACCCGCAGCATCCGTCCGAACTCGGGCGCACGAATCAGCGGATGGGCCTAAAGGCCCTACGGACGACCCGCAGCTAGAGGCTTGATGCGAAATAGGAGCGGCGTCCGGATGCCGCTGCAGGCGCGGCGCGAGGCCAGCTCGTCGCTCTTGCGCAGGCCGCCGGCCTGCGCTGCGAACACCGAACCACCCTCGCTTGGCCCGAAACGGCCCCGAACGGGCTCGATTTCACATCAACCCTCTAGCTCTTGAGCAGCGAGCCGAGCATCCCGGCCGCGCCGCCGACCCCCGCCGCCTCGCCCGAGGTGTTCGTCTCGAGATAGGGCTGGATCGCGGCCGCGAGCGCCGCCATCGAGATCGACTGGAGCCAGACCTTGCCCTGTCCGGTCAGCCGCGCGAGGAAGAGGCCGTCGCCGCCGAAGACCTTGTTCTTGATCCCGGGCACCGTCGTCAGCTCGACGCTGATCGACGCGTCGAAGAGCGCGACGTGACCCGGATGCACGCGCAGCTCGTCGCCGACGGCGAGGTCGATCTCGACGACGTCGCCCGTCATCTCGACGAAGGCGAGGCCCTGGCCCGAGAGGCGCTGGAGGATGAAGCCCGCGCCGCCGAAGATCCCGGCGCCGATCTTCTGCTGCATGTGGACGTTGAGCTCGACGCCCGGCTCGGAGCAGACGAAGCCGTGCCGGTGGACGACGTACTCCTGGCCGCCGCCGACCTGGACGGGCTTGATCTCGCCCGGGGCCTTCGCCGCGAAGACGACGGAGCCCGTTCCCGTCTCGACCTTGTAGCTCGTCATGAAGAACGTGCCGCCGCTGACCGCGCGCTTCGCGGCGCCGAGAAAGCCGCTCTTCTGCTGGCCGGCGCCCATGCTCGTCGCGAGCTGCACCGGGCCGCGCATCCAGGCGAGCTCGCCCGACTCGGCGATGACCTCGTCGCCCGGAGAGAGCGTGATTTCGAGAATCGGCGTCGTTCCGCCCTTGACCTCGTGCTGCATGTCGGCCTCCTGTTCGGTGTCTCAGCCGATGTTTTCACACGCGCGGCGCAGTGCCGGCTCGAGTGGCGACGCCTTGTAGCCGAGCTCGCGCTCTGCCTTCGCGGACGAGAACCACGCCGGCAGCCGCGCGAGCGTGACCTCCTGGCGGTTCGCTAGGCCGAGCCGCGCGGCGAGCGCGACTGCGGCGTACGGGAGCTCGAGCCGCGGCGCGCGTCGGCCGGCCGCCGCCGCGATCAGCCCGAACGCCTCGGTGAGCGTGACGTCGCGTCCGCCGAGGATGTACCGCTCGCCGGCGCGCCCGCGCTCGAGCGCGAGGACGTGCCCGCGCGCCACGTCGTGGACGTCGACGAGGTTCAGTCCCGCGCCGCGGAGCGAGACCCGGTAGCGGCCCGACGCGACGCCCCGCACCATCGCGCCGGTCGGCGTCGGTGCCGTGTCCCCCTCCCCGACCGGCGTCGTCGGGTTCACGCAGAGCGCGTCGTACCCCTCCGCTGCGGCCTCGAGGACAAGGCGTTCCGCGGCGAGTTTCGTCCGCTTGTACGGGACGGCGAGCTCCCATTCCGGCGGCGAATCCTTCTCCGTCGCCGCTCGGCCGGGCACCGGCCCGCACGTCGCGCACGAGCTCGTGTGCACGAGACGGCGCACGCCCGCAGCGTGACACGCCGCGATGACGTTCGCCGTGCCGCCGACATTGACCGCCTCGAGATCCGCCGCGGGAGCCGTGAAGGAGTAGAGCGCGGCGACGTGGCAAACAGCGTCGGCGTCGGCGAACGCCCGCGTGAGCGCGTCGCGGTCACGGACGTCGACGAACTCCGTCCCGACGTCGTGCCCGGCGTCGGCAAGCGCACGGGCGACGTGCGCGGCGATGAAGCCGCGCCCGCCGCCCGTGACGAACACCCTCAGGACTACTACTTCTCCATCACGAGGTAGCCGGTGAACGAGCACGCCGGCCCGTTCGGTCCGTCGATGTAGACGCCGTTGTTCGCGAACCCGGTGAACGCCGTCTTCTGGTCGCCGGTCGAGACCGAGAAATCGCCACCGCTGTACTCGTTGACGAAGTCCGGGCTATTGGAGCTCCCATTCGCGGAGTTGGACGCCTGTTGGTCGTTCCCGCTGTTGAAGTCGCCGGAGAGGTAGTTGTCCCCCCATGCGAACGACGAGCCGTCCTGCCCGCTGACGACATCCGTGACGGCGCTCGTCCCCTCAATCGCGTTGCAGTAGCCGCGCACGGTGAACGGCCCGACCGTCGCGAGGACGATGGCGCCGGCCGGCAGCCCACCCGCCTTGCGCTTCCCGGTGTAGATCGTCGCGCCCACGGCGACCGTCTTGTTCCACGTGATGACGGAGGTATTGCCCGCCGGTCCGCGCTTACCGACGATGCATGTCTTGTGCCCGTACTTCGACTGCGCGCTGAGGTCGCCGTACGAGTCGCCTCCGTCCTTGCGATCGACGTAGACGCAGAGCCTCGTGACGGTCTTCGTCCTGACCGTGTTGTGGGTGACACCTGCGAACGCACGCATGGTCAACCCTCCGACCCCACCTACGACGACGAGCGCAAGAACCGCTGCAGCCGCCAAAGCCCACTTACCGCGCATCTGTCCTCCCTCTGCCCTGATTCGGCCGCCACTCGAGATGTGGCGCCTCTGAGTGGCGATCCTATGGGTGCGCCGGGGAGCGTGCAACGGTTCGTCAAGGCGCCTAGCGGACTCGAACCGCTGTAAACGGCTTTGCAGGCCGCTGCCTAACCACTCGGCCAAGGCGCCGCGCGAGCGCCATCGTATCCGCGGCTAGGAGAGAACTTCGCCGAGGAACCCGACCATCCGCTCGAAGCAGTCGATGCGGTTCGGAAGTTTGTCGATCATATGGCCCTCGTCCTCGTAGATCACGAGCTCACTGCGGACGCCGCGATCGACGAGGGCGCGGTGGATCGCCTCCGACTCGCTGACAGGGACGCGCGGGTCGTTGCGGCCGTGCTCGATGAAGAGCGGTGCGCGGATCGCGTCGAGCCGGCTCCACGGCGAGAGGCGGTCGAGCAAGTCGGGATCCGAGAGCGGGCCGTACTCCGCCTCGCGGACGGCGCGGCGGTACTCCGACGTGTTCTCGAGGAAGGTGCGGAGGCTCGAGATGCCGACGCACTCGAGACCCGCGGCCCAGAGCTCGGGCTGGAAGGCGAGCGCGGCGAGCACCATGTAGCCGCCGTACGAGCGGCCGTACACGACCTGGCGTGTGCCGTCGATCTCCGGCCGCGCGGCAAGCCACCCATGGAGCGACGCGAGGTCGGCGACGGAGTCGAGGCGCTTCTCCACGTCGTCGAGGCTGAGGAAGCGTTTGCCGTAGCCGCTCGAGCCGCGCACGTTCGGCGCCGCGACGGCGTAGCCGCGCGAGACGAGGTGCTGGGTGAACGCACCGAAGCCGGCCGAGTACCAGGGCTGCCATTGCGACTCCGGCCCGCCGTGGATCGTGACGACGACCGGGAACGGCCCGTCGCCCTCCGGCTGGAACAGGAAGACGGGGATCGACTCGCCGTCGAAGCTCTCGAAGCGGTGCAGCGTCGGATCGACGCCCTCGATCGGGCCGTCGCCGGTGAGCCGGCGCGGCGGCTTGCCGGACTCGAGCTCGTAGACCCACACCTGGTGTGGCTCACGCGTGGTCGAGAAGCTGTACGCGACCTTTGTCCCGTCCGGGGAGAAGACGAAGTGATCCGCGACGCCGTCGCCCGGGAACGCGACGTCGTTGCTCCGCGAGTAGCCGTCTTCGTTCGCGATCACGACGAGGTTCTGGCCACCGCCGTCGCCGAAGCACATGAGATCCCAGTCCGACTCGGTTGTGACACGCCACTCTGCGGTCGCAAGGTCGTAGTGGGCGATCGCGAGCGTGTCACGCCCCTCGTTCGTCGAGGCGAAGAAGCCGGACGAGTCGGCCGACCACACCGTCGGGCCGTACTCGGCCGCGTCCTCGTGCGGCGTCGCGTGGACGACCTCGCCCGAGGCGACTTCGAGGAGGAGAAGGTCGTAGTCGCCGGCGCGCTCGTTGCCGCGAACGGCGACGACCCAGCGGCCGTTCGGCGAGATCGAGTCGACTCCGATGTAGCCGCCAAGCTCGAAGGTCTGCTCATCCCCGTTTCCCGCTAGCTCGCGGACCACGACGTCGAAGTCACGGCCGTTGCGGCGGTTCGTCGTGTACGCGAGGAGCTTGCCGTCGTGCGAGGCATGCGGCGTCCAGTGGTTGAAGCGCGGATCGCTCACGAGCGGCCCTTCGCCAAGGATGTGGAGCTGCGTGCGCTCGTTCCCGGCCCCGTCGATCTCCAGCAGGATCCGTCCGTCCGGGAGGTGGAAACCGGAGACTGGCTCGGCGTAGTCGGTCAGCTGCTCGAGCTCGCCACCCTCCGCCGGCAGCGTGAACAGCTGCCGCGTGCCCGGCAGGTCCGAGGCGACGAGCAGCGTCGAGCCGTCCGGCGACCACGACAGCGGGTACACCTGGTGGAGCTCGAGCAGCTCGTGCAGCGACTTAGGCTGCAACTCCGGAGAAGTCGGGGATGATCTCGTCGCCGAACGCCTGCGTCCACGCGTAGCCCAAGCCGTGCTCCTCGGCGAGCTGGATCAGCTCGAGCCGGCGCGAGAACGGCGGATCGGAGAGAACGGTGACGCCGAAGTCCATCCGCCGAGCGTAACGCCGCAGCAGCCGTCCGCGTAGGCTGGACGCGTGGCGGAGCAGTGCACGTTCTGCGCGATCGGCGCAGGGGGCGACGGGCTGCGGACGGGGCGCGACGACGTCGTCCTCCGGAACGAGGCCACGACGGCCTTCGTCGCGGCGGAGTGGTGGCCGGGCAACGAGGGCCACGTCCTCGTGATCCCGAACCGGCACGCGCGCGACATCTACGAGATTGCTGAGGCGGACCTGGCCGCGGTCTACGCGACGGCGAAGCGTCTTGCCACCGCCATCCGCCGCAGCTACGGCTGCGAAGGCACGTCGATGCGCCAGCACAACGAGCCCGCCGGCGGTCAGGACGTCTTTCACTTCCACGTGCATGTCTTCCCGCGCTGGGCGGACGACCGGCTCTACGAGCGGACCGACGAGGCACGCGGGACGACCGCGGAGGAGCGCGCGCCCTACGTAACGCGGTTGCGCGACGCTCTCGGTCCGGCGCGCGCGTAGCCCGCGGCTGCGATCACTACCGTTCGAGCACGACGACCGGGATCTCGCGGTCGGTTTTCTGCTGGTACTCCGCGTAGTGCGGCCAGATCTCGTTCATGAGCTTCCACAGCCGCTCGCGCTCCTCGCCCTCCGCGACACGCGCGCGGGCGCGGAACTTGTCGCCCTTGATCTGGACGCCGACCTCCGGCGCCTGCGCGAGGTTCTCGTACCAGCCGGGATGCTCGGGCGCGCCGCCCTTCGACGCGACGATGACCGGGTTGTCGCCGTCGAGCTGGTAGATGAGCGGCGTCGTCGTCTCGTTGCCGGTGCGACGGCCGGTCGTCGTGAGCAGGAGGATCGTCGACCCCTCCCGCCAGTTGTGGCCTTCCTCGCCGTCCGTCTCCTGGTAGCGGCGAACGTGCTCGTCACCGAAGAGGAACTCCGTCATGTGAACGCCTCCAATGCCTTTGTCGTGTGCGAGAGCCCTCGCAGGGACTGAACGAAGATCATGACGGTCGGGATTCCCGCGCGCGCGACCTCGGCGGCGTCGTGGAGCGGGCCGGACGAGGCCCATCGCGCGCCTCCACAGAGGCGAATAGCAGGGCTTTTGGGAAGCGACCCAGCTGCCGATGAGATACCGTCATGTCGATCGTGGGGTTCTCTTCGGCCGTCCGCTGCACGCGTCTCGCGTGTCTCTTTGCCGTTGTCGTCTTCGCGGCTTTCGTCTTCGCGGGCGCTTCCGGAGCCGAGGCGTCGACGAGCCGCGCAAAGGGCATCGACGTCTCGAACTGGAACGGCACGATCAACTGGACTAAGGTCGCGCACGGCGGCTACCGGTTCGCGCTCGGCAAGGCGACCGAAGGGACGACCTTCGAGGACGGCACGTACGCCGCGAACCGGGCCGGCAGCGAGGCCGCGGGCGTCGTCTTCGGCGCCTACGACTTCGCCCGCCCGTCGGGATCGAGCCTCGCCGCTGTCACGGCGAGCGCGACGGCACAGGCCGACTTCTTCCTCGCCTTCGCGACTCCGCAGCCCGGCGAGCTGCCGCCCGCGCTCGATCTCGAAACGACGGGCAAGCTGTCCGCCCGCATGCTCGTGGCATGGACGGTGGCGTGGACGCAGGAGGTCTACGCGCGCCTCGGCGTTCACCCGTTCGTCTACTCGTCACCCGCCTTCTGGCAGGAGTACCTCTCCGACTCGACCGCGATCGCCGCGACCGGCACGCCGCTCTGGATCGCGCACTGGACGAGCGCGCGCAAGCCGTGGGTTCCCGCCCAGGACTGGAACGGCAACGGCTGGACGTTCTGGCAGTGGACGGACTGCGTCTCCGTGCCCGGCATCGCCCATTGCGCCGACGGCGACCGCATGAACGGCGCGAGCCCCGCGTCGCTCGCGATCGCGCCGTACTCGCTGGACACGCCCACGATCTCGACCCCGCCGAGCATCGTCGGGACGCCCGAAGCCGGCAAGCGCCTCGCGGCAGTACCGGGCATCTGGAGCGGCGGAAAGCCGCTCGCCTTCACGTTCCAATGGCGCCAGTGCGACGCCGCGGGCGCGAACTGCGTCGACATCGCCGGCGCGACGAGGGAGTCGTACCGTCCGACGAGCGACGACGTCGGGCATTCCCTGCGTGTGCGCGTCAGCGCGGCCACCACGACGGCGACCGCGAGGGCGAACACGCTTGCCACTGTGGCGGTCTCTCCGGCCGGCACCCCACCGAGTGCGCGACCCGCGAACGTCCACATACCGGTCGTGCTCGGAACGCTCCAGGTCGGCCAGAAGCTCACGAGCACGGCCGGGACGTGGACGGGCTCCCCGACGAGGTTCACGCATCGCTGGCAGCGCTGCGACTCGAGCGGACTCAACTGCGTTGCCATCGCGAAGGCGACGCATGCGGCGTACACGACGACGCCCGACGATCTCGGCGCGACGCTCTCCGTCGTCGTCACGGCTACAGGCGCAGGCGGCTCCGCCTCCGCCCCTTCCGTCACGACGGAAGTCGTCGGCGCTGCGCCGCTGCCGCCGCTTTCGACCGGCTCGCAGACGGTTGCCAAGGGCATCGCCGGGAATGTCGGGACGATCGACGGCCGCGCGACCGCGACATGGCAGCCGGGTGCCGTTCCCGTCGGCCTCACCGTGAACCTCGACAGCTTCGACAAGGGACTCGCCGTCGTCGGCAGCGGTGTTGCGCTCCGCGTTCCCGATCTCCTGAGCACCGGCTTCGCGTGGCCCGTCGAGATCGACTACGCGACCGCGGCTCCGGCACAGACCGTCCTCGGCTACTCGACCGGCGGCAGAGTTTTCGAGACGGTGCCGACACTCGACGTGCCGCCGCTGCCGACCGGGCAGACGGTCGGCGCGTACACGGTCGGCGACGGCTCGGCACATGTCCTGACGCGCATCCCGCTCAAGCTTGCCGTCTTTGCCGCGGGCGCCTGGGGCGACCCGACCTACACCTCGCCGACAGGGCTCGGCCTCACGCAGCAGACGCCGCTCTCCACGTTCGTGCGCTCCGACCGGACCGTCCTCCTCGTGACCCGGCTCGCTGCGGCGGAGCAGACTCGGCTGACCGCGACGATCACGTCGCCGACCGGCGCGACCGTCTCGATCCTGCCGAAGGGAAGCGTGCTCGGGAGCCCGCTGCCGGCCGGGCGGCCCCTCCGGTCTGCCCAGGCCGAGCGCGACCGCCCCGGCTCGATCCGCGTCCGCCTCCGCCTCAACGACCGCCGCCTCGCCGCGGGGACGTACACGCTCCGCGTCGTCGCCCTCGACCCGTGGGGTCGCGGAAACGTCAAGCAGTTCAGCTTCACGCTCCCGTAGCGCTCAGCGCTCGCTCCTCCCGGTCGGTGTGCCGTAGTCGGCGAGGAGCTCGAGGAACGGCGCCGCCGGACACGCCTCCGGGCCGAGCACGCCGACACCCGTCCACGCTCCCGCGTCGAGGAGCTCGAGCGCGACGACGGGATTGAACGCGGTCTGCAGCACGACGGCCTGATGCCCGTAGTCGCGCATCGCCTGTTCGTTGTCGACGACGTGGTACAGGTACGTGCGCCTCTGGCGCCCGTCCTTGCCGGTGCCGGTGACGTACGTGCCCGCGCAGGTCTTGCCGCGCATCCGGTCACCGAGCTCGGCCGGGTTCGGCAGCGCGGCGGCGACGACGTCACGCGGCGCGACCTCGACGGACTTCACCTTGACCGGGCTTGTGCTGTCGAGACCGAGCTTGTGCAGCGTCTTGAGCACGTCGATGAACTCGTCGCCCAAGCCGTACTTGAACGTCACGCGGTTGCACTCGACCCAGCGCGGGATGAGGACGACCTCCTCGTGCTCGATGTTCACACACTCGAGCGGCCCGATCCCCTCCGGGAAGTCGAACACCTCGGGTTCGGAGAACGGCTCGGTCGTGAACCAGCCACGGTCGCGCTCCCACACGAGCGGCGGGTTGAGGCATTCCTCGATCGTCGTCCAGATCGAGAAGGTCGGCGCGAAGTCGTAGCCGTCGACGACGAGGTCGGCACCGTCGCGCACGCCGATCTCGTCGATCTCGGAGAAGAGCTCGTCGGCCGCGTGCCGCGCGAAGACGTCCGACAGGCCGGGCTCGACGCCGATGCCGGCGAGACAGAGGACTCCGGCCTCGCTCCACTGCGCGTCCTGGTCGAGCTGGTCCTGGCCGAGCAGCGTGCCGGGAGAGGAGAGCGTCATCGCCATGTCGAGATACGTCACGCGCGCGTCGAGCGCCGCCGCGAGCAGAGGCGGGTTGAAGCGCGGGTCGCAGGCGTTGAGCACGGCGTCGGCCCTCTCGGCGCGCAGGAGCTCGGCGACGGCTCCGGCGTCGGAGGCGTCGAGCTGCACCGCGTCGAAGCGGTCGTCGACCGCTGCGGCGCGCTGCGCCCGCGCGAGATCGACGTCGGCGAGCACGAGCCGCTCGACGAAGTCGCGGCGCGCGGCGATCGCGGCTGCGGCAGCGCCCACTCCCCCTGCGCCGACGACGACGACTCTCATCCCGCGAGTCTAGGCATCGTCGCCGTCGACCCAAGCGGTTCGCGGCGAGGTCGCCCGCCGCGGCGGGTAACGAGCTCTCAGCACGGAGGCGCGGAAGACCGCGCTCTTCCGCGCCGTAGTTCCGCAACAGCAGCGAGCGAGTCCGCAGGACTCGCGAGCTATCTAGTCTGCGGGAAGCCGAGGTCGACGCGCGACGTCGCGGGGTCGGGCCAGCGCGAGGTGACGACCTTGCCGCGCGTGTAGAAGTCGATCCCCTCCGGCCCGTAGATGTGGCGGTCGCCGAAGAGCGACGCCTTCCAGCCGCCGAAGGAGTAGTACGCGACCGGCACCGGGATCGGGACGTTGATTCCGACCATGCCCGCGGTGACGTCGAACTGGAACTGCCTCGCCACGCCGCCGTCGCGCGTGAAGATCGCGGTGCCGTTCCCGTACGGGCTCTCGTTCACGAGCCGCACGGCCTCCTCGTACGTCGCCACGCGCGTGATGCCGAGCACCGGCCCGAAGATCTCGTCGTCGTACGCGCGCATCCCCGGCTTGACGTTGTCGATGAGCGACGGGAGCAGGAAGAAGCCCTCATCCGGCGCGCCCTCGCGGCCGTCGACGAGCACGTCGCCCTCGTCGAGATACGACGCGACCTTGTCGCGGTGCTCGGCGGTGACGAGGGGGCCCATCTCGGAGGACGGATCCATCCCGTCGCCGACCTTGACCTTCGGGATCCGCTCCCTGATCGCCGCGAGGAGCGGCTCGGCGACGTCTCCCACCGCGACAAGCATCGAGACGGCCATGCAGCGCTCGCCCGCGGAGCCGTATGCCGCCGAGACGGCGGCGTCGGCGGCCATGTCGATGTCGGCGTCCGGGAGCACGATCATGTGGTTCTTCGCGCCGCCGAGCGCCTGGCAGCGCTTGCCGCGCGCGGTGGCGGTCTCGTAGACGTAGCGCGCGATCGGCGTCGAGCCGACGAAGGAGACGGCCGCGATTTCGGGATGCTCGAGCACGGCGTCGACCGCGACCTTGTCCCCCATCACGACGTTGAAGACGCCGTCGGGGACGCCGGCCTCCTGCAGCAGCTCGGCCGTCCACAGCGAGGCGGTCGGATCCTTCTCCGACGGCTTGAGGACGAACGTGTTGCCGCACGCGAGCGCCGGCGCCCACATCCACATGGGCACCATCACGGGGAAGTTGAACGGCGTGATCCCCGCGACGACGCCGAGCGGCTGGCGGATCGAGTAGACGTCGATGCCGGTCGAGGCCTGCTCCGAGTACTCGCTCTTGAGCAGGCTCGGCAGGCCGCAGCAGAACTCGACGACCTCGAGGCCGCGGGTCACCTCGCCGAGCGCGTCGGAGAAGACCTTGCCGTGCTCGCGGACGAGGATCTCGGCCAGCGCGTCGCGCCGCTCGTGCAGGAGCTCACGGATGCGGAAGAAGAGCTCCGCGCGCCGCGCCAGCGACGTCGCGCGCCATGCGGGGAACGCCTCCTTAGCGGCCTGGACGGCGGCGTCGACCTCCTCCGCCGAGGCGAAGTCGACGGCACCCGTCTGGCGACCCGTCGCCGGGTTGAAGACCGGCCCGGTGCGACCGGACGCGCCTTCGACGCGACGTCCGCCGATCCAGTGGGAGATTCGCGTGACCGCGGGAGCCTCGACGGTTTCGGCCATGCGATGATCCTAGAGGGATGATCGACCTCGACGAGTTGCAGCTCGCGGCGCGAAATCACGGCATGCCGCTCGAGCTTCTGCGCGACCCGATCACGCCGGCGGGTCTCCACTACCTCCTCATCCACTTCGACATCCCGCACGTCGACGCGGACACGTGGCGACTCGAGATCGGCGGCCTCGTCCGGCAACCGCTGTCGCTCTCCCTCGCAGAACTCCGCGCGCGTCCCGCGCGGACCATCCCGGTCACGCTCGAATGCGCCGGGAACGGCCGGGCCCTGATCCCCGACCACACCCCGAGCCAGCCCTGGCTCCGCGAAGCCGTCGGGACGGCCGAGTGGACGGGCACTCCGCTCGCTCCGATCCTCGCGGAGGCGGGCTTGGCGGACTCCGTCTGCGAGCTCGTCTTCACGGGCCTCGACCGCGGCATCCAGCACGAGATCGAGCACGACTACGCGCGAAGCCTCCGCGTCGCCGAGGCGCTCGGCGAGGACGTCCTGCTCGCCTACGAGATGAACGGCGCCCCGCTGCCACCGCAGCACGGTTTCCCGGTGCGGCTGGTCGTCCCCGGCTGGTACGGCATGGCCCACGTGAAATGGCTTCGCGCGATCACCGCGATCGCGGACGAGTTCGAGGGCTACCAGCAGGCCGGCACGTATCGCATCATGCGGTTCGAGGATGACGTGGACGGGCCGCCCGTCGAGCGGATGCTGCCGCGGTCGCTGCTCGTTCCTCCGGGCATCCCGGACTTCCTCTCGCGCGAGCGCCACCTCGCCGCCGGTCGGGTCGTGCTCCGCGGGCGCGGGTGGTCGGGTCAGGCCCCGGTCGAGCGGGTTGAAGTGAGCGACGACGGCGGCGCGACGTGGGCCGAAGCCGAGCTCGAGCCACCGCTCGGCCCATACGCGTGGCGCGGCTTCAGCTTCGGTTGGGACGCCGCGCCGGGAGAGTACGAACTCTGCTGCCGCGCGACCGACGGCGCCGGCAACACCCAGCCACCGGAGCCCGCGTGGAACTACGGCGGCTTCTGCAACAACGCGGTGCAGCGGATCCGCGTCTCGGTATCGGCCCGGTAGGCTCGTCCCATGGCTACGACCGATCAGGGCTCGCAGCTCGGCGCGCGGGTCAGGGCCGACGCGAAGCAGTACGTCCTCCACTCGTGGTCGGTGCAGGACGCGCTCGACCCGATCGCGGTCGCCGGCGGCGAGGGCTGCTGGTTCTGGGATTACGACGGCAAGCGCTACCTCGACTTCGCCTCCCAGCTCGTCAACGTCTCCATCGGCCACCAGCACCCGAAGCTCGTCGCGGCGATCAAGGAGCAGGCCGACAAGCTCTGCACGATCGGCCCGCCGATGGCGACCGAGCCGCGCTCGACGCTCGCGCGCCTCGTCGCGGAAGTCACGCCCGGCGACATCTCGATGACGTTCTTCACGAACGGCGGCGCCGAGGCGAACGAGAACGCGATCAAGCTCGCGCGCTGGTACACCGGCCGCCAGAAGATCGTCGCCCGCTACCGCAGCTACCACGGCGCGACCGCGGGCGCGATGACGCTCACCGGCGACCCGCGCCGCTGGCCCGCCGAGCCCGGCATCCCCGGCGTCGTGCGGATGTTCGACCCGTACACGTACCGCTGCCCCGCCGGCCATCCCGATCCGTGCCCCGTCTGCTCGGGCGCGCCGCACCTCGAGGAGATCCTCCAATACGAAGGCCCGCACACCGTCGCCGCCGTGATCCTCGAAACCGTGACGGGGACGAACGGGATCATCGTCCCGCCCGACGGCTACCTCCAGTCGATCCGCGAGGTCTGCGACCGGCACGGGATCCTGCTCATCGCCGACGAGGTCATGGCCGGCTTCGGCCGCACCGGCAAGTGGTTCGCGGTCGACAACTGGAACGTCGTCCCCGACATCATCACGATGGCGAAGGGGATCAACTCCGGCTACGTGCCGCTCGGCGCGATGTCGGTGCGCGAGCCGATCGCCGCCTGGCTGCGCGACAGGTACTTCGGCGGCGGCCTCACGTACAGCGGCCATCCGCTCGCGTGCGCGGTCGGCGTCGCCTCGATCGAGGCGTTTCGCGAGGAGGGCATCGTCGAGCACGCCGCCGAGATGGGGTCGCTCTTCGAAAGCGAGCTCCGCAAGCTCCAGGAGAAGCACCCGTCGATCGGCGAGGTGCGCGGGCTCGGCTGCTTCTGGGGGCTCGAGCTCGTCCGCAACCGCGAGACGCGCGAGCCGCTCGTCC
>Ga0307372_10007968_pt1 | contig 15015 bp, 14 predicted proteins | sample OX1MG_FD_202533 | JGI IMG/M metagenome (GOLD analysis project Ga0307372, IMG submission 202533) | Soil microbial communities from Risofladan, Vaasa, Finland - OX-1 | ecosystem: Environmental > Terrestrial > Soil > Coastal area > Acid sulfate soil | place: Finland: Risofladan, Vaasa | collected... | reverse complement strand
GACGCGGCGGTGTACCTGCACATGGACGCGACCGTCGACGTGTCGAACTTCAAGATCGTGAAGGCCATGTTCCCGGGCACCGCCGGGGCCTACGCCGGCCCCGGGTGAGTGCCGCGGCAGGCGCCCCGCCGGGCCGGGCACGCGATCCGGCGCGACGCGCACGCGTGGCCTCAGCAAAGGCAAGGATGCTGCGATGACCGAGGCTTCTTCGTCCGGCAGGTACGTGGACCCCGCCGGGGGCTTCATCCGTGACCAGCGCTACATCACCACCCGGATCACCGCCGACGGGCGGGACGGTTTCCCGGTGGAGCCCGGCCGGTACCGTCTCGTGGTCAGCCGGGCCTGCCCGTGGGCCAACCGGGCTATCATCGTCCGCCGCCTCCTCGGCTTGGAGACGGTCCTGTCGATGGGCATCACCGGGCCGGTCCATGACGCGCGAAGCTGGACATTCGATCTGGACCCCGGCGGACGCGACCCTGTGCTCGGCATCGAACGGCTGCGAGAGGCTTACCTTGCCCGGTTCCCCGGCTACGACCGCGGCATCACCGTCCCCGCCGTCGTGGACATCCCCACCGGCCAGGTCGCGACCAACGACTACGCCCAGATCACCCTCGACCTGTCCACGCAGTGGCGGGCCTACCATCGGCCTGGCGCCCTCGACCTGTACCCGGAAGAGCGCCGCGCCGAGATCGACGAGGTCGCCCGGCTGGTGTTCCGGGATGTCAACAACGGCGTCTACCGCTGTGGCTTCACCGGGACGCAGGAGGCCTACGAGAAGGCTTACCGCCGCCTGTTCGGCCGGCTCGACTGGCTGTCAGCGCGCCTGGAGGGCCAGCGCTACCTGGCCGGCGACACCATCACCGAAGCCGACGTCAGGCTGTTCACCACCCTCGTCCGCTTCGACGCCGTCTACCACGGGCACTTCAAGTGCAACCGGCACAAACTAACCGAGATGCCGGTGCTGTGGGCCTACGCCCGCGACCTGTTCCAGACGCCCGGCTTCGGCGACACCATCGACTTCGACCACATCAAGCGCCACTACTACCAGGTGCACCGCGACATCAACCCGACCGGCATCGTGCCCGCCGGCCCCGACCTGTCCGGGTGGCTCAGCCCGCACGGCAGGGAAGCACTCGGCGGGCGCCCCTTCGGCGATGGCACACCGCCGGGCCCGCCACCACCCAGCGAGACCGTCCCCCCCGCGCACACACCGCTCGCCGCCTGAGCATCACCATTGCCGTCGCCGCCCACGAAGATCTGGGCGGACGGGCACCCATGGCACTCGCCCCACGGGCGCGCTCATCACTCTGTCCACCCCGTGGTGGGCCTTGCCAGAAATCATAGGCAAATTGTCTAGTACTTCACTGAACTCTTGCGCATCTCGATCAATATATAGAGACTTTTAGGTCATATTCGTCCAGCTGTAGGTTCTCCGCCGCTGCTGGACCATCCGGTGAGTGAGCCGGGAAGACCCGGCTGCCTGTTGGGGAGGAATCGATGACGACGCACCTTCCGGTGACCACGGGGCGGCAACTCGGCCGCCGGTCCTGGGCCGAGCCGTGGAAGATCAAGATGGTGGAACCGTTGCGGATGGCGACGCCCGCCGAACGCGCACGGGCGCTTGCCGAGGCCGGCTACAACACGTTCCTGCTGCGGTCGGAGGATGTCTACATCGACCTGCTCACCGACTCGGGCACGAGCGCGATGAGCGACCGGCAGTGGGCGGGGCTGCTGCTCGGCGACGAGGCCTATGCCGGCTCGCGGAACTTCTACGCGCTTGAGGACGCGGTCCGCGGTACCTACGGCTACCGGCATGTGCTGCCGACGCATCAGGGAAGGGGCGCCGAGCACCTCATCAGCCAGGTCGCGATCCGCCCCGGCCAGTTCGTCCCGGGAAACATGTACTTCACGACCACGCGGATCCACCAGGAGCGCGCCGGTGGCGTCTTCGTGGATGTGATCATCGATGAGGCGCACGACCCGGCGAGCGAGCACCCGTTCAAGGGAGACGTGGATATCAGCAAGCTGGAAAGCCTGATCGAGCGCGAGGGCGCCGACCGGATCGCCTACATCAGCCTGGCCGGCACGGTCAACATGGCGGGCGGCCAGCCGGTGAGCATGGCATGCGCGCGCGCCCTCCGCGCGCTGTGCGACCGGTACGGGATACGGCTCTTCCTGGACGCGACCAGGATGGTCGAGAACGCGTTCTTCATCCAGGAACGCGAAGCGGGCTACGCGGGCAAGACGATCGCTGAGATCCTCAAGGAGTTCTGCTCCTACACCGACGGAGCGTGGATGTCGGCCAAGAAGGATTCGCTGGTCAACATCGGCGGCTGGCTCGCCCTCAACGACCCGGAACCGTTCGAGGAGGCCCGCAACCTCGTTGTCGTCTTCGAGGGCCTGCACACCTACGGCGGGCTGGCCGGACGGGACATGCAGGCGATGGCGATCGGCATCACCGAATCCGTCCAGGAGGAACACGTCCGGGCACGGATCGGGCAGGTGCGCTATCTCGGCGAACTGCTCGCCGCGGCCGATGTCCCATTCGTCAAGCCGGTGGGTGGTCACGCGATCTTCCTGGACGCGCGCCGCTTCTACCCGCACCTGGCGCAGGACCTCTTTCCTGCCCAGACGCTGGCCGCTGAACTGTACCTCGACTCCGGAATCCGCGGAATGGAGCGAGGGATCGTATCGGCCGGCCGCAGCCCGGCGACCGGCGACCACCAACGCCCGAAGCTTGAGCTCACCCGGCTGGCGATCCCCCGCCGGGTCTACACCCAGGCACACATGGACATCGTGGCGGAGGCGGTGGAAGCCGTCTACGCTCAGCGCGACTCAGCGAAGGGGCTCATCATGACGTACGAGCCGCGCTACCTGCGGTTCTTCCAGGCCCGCTTCGACCAGCCATAGGCGAGTGTTCGGCTCCGGCTTCAAGCGCTCGGCGCATCGAGACCAGCGTCGATCACGAGCAGATCGGCGCTCCGAGCACCTGACGTGGTCCCCGCCGGAGCCTACTGCTGGGCCGGGCAGCGAGGACGGAGGTAGCCGCGCGCCGACCCTGAGCCATGGCTTCAACCACCGTTGCTGGACGATAGCCTGGCAAAGGAGGTTGAGATGAGCGAGCAGCAGAAGCAAGGCGCGCTGGCCCAGGCAGCTGACCTGCTCGGCGCAGACGGCGCAGCGTCGCGGCAGGTACTCAGCCAGCTGTGGGACCTTGCGTTCGAGCAGGGGCGGCTCGCCGCGCTCGATGAGCTGCAAGACCGGTTCTGCGTCTGCATGAAATAGGAGCCCGTGCCCCGTCAGTAGGCCTCGCCCGAGTTTCCAGTCAGATCAAGTTTTACGTGTCAGGTGGCGGCCAGCCCGGCTGTGATGTGCTGGTCGAGGGCGTGGTCGAGTTCACGCCAGGCGCTGGCGAGGGGCGGCCGGCGGGTGAGTTCGCTGGGGAGCGCGGTGCTGAGCGCTGTTAGCCCGGGGGTGAGTATCCGGCCGTAGGCCTTGGTGAACAGGACGGCGATCGCACGGCCGTGGGGCGTGAGCCGGTAGCGGTGGGTGCCGGGGAGCCGCTCGATGACCTGTTTGCGCCGCAGCCGCCGCAGGTCATAAGTCGCGTGCCGGCTGGTGCAGGGGGCGCCGGGCAGCGCGGAGACGAGTTCGGTCAGGGTCCGGTTATCGAACCCGGCGATCAGATGGGTGAACTGCAGCGTCGCGGCCGGGACCGCCATGACGCGGGGGTCACCGAAGCGCAGTGCTGGGGCGTGCAGGCCCTCGGCGGTGCTGGTGGGCCTGGTCACCCCGGCGAAGGTGACGGTGTCGGGGGCGGGCTGGGCGTCTGCGGCTTCAGCGTCACGCAGACGCTGGCCGGCGTGCTCGCCAGCTGCCCGCAGGGCGCTCCAGTTCTCCAGGCAGGCGCGCCGCCCGATCCCGAAGTCCCGGGTGCCGCAGATGACCCTGCGTTCCACAGTTGAAGGTGCTCTCTAGTCCACGAATATGTGGTCTGAGCTACAGCGAGGAGGCCACCCGCAAGCGGGCACCTCCTCGCTCCACCTCAGCTGCCACTCACCCTGTTCGCGGCGCAGCCGCGATCCTCGGCGGTATGAGGTCGCTCGCTATCAAGTAGTTGCAGGTCAGGGGCCTGATCGCCGGGAGGCGGTCAGGCCTTTTTGATCTTCGTGGCAGCGTGGCGGCAGCAGGATTGGGCCGCACATTGGACCCCGCAGCCTGGCACTAGGCGGGCCAGACGGTCGGGACTGTTCTCGGCTATGCTGGCCTTGCGTCCACTACGCGAGGCTGTGGAGGACGCTCAGCCACTGCTCGGGACGTCAGCGGGCACGCGAGGCCATTCGAGTCAGCCTTTGGGCGTGCCATGAAGGCGTCGTTGAACGATTCGGCTCCAGAACTGCTAGCTCCGGGCTAGCCGCTTCAGCCAGGCGTACTGGTCTGTCATCGTGGCCCGGGCGAAGGGCGCAAATCCTGCCACTCGAGGCACTGCTCACATCGGCTGCGCCCTATAGAGGGCGTCGTTTTATGACGGCGCAGTTGGCTTCCGCACGACTCGAAGATCCGCTGGCCGCAGCTTGCGTCGCTGCCAGCGACGACAAGGAGCCGCTTCATGCCGACGACCTACGCGCTGCTCAGCACCTATCCCCCAACACAGTGCGGGCTGGCGACCTTCAGCGCGGCCCTGCTCGCCCATCTGCCCGAGCCAGGCGATTCCGTAGCCGTGGTGCGCGTGCTCGACGAGCCGATGCCGTGCTTTGCCGACGAGGTCGTGCACGACCTCGTGAACGGCTCCGCTGCGAGCGCGGCAGCCGCTACCGACGTGCTTAACGGCTTCGATGTGGTGATCGTGCAGCACGAGTACGGCATCTACGGCGGGCCCGACGGCCAGGATGTCATTTCGTTGCTCGAAGCTCTGCGCGTGCCGAGCATCGTGGTCCTGCATACGGTGCTGGCACACCCCACGCCCCGGCAGCGCACGATCCTCGATGAGATTATTGCCGCCGCCAGTGCGGTCATCACGATGACGCAGACGGCCCGATCGCGACTGCTGGACATCTATTGCGCGAGCCCTGGGAAGGTGTTCGTGATACCGCACGGCGCTGCCGACAATCGAGTCGCCGCGTCACCGACCGGGAACACTGGTCGGCCCAGGGTACTGACCTGGGGCCTGTTGGGGCCAGGCAAGGGGATCGAGCACGCGATCGATGCGATGGCCCTGCTTCGCGATCGCGGGCTGCGAGTCGACTATCAGGTAGCCGGTCAGACTCATCCGCGCGTGCTTGGGCGCGATGGCGAGGCCTATCGGCGGTCGCTCGAGGCGCGAGCACGGGCCCGAGATGTCGTAGACCGCGTGCATTTCGATGCCAGGTTCCTTCCCGCGGGTGCCTTGAGTCATCTCATCAGCGCCGCGGACGTCGTCCTGCTGCCGTACGACTCAGTGGAACAGGTCACCTCCGGGGTCTTGATTGAGGCGGTCACCGCAGGCAGGCCGGTGGTGTCGACCTGTTTCCCGCATGCTGTCGAGCTTCTCGGCGGCGGCGCGGGACTCCTGGTCGAGCGGCAGGACCCGGCAGGCATCGCGCAAGCGCTACGGCGTGTGTTGACCGAGCCCGGCCTGTCGGCGCGGATGAGCAGCCATTCGGCGGACCTCGCGCCCCAGTTGTTGTGGCCAGCGGTAGCGAGTGCCTACCGGGGACTCGCATCAGTGCTCACCATGACCCCGACGGGAGTCGCGGCATGAGCTACCCGAACGCGTCGTTCCGGCACCTGCAGCGACTGACCGATCACATCGGGCTGCTTGAGCACGCCGAGGGGATCGTGCCCAGGCACGAGCACGGCTACTGCGTCGACGACGTTGCCCGGGGCCTGGTGGTGGTGTGCCGGGAGCCGTCGCCATCCCAGGAACTCATCACCCTCGGGCGCCGCTACCTGCACTTCCTTGCGCAGGCGCAGGCGGCAGATGGAAGGTTCCGTAACCGCCTCGGCTACGATCGCAGGTGGCACGACCAGCCCGGAACAGAGGACTGCTGGGGTCGTTCCCTTTGGGCACTGGGCACCGCTGCCGCAAGGGGCCCCACTACGGGGATCCGCGAGGAGTCCTTCGCCCGATTCGGCCTTAGTGCACAAGTCTCCTCCCCATGGCCGCACGCCATGGCGTTCGCGGCGCTCGGCGCGGTCGAGATACTCGAGAGATGGCGCGACCATTCCGGCGCGCTTGCCCTTCTTGACATAGCCAGCACAGTCATCGGTGAACCGCCTGCGGACCCTGCGTGGCCGTGGCCAGAGACCAAGCTGAGCTACGCGAACGCGGCGATCGCCGAGGCCGTCATCGTGGCAGGCTGGAAACTAGGTCATGACCGGGTTCTGCACAACGGCCTGCGCATGCTCGAGTGGCTGTTGGCCGGCGAGACCCGAGATGGTCACCTGTCGGTGGTACCGGCCGGGGGCTGGGGTCCCGGTGAGGTTCGCCCCGCGTTCGACCAGCAGCCGATCGAGGTGGCCGCGCTGGCGGATGCATGCATGCGCGCGGCGACGGTTACCGGCGACAGCAGCTGGCTGGCAGGCGCGAAGATGAGCGTGGCGTGGTTCCTCGGTGACAACGATGCCCGGATTCCGCTGCTCGACGAGCAAACTGGCGGGGGCTGCGACGGTCTCGGGCCCACCAGCCGCAGTCGTAACCAGGGCGCCGAATCGACGCTGGCGATGATCTCCGTGATGCAGCAAGGCCGCAGCCTGGCCGCAGCTGTCCGATGATGGACCCCAGCTCCGCTGGCCGGCTGCTGGCCAGAACGCAGCACCGGCTGAAGCCGGACGCCTCTCGCACGCTCTGCCACTTGTTCGTGCCTGGCCAGGAGACCTTGATCCGGGGCGGGTCGCGCGCGATGGCTGTCATCGACCGGGTCCTTGAAATGAGCGAGCAGGAAGTGGAACGAACGCTTGCCCGGACGCTGGACCGATTCTCCGATAGATATCGCGGCCTGGCCGAGACCCTGGAGCATAACTTCGGACTTGTCGCCCATCGGCTCGGCGCGGAGATCACGGTAGGGAACGCCCGACGGCTGTTGATCGGAGCGTATTTCACTCAGGAGTACGCGCTTGAGGCCGCGGCCCTGTTCAATCCGTCGATCGTGGCGCATCCCGACCAGGCGGGCTGTGCCCCCGGAGAAGTACGGTTCGCCATGAGCCTGCGGGCAGTGGGGGAAGGTCACCTGTCGAGCATCGAGTTCAGGAGCGGCACGATCGGCAGCGATTGCGAGGTCAGCTTCGACCCGCCTGGCCGCTTCCTTGACACCGGCTGCCGACGGCCGGTCCCTTACGATCGCAGCCTCTTCCAGGAGAAATGCGCCGAACTTGGCCGTGAGGACGAGGACGCGCGATATCTGTGGAGCATGTTGCCATCCCGTTTCACGGCGGCCGAGCTGGATGTCGCGCTCGCTGAGCTCTCCAGCCAGCGTGTGACGCGCGGAGACTCCGCGGTGCTTGCCGACAGGGTGCGGTGGATGGCGGCGTCCAACTACGCGGTCGAGTTCGATGAGCAGCACGCTCTATCCGAGCGGGTTCTCTGGCCTGCCGGGCCGGCCGAGAGCCACGGCATGGAAGACGCGAGATTCGTGCGCTTCACCGACGCTGAAGACCCGGTCTACTACGCGACATACACGGCGTTCGACGGCTCGCAGGTCGCGCCACACCTTCTGGAAACCAGCGATTTTCGAACATTCACCGTCTCCCAGCTCTCGGGTCCCTCGGCAAGAAATAAAGGCATGGCGCTGTTTCCCCGGCGGATCGGTGGCCAGTATGCCGCGCTATCCCGCTGGGACAGGGAAAGCAATGCGATCGGCTACTCAGACGATGGTCATCGCTGGTCCGAGGCCATCACGGTCCAGGCGCCGACGCGTCCGTGGGAGCTGATCCAGCTCGGCAACTGCGGCTCGCCGATCGAGACCCCGGTGGGATGGCTGGTCTTCACGCACGGCGTCGGGCCCATGCGCGAGTACGCAATCGGTGCTGCCCTGCTCGACCTGGATGAGCCCGAGCACCTGATTGCTGCGCTGTCCGAGCCACTCCTGGTGGCCGACGAGTCGGAGCGCGAGGGTTACGTCCCGAACGTGGTCTACTCCTGTGGCTCTATGATTCACGGCCAGACAGTCGTGCTGCCCTACGGCTGCAGCGACTCTTCCGTGCGGATCGCCACCATCGACCTGCGCCTGCTACTCGACAGGCTCGTGCACGCCTGAGCCTGCCGCAGAACAATCCGGCTCTTCCCCGTTGAGGAGGCGCAGGATCAGTGAGTTCAACCGGTGGGAGCAACGCAGCATGCGCAGATGGAAAGATGGGCAGTCGCTACCGCAGACGCGGCTCGTGCGAATCGGGGCAGCGAGCCCCTAGCGGGTCAGGGGAGGTCCGGCATTTGAGGCTGCGCCGTGTGTGAGCTGGACCCGGCCAGTCCGTGAGCGGCCGGGTCCGCGCGCATGTGCGTGTGTCAGCGGTGCGCGAACCGGCCGGACTGGCCGTTCCGACCGGTGACCAGGTGGTAGGCCAGCAGGAGGACGGCTGACCCGGCGATGGCGGTGAGCCAGGTGGACAGGTTGAAGAAGCCGTGCAGGGTGTGGAGGTGGAACAATCTGGTGGCCGCCCAGCCGCCGCCGAGCGCCCCGGCGATGCCGATCAGGCAGGTGAGGATGAGGCCTTGTGATCTCTTGCCCGGGATCAGCATGTTGGCGAGCAGGCCTGCGGCGAGGCCGAGAACGATCCAGGCGATGATGCCCATAACCGACTCCTTAGTCAGTGACGTACGTCGGGTGCGCGGTAGTCGGTAGCCGGTGTTGCCAGGCAGGCCGCGGCAGGAAGCGGCTCCTGCGCTTGTCCCGCCGCGCGTGCCCAGGCATTGCTGGGCGCGTTTCCTGGCTGCTTTAACCGGCGTGCGGGTTGCGCCGGTCGCGGCGCATGATGCGCCGCAGCTGGGTGATCCGGGCCGTTCCCGCGGCGGCCATCACCAGGGCGCCCGCGATGGCGGCGAGGAACAGCGCCACGGCGAGTGACAGGCGCAGGTGCGCGCCCAGGAAGCTGATGTTCACGGCATGCGCGTTCTGGATGATGAAAATCATCACCACGATGAGGCCCGCGGTGCCCGCGATCAGCCCGGTGCGCATGCCGCTGATCCGGGTATGCGCACGCCGACGCCGGGACGCCTGCGGCGCGGAAGGCGGTGCCGTGGGCGGGGGTGTCGGGGTGGAGCCGTTGGCTGAGGGGGGCGGCAGGGTGCTGGTCGTGCCCGGCGGGGCCGGTGTTCCGGTCATGGCACTGCTTCTTTCCCGACTGGGAGCGGGCCGCTGAGACCTTGGCCGATTCCCTTGCGGACCCGGGCTTGCCGCGGCCTTCGGCTGCTGCTTCCCGGTATCTGTCCTCAGGCTACATTCGAAAGATAAAACTAGCAATTGGTTTCTAGAAAATTTGATGGTAGATTCCTAGGGGTGGAGAGCTGGAGCTTCCTGACTAATCACGCCCGTGTGCTGCTGTGCATCGCCAGTGACCCGGGCGTCCGGCTGCGCGACATCGCGGCCAGCCTGGGCATCACCGAGCGCAGCGCGTACGGCATCGTCACCGACCTGACCGCGGCCGGATACGTCGTCAAGCAGAAAGACGGCCGCCGCAACCGCTACCAGATCCAGGCGCACCTCCCGCTGCCAGAACCTGCCAGCCAGGAACCCGCCATCGGCGAAGTCCTGGACCTGCTAGTGGGTGACGGCGCGAAGCAGCAGCTGACCGCGGACCGGCCCGCCTCGCCCGCGTGAGCACGACGGTGCCTGCCGGACGTCGTCGAGGCCGGACGAGCGGTTCCCGAGACTGAGGAAAGCGGATACCCTTCCATGCGCCCGAGCACCCGGACGTATTGTGCAGGTCTTTGCGGCCTCCCATGTTATGTCGTTGCTCGCAACGATCTACGTCAGCTGCACACGCGGCATCGGGCGGGCCAGAACGAGCAAGGACGATAGTGGTCGGCTTGACCTGGTCTGCAAGACACGTTGGTGTTGCCGCTGGCTGTGGGTTACCAACCTCGACCTCTGGGCGCAGTCAGCTGCCGGTCTCTCGTAACGTAGCAAATATGCTACTCTAAGGCTGTTAGTGTCGCAGATAAGAGACTTTAGAGATGTCCATGGCTACGTCGAGGACGCCCATCGCCGTGGTCGATGGCCTGCGGCGTATCGGCGAGGAGTTGGCCACCTGGCGACGGCTGCGGCGGCTGACGGCAGTTCAGGTCGCGGACCGGGCCGGGATGTCACGTCACACTGTTATGCGGATCGAGAACGGACAGGGCGCCAGTCTGGAAAGCGTGCTGCGGGTTGCTCGAGCGCTGGGGGTGCTTGACTCGCTGGTCGCGGCGCTCGACCCGTATGCCACCGACGTGGGCCGTCTGCGATCGGAGGAGGCGCTGCCTGAGCGGGTGCGCCCGCCAATGGTTGGGCGAAGACCGTGAGCAGAGACATCGAAGTCCTTGTCGCGATCGGCGAAAGGAACCTTCTAGCCGGCCGGATGTGCTCGCACCGCCGCCGGGGATCCGAGTCGGCCAGCTTTGTCTACGACGACAGATACCTCGCAGACCCAGACGCCTACGCATTGGACCCCGCGCTGCCTCTGGTCACGGGCACACTGCAGACACCCGTCGGCCGTGCGCTGTTCGGCGCTTTCGCCGATAGCTCGCCAGACCGGTGGGGACGGACGCTGATCCAGCGCACTGAGCGTGCCCGGGGCATGGCTGCGGCAACCGCCCCGCGCTCGATGAGCGAGGTCGACCTGCTGCTCGGCGTCCGAGACGACCTGCGTGAGGGGGCGCTGCGTTTTCGGCTCGGCGATCAGACGCCCTTCCTCGCGACCGAGGACTCGGGAGTCCCGGTCCTCACGGATCTGCCTGCGCTGCTTGATATTGCAGCGCGAGCCGAGCGGGATACCGCCGACTACGAAGACCTCAAGCGATTGGTGCGAGCGGGAAGCTCCCTGGGCGGTGCGCGTCCGAAAGCACACGTCCTGGATTCTGCTGGACGCGTCGCGATTGCCAAGTTCCCCAGCGCGAGCTCGGACACATGGAATGTGATGGCATGGGAGAAGGTAGCGCTTGACCTGGCACAGGACGCAGGAGTGATCGTCCCCCACTCTCAATTGCTGCGCGTAGGGGACCGTCACGTGCTCATCGTCGGCCGGTTCGACCGCCGTGACGGAGCCCGCATTGGCTACGCCAGCGCGATGACCATGCTCGAAGCCAGTGCCGGTGACCAGCGTAGCTACCTCGAGATAGCGGAGGTGATTGAGGAACGGTCCACAACCGCGACGGAGGACCTGCGCCAGCTATGGCGGCGGATGGCTTTCTCGATCCTGATTTCCAACACCGATGACCACCTCCGAAATCACGGGTTCCTGCACGAGCGCGGTGAGTCGTGGACGCTGTCGCCGGCGTTTGACCTGAATCCCAACCCAGACCCAGGCTCAAAAGACCTCAGCACCGCTATCGACTTCACAGACACGCGCGCGAGCGTGGATACCCTGATGGGTGTCGCTGCCTACTTCCGCCTGGACACAAGCGACGCACTCGAAGTCCTGGCTAAGGTCACGCGAGCGGTCGTACGTTGGCGTAACGTCGCAAAGTCACACGGGCTGCAGCAGCAGGACCTTGACGTCATGGAGCCAGCGTTCGTCCATGCTGAGAGTGAGCGGGCCCGGGCCTTGGCAAAGAGCAGACAGCCACGGCTATGAGGCAGTGCGGAGTGGCGGCGGTTCTGGCGCCGCAGGTCGGTGCCCAAGCGTGCTAACGGATTTGCTAACGAGACTGCCCGGAACGGGGAGGAACGGAGAGCGCGTTGGGAGACGGCCTGCGTTCCCGTGAACTGGTCAACGAGACGGACCTGCACCCTGGAGACGAGCAAGACGCGCGTCGTATGTCTCATAACCCAGAGGTCACAGGTTCAAATCCTGCCCCCGCTACCAAGCAGTAGCAGGTCAGGGGCCTGATCGCCGAAAGGCGGTCAGGCCTTTTGATCTTCGTGGCAGCGTGGTGGCAGCAGGATCTGGCCGCACAAAACGTAGGTAGTTGGCACTCAGCCTGACGGACTGACTCGCGATGGCACGCCGGGCCGACCAGGCCGGGGTGCTTGGCGAACAGGGTGAGGGATCCCGTCCGCGGGCCGTGAGGTGGAGCCTGACACTTGCCCAGACCAGGCGTCCAACGGGTCTTAACGGCCGTCCGCCGCAGCCTTGATGTGGTTGGTCAGGTCTCTACACTTAAAGGTGGGCAGGAAGGGCCACGGAGGATTGGGGGGCCGATGGCTGCGGTGGCTTCAGGAGCTGTGCATCTGGTGCAAAGGCTGCCGGCGCCGGTAGCCGTACTTCTGGGACTAGCCGCCCTTATCGCAGTAGCCATGCCGGAGATCTGGTCCCTGGTGCAGCACGTCGGCGTTATCGCGCACGAGGGCGCGCATGCGTTCCTTAGTTCCAGTCTCGGCCAGCAAGTCGATGGTGTGCGCCTGAACACAGACGGCACCGGCAGCACATCCATAGTTGGTGCTGCGGGCTCGCGGATGCCTGCGACATTTATTGGATACCTTGGCCCTAGCGCCTTTGGGCTCATCGCCGCAGCCTTGATAGCGCATAATCTGATCGTCGCGGTGCTATGGACCGGAGTGATACTGCTTCTCATTCTGCTTCCATCTGTGCGCGGCGTGTTCGGCGTCCTACTGGTCGCCGGTGCTGGTGCCCTGCTCTTTCTGGTAGCACGGTACGCACCGGCCTTTCTGGAAGCTATGACGGCCTACGCGCTCAGCTGGATACTGCTGCTAGGTGGGGTCCGCACTGTGCTTGAGCACGGTACCGATGCTTCAGATGCGCATGCATTGCGCCGGATCACCCACCTGCCACGACCGCTGTGGGTCAGTCTTTGGGCAGTCGGCTCCCTCTTGGCCCTGGCGATCGGGTGCACCCTGCTGATCTAGCCGGAATCCGGGAAATTGATCACGAACTGCGCCATCGATACCAGGCTCACCCCGACGACACCCACCGTCAGTAAATCCTCGGCCTGCCGGCCCCGGGCGACGATGAAATCCTGCAGCGAATCCTGATCCGCGCCGCCATCCTCGCCACGACGAGCAACTCGCAAGCCGCAAACTTCTCAAACAGATCCCTGGCTAGCCCAACGCAGGTCTCGGCGCAGGGCGGCATGCGCTCCTGGCAAAGGGCGGGGTCCGCCCCGGACAGCACACGTGGGATGGCCTCGCCGGGAAGCGAACGACCCCGGATTACCGGAACAGGGGTCGTCCGCTTCCCGATGAGCAGGTCCGGGAAGGGTTACCTGCGCTCGGTCGTCGCTACCGCCTCGAGAGGGTGGCGAGGTAGGTATTGATGCCAGTTGAACCAGTTCGGATGTAGATCCCCATCACGTGGTTCCTATACACCGTATTCCCGGACACATGACTGCAGCCCCCCGAGCACAGCCGGCTTTTCGTGACATGGACCGGATACCACTTTGCAGTGCCAAAGGATCTGCCGCGGGCCTTGACGGGAATGAAGGCCATCGACACATCCTGAGCCGAGCTCTGGGCCACGAGGTTGAAACCGCCCGGCACGGCGGTGATGCCCTCGAAGTGCGTGACCAGCGCGGGGGCGTTCCCGTAGCTGTAGTACTTCGGCTTTCCGAAGGTCCCCGTCCGATCGTTGTAGTTCATGAGGAAGGCCCGCTGGGTTCCCCTGGCCGAGGAACCGCCGGCAAGGGTGTAGTGCGGGCTGCTGCCCCCGCCGTTCTGCCAGACGCCATAGAGCGTGGTCACACTGGACAAGCTCCCGCCGAGATGGAGCAACGTCCACTGATGCCTGGCCATGTTGTAGATGAAGGCATTGCCCGAGACCACACCACCGCGCACGCTGGGGTTGAGGTCGTAGTTGCCCACCACCAGATCACCCATGGTGCTGTGCGCGATGGTGTCCATCACGAAGCAGTGGGCCCGCGCCCTGGGGCAGGCCCGCACATGCCCGACCGTACGGGCGCCATCAGCAGGCACGTCGATGGATGTCCATGATCCACCCGATCCGCTCACCCGCCCGAGGTAGATCATCCCCTGGTTGCGGACACCGGCGGGCGCCGACGACGACAGGTAGCTCCCGACGGCGCGAACCTGCCCTCTCGGGATGCTCGCCGGGTTGAAGGAGTGGGTATCAGGACCATAAAACGTCGCCGACGTCACGCCTGGGAACGACGGCCTCAGCACCGATACTGGTGCTCCCGCCGCGGCCCTCGTGAGATGGCCCTGGTACAGGAACGGAGCAGCTTGCGTGCCACTTCCGGTCGCCGCCGAACCCGTCAGCACGACGTTTCCATTCGTCGTGCCCCGGACACCGGTGACTATATCCCCAGTTCGCAGAATCGAGGAGATAGCGCCGGTGCTGTTCATGTTGTTACGGCCGGCCGGGCTGGCCATGGCCGGTACAGCGGTCATTACCAAGAGTGCTGCGGCAGCTCCGCCGAGCAGCATCGGAATAAATCTCGCGGTCTTCATTTGCACCCCCGTCGGGTCTCTGGCGGGCCGAAATGACCCCGCTGCAGATCCTTTCAACGCAACCGAGGCGTTCGTTAGTTCGTCAGTCCCGGGCACCTCGCTCCTGCGATGAAAGATCAGCGCTACCGGATGATGGCAGCGCAAAGTGGTTATGTCAATCAATCAGATCGGCAGGTTCCCAGCTCGCGCCTCCCGTTAACGTTAACCGGAAACACGCCGGGTCAATAGGCCTGCCATTTAACGTGACTGAGCACATTCTTGGTCAAGCCAGGCAGACGGGGAGGATCGGCGGCTATCATGATCTTGGGATGCGCAGATCGCGGGCGACAGCCCCGAGCGGCGAGAGGCGACAGGCCGTAAGTCTTCGCAAATCCTGTGAGAGGGCATGCCGACAGCCGACGCGGCGGCTCGCGCCCTCGACGCCGGTGACGGTGTTATCTGGGGGTCTTATCCGGATGGCGGGGGCTGTGCCCAGGTGCGG
>Ga0307372_10007965_pt1 | contig 15020 bp, 13 predicted proteins | sample OX1MG_FD_202533 | JGI IMG/M metagenome (GOLD analysis project Ga0307372, IMG submission 202533) | Soil microbial communities from Risofladan, Vaasa, Finland - OX-1 | ecosystem: Environmental > Terrestrial > Soil > Coastal area > Acid sulfate soil | place: Finland: Risofladan, Vaasa | collected... | reverse complement strand
TCCGGCCTGGAGTGGACGGTGAACGCCTACACGCTCACCTTCGCCGTGCTGTTGCTGACGGCCGCCGCGCTGGGTGAGCGCTTCGGCCGGCGACGGGTGTTCGTGGCGGGGATCGCGCTCTTCACCGCCTCGTCGGCCGCCGCCGCCCTCGCCCCCGACATCGGCGCACTCGTGGCCGCCCGAGCCCTGCAGGGCGCGGGCGGCGCCATGATCATGCCGCTGTCGCTGACACTGTTGAGCGCTTCCGTCCGTCCCGAGCGGCGCAACGCCGCCCTCGGCATCTGGGGCGCCATCGGCGGTACCGCCGTCGCCATCGGCCCACTCGTCGGCGGCGCCGTCACCGGCGGTTGGGCCTGGCAGTACATCTTCTGGCTCAACGTCCCCGTCGGACTGGCGCTGGTGCCGCTGGCCCGGTGGCGCCTCGCCGAGTCGCGGGGGTCCGCCGCCCCGCTCGACCTCGCCGGTGTGGCCCTGGTGAGCACGGGGCTGTTCGGCGTCGTCCTTGGCCTGGTGCGGGGCAACGCCCACGGATGGACGTCGCCATCGGTCCTCGCCTCCTTCGTCGTCGGGTCGCTGGCCCTGGCCGCCTTCGTGGCGTGGGAGCTGCGCTCGCATTACCCGATGCTGGACATCCGGCTCTTCGCCCGCCGCGGTTTCGCCTCGGTCAACATGACCGCACTGCTGTTCAGCTTCGGGATGTTCGGCGCCATCTTCTTCCTGACCCAGGTCCTCCAGACCGTCCAGGGCTACTCGCCGCTGTCGGCCGGGGTGCGGGTCCTGCCGTGGACGGCCGTCCCGATGGTGTTGGCGCCCGTCGTCGGCCAGCTGGCCGAGCGATGGGGCGGGAAGCCGCTCGTCGTCACCGGGCTGTCGCTGCAGGCGGTCGGACTGGCGTGGCTGGCCGCCATCCTCGCCCCGGGCACTCCCTATGCCGACATGATCGCCCCGTTCGTCGTGTGCGGCGTGGGCATGACGCTCTTCTTCGTTCCCCTCGCCTCGGTCGTGCTCGGCACCGTCCCCTCGTCGCTCGAAGGGATGGCGTCGGGCACCAACGCTGCGTTCCGCGAACTCGGCGGCGTCCTCGGGATCGCCGTCCTCGGCGCCGTCTTCAGCGCCCGGGGCGGCTACGCCTCGCCGGGGGACTACGTGTCCGGACTGGTGCCGGCCGTGGCGCTCGGCTCGGCCGTGGTGGGCGTCGGCGCGCTGTTCGCCCTGGTCCTGCCGTCGCGCCGGCGGCTGCGGCTCGACCTGGATCCGTCGCAGGTCCCGGTGCTCGCCCCGGCCGTCGAGCCGGTGGGCTCCTAGGTCGGAGCCCGCGGCTCCCGCACGTCCCGGCGCGCCGCCTCAGTCCTGGCGGACGAGCGGCGACCGGGCGAGGGCCGCGGCCAGGATGTCGGTCGCCTGGGGCCGCAGCTCCGACAGCGGCCGGTTGCGGTGGACCCGGACGCCCAGGTCGACCTGGGCGATCGTCTCGACGCCGAAGCGCGACGCGACGTCGATGAGCAGGGCCAGTTCGACCGCGTAGCCGTCGGCGAGCGTGCACTTCTCGAGGACCCAGCGCGGGGCCGCTGTCTCGCCGGCCAGCGGCTGGCGGACCACGGACAGGGCCGGGAACAGCAGGTCGATGACGGGCCGGGCCATCAGCTCGGTGACCCGGCCGCCCCCGTCGGGCTCGCCGTGGAGCGGGCGCTGGTAGAAGCCCTTGACCACGGTGACGCTTTCGTCGGTCAGGAGGGGGCCCAGCAGGCCTGTCACGAAGTGTGGTCCGAAGTTGGTCACGTCGCCGTCGACGAAGGCGAGCAGGTCCCCCTCGGACTCGTCGAGGGCCACCCGCATGGCCTGACCCTTGCCGCCGGCGGCGCTGTCGCCGACGACCACGCGGGCGCCGGCCCGACCGGCGAGGACGCCGGTCCCGTCGGTGGAGCCGTCGTCCACGACGAGGATCTCGTCCACCAGGGGGTCCCCGCCGCCCGCCGCGGTCAGCTCGCGGACGATCGTGCGGACGATGGGGGCGATGGTGGCGGCCTCGTTCCTGGCCGGGATGCACACCGACACGGTGCGTCCGGCCTTTGCCGCAGCGAGTCCGGCCGCATCGAACTCGGCGGAGACGTAGGAGGACCCCTCGTCCCCGGGCCCGGCCGTCGCTGGCATCCCACCATCATCCCTCACCGACCGGAGGTTAGTGACGGCCGCCCCCGGTCGTGCCGGCGCATCCGGACCGCAGCGGGACCGTCCGTAGGCGTTGACGGTCGTCCCCGCGTTCGGCCTACAATGGAGCCCATCATCCAGAGCAGCTGAGGGACCGGGCCCTACGACGCTGCGGCAACCAGAGCGCCACCGGACGGGACGACCCGTCGGCCGGCGTGCCAGGTGCCAATGCCCGAGCGATGAGGAGACTGCTGTGGACTTCGTTTCTGGCTTGCGCTGTCGTGAATGTGGCCGTACCTATCCGGCCGAGGCGCTCCACGTGTGCGACTTCTGCTTCGGGCCGCTCGAGGTCACCTACGACTACGAACGGGTGGCCGCCGTCATCACCCGGGAGCGGATCGAGGCCGGGCCCCGGACGATCTGGCGGTACGCCGACCTGCTGCCCGTGGCCGACGAGCATCCCGTCGACCTCGGCGCCGGGTTCACCCCCCTGGTGCGGGCCGACCGGCTGGCCGCCGAGCTCGGGCTGGGCGAGCTCTGGATCAAGGATGACACCGCCAACCCGACTGGCTCGTTCAAGGACCGGGTCGTCTCGGTCGCCCTGACCAAGGCCCGGCAGTTGGGGTTCAAGGTCGCCGCCTGCGCCTCGACCGGAAACCTGGCCAATTCGGTGGCCGCCCACGCCGCCCGGGCCGGCATGGACTCGGTCGTGCTCATCCCCCACGACCTCGAGCGGGCCAAGGTGACCATGACCTCCGTCTACGGCGGCCGGGTCTTCGCCGTCCAGGGCAGCTACGACGACGTCAACCGCCTGTGTGCCGAGCTGACGAGCGAGCAGCCCGAGTGGGCATTCGTCAACGTCAACGTGCGGACCTACTACGCCGAGGGGTCGAAGACCCTGGCGTTCGAGGTGGCCGAGCAGCTCGGGTGGCGGGCCCCGGACCACGTGGTGGTGCCGATCGGCTCGGGTAGCCAACTCACCAAGGTGGCCAAGGGCTTCCAGGAGCTGTGGAAGGTCGGCCTGCTCGACGAGGAGCCGTCGGTGCGCGTCTCGGGCGCCCAGGCCGAGGGGTGCTCGCCGGTGGCGACCGCGTTCGCCGAGGGAACCGACGCCATCCGTCCGGTCAAGCCCCACACGATCGCCAAGTCCCTGGCCATCGGCAACCCGGCCGACGGGTGGTACGCGCTGGACTCGATCCGGTCCTCCGGCGGGGCCTGCGCCTCGGTGACGGACGCCGAGATCCTGGACGGCATCCGCCTCCTGGCCCGGACCGAGGGCATCTTCGCCGAAACGGCCGGCGGGGTCACCGTCGCCACTCTGGCCAAATTGGCCGCCGAGGGGGTCGTCCGCCCCGAGGAACGGGTCGTGGCCATGGTCACCGGCCACGGGTTGAAGACGGTGGAGGCTCTGGCCGACGTGGTCGGGCCCACGGCCACCATCGCCCCGACCCTCGAATCGTTCGACGAGGCGATGGCGGCAGACGCCGACCACGCATCCACACAGAGGAGCTCCTGATGAGCAAGGTCCGAATTCCCGCCCAGCTGCGCACCCTGACCGCCGGCGCCGGCGAGCTCGTCATCGACGGCGCGACCGTCGGTGACGTCCTGAAGGGGCTCGACGCCGCCCACGCCGGCTTTGCCGAGCGGATCTTCGACGACGAGGGCGGACTGCGCCGCTTCGTCAACGTGTTCCTCGACGAGGAGGACGTCCGCTTCCTCGACGGCCTGGCCACACCGGTCGGCGAGGGGCAGACGATCTCCATCGTGCCCGCCGTCGCCGGGGGCTGACGCCGGGCGCTGACGCCCGCCGCCCCGGGGGATCCCGGACCGGGAGGGGGGTGGCGCGGCTCCGGGCCGGGACCACCCCGGTACACTGGGATGCGAGATCGGACCACCACGAGTCCGGACCACCAGAGGAGCGGAGCGACGATGAGTTCGACGCAGGGATCCACCCCGGGGACGCCACAGGGCGGCATGCGGACGGGCGGCACGGCGACGAAGACCCGCTCCGGCGCCTCGTTCGGCACGGCGGCCAACTACAGCCGGATGCTGACGACCTTTCCGGCACCTCCGGCCACCGCCCCGTCGAACTGGAAGCAGCAGCCGGACGGCAATTGGTGGTCGTGGGACGGCGCCACGTGGCACCTCCAGCCGCAGGGGCCACCGCCGGCTCCGCCGGTGGCGGGACGGACCGCCCGGTTCACCACCGACGGTGCCCTCAACAAGGCCGGTCTGCTCGGCCTGATCGCGCTCGTGGTCGGCGCAGGCTCCTACCTGGCCGACCTGCCCGTCGGCCTCGCCTGGGTGACCATGTTCGTCGGCCTGGGCGTCGGGATCTGGTGCTCGTTCCGGCCCCGGATGGCCCCGGTCCTGGCCCCCGTCTACGCCGTCGCCGAAGGTGTGGTCCTCGGGATCATCTCGCGCTTCTACGCGGACCAGGGCTCCCACGCCGTGCCCCTGGCCGTCTTCGGGACGGTCGCCGTGGTCGCCGGGGTGTGGGCCGCGTACCGGACCGGCCTCGTCCGGGTCGGGAACCGCTTCCTCCAGATCACGTTGGTGGCCACCCTCGGCATGGTCGTGGTGATGTTGGCGGCCATCCTGACCGGCTGGGGCATCTCCGGCATCGGTGGGCTCCTGATCTTCGGCGTCCTCTACCTCGTCCTCGGGGTGATGAACCTGTTCGTCGACTTCAGCTTCGTCGACCGTGCGGAGCAGGCCGGGATCGAGGCCGAGGCGGAGTGGTTCTCGGCCTTCACCATCCTGGTCTCGTCGGTGATGGTGTACCTGGCCCTGCTGCGCATCTTCGGCGGTTCGCGCTGAGCGGACCAGCTCCGGCCGTCCGGCCGCGTCCTGACTCCGGCCGCCGGGCCGTGTCCTCGCTCAGGCCGCCAGGCCGTGCAGGATGAACCGAACCGTGTCGGCCGCCACCTCGTGGCGCGGTCGGGGAACCGGATCGCCGGCGCGGACCGCCATCGCCCCGTAGATCTGCTGGCCGATCAGGTTGATGGCCAGATCCGGATCGACTGACCGGAACGCACCCCGGCCGATGCCCTCGACCACCAGGTCGCGCAGGAGCCGGGCGACGTCGAGGCCGATCAGGGCCAGTTCGGTCCCGACCACCTCGCCGTCCTTCGCCGGCGTCCCCTGGGTGACCAGCGCCAGGCGGAAGAACGCCGGGCTGTCGTCCACGACGGCCAGCATCTCCTCGATCAGGCGCTCGAGCCGCCGGCCGGGTTCGTCCTCGTCCTCCCAGGTGGTGGCGATGGCCTCCAGGAGCTGGGCGTACATCCCCTGGAGACAGGCCCGCAGCAGCTCGCCCCGATTGGCGAAGTAGACGTAGACGGTGGAGCGGGCGACGCCGGCTTCCGAGGCGATCTCGTCCATCGAGACATCGGTCGTCCCGCGCTCGCCGAAGAGCCGGCGCGCCACGTCGATGACCTGGTCGCGGCGGAAGTCGCGGATGACGTCCTTCAGGTCGTCGGAGGACCTGCGCCCGGTCATCTAGCCAGCGCTGACGCGCGGCCCGGCCGGGAACGAGATCGGGATGTGCTTGACCCCGCTGATGAACGCCGACTGCAGACGCTCGACCGGTCCGGCCAGCTCCAGGTCGGGCATGCGGTCGAGCAGGTGCTCGAACATGACCCGGATCTCCATCCGGGCCAGGTTGGCCCCCAGGCAGAAGTGGGGCCCGCCCGCTCCGAACGCCATGTGCGGGTTCGGGTTCCGCGTGATGTCGAACGTCTGCGGGTCGGCGAAGACCCGCTCGTCGCGGTTGGCCGAGATGTGGAAGAACACCACCTTGGAATCGGCCTCGATCGTCTGACCGCCCAGTTCGAAGGCGGACGTCGTCTGGCGGCGGAAGTTCATGACGGGCGTCACGTAGCGGAGCATCTCCTCCACGGCGTCGGGTAGCAGCGACCGGTCGTTGCGGAGGAGCTCCCACTGGTCGGGGTGGTCGAAGAACGTGGCCATGGCACCCGAGATGAGGTTGCGGGTCGTCTCGTTGCCGGCCACGGTGAGGAGGAGGAAGAAGAGCTCGAGTTCGAACGAGGACAGCTGCTCCCCGTCGATGTCGACCTGGGTGAGCACGCTCATCAGGTCGTCGTGCGGGTCGACGCGCTTGGTGGCAAAGAGTTCCGATGCGTAGGCGTAGAGCTCCATGGACGCCATCTGTGCCGCCTCGCCCGCCGACTGGTACTCGGGGTCCTCGCTGCCGATCATCCGGTTCGACCAGTCGAACATCCGGTGCCGGTCCTCGTTCGGCACCCCGAGCAGCTCGGCGATCACCACGAGGGGGAGCTCGGCGGCGATGTCGGTCACGAAGTCGGCGCTGCCCCGCTCGATGACCTCGTCGATGATCGCATCGGTGGCGGCGTGGATCCGCTCGTGGAGCTGGTTGACCATGCGCGGGGTGAAGCCCTTGTTGACGAGCCGGCGGTAGCGGGTGTGCAGCGGCGGATCCATGTTCAGCATGATCAGCTGCTGCTGGGCGAGGTCGTCCTCGGCGAGGTCCCAGAGGTAGGTGGCCTTCCGGGCCGACGAGAAGTGCTCGTAGTCCCGGTTGACCTGGGTGGCCTCGGCCAACGTGGTGACCGCCCAGAACCCGGGTCCGCCCTCCTCCTCCTGCCACCACACCGGGGCGTTCTTCCGGAGGAAGGCGAACCACTCGTGGGGCACCCGCTCGGCGAACACCGTCGAGTCGAGGAGGTTGATGTCGCTGAAGTCGACACCGCTGATGTCCAGATCCGTCCCGATCGCGTCGCTCATCCCGGACGCCCCCTCCCGTGGATCGGACACTGTGTCCGAATGCGTGGATCGTACGTCCGGGACCCCTGGGTGTCAATGCCTCCCGAACCGGGACGCAGCCCCGCCGCGGCGGCCCGGAGCCGCTCCGGTCAGCGGGACCAGTCGATCGCTCCGTCGATGATGATCCGGGGCTCCTCGGTGAGCACGACCTCGAGGTGATCCGTGTCGAGGAACTCGGCGATGTCCGCCATCATCGCCGGGAAGTCGTCCTCGCCCATGTGGGCGTAGTACGCGTCCATCGACTCGAACCACTGGACGGTGACCCCGTCGTAGCCGGAACGGTCGTCGTCGTCGCGGTAGTCGTCGAGCGATCGGGGGTTCTGCTCGTAGCGGATGACGTACTTGGCGGCGCTGGAGTTGGCGATGAGTGGGCCGTGGCGGTCCCGCCAGTAGGCATGGAACTCGGCGGGCGTCATCCCCTCCTTGCGCTTGAGCAGACAGGTGAGCTTGATCATGTTCGGTGCCTTCCCCCGGTGCCGGGTCCGCGGTCCCACCGGTGCGTGGTGGGGCCGACCCTCGGGGGAGAGGCTGCACCGCCGGAGCCGTCGGTGGCAAGCCGGTCCGCCGGGGGGCGAGGGCGGGACCGCCGGTCCGCGGTCCGCGGTCAGCGGGTCCGGGCCCAGAAGAGTTCGACCAGGTACGGGAGCCCGATCGGCTCCCCGAGCGTCGCCGCCAGCCCGGCCACGTCGTCGAGGACGGCACGACGGCGGTCCTCGGGCAGCACCACGATGTAGCTGCGCGAGGCCACCTGTTCGACGAAGGCCGTCCGGTCGAGCAGCTGGGTGAAGCGGAACCGGGCCCGGGTGACGGCACCGAACCGACCCGCTTCGTCGACCACGGCCCCGAAGTCCCGGCCCACCGGGTAGGGCTGGTGGACGTCCCACTTGCTGATGCGGGTGAGCTCGGCGACCAGGGGATCGGACTCGTCGCGCTCGTTCCAGATCAGCGCCAGGCCGCCGCCGGGCCGCAGGACCCGGGCGAACTCGGCCAGCGCGTCGGTGGTGGCGAACCAGTGGAACGCCTGGGCCACGGTGACGGCGTCGAACGAACGGTCGGCGAAGGGCAGCCGCAGGGCGTCGGCACCCACCTGGGCCACGTCCGGCACCACCCGGGCGAACGACGCGCGCATCGACGTCGACGGCTCGGCCGCCACACAGGTCGCCCCGGTGGCGGCCAGCGAGCGGGTGAGCTTGCCGGTCCCCGACGCCACGTCGAGGACGCGGCTGCCCGGGCCGATGCCGAGCGCGTCCACCAGGTACGCCACCGACTCGGTGGAATAGTCGGGGCGCGCCCGTTCGTAGACGTCGGCGCCCGACGCGAACCCCGATCGCCCGAGCAGCGACTTGTCGGCCAGCACGCGGTCCACGTCGACGCCCCCGTCCGTATCCCCGCCCACGTCCGGCGTCCCCTCGGGCATGGGCCCATCGTAGGAAAAGGGCGGCGGGTGCGGCGGGTGCGGCCCGGTGCACGAGGGACGGCGGCGCCGGGCGCCCCGGGATCGCCCGGTCGTGGGACGTCGGTTACCGTCACGGGGTGAGCACAGCCGGCCCCGACCCCGATGGTGGGGCAGAACCCGTCCGGGCGTCCGCCGCCGGATCCGGACCGGTGCCCGCGGGTGCCCGGGCCCACCGGAGCGTGCCCTCCTCGCGTGCCCTACCCCGGCTGCGCCACCGGATGCTCCACGCGGCGGTCCACGGCGTGTGGGGCTGGATGCAGCGCCACGGGGCCACGGGCCCCGGTGACCGGTTGGCCGACCGCTTCGGGGGCTTCGGCCGCGGCAGCTGCCTGGCCTTCCCCACGGGGGCCATCTTCGGCGAACGATGGATCCACATCGGCGACGACACCCTGATCGGCCCGTACGTGAGCCTGTCGGCCGGCATGGTCCCCGGCCAGGCGATGGTCACCGATCCGGTGGTGCGGATCGGCGACCGCAGCATGATCGGGCGGGGGAGCCACATCGTGGGCCACTTCTCCATCGACGTCGGCAGCGACGTCCAGACCGGACCGTACGTCTACATCACCGACCAGAACCACGGCTACGAAAACCCGGACGAGGTCGTCCACGTCCAGTGGCCGCACGACGTCCCCGTGGTCATCGGCGACGGCAGCTGGCTGGGCACGGGCGTCGTGATCCTGCCGGGCACCGAGCTGGGGAAGAACGTGGTGGTGGCGGCCGGGGCGGTCGTGCGGGGCGTGTTCCCCGACCGCTGCGTGATCGCCGGGGTGCCGGCCAGGATCGTCCGACGCTACGTGCCCGGGTCGGGCTGGGTCACCGGCCCGGCGGCGGCCGCTGCGCCCGGCGAACCCGGACCCGGGGGCGACGGACCGTCGACCTGAGGCGCAGGACCCGCGGCCGGCCCGCCGGCGGTCCAGCCGTCCGACCGGCGGTCCCCGACCCGCCGCTCGACGGTGTACCGGTGGTCGTCGGAGCGGATGGCCGGCACGGGAAGGGGCGGGGCGGGGTAGGCGGCGGTCCCGAGGCCGTAGCGCCGGACCACCTCGGAAGCCTCGGCCCGGCCCAGGGCGATGAGGTGCTCGGTGGTCGAGAAGTCGTCGAAGTCGCGCGTGGTCCCCTCGGGTCCCATGCACAGGATCACCTCGACGTCCTCGGGCAGGCGCGCCATGTCGCGGACGAACCGTGCATGGATGGCGATGAACAGCGCGTTGACCATGCCCTCGACCGGTCGCCTCGACATCGGCGGCTCGAAGACGGGGGGTGAGCACAGCAGCACCACGATGCGGGTCGCCCCGGCGTCGATGGCCCGCTGGATGGGCACGTTGTCGACCACGCCGCCGTCGATGTACCGTTCGCCCCCGATCTCGACGGCCGGGAAGATGGCCGGCATGGCCGACGAGGCCAGCACGGTATCGACCGCCGGACCGTACGTGAACCACCGCTCGCCGCCGTCGGTGAGCGACGTGGCCACGACCTCGACCGGGACCACGGCGTCCTCGAGGCGCTCGTGGGCGAACCCCTCCTCGACGATGGCCCGCAGGCCCGAATTCGAGTAGACGGCATCGCGTTGTTGGAGGTAGAGCCACGGTCCGTGGAGCCGTCCCTGCGGGTAGACGTCCTCGCGGCGGATGCGCAGCCACACCTGGGTCATCCGTTCGACGCCGTCGAGGGTCGGGTCCGTGGCGAATCCCACGCCGTTGATGGCGCCCACCGACGACCCGTAGACGCGGTCCGGAACGAATCCGTGCTCGGCGAGGACCTGGAGCATCCCGATCTGGATCGCACCCCGCGTGCTGCCGCCCCCGAGCACCAGGGCCGTCATCGGGGTGCGCTCCTCGTCGGACGCCTCGTCGTCCTCGTCCTCCTCGACGGACGCCGCGGGTCCCTGCCTGGACCGCCCACCGTCGTCCTGCTCGGCCAGCCACCGGGCCCTGGACGCCGACGCCTGCCGAACGAGGAACCGGAGCGTGAGTGCGACAAGCACCAGTGCGGCGACGACGAACAGGGTGAACACGACGGCGAAGGTGGTCGAGGCCGCAAGGGTCATCAGCGCAGAGGCTACCGGGCACCCTCGCGGCGGCCGGGTCGTGTGACACCCCGCGGTCACACTGTCGCCATGATGACGACCGAGCAGCCCCGGGGGGAGCGACCGACGGAGGACCGGGGGGAGAGGAGGCCCGGGGCACCCGGTGGGGGGCCGGTGGTCCGCGGTGTCCGGTCGGCCGGAGGGACGTCCCCGACCGCGATGTCCGGGTGGCAGCCGCTCTCCGGCGCCGCCCTGCTGGACCGCCTCCGGGTGACGGGCCGCCCCCGACCGGTGGCCGACCCGGGGCTGGCCGGCGACCTCCGTGCGCATCTCGAACACGGCATCGACGGTCCCGCCGGGTCGGTTCCGAGTCACGGTCCGGTCGACGACGCGGGTCTCCGGTGTGGACCGGGCGCACCGCTCGTCGTCACCGCGCGTCGCCTGACCCGTGCACTGGCGTGTCCGGTGCATGCCACCGGTGACCCCCTCGACGAGCGCGGGTTCTCGCTCCCCCTCGCCTGCGGCGCCCTCGTCGACGTCCTGTTCCGTCAGCTGGTGGCCACCGGTGCCATCGGTGACGCCGTCACCGACGGCATGGCCGGTCTCGGTGTCGACGACCACCGGGCTCCGCTGGTCGCATGGATCGGACAGCTGGCCCCGACCGAGCTGTCCGAGCTCCGGTCGGAGGTGGAACGACAGGCCGACGGTCTCCGTCGCCGGTGGCCCGCCCTCGACCCGGCGTGGCTCCCGCGCACCCACGAGCGCATCCGGGTGCCGCTCGCCGGCGGTGCCGTCGAGCTGGTGGCCCACGTCGACCTGGCCCTCGGACGTCCGGGCGGCGACGAGGCCTCGGTGGCGCTCGTCGACGTGACCTCCGGGTCGCGCCGGCCGGCACATCGCGACGACCGCCACCTCCACGCCCTGATCGAGACCTTGCGCAGCACGACCCCGCCGTTCGCCGTGGCGACCTACTACACCCGCACCGGCGAGCTCGACGTGGACCCGGTGACCCCCGAACTGCTGGTCGATGCCGCCCGGCGCTGCCGGGCCGGGGTCCGGGCACTGACCGGTCCGGCCGCCGGCACGGTGCCGGTGGTGGACCACCGACCGTGGTGCGCGGACTGTGCCGAGGCACTGCTCCCGGTGGACGGGTCCCCCGTGGCGACCGGCCGGGTCCCGGCGCCCGCGCCCGTCCCCCCACCCGTCGCGGTGGCCGCGCTGGTCGCCGCCGAGGAGCAGCGTGGTGCCGCCGACGGGCCGCCGGACACCTCCGACGAGGTCGTCTCCTTCCCCGAGGACCGTGCGGCATGAGCATCCGTACCGCCGGTGGTGCCGGCACCCCGCCGTTGGATGACGCCGCCAGGTCGCGTGTCCGCGCCGCGCTGGTCGACGGGGCGGCGGCGGCCGTCACCGGGATGCCGACCGGGGTCCCCGTCGAGGTGACCCTGCCGGTCCTCCGCCGGGCCCGCTCCCGCCCCGGGACGCTCGGACTGCCGGAGCCGGCATTCGCCTGGAAGCCGGTCTTCGCCCGGCGGTCCCTCGGGCTCGCCGCCGTGCGGGCCTGCGCCGGAGGACGGTTCCGCGGTCCAGCCGGGGCCGTGCGCCCGCTGGCCGAGGAAGCCGTCGACGAGTGGCGACGGACCGGTCGGCGCACCTTCCACTGGGAACCCTGGTACTCCGGGCTGGACGCCGGGGCCCGGGCCGTGGTGCTGGCCGACGCCACGACATGGGCGACACCACTGTGGTCCGCAGCCGACTGGGCCGGCCTCGGCGCCCGAGCCGTCGTCGGTGGAACGGACGACCTGTGGACGTGTCCCGGCCCGAGGTCCGTGCGCCTGAGGGCCCGCTACGAGGCACGGGTGCACCCTGCCCCCGCTCGCCCGGTCGGGTGCGGGGCCGACCGGCCGGAGCCCGGTCCCGCCCTCGTGTCCGTGTCCGGTGGGACGCCCGGCGAGGGGTGGGACGACGACCTTGCCTACCTGGCGCTGGTGGCCGGCATGCGCGATCCCGGCCGGCCGGTGCCGTCCCGGGTCGTCGGGCTGTGGCCCGAGCCGGGACTCCGTCGGACGGTCGAGATCGACGAGTCCGTGCTGACCGCCGCCGCCGGCCGTGTGGCATCGGTCGTGGGGCTGCTCGCCGCGGCGACGGTCGACCACGTCACCGTTCCGGCCGGAGCGGGTGCATGACGGCGGACCCCGTCGGCGAGCCAGCCGGAGCGGGTGCATGACGGCGGACCCCGTCGGCGGGCCAGCCGGAGCGGGTGCATGACGGCGGACCCCGTCGGCGGGCCGGCCGCTCAGAAGAGCGCCTTCGCCGCCTTGGCGTCGGGCTTGCCCGCGGCGGTAAGCGGCACCTCGTCGACCAGCAGGAGCTCCCGGGGGAGCTTGTACCCGGCGATGTGGCCCCGGCAGTGGTCCTGGAGCGCCTCGAGGGCGAGCGGAGGCGCCCCGTCCCGCATGCGCACCATGGCCGCCACCCGCTCGCCGAAGCGCTCGTCGGGCAGCCCGACCACGATGGCGTCGTACACGCCGGGATGGGCCTTCACGGCCGCTTCGACCTCCTCGGGGAAGATCTTCTCGCCGCCGGAGTTGATCGACGCCGACCCGCGCCCGTGCACGGTGATGACCCCGTCGGGACCGATGGATGCGAGGTCGCCCGGCACGGACCAGCGGACCCCGTCGGCGTCGGTCGGGAACGTCGCCGCGGTCTTGGCCTCGTCCTTGTAGTACCCGAGGGGGATCCGTCCCGACCGGGCCAGCCGCCCGATCCGCCCGTCGCCGGGTGCCAGTGGACGGAGGTCGTCGTCGAGGACGGCCGTGTCCTCGCTCATCACGAACTTCGGTCCGCTGGCGCCCACCTCGACCGCGCCCTGGGCACCGGCCTCGCTCGAGCCGAACCGGTCCATGATCATCGCCCCGGGCAACTTGGTGGCCAGGTCGGCCTTGACCGTCGCCGACAGCATCGCCCCGCCCGAGCCGATGACGGCAAGGGTCGAGGTGTCGTAGGTCCCGGGGGGTGCGGCGGCCAGCGCCTCGGACAGCGGCCGGGCCATGGCGTCTCCCACCAGGGCCGTGGACACCACGCGCTCCTCCCCGATGATCCGCAGGATCCGGTCGGCGTCGAAGCGGTGCTCCGTGTAGAGCACCGCGGTTCCCGCCATCATGAAGGCGTTCCACATGGCCCACTGGGCATTGCCGTGCATGAGCGGCGCCACCACGAGCATGGGGATCCGGCCGCCCTCGTCGGTCGGGAGCCGGCCGGCGAGCTCGTCCGCCGTCGTGATCGGTGCCGCTCCCCAACCGCCGCCGCCCATGGCGGCGAAGAAGATGTCCTCCTGGCGCCACATCACGCCCTTGGGCATGCCGGTCGTGCCCCCGGTGTAGAGGACGTAGAGGTCGTCGGGCGAGCGACGCGTGTCGTCGCGGGCGTCCGGAGCCGCGGCCAGGGCGTCCTCGTAGCGGACCGGCGCCCGCCCGGTCGCCGCCTCGACCGGGTCGGGCGTCGCGGGCGTCCCGTCCTCCACGACGACGAGGTGCAGGGTCCCCTCGGGGGCGGCCCCTTCGAGCGCGTCCGCCACGAGCTGTCCGAGCTCACGCTCGTACACGAGGAGCTCGAGGTCGGCGTTGTCGACCACGTAGCGGAGCTCGGGGGCCACGTAGCGGTAGTTCAGGTTGACGGGCACGCAGCGGGCCTTGTAGCAGCCGACCATCGCCTCGACCCATTCGGCCCGGTTGCGGGCCAGGATCCCCACGTGGGACCCGGGCGCGAGTCCGAGGCCGGTGAGATGGTGGGCGAACCGGTTGGCCCGGGCGTCCAGCCCGGCATAGGTGAGGCGCACCGTGCCGGCCACGAGGGCGAGGCGGTCGGGAACCGTGTCCACGACGATCTCGAACAGGTCGGCCAGGTTGAATTGCCGGTTGCTCACTGCGTGACTCCCTCGTGTCGCCGACGGGGTCCCGCCGGCGGCGGGCCCTCCGGAGTACCGTCCTCGGCGGTCGGTAGCATGCTGCTCCGGAAACCCGAACGGTAGCCACTCCGGCCGCCGGCCCGGCACGCCACCGACCCGGCACACCGCCGACCCGGCACACCGCCGACGCGGAACGCCGCCGACCCGGCACACCGCCACCAGGACCGACCGAGCAGGGAGCACGCCCGTGACCGAACGCACCGCAGCACCGACCGGGATCGCCGGATACAGCGCACTCGTGACGGGGGGCGGGAGCGGGATCGGCCTGGGCACGGCGACCCGCCTGGTGCGCGACGGGGCCCACGTCACCATCTGCGGCCGCACCGAGGAGAAGCTGGTCGCGGCCGTGGCCGAGCTTGAGGCCGCGGCCGCCGCCGGGGCGATCGGCGGCCCGGTCGGGACCGCCCGCTACGTCGTGGCGGACGTGACGGTCGAGGACCAGGTCGCCGCCGCCGTGGCGGAGGCGGCTTCGCCCCGGGGGCACCTCGACATCCTCTTCGCCAATGCCGGCGGGTCGTTCCACATGGGCCCGATCGCCGCGGCCGACGTCGACGCGGTGCGCTCCACGGTCGACCTCAACCTGATCGGTACCTTCCTGTGCCTGAAGCACGGCGCCC
>Ga0307372_10007963_pt1 | contig 15022 bp, 11 predicted proteins | sample OX1MG_FD_202533 | JGI IMG/M metagenome (GOLD analysis project Ga0307372, IMG submission 202533) | Soil microbial communities from Risofladan, Vaasa, Finland - OX-1 | ecosystem: Environmental > Terrestrial > Soil > Coastal area > Acid sulfate soil | place: Finland: Risofladan, Vaasa | collected... | reverse complement strand
ATTCACGCTCGATAAACTTCAGGCCCAGGCATCCGTGAACGGTCGAAAACTTCAGCTTGCGAACGCCCAGGCCGGTTTTTATGGCGGCCAGCTCCTCGGGTCGATTGCGCTCGATTTGACGGCGCAACCCGCCTATGACGTCACCGCGAAATTTCACCGCGTGGATTTGAGCCTGCTTGCCGCGCGCACATTTTCTCTGTCTCGCCTCTTCGCCGGAACGGCCTCCGGCAATCTCCAAATTTCCGCAAAGGGCATTGGACGAGCCGCGCTGCTGCGTTCGCTCGCTTGCCGCGGCGGCGCGCGTATCCGCAACGCCCAGTACAAGGGGCTGGATCTTGCCGCATCCCTCCGCGCCGGGGCGTCGCGGCCCGGAACCACCAGCTTTGTCGCGGCTTCGAGCAATTTTGTTTGCGCCGCTGGGCAGGTACATTTTTCCCGACTGCGCCTTGAAAGCCGCGGCGCGGCGTACAGCGCGACAGGTTACGTGGATTTCAATCGGCAAATGAATTTCAAGTTGCGCGCGCTTCCGGATCGTTCGCGCGCGTCCACCGCGTCACTTGATGCCGCAAATGACGCGAAACGTGACGCAGAAGGCGACGCGACGGATCACGATCTAACCGACGCTTCCGCAAATCGAAATCCCGCCGGCGTGTTCGAATTAACCGGCGCGCTGAAATCTCCCAAGCTCGCTCGCATCGCTCCGCGAACCTCATCTTCGCGGCAATCCCGTTAGCAATTTGCGCCCGTGCGTTCGCTGTGTTAGCGTTTCCGCATGACGCGCCGGGCCGTCTGCCGCTGGCGGATTCTTCGCTTCTTCCTCGCGCTGTTCCTTCTGGCAGTTGCGCCCGCGATTTTTTCGCCGCGCGCCCGCGCGAGTCGCCGCGTTCACCCCGTTCCGCATTTTGCGGCCGGCCAGGTCTTTCACTACAGCGTGCAAGCGCGCATCGATAGCACTTCGCATTCGAGCGGCCCGATCGCAAACTCTCAGGGTCCGGCGAAGCTCGAGGAGTCCATCAGCGTTGTGCTTCGTTTGCAAATCCTCAGCGTTTCCGGCAGCGCCGCGGCGCCGGGACCCGCGCGCATTCGCGTCACCTACGAGAAAGCGGCGGCCAGCAGCAACAGCGATTCGTACGATCCGGATATCGCGGCCATGGACGAGCGGTACAGGAAACTCGAAGGCCAATCGATCGAGTTCACTCTCGAGCCCAGCGGCGAAATCACCAGCGTGACCGGCCTCCAGGGAATTCTCGCCGGAGAGTCTGGCTCCGCGATTGTCCACCAGTGGCTCGGCCAGCTCACGCTCTCCGCTTCCATCCCGAAGAAGGGAATCGCCATCGGCGAAAAATGGTCGTCCGCGCAGCCCATCGACAACGTGCCGCTCGCGGGCCTCGCCTGGCATACCGACTCCACCTATCTGCACAACGAGCCTTGCCCCGCGGTTCATTCCGAGCTTGCCTCCGGCACCGCACCGCAGCCGTTGACGCCGGCTCCTGTGCCGGATGAATGCGCCATGATCCTCACGCATTCGGTAATCACCGGCGCGCCCGATCAGCATCGTTCCGCGCATGACATCGGCCATCAGCCGGATCGCACGCCCGATATTTTTCGCAAGAATGGTTTGCGCACCTTTGGCGTGTGGACCGGCACGGGCGACGGCCTAACCGCCGTATCGCTGCGCACCGGAATGGTCGTCAGCGTCACGCAAACCGGCGCCACGCACGTGGACTTCACCATTATGACCGCCAGTGCCCAGAATCGCGTGCGCTACGTCGGCGACACCCACACCCAGTCCCAAATCACCCTTCTCTCGCAATCCGTAATTCCTTGACGCCGCACCAAAATTACCCGCAACATTCGTAGTATCTGTACGTTACAGGGAAATACCTTACGTCAGAGTGCTGTCTCGGGTGGCTGAGAATCAACAGTGGTGGTGGTTTACGGCCAGCCAGCCCGATTTTCCGGCCTACGGTTTCGCGGAAAGCCATCTGCATGTATTTGATTATGAGTGGCTTATTAAAATAGCCGCGCTTTGGCAGGCGTCTTGCCCTTTAGCAGTCTGCCTAGCCGGTTTCGCGGGAGGTCCGGCGAGCTTATCGGACGGTGCGGACCCAACAAGGAGGCCCGAATGCGTTATCTAAAGTATCTTGCTTTAGTGGGAGTTTTCCTGCTGGCAGTAGGTTACGCACAGGCTCAAGTATCGGTTGGCATTGGCATCGGCATTGGCCCGGGTTACGTCGGCTACGTCGCCGCGCCGGAATGTGCGTACGGCTACTATGACTACTACCCGTATGCATGCGCGCCGTACGGCTACTACGCACCTCGATTTTTCGTTCGCGGCGTGTTTATCGGCGCCGGTCCTTGGTACGGCGGCCGCTTCGATCGCGACCGCTACGACCGTGACCGCACGTACTTTTACGCGCGGGGCCGTGACGACCGCCATTTCGATCGGGGCCGTGACAACGGCTATCGTGGCCGTGCCTACGGCAACGGCTATGTCGGTCGGGGCCATGACTTCGGTCGTGAGAACAACCACGGCTGGCGCGGTAACAACGATAGGCGCGGCAATTTCCGCTCCTTCAACCGCGGCGACGCACACCGGGGAAATAGTTTTCGCGGCGGCTCGCGGCGCGGGCCCTCTGGCCGTGACTTCCACGGTAATCGCTCCCGTGGAGATTCCCACGGCAGAGGCTCGCACGGTGGCGGACACGGCCGTCACTAATCGCCTGCTTCTCTCGTAGAATCGCAACGGCTGGCAGCATCTCTGCTGTCAGCCGTTTTGCTTTTCACCTCAGCATCAGGAGTCCTCCACACCAGCGCCCGCGATAGTTCCGGTCGACGAAGTCCTCACAACACACATTTCCGGTATTACCCCAGTTTCACCTCGTGCGCCGTGCCCGCCCCGCAGTGGTATAATAAAGGCAGAGTTTTGCCGTTGTATCGTCACGGCGCGGCGTCGCTGCGCCGGATTATGCTCTTCTGGGGGGAATTTCATGAAAACCATAACTCGCACAAGCACAGCGAAGGCGATGTCACGATTCGAACTCACGGGAATGGGTCATCGCGGCTTTTTTGTTGCGCTGATGCCGCTCATTTTGGCGATGGGGTTAGTCTGGTGGCCGATGGGCCGGGCACGCAAAGTGATAATGACCGCCGCATCGTCTGTTCCAAGCGCCAAAGGGACCGTGTACGTTAGCCAGGATCGCAACAAAAACACCAAGGTGGACATGAAGGTTCACTTTCTCGCCCATCCGAGCGCGTTGACGCCGGCAGAAAGTGTTTACGTCGTCTGGATCCAGGCGAACGGCCACTCCGCGAAAAATGAGGGTGAGCTGCGCGTTGACAGCAACCTGAACGGTGAATTCAAGACCCCGACTCCCTATAAACAGTTCTCCATCTTTGTGACTGCTGAAAAATCGGTTCAGGTGCACGAACCCGAAGGCCAGCAAGTGCTGACCGCGACCGTCGCACAATAGCTCACGATCGGGGCCGCCAAACAATTGGCATCGTTCATCATCCGATGTACTTGTGTGCGCGGACTTTCCGCTGTTCCAGCAGTCTGCTGCGCGAAAATTTCTCAGTCATTTGCGTTATAATGGAAGTTTTACGCGGCATCAAATTTCCGCGCAGAGAGACTCCGCATGGATTTCAAGCTTTCGAGCGATTACGAACCCCGCGGCGACCAGCCCGAAGCCATCGCCCAAATCACGCGCGGCATCGACGCCGGAGATAAACATCAAGTGCTCCTCGGCGTCACCGGCTCCGGCAAAACCTTCACCATGGCCAAGGTGATCGAGCGGTTGAACCGTCCCGCGTTGGTCATCGCGCACAATAAAACGCTGGCCGCGCAGCTCTTCCACGAATTTCGGGGATTTTTCCCGCGCAACGCCGTCGAATATTTCGTCAGCTACTACGATTATTACCAGCCCGAAGCCTACATGCCGTCCTCGGACACCTACATCGAAAAAGAAGCCACCATCAACGACGAGCTGGACAAGCTCCGCATGAGCGCCACGCGTTCGCTTTTCGAGCGCCGCGACATCATCATCGTCGCATCCGTTTCCTGCATTTACGGCCTCGGTTCTCCCGAAGCGTATTACGGCATGATGCTGATGCTCGAGCGCGGCCAGTCCCTTTCGCGCGACGCCATTCTCCGCAAGCTCGTCGAGATCCTTTACGAGCGCGGCGAGGATTTGCGCCGTGGCACGTTCCGCGTGCGCGGCGATACCATTGAAATTCATCCGCCCTATGACGATCTGGCCGTGCGCGTCGAAATGTGGGGCAGCGAAATCGAAGCCATTCGCCGCATTGATCCGCTCACCGGCGAAATTGTTTCCGCCACCGAGGAGATTTCCCGCCTGCCGATTTACCCCAAGACGCACTACGTGCTTCCCGCCGCGCAGCGGGAACGCGCGATTCAGGGCATTCTCGAGGAACTCGAATGGTGGCACGGCGAACTCGCGCGCCAGGGAAAAATCGTCGAGGCGCAGCGCATCGAGCAGCGCACGCGTTTCGATATCGAAATGATGCGCACTATCGGCTATTGCCACGGTATCGAAAATTATTCACGCCATCTTTCCGGACGCCTCCCTGGCGAAGCCCCACCCACGCTCTTCGATTATTTTCCCAGCGATTATTTGCTCGTCGTCGATGAATCGCATCAAGCCATTCCGCAGCTTCGCGGGATGTATCACGGCGACCGCTCGCGCAAGCAGACGCTCGTCGATTACGGTTTCCGCCTGCCCTCCGCGCTCGATAATCGCCCGCTCACATTCGAGGAATTCGAGCATCGCGTCGATCAAGCCGTTTACGTTTCCGCCACGCCCGGCCCGTATGAGCTGACGAAATCCGGCGGAGTGGTCGCCGAGCAGGTGATTCGTCCCACTGGTTTGATCGATCCCGAAGTCGAAGTGCGGCCCATCAAGGGCCAGGTGGACGATCTGCTCGAGGAAATTCGCGCGCGCGCCGAACGCAACGAGCGCGTCCTCGTCACCACGCTCACCAAGCGCATGGCCGAGGATTTGGCGGAGTATTTCGGCGAAGTGGGCGTGCGCTGCCGCTATTTGCACTCGGAAATTGAAACGCTCGAACGCGTCCGCATCCTGCGCGATTTGCGGCGCGGCGAATTCGACGCCCTCATCGGCATCAATCTTTTGCGCGAAGGCCTCGATCTTCCCGAAGTCTCTCTCGTCGCCATTCTCGACGCCGACAAGGAAGGTTTTCTTCGCAGCGCCACTTCACTGATTCAAAGCATGGGCCGCTGCGCACGCCACGTCGAAGGACGCGCCATTCTCTATGCCGACGTGATGACCGATTCCATGCGCCAGGCCATTGGCGAGACCAATCGCCGCCGCGAAAAGCAATCCGCCTACAATCGCGAGCACAACATCACTCCGCAATCCATCATCAAGTCCGTGGACATGCAGCTCGCCGCCATCGTCGAAGCCGATTACGTCACGGTTCCCCTGGACGACCTGCCGCTCGGCGACATCCGCAACGAAGAGCAGCTTCAGGCCGCCGTCGCGCAGCTCGAAACCCAAATGCGCGAAGCCGCCAAGAAATTCGAATTCGAGCGCGCCGCAACGCTTCGCGATAAAATTCGCGTTCTCAAGCAGCGCGATCCCGGTTCGCTCTTTGCCGCGCCCGCCGCCAGCGCAAACACCGATGTCGCGCCCGGCTCATCGGCCTGAATTTGTGAATTGATTTTCAGCTTTTGTATTTCGAATGCCGCGTTTTACGCTCACGTGCGTCCGCGCTTCAGCTCATCCAGCGGATAAAACGTTCCGCGCCAGACCACTCCGCCGCGCGCCAGCGTCACCACCATCGACCGCACGATGATGTAGCAAACCAGAAGCGCGCCCAGCGGATGCGTGAAGCCGAATCGCTGCGACGCGCGCGCCTGCGTCATGATTTGCGATTCGAACAACATGGCGACCGCGAGCGCCACTCCCGCGGCAATCTGCGCCGGGCCTCGCGCAAAAATAACTCCGAGGAGCGGCAGCACGCTCAGCACAAAAATCGCCGCCACGCCGCCCAGCGCCTTCGCAACGCTGAAATCGAATCCCGCGAACATGTTTTTCGTCGTGCCCTTGATGACGTTTCCCACGCCCTCCTGCCATCGAATCTTCAAGAAGTCTCCGCTCGGCGCGACGCCAGAGCGGAATCCCTGCTCCTTCACCAATTTTCCCAGCTTCATGTCTTCGACCACTTCCATGCGCAACCGCCGGTGCGTTCCCACAGCCTCATACGTCGAACGGCGGATCAACTGAAACGCGCCCACTCCCATGTACACAGGTGATTGTGGATTGCTCGTCAGCCACGGCCGCACGCCGATGGCGAAGCACACGCCGAGATAGCCGACCACCGTCGGCTCCCAGAAGCCGCGCAAATCCAGTCCGGCGAGCAGCGTCAGATGGTCGCAATGCTGCTGCGCGGCCAAGGCCATCGCGCGGCGCAGCAAATCCGGCGCGAATTGAACGTCCGCATCGGTGAAAATCAGCCACTCGCCGGTCGCTTGGTGATACCCCATGTCCAGCGCATGTGGCTTGCCCAGCCATCGCGGAGGCAATTCCGCGACGTGAATCACTTTCAGTTTCGCGTCGCGCGCCGCGAAATCATCCAGAATGCTCCCTGTCGCGTCCTCCGAACGGTCGTCCACCGCGATCACTTCGTAATTGGGATAATCGAGCGCGAGGAGGGACGCCATAGCTGCCGGCAGCTTCGCCGCTTCATCGCGAGCCGCGAAAAGAATCGAAATTCGCGGGCAATCGGCCGCCTCGACGGGCGTCACGCGCGTCAGCAGCGGGATTTGCGACATTCCCCGGTAGCAGAACACGGCCATCCAGATCCAAAACGCTGCCAGAGCGCCGAACAACACGATGTCGAAATTGTGCAATTCTTATTTTTCCGAGGCGCGGATTAAACGAACACGCTATCCTATCATGCGCGATGAGTACCACCATTGCCATTGTCGGCGCGGGACGCGTGGTCCTGATTGCCACGCCGGATGACGTCATCCGCGACGTCGCAATAAGGCTCGCGCATGCCGGAGGCGAGGAATGGCGCGGCAAAATTGTGCTGCATTCCAGCGGCGCGCTCGATAATCGCGTGCTCGAACCGCTGGCGCGCTGCGGCGCGGCCACCGGCGCGATACATCCCTTGCAAACTTTCGGCGGCCGGGGCGAGCCGCCGCTCGAAGGCGTCACGTTTGTGATTCAAGGCAGCGTCCGCGCGCAACAAATGGCTCGCCGCATCGCGCGCGCCCTCGGCGGCGTTCCGGTTTCTCTTCGCGGCGGCGCCAAGCCCGCGTATCATGCCGCCGCTACTTTTGCGGCGGCCTACCTGCCGGCGATGCTGGAAAGCTCGACGCGCATTTTGATGCGCCTCGGATTTTCGCGCCGCCGCGCGAGAATGGCTCTGTTGCCGCTCGTTCGCCAGATGCTCGCGAATTACGAGCGTTTCGGCGCGCGCAAGGCCTGGACGGGTCCCGTGGCGCGCGGCGATTTCGCCACCGTGGCGCGTCACCGCATCGCGCTTGCCGATTGGCCCGGGGAAATTTTGGATTCGTACGCGGCGCTCGCGCGCCTTTCCGCGCGTGTGCTGGCTCCGCGTCCCGAAAAAACGCTGCGCAATCTGGATCGCGTGCTGCCCAAACGCTAAGTTCCAAACTGCAAGGAGGAAGCCTTGTCGAAATTGCAGATCCCGGTGGAAAGCGAAACGCTCGCGAACGGCCTTCGCGTCGTCGTCTCGCCGGATCATTCCGCGCCCATCGCCACCGTGGGCGTTTACTACCAAATTGGATTTCGCCTCGAGCCTCGCGGCCGCAGCGGCTTCGCGCATCTTTTCGAGCACATGATGTTCCAGGGCTCGGAACACGCCGGCAAAATGGAACACATTCGCCTGATCAATTCCTCCGGCGGCGTCTTGAATGGCACCACGAATTACGACATCACGAATTATTTCGAAGTCGTGCCGTCGAATGCCCTCGAACGCGTCTTGTGGCTCGAGGCTGACCGCATGCGCGCCCTCAAAGTCGACGACGAAAATCTGCGCAATCAGCGCGACGTTGTAAAAGAAGAAGTTCGCGTCAACGTGCTCAATCAGCCCTATGGCGGTTTCCCGTGGCTCGATTTGCCGCCCGTCGCGTTTCGCAACTGGCCCAACGCGCACAATTTCTATGGCGACTTTGCCGATCTCGACGCAGCCACGCTCGAGGATGTCCGCACGTTCTTCCATACCTACTACGCGCCAAATAATGCTGTGCTGCTGATGGTTGGCGACGTCGAGCCGAAGGAAAGTTTTGAGCTGGCCCGCAAATATTTCGAAAGCATTCCGCCGCATCCGGCGGTGCCTTCCGCGGATACCACCGAGCCGCCGCAAATCGAGGAGCGTCGCGGCGAAGTCGAGGAAAAATTCGGGCAGCTTCCGGCGCTCGCCATTGGTTATAACATGCCGCCGCGCCATCATCGCGATTGGTATGCCTCGGCAATGCTGGATCGCGTGCTCCATGGCGGACGCGCCGGACGCGTGTATCGCAGCCTCGTCCTCGAAAAGCAGATTGCCATTGGCGCGGAGGGCGGCATGGGCTTTCCCGATGCGTTCGAATACAACGGGCCGACTCTGGCGACGACGACGATTTATCACAAACCTGAGTACAGGCCGGAAGCCACGGTCGCCGCATTCGACGAAGTGATCGCCGAAGTCCGCGAGCGCGCGATTGATGCGGATGAGCTCGAGCAGGTAAAGGTAATGTGCCGCGCGGATTATTTTTCGATGCTCGAATCGGGAGGCGGCGGCGTGCCGCGCTTCGGATTGATGCATGCGCTGGCGTGCTTCACGCTGTTCGACAACGATCCGCAGCGCGTGAATACGGTTCTCGATAATTTTCTTTCCGTAACGCCCGCCGAGATTCAAGCGACAGCCCGAAAATATCTGGCGCCCGCAAATCGCTCCATCGTGTTTCGGCGGCCCGGCGTTCACGCGGCGCACGGCGATCCTTCGGTGAGCGTTCGGCAAGGAGCGAAATAATGGCCGGCCCTTCTTCGCGAACCGCGATTCCCGCAACTGCTCCGTCCGTCGGGCCCGAGCGTTCCGTTGCGTGGCCGCGCCGGACAGTGCGCACGCTCGCGAACGGAATGCAGGTCGTGCTCGCCGAGCAACACACGTTTCCGAAAATCGGCGTTGAGTTGTTTTTTCGTTCCGGCAACGCGCTGGTGTCGCGCACTTCGCCGGATGTTGCCGAGCTGACCGCGCGCCTGATTCGCACCGGCACGAATTCGCGCACCAGCCGCCAAATCGAAGAGGATTTGCGGCGCATGGGCGCGAATCTCGGCACGGTGGCCGGAGCCGATTCGAGCGCGATTGCCATTTCGGGCCTTTCGGAGTTTGCCGAAAAGCTGCTCGCGATGGTGGATGATCTCGCGCGGAATGCGGCATTCCCCGCGGACGAATTTGAGCGCGAGCGCCGCCAGCGCATCGAAGAACTGCGCATCGAGCGCGCCACGCCTGACTTTCTTGCCAATGAACGATTTCGCCCCGTGCTTTTCGGGAAGCATCCCTACGCGATTATCGCGCCCACGGAAGCGCAGGTCGAAGCGTATCAGCGCGACGCGCTCGCGGCTTTTTATCGCGAGAATTATGTCCCGTCGAACGCGCTGTTCATCGCAGCCGGCGATTTTTCGAGTGAGCGCATGATGGCACTCGTCGAGAAAACTTTTGGCGCGTGGAAAGCGGGTCCCGCTCCGTCGCTCAAGGAAACAGAGTTGCCTCGTCCGCGCGGACGCGCCGTGCATCTGGTTCATTTGCCGGGCAGCGTGCAGACGGAAATTACGCTCGGGAATTTGGCGATCACGCGGCAGAGTCCCGATTGGCGGCGCGCGGTGCTGGCGAACGCGATTTACGGCGGCGCGTTCAATTCGCGGCTGGTTGCGAATATCCGCGAGCAGAAGGGATACACGTACAGCCCGCGCAGCTCGCTGCACGCCTTGCGCCATCACGGATATTTTGGCGTTCACGCGGCGGTGCGCGACGATGTGGTTGCCGCGACCCTCACGGAGATGTTTTACGAACTTGACCGGCTGCGTTCGTTGCCCGTCAGCGACGGGGAACTCAACGACGCGATAAATTATTTGAGCGGCGTTTTCTCGCTCGGCATCGCCACGCAGGATGGCTTGCTCGGCCAGCTTTCGACAGTGTATTTGGATCGCTTGCCGGAAGATTACCTCGAAACATTCCGCGAGAAAATCCGCGCGTTGCAGGCCGGCGACGTTCTCGAAGCCGCGCGCCGCTATTTCGATTCCGCAAACGCGCAAATCGTAATCGTCGGCGACCGCGCGCAGATCGAATCGCAAGCTGTACTGTTCGGTGACGTAAGAATATGGGATACTCATGGCAACGCGCTCGCCGGTTAAATCGGTATTGAAGCGCGAGGGGGAGAGAATCATGGCCCTGAGTCTCCGCAATAGTTGTGAATTTCGTGGTGCGCGAGTATTGGTTTACGTTTTTGTTTCTGCGCTGATGTTTGCCAGCGTGGCGATGTCGGCGAAGAAGCCGCTGCCGGCGCATCCGATTAATTTGAATACCGCGACGATGGAGCAGCTCGAGGAATTGCCGGGCGTGGGACCTGTGACGGCGAAATCGATTCTCGATTTTCGCAAGAAGAGCGGGCCGTTCAAGCGCATCGAAGATCTGCTCGCGGTGCGCCGTATTTCCAAAAAACGATTTCAGAAGATGGCGCCTTACGTGACCGTCACTCCGGCGAAGCCCGCGAAAAATCACTAAAGCCGAAAATCGAAAACCGAAGATCAAAAATCGAAACGGAAAAGTTGAAAGTTGCGAAAGGGATTCACGCTGCGAAACGGCGCTATTGTGCGCTGTCCTCAGAATCACGCGCGAATTGTTCATCGTTGTTAAAGAGGCTGATGAGAAGTTTTTGACAGCTTGAGGGTGAGCGGGACCTGTTCCGCGATTTCCAAGCCGTAGCCTTCCAGCGCCGCGAGTTTGCGGGGATGATTGGTGAGCACGCGAATCCGGCGCAAGCCCAGGTCGATCAAGATTTGCGACCCGATGCCGCTTTCGCGCCAGACGAGGCGCTGACGGTTCAAATCCTGATCGATTTCCGCGCGCGAATGAAAAAGTATGCGCGGCAGTGAATCGCCGTCTTCCGTTGGGGGATCGATGCGGAAGCCGCGGCCGGTGTGGTGCAGATAAACGAAAGCGCCGCGGTCTTCCGCGGCAATTGCTTCGAGCGAGCGGTCGATGATTTCGCGGCAATCGCAGGAGAGCGAGCCGAAGACATCTCCGGTGAGGCAATGCGAATGAACGCGGACGAGAGGCGGCTGGTCGCCGGAAAGCTCACCACGGATCAAGGCCACATGTAATTCGCCATCCGTCTCGCTGGAATAGGCGATCATGCGAAAGTCGCCGTGGCGCGTGGGGAGAATCGTCTCCGCGATGCGCTTGACGTAGCGTTCGTGCTGCATGCGATAGCGGATCAGCTCGGCGATCGTCAGCAGCTTCAAGTTGTGGCGCTTGCAAAATTCCCCGAGCTGCGGAACGCGCGCCATGGTGCCGTCGTCGTTCATGATTTCGCAGATGACGCCGGAAGGCTCGAGGCCGGCGATGCGCGCGAGATCAACGGACGCTTCGGTTTGTCCCGCGCGGACGAGCACGCCGCCACGGCGCGCTCGCAAAGGAAAAATGTGTCCGGGGCGCGCGAGATCTTCGGGCCGCGCGTCGGGATGAATGGCCGCGAGGATGGTGGTCGAGCGATCGGCGGCGCTGATGCCAGTGGATGTGCCGCGGCGCGCGTCAATCGATTCGCAGAAGGGCGTGCCGAACGCGGAAGTGTTTCGCTGCGACATGGGCGCGAGATTCAGCGCGTCGCAACGCTCTTCGGTGAGCGCAAGGCAGATGAGGCCGCGGCCTTCTCGGGCCATGAAGTTCACGGCGTCGGGCGTGATTTTTTCGGCGGCCATGGTGAGGTCGCCTTCATTTTCGCGGTCTTCGTCGTCGACGAGGACGATCATGCGGCCGTGGCGGATTTCGTCGAGGGCTTCCTCGACGTTGGCGAAGGGCGCTCCCGTGGTGCTCATTTCGTGCTTCTCCAATCAGCGAAAGGCCGCTCCGCAGCGGTTTGCAAAAGCGCGATTTTGTACCGATTAGAAAGTGGTGCGGTTGTGTGTTTTGTGTAACTTACGCCGATTTCTAATAATTTGTTGTACCGATTAGAAGTTCTGGAGGCTGGAGGCTGGAGGTTAGATGCGAGAGGGCCAATGCCAGACGCCGGTTGTTCGGTACGATCCGTGGAATGACCCGCTTCCTGGCAGGAACGAGGGCGAATCGATGATGAGAAATGTCGCGGCGAAAATCGATTTTTGTACCGATTAGAACTGGGAGCGGTTGTTTGTTTTGTGTGAGTTAGGGGCGATTCTAATAATTTGGTGTACCGATTAGAAATGGGGTTAGAGGCGAGGGCGGGAATGTAGGTTTCTGTCCGCGGGCCCGTGTGCTGCGTCGCCGCTTGCATCGAACTTTGCACCTCTAAATTAGCCTAGCACAAATACGTGAATTTTTCAGGAGCGGCGGCTGTGAAAACAGCGGTCGCGAGCGATGAGTGTGAAAGCGAATACATCGCGCGGGTGAGGCGCGCGATAGGAAATGGTGCCACGAGTTCGATTCTGTCGCGCTTGAAAGCGCGACCCACAAGGCTGCGCGTTGCCGACGAGAATTGCCGGCAACGCGGGTGCGCAGAGATGGGGTTAGCGGCGGCCGCCGGGGCCGTGGGGCTTTTCGGGCGGCGGGGCCTTGCGCCTGTTTTGATTGGGCCGAGCGTTGTTGGGACGCCCAGGCCCGCCTTGGCGATTCTGGGGCCGATAGACGTTGCGGTTGGGCGGCTGATTGCCACCGCGATTGTTGGGGCGATACGCGCCGCGGTTAGGTGGCTGATTGTAGCCGCGATTATTCGGACGGTATTGCTGGCCGCGGTTGGGCGGCTGATTGTAGCGATTGTTTGGGCGATAGGTGTTGCGATTGGACGGCTGATTGTAGCCGCGATACGGGCCACCGGCGCGGTTGGCGCGCACGACTCCGCGGCCGTTGAACTGACCGGGGCGCGGGGTCGCCGCGACTGCCGGACGGCCATGGTTTACGGACGCCCATTGGGCGCGGTTGCCGCGAGCGTAGTCACGGTGCTGAATCTGTTCGCGGGTTGGATCGATGTGACGTTCACGCGCGGCCATTTCGTCTTGGCGAGTCGGACGAGCGTCGATGCCGCCGCGGCCGCCGTTGTAGCTGACGCGAGTGAAGTTGCGTTCGACGATCCTGCGATTATAGGTGTCGTGGATGATGTTGATGTTGATGCGGTTCACGGAACGGTTGTAGAAGAAGTGATCGCCGCGCCAGTAGCCGCCTTCGTAGCCATCACCGTCGTAGCCGAATCCGTAATTAATGCCGCCGTAGAATCCGATGTGGGGTCCCCAGTATCCGCGATGCCAGACATAAAAGCCGTCACCCCAGCCCCAATAGCCGGGAGTCCACAGGAAGCCGACTTCAGGGGCCATGACCCACGTGCCGGGCACCCAATAATAGCCGTCCGGGCCGTAAGCCCAGTAGCCGGGCGTCCAGATATAGCGTGGGCCGGGGCAGATCGGCTGGGCGTAGACGGGTATCGGAGGAGGGCCGATCCTCACGGATATCCCGACGCTGACCTGCGCGTGGGACGCGGCCGGTATGGCCAGGATTACGAACGCAAGGAGCAGAAGATGGAACCAGCGGAAATTGCGCATTTTCGGATCACCTCGCCCGAGAAAATTTCGTTCCACAGGTATACAAACCCGCCTCGTGGGTAAAAGTCGCGGCGGCTGGTGATCGCTGGGCGGGCGTTAACGGGCACCGGATTCGGCACATTCGCGACGATTACTCCTTCAAGGGTATGGCAATGGCGAGGAACGTTTCAAGGGGAGGGGCGGGGAGCGTTGCTCAAAAAGCCCACAATGGGAGCGGCTGGTTATCACCGCAGAGACGCATAGGGCGCAGAGAGGCGGGAGATGACGCCGGGGCACAGATCGAAGAGAGAAAATGCAGATTCCTCCAGCCGGGCAGACTCCGTGAAGACCTCACGCCGGGTTGCGCAAATGCGACGCAACCGAGACTGAGCTACAGAGGCGACGCCGCGCATTCGCGCGGCGCCCTTCGCGGGCTCAGGGTAGACCGGCGGGGCAAGTCCGGCCCCTACAAAAGAAAACGCCAGCAAAAAAAAGGGCGCCCCGGCAAGCCGGGACGCCCCGAATCGACTGCTGGGCTGAAACGAGGTTTAGTACATTCCGCCCATGCCGCCGCCTCCGCCGGGACCACCGGCGCCTGCGGCTTTCTTTTCGTCTTCCTTGATGTCAGCCACGAGAGCTTCGGTGGTGAGCATCAGGGCCGCGATGGACGCCGCGTTTTGCAGAGCCAAGCGCGTGACTTTTGCGGGATCGATGACGCCGGCCTTGACCATGTCACCGTATTCGCAGGTATCGGCATTGAAGCCGAAGTTGTCGTCCTTGGAATCGCGCACGCGGCCGACGATGACCGCGCCTTCTTCTCCAGCGTTGTGAGCGATTTGCCGCATGGGCTCCTCGAGGGCACGCTTGACGATGTTGACGCCGATTGCTTCATCGCCTTCGGCCTTGATTTTCTCGAGCGCCGGAACGCAGCGCAGCAAAGCTGTGCCGCCGCCGGGGACGATGCCTTCCTCGACCGCAGCGCGTGTGGCGTGCATGGCATCTTCGACGCGAGCTTTCTTTTCCTTCAGCTCGGTTTCGGTTGCCGCGCCTACCTTGATTACGGCGACGCCGCCAACGAGTTTCGCGAGCCGCTCCTGGAGCTTTTCCTTGTCGTAGTCCGAGGTGGTGTCCTCGACCTGCGCGCGGATCTGCTTGACGCGGCCTTCGATTTCGCTGGACTTGCCATAGCCTTCGACAATCGTGGTGTTGTCCTTGTCGATGGTGATTTTCTTGGCGCGGCCCAGGTCCTCGACCTTCACGTT
>Ga0307372_10007961_pt1 | contig 15023 bp, 5 predicted proteins | sample OX1MG_FD_202533 | JGI IMG/M metagenome (GOLD analysis project Ga0307372, IMG submission 202533) | Soil microbial communities from Risofladan, Vaasa, Finland - OX-1 | ecosystem: Environmental > Terrestrial > Soil > Coastal area > Acid sulfate soil | place: Finland: Risofladan, Vaasa | collected... | reverse complement strand
GTGTCTACGGCAGAGGCACTGGCCGACGACGCTAGACCTTGAGAAGGCCGACGTGGAATTGGTTCGCAGGGGCCTGTGGAATGGCATGTGGCACCCCACGGTCAAGGTCCAAGTGAAGACGGCCGTTGAGCTACGCGAGCAGGATGAGCACTTCTTGTATGATCTTGACATAGATACCTATAACGTACTTCGCCGTGACAACGAATCCGTTCGCCGGATCTTGGTTGTATTTCGCGTGCCGAAGAAGGGCGAGAATGTCCGGCTGTTGAGGAACGGGACGCTCATGGTCGGTCGCGGAGCATGGGTTTCGCTCGAAGGTCACCCTGCGACAACGAACACCGCCAGCCAGGTCGTGAGACTGCCTAACACCAATACCGTTGATCGGCACGGCTTAGAGCGCATGCTGGCTACGTACGGCGTGCGTTCTTCAACACCCGTACCTGACGTGGACGCGTGGGGGGAGTCATGACCGGGCCCCGGCTGAGCGATGATGGCAGCATGACCGTGCCCGATCTTCGTGCTGTCGCTGACTACCTGCGTGTTGCGGGCTGGTCGCTTGAGGACCAGGACGCACGGACCAGCCTGTGGAGGGCTGAGTCCTCCAGGGATGCTGAGCACTTGGAGATCGTCCTGCCAGTCAGGCAGGAGGTTGCTGACTACGCGGACCGGATCAATGCGGCGCTGCGCACGCTCGCGTACGCAGCGCGGCGCTTGCCTGAAGAAATCAGATCCGATATTGGTTTCGGCGGAGCGGATACCGTAGCGGTCCGGTTGACGCCAGATGCCCCGCCCGGCGAGGCTCCGTTGTCGCTGGCACGTTCCGCGGTCGCGGCGCTCCATGATTTCGTGCTTGCCTCTGCGACAGCGCTTGAGATTCATGAACTGGTCCTGCCTTCGCATCGCCCATCTTGGGCAGAGTCGTATGCAAACAGGGTGAGACTTTCAACACAACCGGGCAGCTTCATTCTCAGCCTGGCGTTGCCGCTTGTCGCCGACGTTGGCACCGAGAAGTCGCCAGCTGATGCGCCGGGTACCCCAGCGATGTTCGTGCTGCCACCGCAGCCATTCGGGCGGCGCGTCAGCACTAGAATGCTCAGGGCGGCTCGGACTGCGCAGGAGCTGGCTGATGAGGTAAGCGCTGGTGATCGTCCGCTGCGAGCGTTCGGCGAAGACCGGACTCGGCCCGCAGCCAACGCGACTGAGTTGGCTTCCTTGAAAGCACTCGGCGGACCGGATTACAATTTGTATCAGTTGAGATTCGCGCAATCGCCGCTGACCGGTCGCCAGAACGAACCGGTAACGCTGCGGATAACGCCGGGTCAGCAGCGGATCCTCGGTGAAGCCGCAGATTTCTTGCGGACCAGGCAGCCGAGGGCTGGCGTGACTGTCCAAGGGCTAGTCGTCCGCCTGCATCGTGCGGGAGTGTTCGGTCCCGGCGAAGTCGTCATCGAGGGAACCGATGACGACAGCGGAGCCACCCGGCGGTATCGCGTGGAACTGGCGGAAGAGTACTACAACGACGCCGTACGTGCTCATGGCAACGGCCTCCAGGTAACCGTGACAGGAGACCGGGAAGAACGCGGCACTCACCTTCAGCTGCGCAGATTGACCTCGTTCTCCGTGATACCAGGCCTTGACTACGAAGATGAAATGAACCTGCCGGCCGATCCGGGAGCTTCCGAAGAGCCGAATTAATGTGATCAACGGCCGATACCGCTGAATGCGATAGCCGCAAGCTCGGCGCCGAAACTGACGTCAAGCAGGCGTGCTAGCAGAGTCCGTTGCAGCTGAGCGGTAACGGCTGAGGTACTCAGGTCTGTGAACATGCGATGGCTGCATGATCGACGCCAGTTCCCCGTGCAGGAGAGTCGCGTCATGCGCGTCAATCGGCACGAGTACCTGCCTGAGCCGGACCGACCAGGTCTTGGGGTCGGGGAAAAGATGCAGCTTGTCGAGCATCGTGCCCAGCTGCACTCCGGCAGCGCGAGCGGCTAGCCCTGTGATGTGCAGGTGGCAGCCCAGTGGGAAGGCAAGGTCTCCGAACTCGACAGGCTTCTCAAGTGTCGTTACGGTGGTCTTCACAGTCGCCTCCCCGATGACGCGCCCGCGGTCGCGAGTTGGGTTGCGAAAGCAGCCTCGTGTCGTGTAGAGAAACAAGCGGTCGCCAGGTGTCAGCCGCCGGGCTAGGCTGGCGCGTCCAGTAGTGAACGCCATGCGTTCCTCAGTCAGCACCCAGGCGAGCGGTTCACGATCGCCGATGACGAGCAAGAAGTTCTCTGCCACTCGTTGAGCGTAGCGCCAAGGCCGCAGACGCCCCAAGTCGAAATGGAATACGACCAATCAGGCCGGATGCGCCGGATGCCGGGCACCGTGGCCGGAAGGCGGGTCAAGGAACGTCTGATACGCGGTGCCGTTCTGAGCAGCGTCGGCCATCGCGTCGTACCGATCCAAGATCAGCCGCTTGGTCCGGAATTCGCCGAGCTGCTTCTCCTCCCGGCGGCGCAACGCGTCGAATGACTCCATTACATGCTCGACCTCATCGCGCACCAAGCCGTACAGATGGAAGTAAGTCGAATCAAGCTCGGCCCGCATCAGCATCCGCCGCTCCTCATCCCATCGGAACGGCGGCCCTTCATCCCCGAGATCCCGCGCGAACGCCTCCATATCCCACGCTGTGAAAGAAAGTTCAAGGACGCGGTGTCTGATCCATCCGGCCAGCGATTTCTCTGCTAGCCACGGCACGGGCACTTCGTAGTTGTCTGGCGGCAGCACCGGAAGCTGGTTGAGGTAGCTGTAAGTCAGATGTGTGCCAGCCAATTTCTGGCGAGCGCAGTAATCGAAAACAAATGAGGCGAGATTAGCTTCAAGGCAGTCCGCCTGACCGGAAGGCGTGAACATTAGGGGAAAAGTGTGTCCGATGGCGGCACGTGGAATTGTGCCACAGATCACCGTACGCTCATTTGTTGAATTCGTGATGTCACGCCAGCCGAGTAGCCAGCCTATGTCCCAATGCCGTGATTTCAGGCGTGAGTCGACGCCGAGATGGTAGACGGGTCTGTTCGGCTTGGAGCGCCGCTCATCCAGGGTGTCGAACTCCTGTACCCAGTAGCGCGGCTGGCTCACGAAGTTGGCGTCATCGTGCTGGGCTGGGCTGAGCCTTGGCAACGTGCCCATGTTGGCCTGGGCTTCGGTTTGTCCTTGGTAGGTGCCGTAGCGATGGTCGAAAAAGTGAACCATCTTCGCCTCGTACAACGGCAGCATCCGGCGCTGGTCTCTGGCGAAGATATTGCCCGAGAGCGTCCAGCCGTCGGTTTGCAGTTCCTCGTAGGTGCGGAATAGGTCGGAGTCGTTGGCCATGTCATACATGCGCATGAACGACAGATCCCAGGGATTCTCTTCCGGGCTATCGCGCCACAGCACAGGGACTCGTTTGTAGATCCCGATTGTGATTTCGGCGTCGCGGCGGGATCGGAAGACCGGTGAGGTTCCGGTGTTCGGGTTGACGAGCAGGATCTCGCTTGGCGGCATCGCGAACCGGCGGGTCGGCAGATCGCTCATGTAACGGGTGCTGAATGCGAAACTAGCCTGACGGACCGGCGCGGATGATCCGGACATCGTCAGCAGGCAGAACCGGACTCTATGATCAACATCGCGGCTGAGCAGGAACGCCTCGTTCTCGAAATCCAGGAACGACGCCAGTGTGCTGGTGCGGACCAGGCTGGAGAAGAATGGTGCTGTTGTCGCGTCGGTCGCGATTCCCGTGGGCAGGACCAGGCCAGCCCGGCCCGTCGGTCCGATCACTGTCCGGGTCGTCTCGGTGAACACGGCGTAGGTGTTGATGTCGCCTTGGCCGGTGAGCGGATACCGGCCGGAGTCACGAAGCAGGTGGCTCCAGCCTGATGCCTTGCGCAGTTCGGTTTGGAACTCGGCATAGAGTCTCTGATCGCCTTGGACCGCGCTGGTGGCCAGATCCTTGATCAGCTGCTTGCGGGCGGCGGCGTTGGGGGCGGTGGCGATCTTCGGGTCGCGGGAGGCGAAGAATTCTTGTTCCTGGAGCTTGACTCGCTCCCAGGGTGGGTTGCCGATGACGCAGGAGAAGCCGCCTGACCAGCCGGCGGCGGGGTCGGGGGCGGTGCCGTTGACCCGGAAGACGTGCGGGAACTCGACGTGCCAGTGGAAGAAGCGATATTGGCGGGTGAGGCTGTCGGCGAGGTCTTCGGCGGCGACCAGGTCGAGGGTGCGTTCCTGGCCGGCTAGTTGCTGGATGGTGGAGTGCGTGATCGCTGACTGGCGGGTTTCGGGGGCCTTGGGCTGGACGAAGGCCGCGCACCAGGCGTCGGCGAGCAGTTTCTGGCGACGGAGCTCGGCGGATGAGGCGAGTTCGTCGGCGCGGCGCTGCTGCTGGATGTGCAGGTCCTCGAGGCTGTCTGGCAGCACGTGGGCTATCGCGGCGGCTTGCTTCGCCAGCGGGGCGTTGGACACTGGGATGCTGGCGAGGGTGAACAGAGTGCCCTGCCCACCCCGCTCCTTGGCGTTCTGCTTCCGCAATTCTCTTGCGGTGTGCTTGTCGTCGCCTTCGATCGGGGCGAACGCGGCGTCGGGCAGGCCCTGGGCCAGCAGGGCCGGGGTTACGCCGAGCAGGGAGTTGCCGACCCGGATGCTGGCGTCGATGAACGACAGCGGCTTGCCCGGTTCAAGGGCTTCGAGCGAGAGCGAGACCTTGGTCAGTTCGGTGGCCCACGGGTTGAGGTCGACGCCGTAAATGCACTGGCCGGCTACTCGGCGCAGGGCGGCCTGGACGGCGGCATGGGGCGGCTCTGGCTCGCCGGTTTCCTCGGCGGCGACCCGCTTGGCGATCCGCCGGGCGGCGGCCACGAGGAAGTGCCCCGAGCCGCAGGCCGGATCGCAGACCGTGAGCGCCAGCAGGGCGTCGATTCGTTCTTGCGCGGTCGGGTGGTCGCAGGCCTGGTCGAGCAGCGGGTCGAGTGCGGAGTCGAGCAGGCAGTTCACCAGCGGGGAGGGGGTGTAGTAGGAGCCTGATTCCTTTCGCTCGTTGCCGGCGATTGTGGTCAGGGTGTAGCTGAGCTGCTCGGCGTCGTAGTTCGGGATCAGTTCAAGCAGTGACTCGTAGACGCTGCCGAGTTCCTCGGCGCCCAGGTTGCCGAAGTCCACCCGGCGCAGGCCGCCGCCGCTGCGTGACGGCACGATCGAGAGCGCGCGTACCGCGCCGAGCAGTGCCTCGTTCGCCAGCCGGGCTCCGGCCAGCGGTTCGTCGAGCGGCAGCGTCGTACCGCTGATGTCGGACGATTCGAAGATGCCGCCGAGGCCGGGTAGCGCCAGCTTGGACTGGCCGCCCTCGGAGCCGAGCGCGTCGAATACCAGGCGGACCGACTCGAACAGGTCGTCGTGCCGGTCTCCTCGCAGCCGCCTGGCCAGGCGGCGCAGGCGCTGGGAGGAGAAGTAGGCGGCGTAGCGGTCTCTGGCCTGGCGCAGCTCTGCGAGGGTGGCGTGATCAGCGTCTTCCGGGTCTGGCTGGAGGAGCGCGCCGCGGTCTTCGGCGACGAACCAGAAGATCAGCCGGTAGACGAGCCGCAGCAGCGCCCGGTTCAGGTCGTCCAGCTTCAGGTCGGCGACGTCGGGGGAGAGCCTGGTCCTGAGTTGCGGGTTGTCCGGGTGCGACAGGAAGCCGGTGCCCAGGATGGAGATCGCCTGCTGCACGCCCTTGCGCAGCTGTTCGAGCGCACGCTGGTCCTGGTCGGCGGCCGCGTTGCGCCATTGTTCCAGGAAGCAGGTCTCCGGTCCGCCGTCGTAGGCGGCGAAGCGGGACTCGTGGCAGACCAGGTAGAGCAGCACGAAGTCGGAGAAGAACTCGCCGTTGAAGATTGCCTCAAGGTCGAATTCGACGTAGGGGGAAACTGTCAGGGTGGTGCAGTCACGGAGCAGCCGCAGTTTCGCGCCGTTGGACAGCAGCGCCCACAGGTAGGCGTCGGTGCGGTTGAGCAGGTCCTGCACCATGGACTGCGGTGCCCGTGCGGTCACTTTCGGCGTGCGGTGGTCCAGGTCGGTGCCGAAGCCGAGCAGGTGCAGCGGTACCTGGCCGCTGCGGTGGCTGACCGGGAAGCTCTTGCCGTCGATGTCGAAGCCGCCTTCGGCGGGCACCGGGCGGAATCCGAGTTCGCGGAGCAGGATGTGCAGCCAGCGTTCCCTGGTCACCCGGGCTGATCTGGCTTCGGCTGCCTGGGCGTCGGTGCTGGCCGCATCGATCCGCTGGTTGAATTCCTGCCAGGTTTCGAGCAGGTAGAGCCACGATCGGGACGCTTGCCTGCGTACCGATTCGCCGCGCTCCAGGCCGTAGCTTTGCGGCGCGGTGCCTGGCAGCTTGGAATCGCCGGCGAAGACGGTGTCGAGTACCTCGCTGGTCAGCAGGCCGCCGACGATCTTCACGGAGGCGAATTCGCTCATGATGCACCACCCCGCGTGGTCTCAGGCAGGTACACATAGACGCCGAGCACGTCGGCCGGTTTGAGCGGCCGGACGGCGATCTGCCGCCTGACTCGCTGCCCGGCTGCCTCGCGTACCCGGATGTGCGCGTCCCGCAGTTCCCGTGCCAGCCCGTCGGCGAACTTGTCGAGGTGGGCGCCGACCGCCGGGAGGTCGTTGATCGCCTGCTCGGTGAAGTCGATCGCCTGGTCGGGCGGAACGTTGCCGGTCGGTACGGCTTCGGTGAGCGCACGGGTCTGCTCGTCGGGCAGCCATTCCGCGCCGTCGGCCCGGCCGCGGTAGGCGAGCAGCCTGGCGTCCTCGGCGACGAGTTGCCGTGACCCGTCCCGGCCTGGCAGCTCCAGTTGCAGCCGGTACCTGACCAGCAGCAGCGTCGTGCGGCGTGACACCGCTGCCGTGCGCATCACGCCGCATCTGCGGGCCGGGCGCTGATGCGCCGGGGCGCGCGGGTCAAGCGCGCTTTGCAGCACATAGCCGGCGATCGCCGCGACGTTCGGATCGGTGCGGTCCAGGTAAGCGGTGCGCGGTGGGACCGGCAGATCCGCGTAGAAAGTCAGCGGCTCGGCGTGTCCTGGCACCAGCCGGTCACGCAGGCCGGCCGGGAGTGCGGCAGTTGTCACGCACATCCCGTGCGGAATGAGCGTGACATCCGCTTGCAGCGACCGCACCGCCTCCTCGGTGAAGGTGACGACTTCGCTAGGGAGCCCGAGACTGGCCCTGACCTCGGCAAGCTCGCGCGCTACCTCGCTGGGCTGGATCCCGGCCTGCGCGTACTTGGTGCCCGACTGGCGTTCCCGCGCGGCGGCGCTGTCCCATTCTCTGTGCAGGCTGTCGCGCTTGCTGGTGTCCCATTCAAGGGCCAGGGTGGTCTGCTCGCCTGGGCTATCGCGGAGCAGCAGTCCTTCCAGGATCGCCTGGACGACGTCGTCGCTGCGGTCGGGCACCGGGACGCTGATCCCGAGCGCCCGCCTGATTTGCTCGTGCTTGCGGAGCAGGACATCGAGCACGATCCCGTCGATGCCGTTGTCGGTGCCGTAGATGGTCACGGCCCGGACGGTGGGGGACCGCTGGCCGAACCGGTCGACCCGGCCTTCCCGCTGCTCGTGCCTGGTCGGGTTCCAGGCCAGGTCGTAGTGGACCACGGCCTGGAACGACTCCTGCAGGTTCACTCCCTCTGACAGGCAGTCGGTCGCGACCAGCACCGGGCGGCGGTTCTCGTCGGCAGTCAGCGCCGCGATCCGGGCCTGGCGTTCCTCCGGAGGCAGAGTGCCGGTGACTGCGGCGACCGCGAAGCCGGCACCGAGGTGGCGTTCGAGGTGATCGGCGACGTACTCCGCGGTGTCGATGAACCGGCAGAAGACGACCGGGTTGAACCCGTCGAGCAGCAGTTCGGTGACGACCTCGACGACCCGGTCCAGCTTGGTGTCCTGACCGTGCTCAAGCTCAGCGGCCCGGGCGGCGAAGCGGCGCAGCCGCCGCCGCTGCGCGGTCTCCGCGTCGGTGATATCAGTGTCGGCTCCGGGCGTGGCGTCCGCGGACTCTAACGTTTCCTCATCGGGCATGTCGAGCACCGCCGACCGGCCGATCCGGTCGGCCTCCGCCACGTCCTCGGCCTCGGCACGGGCCCGGGTGAGCAGCGTCGCGGTAGCCGCGCGCGGCGAGGACGCCATCGCCCGCAGGAGAGCGAGCGCCGACCAGTACCTGACCCGCTGGGCGAGCCTGCCGCCCTGCTCGTCACGCACCTGCTCCCTGGCGTAGCTGAGCACGTCGTCGAAGAGCGCGCGGTAACCGGGGGAGAGCAGATACGGGCGTTCGGCCGAGAGCCGGTCCTGCGGGAACGGGGTGGACTGATCGAGGTAGGAACGGATATCGGCGCGGCGGCGCTGGACGAAATGGCGGGCAAGCCGTTCCCTGCCCTGCACCGTGTCCGTATCCACGTCGGCCAGGCTCGGATCGACCAGGCCGAGCAGGTTACGGAATCCCTCGTCCTTCCCGCTGTGCGGGGTCGCCGTCACCAGGATCAGGTGCCTGCCGGCGTCGGCGGCCAGCTGGGCGACTAGTTCGTGCCTGAGCATCCTCGATCGGCCGCCCGCGGCTGCGCTATCGGTGACACAGGTGTGCGCCTCGTCCACGATCAGCAGGTCGGGGCAGCCGTGCCAGAACATCTCGCGCAGCCCTGGCCGCTTGATGAAGTCGGTCGAGACCACCAGGTGCGGGAACCGGTCGAAGATCGTCTCGCCTTGCAGCAGGCCGCGTTCCAGCCGCCTGATCGTTCCGGGCAGGACAAGCTCGGCGTGGATGCCGAACTTCGTCGCGAGCTCGCCCTGCCACTGCTCGGCCAGCGCCGGGCCGCACAGCACGGCCAGGCCGGTGGCATCGCCTTGCTCAAGCAACTCGGCGGCGATCAGCGCCGCCTCGATGGTCTTGCCGATGCCGACGTCGTCGCTGATCAGCATCCGCACGGTCTCCTGGCGCAGTGCCATCAGCAGCGGCACGAGCTGATACGCCCGCGGCTCGACCGCGAGCCTGGCCACCGACCTGAACGGTCCCGCGCTTGACCGGAACCCGATGCGCAGCGCGGTGCGCAGCAGGCCTGCGCTGGCCGCCGGGCCGGCGTCGTCTGGCTGCGGCGGTGCGAAGGACGCGGGACTGACCTGCTCAACCGCTGGGATAACGGCAGTTATCTCGTCGTCGCCCGATCCGAGCGGCGCCAGGATTAAGAAGTCTGGCTGGGATCGTGGCTGGACCACCCATTCCCGGCCACGCGCGGATACCAGTGAGCCGACCGCGAAGCTGGGCGCGTCTGTAGTTGTCATCTGAGTCCTGTCTCGGCTATCTGGAACCGAACACGCTGGGATACCGCTTGGCGACCTGCGGCCACTGGGCAGCCGGCCGGATCGTGATCACGGTCCAGCCGCGATCACGCAGCTTGTCGCGGGCATGCTCATCGCGGAGAGCGGTCTCGCCGTACTGGCCGTCGCCCTCGTCGTCGTCGGCCAGGACGAAGACCGCTGCGTTGCTATCGGCCAGCCGGTAGATGAGGTCGGGCGCGGTGCCTTCGGCCGGAGTGTCGATGTCGTCAGGAAGCCGCAGTTCTTCGCTGGCGAGCCAGGCGATGAACTCACCCGCGCGCGGGTTGCGTGATGTCAGCGCTCCGGTGCCATGGTCGCTGCCGGACGGTCCGGAGCCCGGCCCGGCGGCCGGACGGCCGCCGGTTCTGGTGATCACGCAGTGGCTGAGCCTGAGCATCAGGTCCTTGACCAGATGCCGGTCGATCATGGCGTGCACGCCCTGGTTGCCGTAGGACAGCAGGCAGTCGTAGCAGGCCTTGATGCACGGTTCCTCGCCGCCTGGCGCACCTGTGGCGGCGAGATCGGCACCGGTCTCCGGGTCGAAGTGCATGATCCGCAACGCGGTGCGGGCCGCGCGGGTCAGCCCGTCCTGATCATCGACCAGCCGGCGCAGTACGCCCGCGCCCCCTTCGGCGCTTTCTATGAGCAGAGCCCGGCCACGTCGCTGCGCGTCCGGCAGCCGTTCGCTGGACAGCTCGCTGTCCTCAAGCTGGAACGCGGCTTCGATCCCGCGCTCTAGCGCCACGACGGCGGTGATCGCGTACTCCTGGCTGACCGGCTCCGCCAGGCGCACGGTCGCGATGTTGCGCCGGTCTTCGACGTAAGGGATGACGCGTTGCTTGCGCTTGACCTGGCCGGCGTCTTCGAGGCCGGTTTCCTCCGGGACTGCGCGGTCCTCTGGCTCGGTTTCCTTGAGCCACCGTCCCGTGGTGACGTCGATCATGTAGCCGTGCAGGCCGGGGTCCTGCCTGCGGCTACGGCCGATGTTCGTGACCCGGACGGTCGCCGAGTCCCCGTACCGCAGGCTCAGCAGCGCGCCGTCGGCGTCGGCTGCGGTGGCGTCCAGCCAGCCCGGCTTGCCGCCGTGCTGCGCGAACCGGTAGGAGGTCTGCAGCTCGAAGCCGGCCCGCCGCCGCTCCTCTTCATCGGAAGAGATCCGGTCCCTTCTGGCCGTCCGCACCGAGGTCAGCCGGAGCAGCGCTCGGGTGGTGTCCTTGAGCGGCTCGGCGCAGTTCTCGCAGATGTCGATGCCAACTGCTTCGGGGTGCAGGTAGCCGCAATCGCGGCACCGCCGCGCCGACCGAGTCACCAGCCCGTCCTGGGCCTGCTCGGCTGGCGGCAAGGCCACGCTGATCACCTGGTAGCGCGCGCCTTCGTGGTAGATCACCGCACCGGGCCCGAATTCGGCGATGCCGATGAACCGGGGTCGCTGGATGTAGTCGCCCTCGCGCCGCCCGGCGACGCCGGGGATGTAGGCGGCCAGCGGCAGCCGGGGGAACGAGTACCCGGGAAGGAACCCCTCTGACGCGAAGTACCGGTATGAATAGAAGTCGGTCTGAAAGTCGTCGGAGTCTTCGTTGCTGAGCAGGTTCAGCTGGATGCGGGCGTCACGGGCACGGCCAGCGGCCAGGTCCCTGTCCCTGGCACGCAGCGACGGGTCTACCGAGCGCGCCGATTGGACCCGGAACTCCCGCAACGCGAGCTGGTACAGGTCACGCCAGCGATCGCAGGCCCGGTCGAAGCGCTCCGGCGCCTGGCCGACGGCGTCGTCGATCCAGCCGTCCCGCCACCACGCGGTCTGGTGCAGTACCGCGGACAGCCCCTCGAAGACACTGCGCGCCCGGTCGGCGGCACGCTTGGCCGCCGCAGGCGATGCGAGTCGTTCCTTGACCGCTGGCAGGAGGTCCAGGGTCGGCCCCTCACCGCCCGTATCCAGGAGGTGAGTGAGCGAGCTGTGCAGGTCCTCACCAGTCTCGGCGAGCCAGATCGCGTGAATGTGCGACCGCACCAGGTCTTCGTTGGCCAGGTCGAGCCTCGGCGGGGCGACAGATCCCCCGACCATGTCCGAGGGGCGGCGGAAATAGTACTGGTCGTGCGCATTCCCGGTCGCGCAGTAGGTGACCACAAGCGCCGGCTGACCTGAGCGCCCCGCCCGGCCCGCCCGCTGCGCGTAGTTCGCCGGCGTCGGCGGCACATTCCGCAGGCCGACCGCGCTCAGCGCATTGATATCGACACCGAGTTCCATCGTGGGCGAGCAGAACAGCACGGGAAGCTCGGCATCGCTGAACTCGCGTTCTCTGTCTTGCCGGTCAGCGGGCGGGACCTGCGCGGTGTGCTCCTTGGCGCGCAGGCCCGCCAGAGTCTCCGCCATGCCCTGGTACAGCTCACGGAAGAACGGGTTGACCCGGGGGCCTTCAGCGTTCTCCAATGTGCGGCGGACCCGGTCCTCAGCCCCGGACAAGCCGGTGCCAGGCAGCCAGTGGATCACCGCTGCCCTCAGTCTGTAACCGGTGACATCGTCGCCTTCTGGCGGCACGGTCACGGTCAGCAGGCCCGTGTCATTGAGCACCGTGAACAGATCGGTGATGATCTCCTGGGCGTCCGCTGTCTTGAGCGCGACCTTCCGGCTGGCGTATTCGCGGATCAGGAACCGGCCGAACTGGCCGCGTCCCGACATGTACACGTTGGTGCGGCGCTGCCCGGGCTTGCCGGGCCCTGGGAACGCGACTCCGGCGACTGGCGGCCGCTCTCGTTCGGGCAGTGACCACGGCTCGCGCAGATGCTGTGCGGACAGGCGCTTGACCTGGTCGAAGCCGTCTTGGCTGAGGTATTCCACCTCGATGGCGAGATTGCGCCGCAGCTCATCGAGCAGCGCCTTGGCGATCTCCTGACGGTGCTCAGGGTCGTCTCCGCGCAGCGCGGAATGGCAGTCCTGCCAGGCGTCGGCGTCTTCGGCCACCTGAGCCAGGTCCCGGTACTCGATCCTGAGCAAGCCGGTCTGCTCAAGGTTCGGCATCGTGACCCGCCAGCCGCGTTCCAGGTCAAGGTAGAGCCGGTAGCCGGTCACCTCCCGCAGGGCACGCCACGCCTCGTCGCGCTGGCTGTACTTCGCATTCGGCTGCTGCGCGAAGTCCGCCATCGTGAGGTTGAGTTCCTCGCTGACGCGCCTGGCCACGACCTCGTCGGTGACGCCGCCCGGCGTCTTGGACAGCGCCCGGTGCAGCGCGCCGCGCAAAAGCGTCACCTGAACGAAGTCATTGAAATGACCTGCCTGAAGTGACGCGTCCTGCCGGTTGTCGACAAATGCCAGCAGCTTGCGGGCCTTGTCATCGAGATCGCTCTCCCGATGGCGCAACGTACGGACGATGCTCGCGGTGATCAGCGACATCGCCGAACTGCGGCCCTCGGCTGACAGCTTCGCTAGCTTGGCGAAGTCGTTGCCCCTGGCCTGCTCGTAGGATGTCCGGCAACGCAGGCAGAACCGGAACGGGCTCGGCACGTAGGCCGCCGCGGTGCCTTCGCCTGGACCGACCTCGAGCCCGGTGACGTCGACGCTGATCGGCTCGGGCAGGTACGGCGCCCTGGCCGGGTCAATCATCTGGCCGCCGCCTTGGTCAATCGACAGCCAGGTATAGGGAAGCCGGTTCTCCATCAGAACCTGGTCGAGCGTCCGCGGCCAGGGCAGGTCATCGCTGATGAACAGGTAGCCGCCCGCCGCGTTCCCGCCGCTCGCGTCGCTGTCCCTGCGCTGTTCATACCGCCGGGCACCGCCGGTGTCGCTTCTGGTCACGACCAGGTAGTCCTGACCGCACTCGCGGCAGAACGCCGTCGGCACCAAGATCCGCTGAGCAGCCGGGCCGTTACCGGGGGCGATGACCTGATAGGTGCTCGTCACATGCCGGATCGCCGGGTCTTCTAACGTGACGTAGACGTTGTCGCCCTTGGACAGGAACTGGTGCAGCCGGAAAGCGAACATCGGCCGGCCCGTGCCGGGGTTCTTGATCAAAGAGCCGCCGTGCAGCGTCTGCTTGATCGCCTCGACGCATTCGCCCGGCGTCGCGGCGGTCTGCCCGGCCAGCGCGGCGGCAGCGACCGGCAAAGTCAGCGGCCGCCTGCGGCGCCGCGGCCGATCTGGCGGCTGTTCCGGCTCGAAGCCGAACGTTTCCTCGATCCAGGCCGCGAGCGGATCCGAGGAGAACTCGCCGTAGGTGGCCGGGGGTTGCGGTGCGACGACCCGCTGCCGCAGGCTCGCGGGGTCGTTCACGGCCGGATCTGTGGTGCGTTCCAGCGTCTCGCCGATGACCATGCCGGGCGCGACTGTCATCCCGAACAGCGTCGTGGCAACCTTAGCCACCGCAGTACGCTGGCTCTCTTCATCGCCTTCGGTGGTCATCGTCGCCGAGGTGCCGACGCACTGGATGGCGGGAGCCGCGCAGAGGTCCCGCAGCCTTCTGGCGAGCAGGGCGACGTCTGCTCCCTGCCGCCCGCGATAGGTGTGCAGCTCGTCAAGTACCAGGAACCACAGCCCGCGTGCCGCCTCGACCAGCCCCCTGTCTCTCGGCCTGGTCAAGATCAGCTCAAGCATCACGTAGTTGGTCAGCAATATGTCGGGCGGATCGGCGATGATCCGTGCCCGGCTCTCTTGCGATTCCTGTCCTGTGTACCGCTCGAAGCTGACCGGAGGGCCCTGCGGGTAGCCGACCTTGAGGAACTTCTCCAGCTCCCTGCGCTGGCTATTGGCCAGCGCGTTCATCGGGTAGACGATGATCGCCTTGATCCCGGGCCGGTACGTCCCCGCTGCCTTGGCGGCAAGGACCCGGTCAACGATCGGGATAATGTAAGCCAGGCTCTTACCCGAGCCCGTGCCGGTTGTCAGGACATAACTACTTCCGCTGCGCGCTGCCTCGATGGCCTCCCGCTGATGCTGATGCAACCGCAGAACCGCGCCGTCCGCACCATCGTCCTTGAGGCGAAAAATCCGTTCGCACTCCGGCTGGAGCAGGCCCCCGGCCACCAGATCTGTGATCGCGCCGCCGGAGGCGAAGTTCGGATTGAGCGAAAGCCAGGGGTCGGGCCATTGATAACCGCGGGCCATTCGCTCATCGACGTGCTGCCTGATCCGCGCGTCGAGGATCTCCACGAAGCTGCCAGTGAACTCGCGGTAGTCATGGATCAGCTGGTCACGCACACGGAAGACGTCCATGCTCAGCCGAGCCACCCGGGCTCGCGGTGGCGCTGACCGGTCGATACCGAGGGCCGACCGCCATGCATGATCCCATGCGCTGATCCCAAGTGCCTTTCCCCCCTAGTAACCCGAATGACCCTCGGGTCTAGATACGCCTTTCGGCTCGATCTATGGGACTTTAGCGGACGATACACAGGCACGCCACCAGACATGTGTTCGAATTCACCGTCATTGACCTCGGTCCGGATGAGTGGCGGCTATAGGTCGGCCTATTTGCCATGCGATCAGGGGATTCGGGTCCTCGTGCGGATCAGACGACGACCCTATAGCTCGATTTCGGATGGTTTCGTCATGCGCCAGGCGGTGTCATACCCTCCAAGCAACACCCCACCCCTGGTTGTTGATCTTGGAGGCTGCTGATGAAACGGGCAGTGCTGACGCTCGCTGATCGGTCGGATATAGCGGCCGGGCTGAAGGCCGGGTGG
>Ga0307372_10007959_pt1 | contig 15025 bp, 12 predicted proteins | sample OX1MG_FD_202533 | JGI IMG/M metagenome (GOLD analysis project Ga0307372, IMG submission 202533) | Soil microbial communities from Risofladan, Vaasa, Finland - OX-1 | ecosystem: Environmental > Terrestrial > Soil > Coastal area > Acid sulfate soil | place: Finland: Risofladan, Vaasa | collected... | reverse complement strand
AATTGGACTTGACCGATTGTGGACAAGATATGGTAATCGACTTCCAAAGACCCGAGCCGCGCTCGCATCGATGTCAGAGTCGACTGAGGTTTTCAGGATGAAAAGAGTTCTTTGGGCCGTGCAGCGCCTTCGTGCACTTAATCGACCTCTCACTGTATCTACCATACTTCGCGCTGCGGCCGTTCGCGGACCGGTCAGCAAGAAGATTATCACCGGGAACTTTCATTCCTCATCGCAAATAGTAGATTAACCGTGAACGGTTGCCGGGGAGTACTTCTTGCGGCAATGAATGTTACCTTTTGGTTTTCTGATGTAATAGCGACCGCGACCCGGGCCAACAATTTCTGGATGCGGTCCCATCCATTGACGAGACACGTGGTATCTACTGAGAATCGTCAAAACGAACGTATTCTTCGGTAAGCTATCCAGTCGGATATCCTTGAAATATTCAAGCAAGTCAAGTACATGGTGATGCCAAACTCCCGACATATCAACCATTTCATTGACACTCTTTGGATACCGGCCCAATTGCAAGAGCGACCATAAAAAGCGCCGTGCATAGAAGTGCCAGCTAGTTTCTTGATATTCATTCAATAGGGTAAACGACTCAGGCAGGCGATGTTGATCCGGCCATTTCTTATTGGGAAATGTAGTGGCATCAATAATGCGGGTGCGTGTGACTTTGCACGGTTTCTCATTGCTTGCATAAAGCGACAGTGCAGTTTGCCGCAAAGCAACGGCATATAAGTGATCTATGTCATTAACAAGCAGATGTTGCGACGTCGTGTTATCGCAACTTCTTTCAAGCGAGAAGAATTTGCGTAATATTTCGATCTCGGTCGGTGCCTTCTTCACAAGATAACGCATCGATGCACGGTGTGACTTCCATAAATCGTCAAGTGAGCAACTTGGTGTTGTGCGAATCGAAGTCGAAATCTCATCCAAAATAATGCCGACCTTTGTGTCTGTTATATTAGAATTCGCTCTAGGCTTGATTGCCTTTACTCGACGAGGTTTCTTCTCTGCACTGTACTTATTTATGGAAATGTCACGTTGCATTTCTTCCAATCTTTCTTTAAAGCGTTGCGGAGTACGGAACAAAAAATATGCCGTGAGTAGATGCCTGCCAAGTGGAACGAATTGAATCGCGGACGATTTACACATGGTTACCCAATCGCGGGTTTTTCCGTGACGGTATGCGGTATCCAGCGTTGCAAGCGAATCTTTGCCGTAAAACTCTTCAAGACCCACCAGTATTGCGGTTCTGTCGAGTTTTGTGCCTTTTCCGAATCCGAGTTCGCTGAAGCATTGCTTGTAGGTCTCGGCGAGAGCCTCACGACTGGTTGGTACGATCTGACCACATAGCATGTCATTGGCGAAAGCCGAAATGCGGCTAAGCGGATGAGAGCTGTCAAATTCATTGAGTGATATGGCCGTTTGTATGCGATGACCGCAGATGCATGCCGACCAGGGCACAGAAAAGAGAGAATTATGTTTCTCAATCGGGCAACGACAAAATGGACAGCAATCGATCAACTCGCACATGTGACGCCAGCAAATCGTGATTCCAGGTATTTGGTGGGAACGATGAATGTATGGAGTACCACATTCGTCAAAGTCAGTACCGAGGCACTTCGCGCACACGTGCGTGGCTCCGTTTCGCACAGCTATACGAATGAATGTGCGTTGCAATCCGGAGACTGAAGTATGGACGTCTTCTTCGCTTGTAAAGTACGAGTCGTAAAACTGTTGGAAGAGAGGGTAGAGGGTATTCTCTTGAAGTAAAGAATCCAGATTCGCAGCCGTACCTCCGGGAAGCCGAACAGCAAGTTTGGCCACATATGGTGGGACGCAGTGTGTCAAAGACGCTGGTTTATCGCCAAATAGCTCCATGTATGTGTTGCGCACAGTACTGTTATGGCGCAGCCGGTGAAATCGAGTAACGCGTGATGCAAGCCATTCATCAGGAAGCGACGACGGAAAAAAGGAAATCGGTTTTGGCAGTGGATTCAGACTCACCGATCCTGCACCCTCTAGGTTAGCCCCTTCAACGCGCGTAACAATTTTGCAAGCGCTACTTCGTGCTTCTTTGAGCCATCCCATATAGCAGCCACGGCAGACATCAAAATATCGCTATTTTGTGGATCGAGACGCTTTTCAGTATTTATGGAGGCGTATTTCGCAAGCTGTCTAACACTCTTTGATGAAAAGCGGTCAAATTCTCCCTGAAGAATTCGAGAGACTCGAGATTGGCTGATCCGAGCAAGTTTAGCGACATCTTGCTGTGAATGGCCGCTCGTTTCCATATGTGCTGTCAGCAGCTCTAAAAATTGTGTTTTAGTCATTGCAGATATGCAATAAGTAAAGCATATATGCATAATAATGTCAATTACTGATCTTGGCAATAGCTGGCACTTATCGCGATTAATAAATTCCGGCTACGCTACATTTACGTATATGGAATTAATATTTTTCCCACAAAGCAATATTTAATATTAGACTGCTGCCGGGTGATCTTAGGTGATAGATCTAATTATGGATATACCATCAGCGCATGTATTTGAAGTCCTTAAGAACAAGGGCGTGACTGAATTGCATCACGCGAATAGCGTAGCTACGGCATGTCAATTCATACGTTCACGTTCATTGCTTTCACGTGGCGTTGTAGAGCGGCTTGATATTACTCAGACAGAGCAAGAAACTGATGAGGCCGACAAACGGTACAGTATCTGGTTTGATGTCTTCCTTGATTCCTTCGACATCCACGACCGCGCAAGGCGCGCGAATGCATATGGTCCAGTACTATTTGTCTTTGATGTTAACTTACTCAATAGAAATGGTACCGGAAGAATTTGGGTAACAAAGCAAAATCCAATGAAGTGGGCAAGAAAAAAGGATACGGAAAGATGGTTTCAGGGAAAACAGGACTTGCAAGAAAACTTTGTGATAGGGCAATTCGATCAAATGATCGTTCTCCGGCATTGTGGCGGAGCGCTCCCATTCGGCAGGTATCTCAAGAAGATAATCTTGGATGATCCAGACCTAGAAACGGAAGATGACGTCAATATCTACAGTATGTCAGTTGGGGCATTACGGTTGGCGATGCAAGATACTCGGATCGTAGTGCCAATTGAAAGACGTCAATGCCGGGCAGGATGCGTTTGCGAGGGTTACTGGGGTGAAAATGATGAGCGTCTCTTTAAGATGTTCAATCCATGAAATTAATTACAGCATCAACTTGGGCGACTAAACGCTCTCCGCTCCGTTGAGCACTAGTTGTGCTGGCCGTTAGAGCTATGAACACTTGGCTATTGAATTGCGTCGGGTATTTACTCAAGAATTGCACGACCGATTGACCCAGTAAATCATTTGGGACCTTGACACATTGGCAAAATACACACGAATTGGGTGAGGCAATTATAAACGTAACATATTGCGATAAATGGATCAGGTTTCGATGCAAATTAACACTGAATGCCCAACACCAAATCAAGTTATCAATGATCACTTCGCTGAGGATCAGGTATTTGTCGAATCGACCATATACCTTTACCGGGTTACAATTAAACCCAGACACCTTGAAAGACGAATTCGAATCTTTGGTGGCGGAGATGCAGACCCCGAAAGCGCGCGCAGCAGCGCGTTCTATCTCTAAGGTAACTCCAGAAGAGCTCGGAAAAGCGGCAGCACGAGCTACGAACACTGAGACTCCAAAAGATCCAAAGGATGGACATGCCTGATTTAACCCAGTCACCAAAGGCATAATTAAGTATTTGAGTTTCTTGTATAGTTCCTCAGATTCAGCGCATTTTAAGAGTCATATAAGGCAAGTTCGAGTCCTGGTGGGCCCGCCACGATAAAAAGTCGTAAGGCGTTGTGTTCATGTCAAAGAGATTTGGCCACCAAATGTCAATGAGTTATGGCCACTTTCGTTTACGAACCCAGATTTGATAGCTTGAGGTCCGAGATCTGCCGGGCCCACAAACACCGAATCCAGTATGTGAATTGTGGCAGGGTAATCATAATCTAGTCCTGCCAGGAACCATAATTCGATCCTCCCCGTGTTGTTTCCTCAATCATATGTTTGTTCGTTATACAGGATTTTACTTTCAAAATATCTTGTTCTTTGTCCTGCGATTGTGACCAACCGCTGACCTTGAGCGGGTTGGTTTGACCGCTGGGATCCGTGAACTAATGGCTGAGTTGCATGATCCTTCGTAGAGTTCGCCATCTGTATAGTAATGGTTAGTCGGCGACCCACATTTCCCGATCACATGTGCCTTCTCAGCTGTGACAAGAACTGAGCCTGTGTGCGCAGACGTTCTAGCATCGACTGTACCTCTGGTTCCCTAATCTTCTTCACAACTGGCTCGAACGCTTCGAAGTATTCCAGGGCTTCCATTGTGCTGGCGACCAATTCTTCTTGGACTTGATGTAGTAGGGCTAGTGCAGCAAGTACCATATCCTTCTTCTCAACCGCTGCCTCAAAGGCTTTCAGGTAGAATTTGCGGCCGTTTTCAATATCCCCAGACCTATAAGCTGTCAGTGCTTCTAGTCCCAGAATGTGCACATCATCTGGCTTGTAGATTCGCTTGAGCCGCTTTTCAAGGAGATTCCTGGCCTTATCGATCTGCCCACGTTGTGCATATGCCACTGCTAAGTTATTGAGCAATGTGCCATCGCTTGGGTTCGCAATCAACCCCAACTCGCAAAACTTCTGACACACGGCCATATTGCCGGTCGCCACAGCTGAAATGTAAGATGCATTACCGGGCGCACGTGTGGAGAATGGTTCGTCGTTACACCATCCCTCGCTCTCCTTGATGAAGTTTTCCCAATCTTGCAGCTTACGAAAGTGCCGGGCCTTTGCTTCAAAGGATGCAGGTATGGTGTAAGAAGCATCTGGGATAACGATTCCACCAATACGCGGTGCGAGCCATTCTGCTTGGGCAAGGCTATTATCCGTCGGCTTCACCAGCGTCCTGTGTAGGTAGCGCCGCGCAAGCTTTGTTGCACCTTCTTCATAAAAGTGGGTGGAAAGCGCGCCAAACAATTCGCTGAAATTGGGGTTTTCTTTGCTCGCACGTTCAGCCATCTCGCGTGCTGTTTTAAAGTATCTTGATGGTTTCCCTACGACTGAAGACACTGCCAGGTCCGCGGCGAGCAGCCAAGGATCGAACTTGGTACGGTCCATATTCTCCAAGAGATGCTTTGCTTCAGCCGCCTTCTCCGTATGGACGAGGAGACGTACCGCACACCTGGCTATATATCGGCTCTCTGGAGCGAGTGCCTTGGCCACACGTATTAGGTGCTCGGCCTTGTTTTTTGCACCTAAGCTGGCTGCCAGCCGCGCATAGTCAGCCCATGACAGTGGATTCCGAGGTGCCATGCGCAGTCGGGCTTTGAGCGCCGCGATATGGCGAACTTTTTCCTGTGTTTCAGCTATCTGCTCATCGAGATTAAGCTCCGGCATGACGTGCCGATCGCCTTGGATTCCCATGAGCTTGCCGATCGCTGCGGCCTTAACCATCGGTTGGAGACGATGCTTTGTCTCGATCAACTGTTTGATTGCATCGTTTCCGATAGTCGCTGTATCGCCCACAACTATTGAGCCGAAAAGCACTTCCAACGCGTCTTCGTCACTCCTAGATTTTTCCCATTGATGCACATGGAACGCCAGTTCATCTGTGGGTATAGGTGGTGGAGGGGGACCTGATCCCAGGGTTTCGGTGGTTCCGGTGACTTCTGTCGACAATCGCCACCTGGGTATGATTCGGCGCGCATCGTCACGCCTGCTGGTGATTGTCATTTCTTCTTTGCGGCGATGCTTAGTCGCATCTCCGCTCGGGTAGCTAGAAAATCAAACCTGGAGACGAAACGGTCCAATCCATACGGTACATTGATAGCCTTATTGCCGGGGTGGCCGCGCTTATAGGGATCCGGGTCGCAGAGGTAGGACAGGAGGCGGTCAAGCTCCTCACAGTCCTCACTGTGGCAGTTCTTAAGGAATTCCTCCCGCACGTTCGTGAATGCCGCATAAAGGAACGGCAAAATCTCCGCGAAAGTGCCGTTCCACTTGTCCCATTTGTGGTTCGGGTCAAGCTGATTGCCGAGAGCAGGCGTGAGTGCTACACCTGTGTAAAAGAAGTGCAACAAACTACCTAACAGATATATGTCGCTCCCGAAGCGACGTACCATCCAGTCCTCCGGTCTGTTACGGTACAGATATTCTGGCGGACTGTAGGCCAGTGCACCGGGGAAGTTCAGTCCCTCATGCGGCGACAGTCGTCCATCCTTTATCGAACGACCTAGGTCACCGACCTTGGATTGTTTCTGCTCAAATATTAGAACATTGGACGGTTTTAAATCTTGATGCGCGATCATCTTCTTATGCAGCTGATCCAATCCGACTGCTACCTGGTGAAGCGCTCGCAAGGACCAGGCATCGTCAAACTGCTGCAGGAACATCTGCCTCCGGGCATCAGAGTCTGCCAATTCGAGAATTAGGTATTGCACCGGCAGACCATCCAGGCGGATCACGCCATCAGTCAAAGCAGTGACTACTCGGCTCATATGCCGACATTCCATAAGCAGATCCCTCTCGAAATTGAATGCATTGACGAGGGGTTCCAACGCACGCGCGGGGTCCGCAGATTGAAACGCGCGCGAATAGTCCATAGCCTTTAGGTAAGCTCGCTTACCTTGTTCGTTGACAACAACGTAGCCGACAGAAAATGCACCGCCGGTCTGACCCTGATAGCGTTCGATGGGCTCCACAACCTTCCATCCGCCTTCCAACGACAGCCCAAGCAAATCGTGGGCCGGATTGTGCATCTGTGCTCCTTTCACGTTCTCTTGGTTCATACCTGGATCCTCTTTTCTGCCTTACTGCTACTTGTCATCTAATCACCTCACAGTCATACTTTGTATGTCTGACTGGACAACACTCTTACCAACTTAAAGCCGCTAATCAGCGGCTCATTGCTAACGATAAGGTGTATACTGTTGCCCAGACAGACAACACTTTACCTTAATAGTCAACTTATCGTCAAGGAGTCAATATGGGGGCCTCAGCCCTAGGCACAGTCTTAAAGGATCTCAGAGAAAGCAAGGGATTTAGCCTTCGAGAGTTAGCACAGTTGGCCGGAATTGATCACGCCTATATCCATCGGCTTGAAACAGGCGAGAAAGATTCTCCATCGAAAGAAACGTTGGATAAATTAATCCGCGTCCTAAAGCCCCATCGTCGAGATATTGAAGTCTTACGGTATGTCGCCGCCAATCCTGAGATTAATCCAGATTTGGTTGATTTGACTGTCAAGGATGATGGAGTGAGCTTCGAGGTATTCTTGACAGCAGCAAATATGAAGTTCCGAAGTAATTCGGGAATAGCTGCCCAAGAACTTATTGATCGAGCAAAGAAATTTTACGAAGAATATGAGGGTCATTAGCTATCCGAGCTGCCGGACCGTTATTCCCGCTCCCTTAGCTGGGCGCTTATTAGTCTTCGAGCCCGCAGGGCTAATATATTTCGTGTCGTATAGGTCGTGCTGCCAGTCAGGGGAATACATGGCTTATGGGCAAGGGAGTGCCTTCTAAATCCGCTGAAATGAAGGGATCAAGGTCCTACAAGAAATGGCACTAAAACCGAATTTTCTCAAGTCCACTTATGACGTGTTCGAACTATGAACGCAGTAGAGATTGAGGAAGCCGTTTCGACCTTGGCATCCCAGCCGTTTGATGGCGCTGAGTTCCCGTTCGCCTTCCTACAAACATTTGGGAACAAAGAGACAACCATCAATCGTCTGCGCAAAGGCGATAGCAATAAGTCTGACGTGCCAGGCGGCGTACTCCAACGTAATAACATTCACATCGCTGTGTGTGAGCCTGGCGAAGTCGGCGACAGGTTGAAGGCTTTGCGCGAGAGTCCGGAAACCGCGAAGGCCAAGGCCAAGTTCATTCTCGCCACCGATGGTCAGACTCTGGAAGCCGAAGATCTTGTTGGCGGCGAGATCATCGATACCGAGTATTCGAAATTTGCGGAGCACTTCGGTTTCTTTCTGCCGTTGGCCGGCATTTCTACAGTTAATGAAATCAAGGAAAACCCCATCGACGTTCGTGCCACCGGGCGTCTAAATAAGCTGTATGTCGAATTGTTGAAACACAATCAGGATTGGGCTGGGGAAGGCCGTCGTCACGACATGAATCACTTTATGGCGCGGTTGATCTTCTGTTTCTTCGCCGAGGATACAGACATTTTCGATGGCAGGGGTTTATTCACCCAAACGATTGATCAGATGAGCGATCGCGACGGCAGTAACCTACACGAGGTAATGGGCACCATCTTTCGAGCTATGGACATCAAGCTGACTGATCGTGCCGCAGCCAAATTGCCCGCTTGGGCGGACCGATTCCCTTATGTGAACGGTAGCCTGTTTTCCGGAAGCACCGAAGTGCCGCATTTCACTCGTCTGGCGCGCAGCTACTTCATCCATGCAGGCGGGCTGGACTGGCGTCAAATTAATCCGGACATCTTCGGCTCCATGATCCAGGCGGTGGCCGACGATGAGGAGCGCGGGGCACTGGGGATGCACTACACCAGCGTACCCAACATTCTTAAAGTGCTGAACCCGCTGATGTTCGACGACTTGCGGGCACAACTTGAAGCTGCGGGTGACAACAAGGTCAAGCTGCTCAACTTGCGCAAGCGCATCGCACGCATCCGTGTATTCGACCCCGCCTGCGGTTCGGGCAATTTCCTTGTGATAGCGTACAAGGAAATGCGTGCCATCGAAGTCGAAATTAACCTACGGCGAAGCGAGCCAGAACTGCGCTCCGAGATCCCATTGACTAATTTTCGTGGCATAGAACTACGTGATTTCGCGGCTGAAATTGCCAGGTTAGCACTGGTCATCGCCGAATATCAGTGTGACGTGCGTTATCGCGGTCAGAAAGAGGCCTTGCAGGAGTTTTTACCTTTGAGTGCCGAGAACTGGATCACATGCGGCAATGCACTGCGGTTGGACTGGCTTGCCATTTGCCCGCCAACAGGTACGGGCGTCAAGGTGACAGCTGATGACTTGTTTGAGACTCCCCTCAATCAAGCCGAGATAGACTTCCAGAACGAAGGAGGAGAGACATTCATTTGCGGAAATCCTCCATATGTCGGCTCAACATGGCAGTCGAAGCATCAAAAGTCTGACTTAGACGAAATATTTAAGAACCGGTCAATAACTTGGAAATCTTTAGATTATGTAACTTGTTGGTTTATGAAGGCAGCAGATTACGGATCGTATACCGATACTGTTGCTGCATTCGTTTCAACCAACTCGATATGTCAGGGTCAGCAAGTACCATTCCTATGGCCACTAATCTTTAATACAGGGCACCAAATTGCATTTGCTCATACCTCGTTCAAATGGACAAATCTAGCGAGCCACAACGCAGGAGTAACTGTAGTTATTGTTGGAATTTCCAAAAATCCGCGTAGGGGAAAGCGATTATTTTCAGAGGCTGATGACGGAAGTGCGGTCGTCAAAGAGGTAGAGAATATAAATGCGTACCTTATCTCAAGCCCAAACGTAATTGTTGAAAAGGCAATGAAACCGCTTACTGAAGTGAGCTCAATGGATTTCGGCAATAAAGCTGATGATGGAGGTCACCTTACCTTCTCTTCGAGAGAACTTGACGCCATGGATTTGGACTTGAATAGTCGTAATCACTTCATCAAGCAATTTGTTGGATCGAAGGAGTTCATCAATGGCGAGACTAGGTACTGTCTATGGATTAATGATGATGAACTCCAAGAGGCACTCACTGTCACGCCAATACGCAATCAAATTGAGAAAGTTCGTGAAGCCCGAACGAGTAGTAAGGACTCGTATGCACAAAGCTTAGCGAGTCGACCGCATCAATTTAAGACACCCAGGATGGCTCGCCAAAATGTAATCGTCACGCCAAGGGTAAGTTCGGAGAATCGCCCCTTTCTGCCAGTAGGGCTCATGAGCAATCATGCGGTTATTGGCGATCGCAATTTCGCTATTTATGACGGTCCCCTTTGGAATCTCGCGCTAATTGCTTCACGGCTCCATTGGGTTTGGATTGGAGCTGTCTGTGTTCGCATGCGAACCGATTTTTCTTATTCAAATACCTTGGGGTGGAACACTTTTCCGATGCCCATGTTGACAGAGCAAAATAAGACCGATCTAGCTCATTGCGCAGAGGAGATTCTGCTGGCTCGAGAAGCACATTTCCCGGCTACCATCGCTGACCTGTACGACCCGGTGAATATGCCCGAAGACCTGCGCCACGCTCACGAGCGCAATGATGAAGTGCTGGAGCGCATCTATATCGGCAAGCGTTTCCGGAATGATACTGAACGACTCGAAAAATTGTTCGAGATGTACACAAAAATGACTGCAATCAAGCTGCCGGCTGCTAAGAAAGCTATTAGCAAACGTGGGATGATTTCATCATGAAGCCAGTGGAAAACCCGACCAACAATTTCATTATACCCTCGGTGTCTATTACTACTGCGCGCACTGGTGCCACAAACAGGACTAATGCGCTGGGCATGCGGCCAATGCAGGAACGTGTATGGACCAAACGCGGTGAACAATATTTGTTAATCAAATCTCCACCCGCCTCGGGCAAGTCGCGCGCGCTAATGTTCATTGCCCTAGACAAGCTGCACAATCAAGGATTGAAGCAGGCGATTATCGTAGTACCGGAACGTTCGATCGGCAGCAGCTTCGCGGACGAGCCGTTAAGCCAATTTGGCTTCTACTGGGACTGGGTGGTAAAGCCGCAATGGAACCTGTGTAATGCGCCGGGCGTAGACGAGCCGCGCATTGCAAAATCCAAGGTTAAGGCGGTTGGTGAGTTCCTGGCCAGTGGCGATCCGGTGCTGGTTAGCACCCATGCCACCTTCCGCTTCGCGGTGGACGAGCTGGGCGTGGAAGCTTTCGATGACCGCCTGATTGCCGTCGACGAGTTCCATCATGTCAGCGTTCACCCAGATAATCGGTTAGGCAGTCAGGTTGGCGCCTTCATGGCCCGCGATAAGGCGCATATTGTGGCCATGACAGGCTCCTACTTCCGAGGCGACGCCGAAGCGGTGCTGGCGCCACAGGATGAAGAGCGTTTCGATACCGTCACCTACACCTATTACGAGCAACTCAACGGCTATCAGCATCTGAAATCGCTGGACATTGGTTACTTCTTCTACACGGGTCGCTACCTTGACGCGATCATGAAGGTGCTCGACCCGGCGCTGAAGACCATAGTGCACATTCCCAACGTGAACGCGCGTGAAAGTTTGCAGGACAAGTATCGCGAGGTCGAGGAAATCATGGATGGCCTCGGAATTTGGAAGGGCGTGGATGCAGATACAGGCTTCCATTTGATTGAACTGCCCGCAGACAATGGTGGCCGAACTATCAAAGTGGCTGACTTAGTGGATGACAGTGAGCCAGCCAAGCGCACGAAAGTGCTAACGGCGTTGAAAGATCCAAAACAGCGCGACAATCGCGATCACGTGGACATCATCATCGCGCTGGGCATGGCCAAGGAAGGTTTCGACTGGATTTGGTGCGAGCACGCGCTGACCATCGGCTACCGCAGCAGTCTTACCGAAATCGTGCAGATCATCGGCCGCGCTACACGCGATGCACCAGGAAAAGAGAGGTCGCGCTTTACCAACTTGATTGCCGAGCCTGATGCCACCGCGGCAGCGGTAGTCGATGCGGTCAACGACACCCTGAAGGCGATCGCCGCCAGCTTATTAATGGAGCAGGTGCTGGCGCCGCGTTTTGAATTCACGCCGAAGAATGCAGGTCCACAGGAAGGTTTCGATTACGGGCCAGAAGGCTACAAGAAAGAGGGCACCAATGTTGGTGTCAATGAGGCGACAGGCCAGTATCACGTGGAGATCAACGGCCTGACAACACCAGAAAGCCCGGAAGCTACACGTATTTGCAGAGAAGACTTGAACGAGGTGATTACAGCATTCGTGCAGGACAAGACTGCGCTGGAGCACGGCCTGTTCGACCAGGAAAATACACTACCGGAGGAATTAACGCAGTTGCGCATGGGTAAGATCGTGCGCGAGCGCTACCCAGACTTGAGCGAATCAGATCAGGAGGCCATACGTCAACATGCGGTCGCTGCCTTGAATATCACCCAACAGGCCAAGGAACAGCTAACCGCAGGTAGTAAAGCCGGGGGTGAAGGCAATGGCAACATGGCTCTCATCCACGGCGTACGCAAGTTTGTGAACGTGCGAGACCTAGACATAGACCTTATCGATCGCATAAATCCCTTCGAGGCCGCCTACGCCGTGTTGTCCAAAGCGATGGACGAGAAAACGCTGCGCCAGGTGCAAGCCACCATTGCCGCCAAGCGTGTGAGCATTCCTCTAGATGAGGCGCGAGATCTTGCCAGGCGTGCGCTACTGTTCAAGCAAGAGCGTGGTAGGTTACCGGACATTAATGCGCAAGATCCCTGGGAGCAGCGCATGGCCGAGGGCGTTGCCGCGCTCGCACGTTTTCGTACGCAGGAAAAAGCTGCCCAATCGCGGGAAGGTTCCGAACATGTCTGAACTTTCTGATGATGAGCTTCTGGATGCGCTCGGTGTTGAAACTGTACCAATCAAGGCGGGCAGCCATACACCGCGTGAAGAACGAATCATCGCGGGTTTCGAAGACATCTTACGATTTTATGAAGCACACGGGCATGCGCCGCAACATGGCGAATCGCGCGACATATTCGAACGTCTGTATGCCGTTCGGTTAGATCGGCTGCGCAAACTGCCAGAAGCATATCGATTGCTGGCATCGATGGATACGCATAATTTGCTGAGTGAAACCAGCGCTGTAATAGAACTTGATGCTGAAACCCTGGATGACGATGCTTTATTAGCAGGTTTGGGTGTGGACACCCCACGCAGTGTTGACGATATCACGGTGCTTAAACATGTAAGGTCGCACGAAGAGCGGCGCGCTGCCGAAGACATCGCCAATCGCATCGCATGCAAGGATTTCGGCCACTTCAAGCTGCTATTCGAACAAGTTGAGGCAGATTTACAGGCTGGGGTGCGCAAGGCAATTCGGTTTGGTCGAGATGCAAGTGTCGCGCAAGGTAACTTTTTCATCTTGGGTGGGCAAATGGTTTATGTAGCCGAGGTAGGTGAAACCATAAAGGCTCCAAATGGAGAAACCGATGCACGTCTGAGGGTTATTTATTCCAACGGTACAGAGAGTGCCCTGTTACGTAGATCATTGCAGCGCGCGCTGTATAAAGACGAAGCCGGGCGCCGGCTAACCGATCGCCAGTTGACTGACTCGGATGCCGGTCCATTGTTTAGCGGGATCATGACACAGGGCGATGTTGAAAGCGGTATGATCTATGTACTACGAAGCCTATCCGATAATCCTTATGTGGTCAAGCATCGCGAATTAATTCACAAGATCGGTGTGACAGGCGGTAAGGTCGAGACTCGTATTGCAAATGCAGTACACGATGCAACATATATGCTAGCGGATGTCGAAATCGTGGCGTCCTATAAGTTGGTGAGAATAAATAGGGTTAAGCTAGAGAATCTGCTTCATCGCATTTTTGCCCCAGCACAGTTGGATCTCACGATTCAAGATCGCTTTGGGAATCCTGTACACCCGAGGGAATGGTTTTTAGTGCCATTGTCTGTAATTGACGAGGCGGTTCAGAGAATTCGTGACGGCTCGATTACTGATGTAGTTTACGATCCAAAGCTAGCCCGTCTAATTGAAACAGGTCGATAGCAACTAAGAAACAGAAGACTCAACCAAGTATGCGACTACGGTAAGTTCCCTTATTCTAAGCAGGAGAGTTAGAGATGATAAATCCAAATACGAAGTATCAACTGATACATGAATTATTGTTGAAAAAACTCGTAAACTTGTCAAGGCAAAAGATCATGATATTCGATGATATGCATAACCTACCTACTTTGCCACTTGCTGTTGGTTTAAAGCGAGGATCATCGGTCGAGCGATTATTTCGAGACTTTCTAATGGCCATCGATGTACTGATTGAGACGAGGCATTAACTCGGTGTGTAATCCACATTGCAGTGATCACGAACATCAAGTATTTATAGTTTTATGACTCTTAACCCATTAACCGGAGAAATGCCGAAAGATCTCTCAGGCGCGCTACGCAGCGTCCTCAATGTCTTGGATCGAGAGTGGGAGCTATCCGACGAGCAGGCACAGACGTTGCTCGGCTGTTCAAAGTCCACATACTTTCGCTGGAAACAAACCAGGACGCTGGGCGAGGTTTCGAAGGACACGCTCGAACGTCTTTCCTATATCCTCGGCATCTACAAGGCCTTGCGCGTCCTGGTACCGGATATCACACTCGCCAACAGCTGGCTCAAGCACCCGAATGACGACCCCTTCTTTAAAGGACAACCTCCGCTTAAAGTCATGCTGGGTGGCCAGATCGGAGATTTGCATAGAGTGCGCGCTTACCTTGACGGCTGGCGCGGGTAATCGGATAGCACCGCTGCGGTGGGGCATTTTGAGTGTATTGAAGAATCTTTTCCTTGGTAGGTAAATACGGTACATATTGCGGTGAAACCTACCACCCATTCCGGTGTGAAAATCGCCAGTGATTCCAGTCAAAACCAACCACCTTCGGTTCCCTCCCCAACCGACCGACATGTATTAGAATTGTAGTCGGGCGATGTGCTGCTACCGGCCGAGGCTGTGTGAAAACGTAAAATTTTGAAAGTCGGTGGTTAAAATCATCACTATATTTGTGAATTCAACGATCCATGTGGGACAGTGAATATACATTATCTGCAAATCATGCTTAATTCTGTTGCTGTATCCCACCCACTCGAATTTGTGGAGCGTTTAATAGGATGGTCCGACTCCCTCAATTTCGGCTTCAATATGAGCCACGAGAGACACTGTTCGTACTCTCACTACGAAGGAGCCAGACCATCATGAACATTCAAACACTGGGCATTGATATTGGCAAATCCA
>Ga0307372_10007956_pt1 | contig 15032 bp, 18 predicted proteins | sample OX1MG_FD_202533 | JGI IMG/M metagenome (GOLD analysis project Ga0307372, IMG submission 202533) | Soil microbial communities from Risofladan, Vaasa, Finland - OX-1 | ecosystem: Environmental > Terrestrial > Soil > Coastal area > Acid sulfate soil | place: Finland: Risofladan, Vaasa | collected... | reverse complement strand
GTCGGCCAGCGCGGCCGAGCAGCATCAGGGCAGTCGCGCAGAGCGCGACATCAGATAGCGGGTAGATAACGGCCACCACCGAGGCGAACAGGCTTCCCTGGTGCGCCGTCAGTGCCTGGCCGATCGACGTCGCCCACCCAGCGACAAGGAGCGCGACGGTGATAATCGCACCGTCCAGCAGGCGCCGATGAAACGGCGATGTACGGTCGATCGAACGCGCCAGAAACGCAAGGCACGTAAGGCACCCGATCGGGAAGAGCAGGAATCCCACGTCCGGCAGACCGGGAAATGGCTGACCGCCCCCATCCCACTGGTAGCCGGTGACGAGCAACTGACCCAGAGCCCACGCGAGCGTCCCGAGCGCCATCGCCGACCATGCCAGACGCCGCGAGCCGTGGCCGGCTCTCGCCGCTACTGCAGCCCCGAGGGCCGCCAACGCCGCCGCACAGGCCTCGGTGACATTGTCGACTCTATTTCCGACCATGTCGCCATTCGGCAGCAGCGCCAAGTAGAGGCCGATGACAGCTGCCGCCCCCAGCGCGACCCAGAGCGCCCACCGACGACGCTCGTGCAGCCACGGGCCAAGTCGCGAGCCGTGGCGGACGGTGATCACGCGGAGGGATTAAGGATCGAGTGCACCATGCGCTCCGTATCGGCAGCGCCGTAACTCGGGTTGAGCACTGGACTCCCCCGCGTACAACGACCGTTGTCGCTCAGTCACGAGTAGCCGCCGCCAGGCGCAGCCTTCAGCGTGCATCTTGAGTCGTGCTCGGCGTCGACCCGAGTAGTAAACCAGGACGAGCACGCCGCCGAAATCTGGGGCGCGACGGACGCGCTGAATTCCGTGTTGGGCCCAGAGCTCCGAAGAACTGTCCGGACCTCCTGTCGCAAGTGGGGAGCCGGCACACCACCGTTCTCGGCCCCCCACCTCCAGTGCGGGGATCCGCCGACGCCCGAAAGCCCAACGGGCCGCGGGTGTTGACCGTTTCGGCCGGCTGTTCCCCCCTATCTGGATCCACATCCTTGCGCCGTGCGCGCGAGCCGGCAAGCGGGAGGGCTCAACACCGACGATCGGCGAGGACCCGACCTCAGGCGCTGGGCTGGTATCGACACTTCTGCCGAAGAAATGCCGTCCTCCGGCGAAATGGCTACGAGCCCCGTCCGGATGACCGGGTTACCGCGCTGTCTGCGCCTTCGGCGCCGTGTGCGACGGACACTGCACCATGTAGGAAAAAGCTCAGACCAACGTCCGCGCGCTGGAGGGCCTCGTGCATCCGATTGCATCGCGGCAGCTACCGTCGGCCCCTATCTCGTCGTTGTGCTCCTCGGACGCGGGGTCGCGGAAGTTGCGGCGAGTGCCCACTCGGTGAATCACCGGGGTTCGGGCCGGTGTTGCTCCGGAGCCCCCGCGATGCGTCTCGCGCCATGATCCGGGATAGGACCGAGGCCCCCTTCTCGGCATCCCGTCCAACGAGGAGTGAACATGCCGTACGGATATGGCGATCACGCGGACAACGGCTGGGGCGGCGGATGGATCGTCATGCTCGTGATGATGCTGATATTCATCGCCCTTGCGGTGGCAGTGATCTGGTTCCTCATGGGCGGCTCCCGGCGCGTCGGGGGTACTACCGCGGCGCAGGCTCCGCGCCTCACCGCTGAGCAGCTGCTCGCCGATCGCCTCGCTCGCGGCGAGATTGACCCCGATGAATACCGCGCGCGACTTACCGCCCTTCGGGAGCACAGCACCGGGACGTAAGGGCCCGCCGATGATTGGTCCCGAGGCGCAGGGCCCACTAGCAACTTCTGCCCAACTTTTGGCCACCGGAGCCGACCTGGCGTGATCTCAGCCGATCATAAACAGCCGAACCAAGCGGTTCTGGCCTCAGATGGCCCAGATCGTGGCGTCTCATACCCTTCGGCATTGGCCGCGCGATCTGCTGAGTTGATCGGAAGGTCGTCCGTTCCGATGTTAGACTTGGCCTACTCGACTCCAGCGAGAAAGCTGAGCATCGTCGTCACCGGCCCGCAATTTCGTGCCCTGCCATCGATGCACCTGCAGAACACCATAGTTTGCAGACCTCGGACCCCGTCGTCAGGACGTGGCACGGGTCCTCAACTCATTCGCTAACGTCCTCGATGCCCTGCTACCGGTCAGGGACCAAGCGAGCGTCGCTCACCCGAACGCTGAGCTGCTTGACGAAGCCGGCGCCCAGCTCGTGATCAATGTCGGCCGGGACCTTCTCGAGTACGTCGACCCCAAACTTGCGTGGGGGCGCTCGCCATGCCGAGCGCCCCCACGCATCGCCCATGCGGTCGCACCACCACCGTCCACCACTCGGTCGCTCAAGGCGCGAGCGCCCGCTGCCGACATGCTGGGTATGGGACAACTCGACGATCTCACTCAGCGCCTGGCCGCGGCATGCGCCAAGCTTCCTGAGCCAATTGCCGCGGGCGTCGTGCTCGCGCCGTACCCCCGGGTTGGCCTCGCGGTTCCCATGACGCCGCACATGTCCCGAGCTACAGAAGACCTTGCCAAACCCCCCACATGGGGGCGTTCTCGCGCACGCGTCCCCCCGATGCTGGGCAGAATCATGGCGAAGCTTGTGAAAAAGTGCCGGCACGATCGAGGCTTGTCGCCGGCAGCCCGGGCGCGCTCCTGGCACATGTCCCATGCGGGCCTGGTGGGACGAGCCGAACACGACTTACATTGCAGTGCAATTCCATGACCGACGACCGGAGCCGGTCGCCCGTCAAATCAGGACCTCGGAGGATCACATGAAGACGCGATTGAGAATCGCACTCGGACTTGCAGCAGCGGGCGTTGTGGCGGTGGGCCCAGCCATCACGTCGGCCTACGCGGCGGACAACTACAACCCGCCCAGCCAGATCCCGACCACGGCGCAGTGCGGTACCAGCGCCTCGTCCGGGTCCTTCGGAGCCTTTGGTCAGGGTTCCAACTTTGGAAACGCGACTTCCGGCCACGTGCCGGAGCCAGGCAACGCGCAGAACGGCAACGGCGCCGATGGACCGGGAACGGGGCTGAACAACTCAAGCGTGTGCGGAAACCCGCAAGGAACCCCATAGGCCGTCGCACACGATCTTCGCGCGCCGGTGTGCATCGCGCCCTGCCTACCAGGGCGCGATGCCGGCCGATTCTCTCGGCGCTGCCGCATACCGAAGATCGGACCTTTGCCGAGTCTTTGGCCACCGGTGCCGACCTAGGGCGACCTCACGTCACCGAAAACGGCTCAGCCACGCCGTTCTGACCCGAGGCGATCGGGATCAGGGCGTCTCATAATCACGCGGGCCTTCGACCCGATGCGCGTCTCGGCTTCTGCTACCGCCCAGAGCCGACCGGCGATTGCGACCTCCAACATGACGGCGACGTCGAGCTATTCGCCGATATTGTGACCGAGTGAGCGCTTGGCCCGGCTACCTGTTTCACGATGCGCAACTCTCGGTCGTCTACATCGATTGGAGCGCCGGCACAGCGTACCTTCACTTTGTTCCCAACCAGGCATTCCCAGACCAGCCCCACATCCTGGAGGCGCACGGACTCCGACATGCGGAATGCCCTCGACGCCACGACTGGGGTCCGACCGCGAGCGTCCTCGAGACCAGCGGCCCTGAGCTCGCGTCCGACGACGATTCTCGCCTCGTGATTTCGATGCAAAGCGGCGACTCAATCGTCCTCGTCGCGACTGAATTCGTGCGCGCGCGTTAGACGGTCGCAATTGGGCCCACGGGACAGCCGACACCGCCGTGCACGGCCGCCCGCCACACGGCATGTCCGGCTGGATGCTGCAGACGTGGCGGTCAAACTTTTGCCCAACTTTTGGCTGCCGGAGCTGACCTGGCGGTACCTCAGCCGACCGCAGACGCCAGAAACAAGCGGTTCTGGCCTCAGATGACCTAGATCCAGGTGTCTCATAACCCGAAGGTCGCAGGTTCGAATCCTGCCCCCGCTATTCGTCAAAGCCCTGCGCAAGCGGGGCTTTTTTGTCTCTGGGAACGGGTTGGACGGCAGACTTTTGCCGCACTTTTGCCCGCTGACCGCGTGCCCGGCGCTACCCTCACGCGAGTCTGGGTCGCGTACGACCCGTTCGGAGGCCGCAGTTCAAGAAGGCATGTGGTGATTGTGAGTTCCTCTCAGCACTGGGACGATGCCTATGCACGCAAACCAGTCGACCAACTCAGCTGGTATCAGCGGACGCCGGACGTTTCCCTTGAGTTGATTGCCCGAGCCGGACTCGCCTCCGACGAGCCCATAGTCGACGTGGGCGGCGGAGCATCGCACCTCGTTGATGCGCTCATGGACGCCGGGTTCGACGACGTCTCGGTACTCGACATCTCGCGCACTGCGCTCGCCCAGTCACAGGCGCGGGTCGGGGCTCGCGGCGACCGGGTGCACTGGATCTGCGCCGACGTGACCACGTGGCAGCCGGCACGCACGTACCGGCTCTGGCACGACCGTGCGGTGTTCCATTTTCTCGCGGAGGCCGCCGATCAGGAGCGGTACGCACAAACCGCAGCAGCGGCCGTCGCCCCCGGCGGCTGGCTGGTTCTCGCAACGTTCGCCCCCGACGGCCCCACCACGTGCTCTGGACTTCCCGTCGTCAGGTGGGATTCCGACGGTCTCGCGACCCGATTCGCTCCGGACTTCGTGGCCGTCGGCGAACTGCGTGAGGAGCACGTAACCCCGTCCGGCCGGGTTCAGCCCTTCACCTGGATTCTCTTGCGGCATCGATAGCAGCCGTCCGGCTTCTCGCTGCCCGGGTGTGTTCCTGTGGGGATTTGGCGATTGGCTCGACCCGCTGGGCCTTGATGCAAGCCGACGCTCGCGCGAATCGGCGATGTTGGTGCCCCAGAGCCGGCCGCTGGGGCAAGGCGTCCCATCGTCGGTTCGTCGCCCGTCGAACCGTCGGGTCAGACGGGCCTAGTAGCTGAACACCGTCGCGTCGCTGCCGGCCCACTCCCACATGGGCGTCGCTCCTGCGATTCTCGCGTTTGGCACCTTCTCCGCGTCGCCGAGGTCCCGCGCCTCGACACAGATCGGGCAGAGCCACAGTTCGCCGCCACCGTCCGTGAACTGCTCAAACAGTCGCTCCAGCGGCGGGCAGCCCTTGCATGCGACGCCGGTAGCCTCACCGGGCAGTCCAAGCCGCACGGCCTCCATCGTTGCCCAGATGACGACCTGCTTGCCTTGGCCCAACGCCGCGGTCGCCACGAGAAACGCAACCGTGACACGCTCGGCGTCCTCGAGTCCGGTTGCGAGGTTGACGACGACCTTGTCGTCGGATGTGCTGGCCATGGGTTCCTCCTGGGATGCCGGACGGACAGTACCGAGCCGACCATACGACCGGTCGTAGGGCGTGGTCAACAGCGACCACCGCGGTTCGTGGCGGACGACTACGGCGTATTTAGGATGTGCTGGGTCGGCACCGACGTTCTGACTATTGGGAGTCGCCGGGTGCGTCGCGGATCTCTGAGCCGGCAACCGCGGGTGCGATTCCGTGGGACCTGTCGGTCAGCGCGAACATCCGCGCCTCACCCTTGGCCGCGGCCCCGGGGAACAGCACTTGTGCGGCGTGGATGTAGCGCTCGGTGATTTGGGATTGCGAGTGCCCGGCCTTCATCTGCACGTACACCAGGGGATTCCCTGCAGCGGCCTCATGGGTGAGCGCGGTGTGACGCAGATCGTGGAAGGCTCTGAACGGCTTGGTGATCCCGGCGCGCAGGAGCGCCGGTCGTAGGTACGCCCGCACGAGCTTGCTGGGATCGAGCGGGCTCCCGAGTTCCGGATGACAGAAGACCCGCTCGTCCTCCCCCGCGAACGCCGTGCGCCCATAGTGCTCGGCCAGGAGTGCGGCCGTCCGGGGCCCGAGTTCGATGAGTCGCCGCGACGCGCGACTCTTGGGGGTCGTCACGCGCCCATTGACGAGCGCCTCCCGCACATGCAGCCGCCCTTCCAGCAGCTCAACGTCGCGCCAGCGCAGGCCGAGTAACTCACCACGGCGCATCGCCGTCCCGAGGGCGGTGAAGGTGATTGTGCGCGCACATGCCCACCAGGCTGCCTGGGCGCCCGCCGCCCCGATATCAACCTCAGCCTCAGCTTCAAGCTCGCCATATGCGGTCCACAGGCGCGCGATCTCGACCTCGGAGAGCACGCTCATCTCGGGCTGCTCGATTCGCGGGCGCTCGACGTCGAGTACAGGGTTGCGTGTGATCAGCCGCAGCCGTACCGCGCGCTTGAAGATCAACTGCAGCACCAAGAGATGGTTGGTGACCGTCTTGGGCGATAAGCCCTCGCGTAGCTTTCGCACCACAAAGCGATCGATCAGCTCAGGGTGACGTTCGAGTTCGGTCAGGGTGAGCTTGCCGAGTACCGGCACAAGATGCGCGTTGATGGCGCCCTGGTAGCTGGCGACGGTCGTGGGTTTGAGGCCCCGGGCAGGCAGGTAATCGACGAGCCAATCCTGGGCGAACTGATGGAAGCGAGTCGCATCGGGGCGCCGATATCCGGCGCGCTCGACATCGACCTGGCGCCGTTTGAGCTCGGCCCTCGCGCGGGTGCGATTCCACTCAGGCTCGGTGCCAAGGGTCTCCATGCCCCGGCGCCCGGAGGCGTCGCGGTAGCGGATTCGCCACACGACCCCGCGCGCGCCCGGATAGCGCCAGACGGCACCGAAGGTTTGGCCTTTTTTCGGCATCACCAGCATGCACGCTCACAAGGCCGCACGATGCAAGTCACGGCCGCGGGTACCCGGCACCGAGCCCGCGCCGCTGGTCACAGGTGTATGCATCGATATCCTCGCGCCGGTAGCGCCGGTAGCGGCCGAGGGTGATGTGCGGCAGGCGCCCCTGGCGCGTGGCCTCGCGTACCCAGGAGAGCCGTACCTGCAGGATCTCGGCGACCTCTTGTGCGGTCAGCAGGCGATCACCGGTCATGCGGCGATTACCTCGTTGCCCCAGGCGGTCCAGCCGGGACGGGGCACCCCGCGGGCAAAGAGCTCGCACCTGGACAGATGCGGATACGCGCGCTCGATGCGCTCATAGAGTTCATCGGGTTTTTGCGAGTGACGCCTACGCGGTGTCTCGATCACCGAATCGGGCCGGTCGGCTTCGGCGGGGGTGCCGATGTTGCCACGCGTGCCGACGAGCACCAGCTCGTGGCGCTGACGGGCCCAATTGCCGGGGCCGATCGAGGGTTTGATCCAGGCGTAGTTGGTGCGGTAGATAAAGCCCCAGGCGGCCATGACCCCAAGGGCTTCCGGCAGGAGCGCGTTGACCGCCCAGAGGAACAGCACCGCGTCGTCGGCTACGGGAATCTGGAGGGCTTCGATCTCAGGCGTCGTCATGGTCGGGTAGTGGTTCTCCGGGCATGAACTCGACGTCGGTGCCCCCATCTGCCGGGGCGGGTCGGCCAGGATCAGCGCAAACGGCCCCTCGGGCAATGGTGGCGCGGGAGGGATCGCCGCATACAGGCGCCGCTTGCGCACCTGGCGGGCGGCTTTGTCGGCCGGGATGCGCCCGGCGAGCACGTGCTCGAACAGATCCGGGTCCGCCGCGCGCACGGTCGCGGCATCTTGGATGGTACGAGCACTGACCCCTGCGAGCGTGGCGGCCAGATCGCGTGAGCGCGTCCCCCGATGTGGCAACGTTGCCACATCGGGGACTTGGCGCAGGTTGGCGAGCCGGCGCAGCTGGCCCTCGGCGCACGCAGTGCGATATGCCTCGCACTCCACCGCCAGCGCCGCTCGCTGGGAGGCGGTCAGGTTCTTGCGGGCGACCGCACGGGTGAGGATGAACGCCGCCTGATCTGTGGGGTCGACGGTGCGCACCGGGACACCCGCGATCCCGAGCTCGCGAGCAACTTGCCGGCGGGCATGCCCGTCGAGGATGACCCGATCTGGGGTCGCCTCGATCGGGCTGAGCATGCCGTGGCTGGCGATGTCGGCACGAAGCGCTGCGCGCTCAGTGTCGGTCATCGCGGGCAGGCGCTCAGCCAGGGGATGTGGCCTGAGCTGCTCGGTGGCGACGAGCGAGACCTCGCCCGGTCCGGGGTCGGGCGAGGCGACAAGGGTGAGGTGCGTGCGGGTGCCAGACGGCCCGGGTTTGGCGCCCGGGCGCCGCCTCGGGGTTCGGGGTGATCTGGTCATAGAGCGCACCGTAGAGGCACGCGCACGACCACGGAGTGCAGATTTCAGTGAAGCGGTGTGTGCGGCGGCCGCGCCGTGCCGGTCCGCTCGGCCTCAAGGCGCACGGGCTCGGGGATGCTCGTCCATATGCTCCACAAGGCGCGCTCGGTGCGGGCGGGCTTGCCATACCACTCGCCAAGGGACGCGGCCACCTGCTCAGGCGGGTTTGACAGGTGGCGCTCCATCACCGGGACCTGGCGAGCGATCCAGACGGCGTACGCATCCGGGTCCCGGCGCGCCAGATCAGAAAGCGCTGCGACCACGGAGGTGATCGGCTCTCCCGCCCGGACCTCGTCGAGAAGTAGCGCCTGGATCCCCATCTGGGTCTGGGTCAGCCGGCGCACCCGCGGGCCGCGCCGTGCCTTCTTGACGGCCTTCGTAACCGCCGGCTGGCTAGCGGCGGCGAGCACCCCGCGCTGGTGTGCCTCCCACTGGATCGCCTGCTCGGCGGGAGCAAGCCGGGCAATCTGGCGGGCAAAATCCGGGTAGAAGACCCCCAGATAGGCGAAGCTTCGCGCATCGCCGTAGGGCGGCTCGTCGAGGGGATGGCGCCGCATGCCCTCCGGGCACAGCGAGCAGGTCACCTGCGCGCTCTGTGTGGACGAGGCGGCCTCGTAGGAGCACAGGACCGGCTCGTCGGTGCCGTGATAGATCTGGGCGGCGCCGAACTCGGTGATGCCGTGTGCCTCGGCAAAGTGCCGCGCGATGGCGGCGACATGGCGCCCAAGCGGACACAAGGGATCCGCGCCGACATCGACCCGGTAGGAACGGCGACCCGCACGGCACGCCAGACACTCAAACCAGGCCGGGCTCTCCGCGGTCTCAGGTGTCACCCGGACCAGGATCCCTGTGGCCGCGGGGCCGGGGCGCTTGGACGCGATCTGGTCATGGGCGATCTCGGTGGCGTGCACCGCCGACCAGTGCCGGCGAATCGCGGCGAGCGTCTCGTCATCGATGGGATGCGCCATCGCGGCTCACGGTAGCCCCGGGCGCGGATAGCGCGGATCGCCATCGATTCTGATTGGCGTCACGGCGACCCGACCCTCTCTCCGCTGCACATCTGGGGTGATGTGAGGTATGTGTGTGATGTATGGCACATCACCCGTCCACCCCCACCCTGCACTCCGGCTTTCGGCGCCGCTTCCCGCTGGAGCTCTCGCCGGATGAGTACGCACGTCTTGAGGAGGCCGGACGCGCCGCTGGCTCCAAGCGCGCGGCGCTCCTGGCGGGACTCGCCGCTCTTGAGGATGCGACGCGGTTGCGCGCCGATGCCGCGCGGACCGCGACTGCCCAAAACACCGCACGGGCAACGATCGCCGGGCTCGAGGCGACGATCGCCGAACTCAGGCAGGCGCTGGCCGGCGCGAACGACAAGGTCAAGGCTGGCGCCGCCCGCGGCCGCGCGGCGGCCGAGCAGGCCGAGGCCGCGCTCGCCAAGGCCACCGAGGATGCCCGATGGCTAGAAGTCGCGCGTGGTGCCGAGCGCGAGACACACCGGAACACCCAAGCCGAGCTCGATGAACTCGACGCGCTCTTTGTCGACGAGCTGCGTTGTGCGCGCTGCGGTGGGTTTGCGCCGTCTGAAGAGTGGGCGACCAGGCGCACCACCAAGCGGGAGCTTGTCTACCACAAACCCTGCGGATACCACGAGGGGGGCTTGCTCGAACACACGAGCGTGCTGGGGCGCAGGCAACGCTAGCGGCCGATCCCCTACCGGTCTCGAATCCCGCGATGTGGAACGGCGCGCGTGCCGGGCCGCGGCGCCTGCGCGCTCACGATCGCGCCTGCTGACGCCCCGCCGGTTCCTGGCTCCCCCTGCATGAGTACGCTCTCTGGCATGGATGCCATGCTCACGCTCTCGGGCGACGCGTTAACCCGCGAGGTCCTTGAAGGATTCATCGCCCGCCGGGTGCCTGAGGGGGTCAATGTCGAATACAAGGCCGAGATGAATGACCGGCAGCAGCAGCACATCCTCGAGACGATCGCGGCGATGGCGAACACCTACGGGGGCATCATCCTGGTCGGTATCGCGCAGGACCCGAATCACCGTGAGCTCCCCGCGCCGTGGCCCCCGGCCGGAGTGCCCGACACCGATGCCGCCAGGCTGGTCGACCGCTGCTACTCGAAGCTACAGCCGCCGTTCGCACCCGAGGTCATTCCGGTCCACATCGGCAACGCCGGAACGGTCGTGGTGGTCGTTCGGGTGACCACCGGCCGAGTACCGCGTCCGGTCGTGCTCGACGGCAAGGTGCTCATCCGATTGAGTGCTCGAAATGCGCCAGCGGACATCTTCCGCATGAGGTCGCTCTTCGCCGAGACGACTCCGGACTCTGCGACCTCGAGCGCAGCGCGATGGGGGCCGCGCATGGGCCCCCATCGCCCCCTCGACGATCTGGTGCTCCCCCATCGCCTCCTGCGTGCACGCCTGGCCATCGAGGCGGAACTGCCACCCGACCGCCGAGGGCAAGCCATCACCGACGAGCGAATCCGCGCCGCATTTCGCGAAGCCCTCACCGGGTCGCCCCTCGAGGTGTGGCTTGAAGACCGAATCAAGGCAAGCGTCCGCGAATGGGATGTCGCGCCGTGGCAGCCGGGCGGGCTCACCCGAAGTTGGGTGACCACACTGCGCTGGCATGCAACGAGCGCCGAGCGCCTTCCATACGTCGGTCAAGGGGTCCTCACGCTACCGGCCGGCGCCCACGTGGCCCCACGGCTCACTTTGCTGCTCGATGCCTGGATCTGGCAGCCCGGGCAGCAGGATCCTCCCCGGCACTTACTCGGGCTCAAAGAGGTCCACCGGCTCTTGACGGCGCTCCTGGATACGGCCATCGATCGCGTGGCACCACGATGCTTTCCGCTCGTACTCGGAGCGCCGATCTGGGAGACCGTCGGTCCGATCGGCTACCTGGATGGGGTGAACATCCCCTTAGCGTCGCTTGTGAGATTTCCGGGTCGGCGACTCGAAGGAGGCGCTGACCTCGAGAGCACGACGTTCGAATGGCCGGCACACGCTGGGACGGGCGATAGTGAGACGCGACGCGCGGTGGTCAGCGACTGGCTCCGGCGCCTCATGCTCGACATCGGCCTGAGCGGCATTGACGATGCCATCGCCGCGCTTGACGCAGCATCGTAGGGGCGCGCCTTCCCGACGCCACAGGCCAGCGTCCGACTTCGGCTTCCACGCGCCCCCATGCCCAGACGCGCCGCCACTCCCACAGATTGGGTCCAGGATTTGGGGACCAGGTCACCTTGAACCGCTCCGGGAAAGTTGCAGGCTCTAGTCCTTGAGAGGATGGGGTCATGACAGAGAGCGAGAAGTTGCGGAGGTATGCGCCGGAGGTTCGTGATCGTGCGGTGCGGATGGTGTTGGAGCATCAGCACGAGTACGGCTCGCAGTGGGCTGCGATCACGTCGATCGCCGGGAAGTTCGGTCCGACGCCGGAGACGTTGCGGAGTTGGGTGCGGCGGGCGGAGGTCGATGAGGGTCGCCGGCCGGGATTGACGAGTGACGAGCGGGCGAAGCTGAAGGAGCTTGAGCGGGAGAACCGGGAGCTGCGAAGGGCGAACGCAGGAAAACGTGGGTGAGCAGGTCGACGCCTCGGCGCGAGGGATCTCAAAGTCATCGATCTCTGAGCACATTTATCGAGCGCACGCACCAGGCGCTCGGCGAGTTGATGGTCCGCCGTCTGGATGACATCCGCCTGGCGGTGCTCATGCTGGACGGAATTGAGCTCAAAGGACGCACATGTGTGGTGGCGCTTGGGATCACCTCGCAAGGGGTAAAGATCCCGCTCGGGCTGTGGGAGGGCTCCACTGAGAACTCCACGGTTGCCACGGCGCTCTTGTCGGATCTCATCGAACGGGGGCTGGATACCACCCAAGGCGTGCTGTGCGTGATCGACGGCTCAAAAGCCCTGAGAAAGGCCATTCGCGACGTTCTGGGCGAGCACGCGCCGGTCCAGCGCTGCATCCGCCACAAGGAACGAAACGTTTTGGGTCACCTGCCCCAGCGCGACCGGGCGCTGGTGCGCCGCAGGCTGCGGGCCGCCTGGGCCGCCTGGGCCGACACCGACTATGACCGGGCTCTCGGGCGCCTCGAGCAGCTTGCAGCTGAGCTCGCCCATACCCATCCCGGAGCTGCCAGTTCGCTGTGCGAGGAGATGGCCGAGACCCTCACCCTCAGCCGCCTTCGGATCACAGGGTCACTGACGCGCACACTCGCCTCGACCAACCCGATCGAGTCGATGACCTGAGTGCGTGCGGCGCACCGCCAGGAACGTCAAACGCTGGTCATCGGGCGACATGGCCCTGCGCTGGACCGCCGCCGGGATGCTCGAGGCCGAAGCCCAGTTCCGCAAGGTCATCGGCTACCGGCAGCTGGGAAAGCTCGCCGTTGCGATCGAGCGCGATCTGGCGATCTCCACGACACCCAAGGAGGTCGCTACGCTCGTGCCTGCCTGAACATCCCATCCGGACCGCCGTCACGAAGTTCTAGAGCGAACGGGACATCCTCCCCGCTACGCCCTGGTCGCCGGCTACCAGGCGCCCTATGAACCACCCCGCCAGGTACCCGATGAGGCCCACATCGACACCACCAGGCCGGGTGAGCTCGTCGGGATCGACTGCTTTTTTGTCGGTCGGCTGCGCGGCACCACCCACCCGGTGTGGCAGATCACCGCGATCGACTGTCACAGCTCCTACGGGTGGGCGCAGCTCATCAGCTGCCCATCGGGGCAGCCAACCAGCCGCCAAACATCAAAGCTTGCCCGGCGGGTCGCCGCGGACCTTGCCGCCTGCGGATGGCGCCTCGAGCGCGTCCTGTCGGATAACGGCAACGAGTTCAAAGGCGACTTTGACACCACCCTGGGCAAGTTCGAGGCCGCCCACACGCGGATCCACCCGGGCCGCCCGCAAACCAACGGACACGTCGAGCGCCTGCACAAGACCATCCTCGATGAGTGCTGGCGACCCGCATTCGCCCGCTACCTCTATGTCACCTACACCGGGTTGGCCCGCGACCTCGCTGTCTACCTCAACACCTACAACTACGACCGTGCCCACACCGGGCGCATCGCCCGAGGCCGCATCCCGGCTGACATCATCGACCCAGCCCGAAAGATGAGACCACGATGACGCCAAACTGTCGTCACAACTCGGGGAGAGTGCAGACTAGTGCGCGCTCGGGCAGTGGATGGCGAGCGCCGAGCCCGCCATCCACGACTTCGAGAACGCCGGTGACACGGTGATCCGCTTCGTGACCGTCGAGCCGCTGAACTGACCGCAGGAACAGCGGGACATTCTCGGGTTGCGCCCGAACGCGCCACCCAAACACCACGCCGATGGCTGCGTAGCCTCCCCTACTTTGTTCCGCCTCCTCATCGGAGAGGAACTCCACCGGCACGCCAGCCGCCCCGCCGTAGCCACCCTGACCAGCGGCGAAGCAGCTTAGTGTGACTTTTCGTTCGGATGCTCTACGTACCGTGATGTTCAGACGGTGGAGAGTAGGGTCCCGGCCGGGGCGAGCGGGTCGTACGAGAGTCGGTTCTCGGCCGCGGCGAGCGGGTCGTAGGTGGGGTTGCGGAACATCTCGTGCATCCAGCGGCGCCGCATGCCCATGTTCCCACAGTCGTAGATCGGGAAGACGAGGACGTCCTCCATGATCGCGGAGAGCGGGTTCCTCTTGGTGTAGCTCTCAATGCCGACCAGTCGCATTGCGTCGTAGACGGCCTGTACTGCCAATTCCGAGCAATAGATCTTGGTGATGTTGGCCATTTCGCGATCTTTTCCGTCGGTCTTGTCGAAGTGGTCGGCGGTCTTCCAGGTCAGGTAGCGGGCGGCCTCGATGCGCATCTTGAGGTCGGCGAGCATGTACCCGACGTTCTGGTGCTCGATCACCGGGTGCGGGCCAGAACGGCTGTCGGTGCGGGCGAACTCGTAGGCGATGTCGAAGGCGGCGCGCATGCGCCCCACGCAGGCGGCTCCGATTGGGGTGCAGGTCCAGGAGAATCCGTACTGCACCAGGTCCATCCCGTCGCCGGGCTTGCCGAGGATGTTCTCAGCCGGCACCCGAGCGTCGTTAAACTCGATGCGCGCGGTGCTCGCGCCCCGATGCCCGATGGTGTCGATGGCCCCGATGATCTCGACGCCGGGGGTACCCTGTTCGATCACGATCAACGCGAGCGATTCGTGCGGCGGCGCCTCGGGGTCGGTGCGGCAGAACACGCACATCAACTCGGGGCCTTCGTTGTCCCAGCCGGCGCCGTTGCTAATGAACTGCTTGGCGCCGTTGATCACCCAGGAGTCGCCGTCGCGCAGCGCGAAGGTCTGCGCGCCGAACTTCGGGTCGGGGGAGTCATAGTTTGCGCCGCCGGTTACCTCGCTGAACGCCCACGCGGCCAGCCGCGGTTGGTCGTCGGTGAAGCGGGGCAGCCAGCGCGCCTTCTGCTCCGGGGTGCCGAGGCGGATGATCGGAAGCACCCCGAGGCCGGTGACGAGCAGGGTGGTGGGGACGTTGACGTCGACGCGGGCCAGTTCCTCGGTCGCCAGCGCGAATGCGAGCGCGGAGAACTCGCTGCCGCCGTACTCCGGGGGGATCAGCATCTTCTGGAACCCCGCATCGACCATCTTCTGGTAGAAGGGCTTCGTTGCGTCAAAGCACTTCCCGGGGTCGGAGATATCGGCGATCGCAGGCGCGACACCGCTCAGCACCTCGTCGGCGAACTTCCGTGCATCGGCGCGGAGCTGCAATTGCTGTTCGTCCAAGGTGAAGTCGAGTGGCATGGTCGTGCTCCCTTCGTTGGTGTAACTCGATAAGAGATCACGCGGAGCCCTCCC
>Ga0307372_10007955_pt1 | contig 15032 bp, 13 predicted proteins | sample OX1MG_FD_202533 | JGI IMG/M metagenome (GOLD analysis project Ga0307372, IMG submission 202533) | Soil microbial communities from Risofladan, Vaasa, Finland - OX-1 | ecosystem: Environmental > Terrestrial > Soil > Coastal area > Acid sulfate soil | place: Finland: Risofladan, Vaasa | collected... | reverse complement strand
AAGTAATTACAAACCCGGAGTTGACAAATTTATTGTGTGATTGTTCTCGGATTTTCCACTCCAGCAATGATCACCCTGAGCCGAAATTATCGATTTTGTAACTCCGAAACTTTAGTTAATAATATAGGTTAATAATCTTTTTTCCAACCTGGTTTATGAAATCGGATATCAAACATTATCCTCATATAGTTCCTATTAAAAAAACACTTTATTTTCAATCATACTTTAGTCATTTTATTTCTTCCTGGCGATAAATTAAAGTTATTAATGACTTTAATCATGCTTCTAACTAATTGGAATCAGTTCCCCTACCTGGAACTGGAATTAATTTTGTGAAGAAAATTTATTATAGATGACAATTTATAAAACCCTGATAACGGAATCGCTATTTCTATTACTTCTAAAAAATTGTTGTAATAAATAAAATTTTTGACCACCACACAATTGCTACATGAATAAATGAATACGAAATGAAGGTTAATTCTATCGATAAGGCAGATTTACTAAAAAGCGCAGAACAAGGGATTCACGCAAAAAACGTGGGATGTGTAACTGCTATACGCGGCAGTATAGTTGATATCCAATTTAAGCAAAGCCTGCCTTCCATCCATTCTGTTGTCAGAACAGGAAATGAATTGGAAAATATTCTTGAGGTGCAAACGCAACCGGATACCAGTCATGTAAGGTGTATTGCATTAACGCCTACACAAGGGCTATCAAGAGGTATGAAAGCAGTAACATCAAATGAACCGTTGAAAGTTCCGGTTGGTAAAGAAACATTGGGACATATTTTTGATGTTTTCGGAAATGCTTTAGATGATTACATTTTACCTACTTCACTGGAATGGCGCAGCATTCATCAATCGCCACCATCATTAATGGAACGTTCCACAAATTCTGAAATTTTTGAAACAGGCATAAAAGCAATTGATGTATTAGCGCCTTTGGAACGGGGAGGCAAAGCAGGTTTATTTGGAGGGGCCGGAGTTGGCAAAACGGTGTTATTAACGGAGTTAATACATAACATGGTGAAAAATCATAACGGTGTCAGCATGTTTTGTGGTATAGGAGAACGCTGCCGCGAAGGGCTGGAACTTTACCATGACATGAAGGATGCAGGAGTTTTACCCAAAATGCTGATGATTTTCGGACAAATGAATGAATTACCGGGCGCACGTTTTCGTGTAGGACATGCGGCGCTCACCATGGCAGAATATTTCAGGGATGACGAACACAAAGATGTGTTGTTGCTCATTGATAATATTTTCCGGTTCATACAGGCGGGTATGGAAGTATCGGGTTTGATGGGGCAAATGCCTTCACGACTTGGTTACCAGCCAACTATGGGCACCGAATTATCTGAATTGGAAGAGCGTATTGCCAATACTCAAACTGGGGCTATCACCTCTATCCAGGCTGTTTATGTACCTGCCGATGACCTGACGGACCCTGCGGCCGTGCATACCTTTTCACATCTTTCTGCATCCATTGCACTGTCCAGGAAAAAAGCGGGTGAAGGTTTGTATCCTGCAATTGATCATTTGCAATCAGGCTCTAAAATGGCAACGCCGGACATCATTGGTGAAAGGCATTACAGTATTGCGCAGGAAATAAGACAAACACTGGCACAGTATGAAGAGTTGAAAGATATTATTGCGATGCTGGGCCTGGAGCAGCTTTCAATGAATGACCAAAAAACAGTAAACCGTTCACGCAGGCTCGAACGATTTCTTACACAACCTTTCTTTACTACTGAACGGTTCAGTTGGTATAAAGGGAAAAGCGTAAAACTGAAAGATGCGCTGGATGGGTGTGAAAGAATATTAAATGATGAATTTAAAGATTATCCTGAAAGTGATCTTTATATGATTGGTTCTATAGATGAAGTAAGACAAAAACAATTCAATAAAAATGAATGATGGAAAATGCATTAATGACATTAAAAATATTGCTTCCGTTTAAAGTGTTTACAGAAACGAAAAATGTCAAACGCATTGTTGTGCAAACAAGTGCAGGTTCGTATGGGTTTTTGCAGCAAAGGCTGGATTGTACAGCAGCATTGCAACCTGGAATTTTATTATACGAAACTGTAAATGGTGGTGTGAAATATATAGCCATAGATGAAGGCATCATGATAAAAGCCGGACCAGAGGTGTTGGTATCTGTAAGAAATGCAATTGGAGATGCACCACTGGGAAAACTTCGATCGCTGGTTGAAAAAGAAATGATGCTTTTGGATGAAAGTGAAATAAACGCCCGTTCCGTTATGGCAAAACTGGAAACAGGATTTATCCGCAATTTTCAAAAATTAAGAAAGGGATAATGAAAGAGGAACAACCATATCATAAAAAATCTTTCAGCGAAGTGGTTGGGGAAAAAGAGGAAAGAAGAATAGAAGCGCAACATGAAAAAAAGAGTGTATGGGCGGGTTTGGGTTTGTTCGGGATGGTGGGCTGGTCAGTAGCCGTGCCAGCTTTATTGGGCGCGGCGTTGGGTATTTGGCTCGATAATAAATATAAAGAAAGTTTTTCATGGACCCTGACATTTTTAATCACGGGGTTGATGATTGGATGTTTAATAGCTTGGAATTGGGTGCAAAAAGAAAATAAAGAAATGCATAAAAAAAACGAAGATGAAAATGAATGAAACTGTTTTTCTACTGCCATCATTGTTAGCAGGGATTATTTTAGGCGTCATTTTTTTTGGCGGCCTTTGGGTTACAATACAAAAAGGTTTGCGTTCCAAAAGAACCGCCTTGATATTTGCGGGGAGTTTTATTGTAAGAATTGCGATTATCCTGTTGGGATTTTATTATGTGGGGCAAAGCAGTTGGCAAAATATGCTTGTTTGCCTTGCAGGCTTTTTAATAGCAAGAATTATGGTAACACGTTTCACCCAAAAAAAGTATCATTCTGAAAACTCATTAAGAAAGGAGGTACGGCATGAGACTTAGCCCCGACCAAAAGATTTTCTGGCAGCATGGTTTTGTAAACCTGAACCTTACCATAGTTACTACCTGGGTGTTGATGCTGATATTGGTATTGGGCGCCAAACTCATAACCCGCAAATTAAAATCAGAGATTACAACAACCCGCTGGCAAAGTATTTTGGAAATGCTTGTTATTGGTATGAAAGGGCAAATCAAAGAAGTAGGTCTTGATAAACCCGGAAAATATATTGGTTTCATAGGCACTATGTTTTTGTTTATTGCAGTATCTAATTTATTTGCCATTGTTCCCTGGTATGAAGCTCCAACATCGTCTCTTTCCACAACAGCAGCGTTGGCTATTTGCGTATTTATTGCGGTTCCTTTTTTCGGAATTGCAGAAAGCGGCCTAATGGGATACCTGAAAACTTACCTGCAACCCAATTTTATAATGCTTCCTTTTAATATTATAAGTGAGCTGTCACGGACACTTGCTCTTGCCGTTAGGCTATTTGGTAATATCATGAGCGGTGGCCTGATTATATCCATTCTTCTTTCGATAGCGCCATTCTTCTTTCCCATTGTTATGAGCGCTCTTGGTATGTTAACAGGAATGGTGCAGGCTTACATTTTTGCAATACTTGCCACTGTATATATAACAGCCGCAACGCAGGACAATAAACAAATTAAAAAAAATAAAAACTTAAAACATGGATAATACAACTTTTATTGCAGTAGCATCAATTGTTACTGCCGGACTTACAACCGGTATCGGATGTATGATGCCCGCCTTAGGGGAAGGAAGATCCGTTTCGTCGGCACTGAACTCAATAGCTCAGCAACCGGATGCCTCTTCCACTATAACACGCACATTATTTGTGGGTTTGGCAATGATAGAATCCACCGCCATCTATTGTTTCGTGGTGTCAATGATTCTCATTTTTGCCAATCCTTTCTGGAATCATTTTATCGCAAAATAATTTGTATAAATTATGGAGATCAACTGGTTTACAGTAATTGCTCAGGTAATTAATTTTCTCATCCTCGTTTGGTTGCTGAAACGTTTTTTGTACAAACCTGTATTGAATGCTGTTGATGAAAGAGAAAAAAAGATAGCATCCCAACTCAGCGATGCTGAGGCAAAAAAAACGGAAGCCCAAAAAGAGCGGGATACGTTTCAGCAAAAGAATGAAGATTTTGATAAAGAACGGATGGCTCAGTTAGATAAAGTGGTGCAAGAAGCCAAAGCAGAAAAGCAAAAGTTGTTTGAAGAAGCAAGGGTTGAATCAAATGCTTTACGTGCAAAATATGAAACCTCTTTGAGGCAGGAAGGTGAAAACATAACAGACATACTTAAACGAAAAGTTAAGGATGAAGTTTTTGCCATAGCTGGTAAAACACTTTCTGATCTATCCTCCGTTAGCCTTGAAGAACAATTGGTGAATGTTTTTATTAAAAGGATACAGGATTTAAAAGAAGAAGAAAAAATAAAATTTACCGATGCGTTAATGAACGGCGATAAAACGATACTTATAAAAAGCGCTATTGATTTATCAGATTCATCAAAAGCCTCGCTGGAAAAAGCGCTCAATGATATTAACGATACAGAAACGAAATTTCAATACCAATTGGAACCGGCTTTGATAAGTGGTATTGAAATTGACGCAGAGAAATACAATTTATCATGGAACATCGAATCTTACCTGGGTACCTTACAAAAGAATATTCTCACCTCACTTTCTTTTAAACAAAATGAAAATGCAACATTATAATCTTAATGAAGCAATAGATAATACATTTACGGAGATAAGTCGCGGCAGGCAAAGTTTTATACCTAGTTTTCAACCAGAAGAAAAAGGAACTGTGAAGAATGTTTCTTCAGGCATTGCAAACGTTGCAGGCTTGCCGGGAACCGGCTTAGAAGAACTCCTGAAATTTCCGGGTAATTTATATGGTATTGCATTTAACATTGATGAAACTGAAATAGGTGTTGTATTGTTGGGGGATGATGAACAGCTGAAGGCTGGCGATGTTGTTCAAAGAACCAATCGGGTTACCGATATTCCTGTGGGAAATGGACTTATCGGCAGGGTGATCAATCCTTTGGGAGAACCGATGGATGATAAAGGCCCAATAAATTTCACCCATCGTTTACCTGTTGAAAGGCCTGCCCCTTCTATCATGAGCCGCGAAGCAGTGAATATTCCTTTGCAAACAGGCATAAAAGTGATAGATGCCCTAATCCCTATCGGGCGCGGTCAGCGCGAATTGATATTGGGGGACCGGCAAACCGGCAAAACTTCTATTGCCATTGACACTATATGTAATCAGTTTGATAAAAATGTTTTATGTATATATTGTGCCATTGGCCAACGGGCTTCTGCTGTTGCACAAGTTATTGCCCGGCTAACCGAAAAAGGAGCGATGAATTATACAACGTTAGTCGTAACAGAAGGGAATAATTCACCGGGTCTGCTATACATTGCCCCTTATGCCGCCACAAGTATTGCTGAATATTTTATGGAAAAGGGCCGTGATGTATTAATTGTTTATGATGATCTCACCAATCATGCAAGAGCCTATCGTGAATTGTCCCTCCTTTTGCGCAGGCCACCGGGAAGAGAAGCTTTTCCGGGCGATATATTTTACATTCATTCGCGGCTTCTTGAAAGGGCAACGCATTTAAACAAAAAGCATGGAAGCAGTTCACTTACTGCGCTTCCCATTATAGAAACAGAAGCACAGGATATTTCAGCTTATATTCCTACTAATTTGATTTCTATTACAGATGGCCAGTTATATCTTTCCCCAAAATTATTTGAGTTAGGAATGATGCCTGCGGTGGATGTGGAAAAATCAGTTTCACGTGTAGGAGGAAAAGCTCAATTACAGGTTTACGGAAATATTTCGGGAAATTTAAAACTTTCCTATTCACAGTTTGAGGAACTGGAAACATTTGCACGCTTCGGTACCCGGCTCGATGAAAACACAAGGAAAATAATTGAACATGGTAAAAGAATCAGGGCGTGTTTTAAACAACCGGAACTGCAACCGGTTCCTGTTCCTGAACAGGTTATTATTTTACTCGCATTAACCAATAGTTTATTGGATGCCATACCATTGGATAAAATAACTGAAGCGGAAACTTTGGTGCGTCAAACTTCATCACACATTCCTGCTGAGGTGTTGAAAAAAATCAATAATTCATTGCCATTGAGTACTTCTGATGAAGAAGTCATTTTATCATTAGCAAAAACAGTGCTTCAGCCAATAATAAATCTTTCAGAAAATAAACCAGTCAACAATGCGTGATACATTGGAAAGTTTGAAAAGAAGAAAACAAAGTGCCGGCGAACTGGCTTCCGTTGTCCGTACCATGAAGGCTATGGCAGCTTCCAATATCAGCCAGTATGAAATGGCAGTTCAATCTTTACGGGACTATTACCTTACTATTTCACTCGGGCTGAATGCATGTTTTAACAATAAAAGATTATCAATCGTTTCTTCTGATGCAATTAAAATGAATACGCATTTAACCGTTACCGTTATATTCGGGTCGGACCAGGGATTAGTGGGAACATTTAATGATATACTTATCACTTTTACAAAAAATACCTTACAAAAAATACAGGGACATAAAGATACATGGGCTGTTGGTGAAAGATTGAATTCAAGACTTAAAGATAGTGGCCTATCACCCACCCTGCTTTTTCATGTCCCTAATTCTGTTACTGCCATTACGCCACTGGTAAATGAAATTTTAATTAAGAGTGAGGAAAGTCGGAAAAAAAATCAACTATACAACTTATACATTTTTTATAATAGCCCTTTGAAGGGCGGAGGTTATGCACAAAAAAGCCAACAATTATTTCCACTTGATAAAAACTGGGAACTGGAAATTAAAAAACTGAAATGGCGTTCAAATAATCTACCACAGGTAATTGGTAATACTGAAAGTACTTTGGATGCATTGATAAGAGAATACCTGTTTGTTTCAATTTATAAGGCCTGTGCTGAATCATTAGCCAGTGAAAATGCCAGCCGGCTGGAAGCGATGCAACGTGCTGAAAAAAATATTGATGAAATATCAGATGATCTTAATCTAAGTTATAACCGGCTTCGACAAAGTACTATTGATGAGGAACTGTTTGATGTAGTTGCCGGATTTGAAGCATTAAAAAAGAAGTCTTGAAAAATAAAAATACAAACATTATGAAACATGAAATAATTAATAGCAACCAAATATATGGGTTCCTGCCTACGGAAATAGAGGGAGTAGATGCCCTTGCAGCATTTGCGCTGGATATGCGATGGTCATGGAACCATGAGGCAGATAAATTATGGCAACGCCTCGATGCTTCGCTTTGGGAATTAACTCATAACCCCTGGATAGTATTACAGACTGTTTCGCATGACCAGCTCGAGCGCCAGATGTCTGATCCGGGATTCAGGGGAATGATGAATGAATTGATACAAACTAAAGAAACAAGATTAAGTTCGCCAGCCTGGTTTCAAAGAAATCATGCGAATGCCCCGCTTACCTGCGCTGCTTATTTTAGTATGGAATTTATGCTTAGTGAAGCATTGCCGATTTATGTGGGCGGGCTCGGTAATGTTGCCGGAGACCAGTTGAAATCTGCAAGTGATCTTGGTGTGCCTGTTGCGGCTTTAGGCCTTCTTTACCAGCAAGGTTATTTTCGTCAGCAGATTGATAAATATGGTAATCAACAGGCTTTGTTTCCATATAATGACCCCGGGCAATTACCCATTACTCCATTGCGATTGCCTAACGGAGAATGGCTGCGGGTGAAGGTTTCATTATCCGGTTATCCGGTATGGCTTCGTACCTGGCAGGTACAGGCGGGAAGGGTAAAGCTATACCTGATTGACAGTAACGATCCTGTTAATTTGCCCATGCATCGTGGTATCACCAGTGAAATCTACGGTGGCGGCTCTGACCTGCGCATACAGCAGGAAATTTTGCTCGGTATAGGAGGATGGAAATTACTAAATGCACTTGGTATTAAACCGGAAGTTTGCCACATGAATGAAGGCCATGCCGCCTTTCTTGTACTGGAACGAGCTAATGATTTTATGAAGGAAAATGAAACTTCATTTGAAGAAGCGCTTGCAATTACAAGAGCCGGGAATTTATTTACAACACATACTGCTGTGGCTGCGGGATTCGATCATTTCAGCCCTGAACTGATGTACCAATATTTCGGAGACTATGCCGAAAAAGAACTTAAAATTAATTTCAATGATTTAATGGAGCTTGGGCGGCAGGATTCCAATAATCATTCTGAAAGTTTCAATATGGCTTACCTGGCTATCCATGGAAGCAAAGCGGTTAATGGAGTCAGCCAATTGCATGGAGTGGTAAGCCGCCATCTTTTTCAATCGCTTTTCCCCCGTTGGCCCCAGGATGAAGTTCCTGTTGGTTCTGTAACAAACGGCGTTCACATGCCAAGCTGGGATTCTGAATTTGCTGATGAGATATGGACTGAAGCATGTGGGAAAGGGCGGTGGATAGGCGAATTGGAAAACCTGGAAGAAGATATGAAAAAAGTATCCGATCAAAAATTATGGGACTTACGAAATACTTCAAGAAATGATCTGGTTAATTATATTCGGAAAAGATTGGAGAGGCAACTAACGGTATCCCCGCAAACGCAGGAAATTATTGATATTGCAAAAAATGTTTTTGACCCAAACACATTAACCCTGGGTTTTGCACGCCGCTTTGTGCCCTATAAAAGACCCAATCTTTTGTTGCACGATGAGGAAAGATTTATCCGCATACTTACCAACCGGGAACGTCCCGTACAATTGGTAATTGCAGGCAAAGCGCCGCCATTTGATGAATCAGGGAAAGCTTTGATAAGACAGTGGGTGCAATTTATTCAACAGCATAATTTGTATAAACATGTTATTTTCTTAAGTGATTATGATATGTTCTTAACCGAAAATCTGGTGCAGGGCGTAGATGTATGGGTTAATACACCACGCCGTCCGTGGGAGGCATGCGGAACCAGCGGCATGAAGGTGCTGGTGAATGGCGGCATCAATTTATCGGAACTGGATGGCTGGTGGGCAGAAGCCTACACTCCTGATGTGGGCTGGGCATTGGGCGATGTGCAGGAGCATGGTGATGATCCCGGATGGGATGCCATAGAAGCGGGGACTTTATACGATTTATTGGAACAACAGATAGTGCCTGATTTTTATTCACGTGATGAAAATGGAATACCCGAAAAGTGGATTGAAAAAATGAGGAAAAGTATGGCAGTCCTTACTAAGCGTTTTTCAGCCAATCGGGCTGTGCGTGAATATACCCAGAAATATTACCTGCCCGCAGCAACCGAATACAAGAGACGGGCTGCAGACAAAGGCGATGCAGGAAAAAAAATGGTAAATACTATGAACGAAATAAATAAAAAATGGGACGAAATCCATTTTGGAGAATTGCAAATTGAAAAAGTGGAAGGTGGTTACCAATTTAGGATTGCTGTTTGGCTGAATCATATCAACCCTGTCAATGTTTTGGTTGAGCTGTTTGCAGACGGGAAAAAAGGTGCTGTGCCTGAAATAATAAAAATGGAAACTGACGCAAATCAAAATGAAGGGGAACAAATTTATTATGCAAAGGTTGATACAACAAGACCTGCCCGTGATTATACAGTTCGCATAAAACCTTGCTATGAAGGCGTTTCAATTCCTTTGGAAGATAACCGGATCTTGTGGCAGCGGTAAGATTTTATTTAGGAAAAAAAAGTGATAGTCTGCGCCAAAGAAATTTTTGGCTTTTGAAAAGAGCTTAAGTAACATAGAAAACAACTATAATTAATGAAACAGGATCATCAAAATATACTTACCATCAACAGCGGTTCTTCAAGTATAAAATTCGCTTGGTATTCTGCGGATGAAAATCTAAAGAAGCTTTTTTCGGGCGAAATAAAAAGAATTGGCCTGTATAATCCGGAATTTAATGTTACGGATTATAGCAGCAATGAAAAAAACGCAATTCTTTTAGATGTAACGAATTTTAAAGAGGCCGAGGAGGTCTTGATGGAATGGCTGAAAAAGCAAAATTTTTTTGATCGGGTTTGTGGGATTGGCCATCGCATTGTCCACGGAATGGAACATACGCACCCGGAAATTATTGATGATAACTTATTGAAGGAATTAAATAAAATTAGTGAGTTTGATCCTGATCATCTTCCCGCAGAAATTGAATTAGTTGAATTGTTCAGAAAAAAATTCCCCGTTATCATCCAGGTCGCATGTTTTGATACTTCTTTTCATACCGCCATTCCATTGGTTGCGAAAATATTTGCCATCCCGAAAAAATATTATGATCAGGGCATTCAACGGTATGGCTTTCATGGCATTTCTTACAGTTATTTAATGCAGGAATTAAAAAAAATAAATGAAAGCAAAGCCAATGGAAAAATCATACTGGCACATCTTGGCAACGGTGCAAGTATCGCTGCGGTGAAAAATGGAAAATGTATTGATACATCAATGGGCTTTACACCTGCAGGAGGAATTGTAATGAGTACCCGCAGTGGTGACCTTGATCCCGGCGTGGCGTGGTATTTAATGCAGAAAGGAATGGATGCAAAATCTTTTAATGATCTTATCAATCATCAATCCGGATTGCTTGGAATTTCGGGCATCAGCAGCGATATGCAGGACTTGCTTAAACAGGAAAAGAAAAATAACGCTGCTGCGCTGGCCATTGAAATATTTTGTTATCAAATAAAAAAATATATCGGTGCATACACGGCAGCATTAGGGGGCTTAGATGTATTGGTTTTTTCGGGTGGTATCGGTGAAAATGCACCGGTAATCCGTACACGTATATGTAAAGGGTTTGATTATTGGGAAATAGAAATTGATGAAGAAGAAAATAAAAAAAATGCAACCCTTATTTCAACAACAAAAAGTAAAATAAAAGTGTATGTGATACCAACTGATGAAGAAATAATGATCGCAAAAAGCGCCATTAAGTTGTTGGAAAGATTTGAGGAATAAACAGGAAGTTTTTTTAGGAAGATTCGATATAAAATTTGATAAATAAAACTCCCTGATTTTACCAGTAAACAAAGGTTCTTTAAGGTTTTAAGTTTAAAAAATTGGTAATAAAAATTATAATTAAATAAAAAATATAATTATGAAAATACAAGTTTTAAAACCATCAAAATCCATTCCCGAAGAGAAATCAGGGAAGGAAAAATTATCACCCGATCTCTTACAAAAAATGAACGCTTACTGGCGGGCAGCCAACTATCTTTCTGTTGGGCAAATTTATTTGCACGATAATCCATTGCTGAAAGAACCGCTAAAGGTCGGGCATATTAAAAAGTTGTTGCTCGGGCATTGGGGAACTACACCCGGGCAAAATTTTATTTATGTCCATCTCAATCGCATCATAAAAAAATACGACCTCGATATGATTTATATTTCCGGTCCCGGACATGGTGGGCCTGCCATAGTTGGTAATGTTTATCTTGAAGGGACTTACAGTGAGGTGTATCCCAACATTTCGCAGGATGAAGAAGGATTGAAAAAATTGTTTACACAATTTTCCTTTCCTGGTGGCATACCGAGTCATGTGTCCCCTGAGTGCCCCGGCTCTATGCACGAAGGCGGTGAACTTGGTTACTCACTCAGTCATGCTTTTGGCGCAGCCTTTGATAACCCTGATCTGATTGTTTCCTGCGTTGTCGGCGATGGAGAAGCCGAAACAGGGCCGCTGGCAACAGCATGGCATTCCAATAAATTTTTGAATCCCGTAACAGACGGTGTAGTACTCCCAATTTTGCATCTTAACGGATATAAAATTGCCAATCCTACTGTGCTGGCGAGAATTCCCAACGAAGAACTTTTTGATTTATTCAAAGGATATGGATGGAAACCTTATTTAATTGAAGGAGATGATCCTATGCAGATGCATGAGAAAATGGCGAAACTTTTAGATACGGTTATTGAAGAAATAAAAGTGATAAAAAAGAAAGCTGCTGAAAATAAAAAAATGGAACGCCCCTGCTGGCCGATGATCATTTTTAAATCCCCAAAGGGTTGGACAGGTCCTAAGTTCGTGGATGGATTGCCGGTAGAAGGAACTTTTCGTGCGCACCAGGTACCGATAACAGATCCAGCCACCAACCCAAAGCATTTGAAACAATTGGAGGAATGGCTGAGAAGTTACAAACCCGAAGAATTGTTTGATAAAAAAGGAAAGTTGAAACCTGAATTGGTAGAGTTAGCGCCTAAAGTCGAAAGACGCATGGGCGCTAATCCGCATACAAATGGTGGTGCGATCTTGCACAATTTGCGAATGCCCGATTTTCGTGAATATGCTTTTGAATTAAAAAACAGAAGTGATACCGGCCCCGGCGATACTTTGATTTTAGGAAAGTTTGTAAGAGACATCATTAAATTAAACCTTGAGAAAAGAAATTTTCGTTTGTTTGGCCCTGATGAAACTTTATCTAATAAATTGAATGCTGTGTTTGAAGCTACTAATCGCCAATGGGAAGCAGAGACAATTGAGATAGATGAGTTTTTGAAAAAAGAAGGCCGTGTAATGGAAATGCTCAGTGAGCATCAATGTGAAGGCTGGCTGGAAGGTTACATACTTACAGGAAGGCATGGTCTATTTAACTGTTACGAAGCTTTTATACACATCATAGATTCTATGTTCAACCAACATGCCAAATGGCTGAAAGTAACAGCAGGTTTACCATGGCGCAAAAAGCTTCCTTCTTTAAATATTTTATTGGCTTCGCATGTGTGGCGCCAGGATCATAATGGTTTTACGCACCAGGATCCCGGTTTTTTAGATCATGTGATAAATAAAAAAGCATCTGTAGTTCGTGTGTATTTACCACCAGATGCTAATTGTCTTTTATCTGTGATGGATCATTGTTTCCGAAGCAGGCATTATGTAAATGTGATTGTAGCAGGCAAGCATCCCGCACCCCAATGGTTGAGCATGGAGGAAGCAGTAGTTCATTGCACAAAAGGAATCGGTATATGGAAATGGGCAAGTAACGATGAAGGCGCTGAACCGGATGTAGTGATGGGATGTGCAGGTGATGTGCCGACTCTTGAAACATTGGCGGCAGTTTCTATCCTGAGAGAAAAATTACCTGAACTAAAAATAAGGGTAGTAAATGTAGTTGACCTGATGAAACTGCAACCTGAAATAGAACACCCGCATGGATTGAGTGATAAAGATTTTGATGCACTGTTTACAAAAAGCAAACCGGTGATATTTGCGTTTCATGCTTATCCATGGCTCATTCACAGGCTTACTTATCGCCGCACGAATCATGCGAATATTCATGTAAGAGGTTATAAAGAAGAAGGCACTATTACCACACCTTATGATATGACGGTAATGAATCAATTGGACAGATGGGATTTGGTGCAGGATGTTATTGACAGGTTGCCTCAATTAAAAGACAAAGCAGATTACTTAAAACAGGAAATGAAAGATAAGCTCATTGAGCATAAAATTTATATAAGGAAAAATGGAATTGACATGCCGGAAATAGTAAATTGGAAATGGAAAAAATGAGCTGATGAAAAAGCTGCACAAAAGGTATTGTAAAGTGACAAGATAGAAAATAATCAAAATATAAAAAGTATATCATGAGCCAGGATAAAAAAATACTCAATATTGATGAGGTAATTCAGAAACAACATACCGACCTAACTAACGGTTTATCCGAAGAAGAAGCAAAAAAAAGAATACAGCAATATGGGCTTAATGAAATTCCTGAAAACCAGGAAAGTGTTGCCCATAGGATATTCAGAAGGTTATGGGGACCCATTCCCTGGATGATAGAAGTGGCCGCCATCTTATCTGCCGTGGCACAGAAATGGGAAGATTTTACCATCATTATGGTTTTGTTGGTTGTAAATGTTGTTGTGGATTTTGCCCAGGAATCCAAAGCCCTCAATGTTTTAAAAGTGCTGAAAGAAAAACTTGCAAAAAAAGCATTGGTAAAACGGGATGGCGCTTACCAAGCCATTGAATCAAAATTTGTTGTGCCCGGAGATATTATTAAACTGAAAATCGGTGACATCGTTCCTGCGGATGCAGTAGCCGCGAAGGGTAGCTACGTGCAGGTGGACCAGGCGGCTTTAACAGGAGAATCTCTTCCGGTTGATAAAACAGCAGGCGAAGAAATATTTGGAAATTCTATTGTGAAAATGGGCGAAATGGATGCTATCGTAACCGCCACTGCCATGAATACTTTTTTTGGTAAAAGCGCAGCCCTTGTTATGAAAGCAAACATGGCGCAAAGAAGCCATTTTCAAAAAGCAGTGGTAAAAATCGGCAACTGGCTTATCTTATTAACTCTTTTTCTGGCCGTACTATTGATTATTGTTTCCTTGTTCCGGCATGATCCAACGTTGGAAGTACTCCGATTCATTCTTGTCTTGGTCGTGGCATCTATACCGGTAGCGCTTCCTGCAGTATTATCTGTTACGTTGGCTGTAGGGGCGATGAATCTTGCAAAGAAGCAAGCTATCGTAAGCAGATTGGCGGCAATTGAAGAATTGGCAGGCGTGGATGTGCTTTGCAGTGATAAGACAGGTACGCTAACTCAAAACAAAATGAGTATTGCATCGCCTGCCTTGTATAATAATTTTAGCGAAGACGATCTTTTCCTTTATGCAGTGTTGGCTAGCCGGAAAGAAAATAATGACCCTATAGAAATCCCGATTTTCCAAAAGGTAAAAGAGAAAAATCTTGATGATAAAATAGGATCTTTCAAACTGGAAAAATTTATTCCATTCGACCCGGTAAGAAAAAGAACGGAATCAGACCTGCTTTATCAAAATCAAAAATGGACTATAGTAAAAGGCGCCCCGCAAGTGATTTTGCATCTTTGCGAAACTGAAACGGCTAAAAATAAAATAACCAATGATGTACTTGCCTTTGCTGTGAAAGGTTACCGAACATTAGTACCTTAAAATTTAAATTGTTGCATTTCCTGTCAAAATAGATTATGCAGCACTTGATAATTGAGGTATCATAACCATATTGATTACTTTTTGTGAGCAGGCAATAATTTCTTTTCCAAGT
>Ga0307372_10007949_pt1 | contig 15046 bp, 15 predicted proteins | sample OX1MG_FD_202533 | JGI IMG/M metagenome (GOLD analysis project Ga0307372, IMG submission 202533) | Soil microbial communities from Risofladan, Vaasa, Finland - OX-1 | ecosystem: Environmental > Terrestrial > Soil > Coastal area > Acid sulfate soil | place: Finland: Risofladan, Vaasa | collected... | reverse complement strand
CCTCGTCTTCACCGAGATGACCTGCGTCACTCCCGAGGGTCGCATCTCGCCCGGCTGCTGCGGCTTGTGGAACGAAGCGCAGGAGGCAGCATTCGCGCGCATCGTTGCCTTCGTCCACGAGCATTCACCCGCGCGGATCGCGCTGCAATTAGGCCATAGCGGCCCCAAAGGCGCGACGCGCGTCGGCTGGGAAGGCTACGACGTGCCGCTCGCGCCCGAGGCGGCGTGGCCGGTGATGGCGCCCTCGCCCATCGCCTGGAGCCCCGCCAATCAGGTGCCGCGCGCGATGACGCGCGCCGACATGGATGCGGTGCGCGAAGCCTTCGTCGCCGCCGCGCGGCGCGGCGCCCGCGTGGGCTTCGACATGCTTGAGCTGCACGCCGCGCACGGTTATCTTCTCTCCGCCTTCATCACGCCGCTCACCAACCGGCGCGACGACGACTATGGCGGCAGCCTCGCCAACCGTCTGCGCTTTCCGCTCGAAGTGTTCCGCGCCATGCGGCTCGCCTGGCCCGAGAGCCGGCCAATGTCGGTGCGCATCTCGGCGACCGATTGGGTCGAAGGCGGCGTTGCCGCAGCCGATTCGGTCGTGATTGCGCGCGCCTTCAAGGACGCGGGCGCCGACCTCATCGACGTCTCCGCCGGTCAAACCTCGACCAAGGCTCGGCCGGTCTACGGCAGGATGTTCCAGGCGCCTTTCGCCGACCGCATCCGCAACGAGGTCGGTATCGCCACGATGGCGGTCGGCAACATCTTCGAGACCGACCACATCAATTCCATCATCGCCGGCGGCCGTGCCGATCTCTGCGCGTTGGCGCGCCCGCATCTCGCCGATCCGCACTTCACCCTCCGCGCGGCGGCCGCGCAAGGCTATCGCGACCAGGTCTGGCCGCAGCAATACCTCGCCGGCAAGGAGCAGCTCGAGCGCATCGAGGCGCGCGCCGTCGCCGAGATGGCGATCGTGATATGAGCGCGAAACCGCTGCACGGGCGCCGTGCCTTCGTTACCGGCGGCAGCCGAGGCATCGGCCGCGCCGTCGCCACGCAGCTCATCGCCGACGGCGCCGAGGTGTTCATCACCAGCCGCCAGGAAGCGGCGACGCTGCGCACCGCCGCAGAACTACGCTGCACCGCGCTCGTCGCCGACGTGACCGACCGTGCAGCGATGGAGCGCGCGCTTGCCGCTGCCGGGCCCATCGACATTCTCGTCAACAACGCTGGGATCGCTCTATCGCTTCCATTCGCGAAGACTGCGGCTGAGGATTGGGACCATGTGATCGCGGTCAACCTCACCGGTGCGTTCTGGGGTTGCCGGCTCGCGCTTCCCGGCATGGCCGCGCGCGGCTGGGGCCGCGTCGTCAACATCGCCAGCACAGCGGGGCTCAAGCCCTATCTCTATACCGCCGCGTATTGCGCAGCAAAGCACGGGCTCATCGGCCTCACTCGCGGGCTGGCGCTCGAATACGCGCGCAAAGGCGTGACAGTGAACGCCGTCTGCCCCGGCTTCACCGATACGGACATCGCGCAGCAGGCGATCGAGGTGATCGCAGCCGAGACCGGGCGCGGTGCCGCCGAGGCGCGCGCCGCGCTCGAACGCCTCAATCCGCAGAATCGCCTTACCGATCCCGACGAAGTGGCCGCGGCGGTCGCCTTCCTGTGCCGGCCGGAATCGCACGGCATCACCGGCCAGGCCCTCATCATTGCCGGCGGCGAGGTGATGTGATGACGGAACGTCCCGAATCCCGGGCGCACGACCTCGACGGTTTTGCGCCTGAGCATTTCCGCTGGGAGCGCGACGGGCGCATCGCCACCATCATGCTCGACCGGCCGGAACGCAAGAACCCGCTGACCTTCGAATCCTACGCGGCGCTGCGCGACACGTTTCGCGCGCTCGCTCACGCCGACGGCATCAAATGCATCATCATCGCGGGTGCGGGCGGAAATTTCTGCTCGGGCGGCGACGTGCACGAGATCATCGGTCCCTTGACCCGCATGGCGGTGCCCGAGCTTCTCGCTTTCACCCAGATGACCGGCGACGTGGTAAAGGCGATGCGCGCCTGCCCGCAGCCGATCCTCGCCGCGGTCGATGGCGTCTGCGCCGGTGCCGGTGCGATCTTGGCGATGGCGTCCGATCTTCGCTATGGCACGCCCTTGGCCAAGGTGGCGTTCCTGTTCGCGCGCGTCGGGCTCGCCGGCTGCGACATGGGCGCCTGCGCGATGCTGCCGCGCATCATCGGCCAGGGCCGCGCTGCCGAGCTGCTCTATAGCGGCCGCACGATGACGGCCGAGGAAGGCCAAACGTGGGGCTTCTTCAACGCGCTCCATCCGCCCGAACGGCTCGTCGAGGAAACGCGCAATATGGCGCGGCAACTCGCCGAAGGCCCGACCTTCGCGCACGCCGTCACCAAGTCGATGCTCCATCGCGAATGGGCAATGGATCTCGACGCCGCCATCGCCGCCGAGGCGCAGGCCCAGGCGCTGTGCATGGCGACGGGCGACTTTCGGCGCGCCTATGAGGCCTTCGCGGCAAAGCGCGCGCCCGTGTTCGAAGGCAAGTGATGGCGCGCATCGGCCACCTCGCCTGGCCGTTCTTCGACGACCGCCACCGCGCGTTCGCGGCCGATCTCGATCGCTGGGCGGCGGCGACGCTCGGCGCGCTTCCCGCCTCGGGGCTCGACGACCGGTGCAGCGCCACCGCCCGCGCGCTCGGCGCCGCCGGCTGGCTGCGCCACGCGGTGCCCGAGGCGGGTGGTGCGATCGACGTGCGAGAGCTCTGTCTCGCGCGCGAGACGCTGGCCCGCCACGATGCGCTCGCCGATTTCGTCTTCGCCATGCAGGGGCTCGGCACGGCGTCGATCACGCTCGTCGGCACGCCGGCGCAGCGGGCGCGCTATCTGCCGCCGGCGCGCGCGGGCACGGGGCTTGCTGCCTTCGCCTTGAGCGAAGCCGAGGCCGGCTCCGATGTCGGTGCGCTCGCCACTGCCGCGCGCCGGGTCGATGGCGGCTGGCGGCTCGACGGCGCCAAGACCTGGATCTCGAATGGCGGCATCGCCGCGCATTACGTCGTGTTCGCGCGCTCCGACCCGCAATCGCGCGGCACCAAGGGACTCTCGGCCTTCATCGTCCCGGCGGACGCGCCGGGCCTTGCCATCGCCGAGCGGATCGAGGTGATCGCACCGCATCCGCTGGCGACGCTCGAATTCGCCGATTGCCGGGTCGGCGACGACGCGCTTCTCGGCGCGGCGGGCGACGGGTTCAAGCTGGCGATGGCGACGCTCGATCTGTTCCGGCCGAGCGTCGGCGCGGCAGCGCTGGGCCTGGCGCGGCACGCCTATGACGCGGCGCTGGAACGCACCCGCTCGCGCCGGCTGTTCGGCGCGGCGATGAGCGAGCTGCCCCTGGTCCAGGCGAAGCTCGCCGACATGGCGACCGCGCTCGACGCGAGCGCGCTGCTCGTCTATCGCGCCGCCTGGGCGCACGATGTGGAGCGGCGCCGCGTCACCAGCGAGGCGGCGATGGCCAAGCTCTACGCGACCGAGGCGGCGCAGCGCGTGATCGACGACGCGGTGCAGATTTTCGGCGGCACCGGCGTCCGCCGCGGCAGCGCGGTCGAGGCGCTCTACCGCGAGATCCGGGCGCTGCGCATCTACGAGGGCGCGAGCGAGGTCCAGAAGATCATCATCGCGCGCCAGGAGATCGGACGATGAACATCCTGCAGCCGGACGGCTGGCCGCCGCCCAAGGGTTTCGCCAACGGCATCCTCGCCGAGGGCCGCACGGTCTGGGTCGCAGGCCAGATCGGCATGGACCCCGCCGGCGTCCTCGCGCCCGACCTGCCCGCCCAGGTCGAGCAGGCGCTCCGCAACATCGAGGCGGTGCTGGCGGTGGCGGGCGCGCGGCCGGCGCAGATCGTGCGCCTCACCTGGTACATGACCGACCTCGCCCGCTACGAGGCGCGGCTCAAGGAGGTGGGCGCCGCCTATCGCCGCGTCATGGGCCGCCACTTCCCGACCATGACCGTGGTCGAGATCGCCCGCCTCGTGGAGCGCCGCGCCCTCGTCGAGATCGAGGCGACGGCGGTGCTGCCGTGACGGCGCGCCCGGCTATTTGAGCCGCGCCGCCGCTTCCTTCACCAGCGCGAGATCGGCGTATTTCTTGACGTCGAGGCTCGCCTTGACGAAGCCCAGCTTGTGCTGCAGGTCGATGTTGGATTGCAGCGCGGTGAGATCGGGCAGGCCGTTCGGGTCGTGGTAGAAATCGCCCTTGGTGAAGGCCCAGCTCTGGAACGCCGCGACCGGATGCTTGGAATAGTCGGCGAGCAGCTTCACCGCCGCGTCATGGTTGGCCGGATCGAGGAACCAGTGCTGCGCCCGCAACTCGTCCTCGAGGAAATCGACGACGGCGGTGCGGTGCGCCGTCAGGAACCCGGCCTTGGCGACATTGATGATCATTTCCGACCGGCCGATCGCCTGGCGCTGATCGAACAGCGTCCGCGCTTTCGCGCGCAGCTCCGGATCGGCGGAGAACGGCCGCACCGCGCTGATGAGATCGACCTTCTTCTCCAGGAGCTCGGCCTTCATGTTGGGAAAGCCGACCTCGACGAAGGTCACGTCGCGGCCGGGTCGCAGGCCGTGCTTGGCGACCATGGCGCGGATCGCCATGTCGACGGCGCTGCCCTCGACGTTGGAGGCCACCGCCTTGCCCTTCAAGTCCTCGATCTTTTTGATCGGGCTGTCCTTCAGGACCATGTATTCGATCGAGTAATAGCCCGGCGCGCCATCCTGGAAATTGTCGGAGATGATGCGCAAATCGCTCATCCCGGCATTGACGACGGCAAGCGCGAAGCTCGAATAGGCCAGGGGCGCGATGTCGAGCTCGCCGCCCGCCAGCGCCGTGATCATCGGCGGCGTGCCGGCGAAATGGATCGGATCGAGCGTGTAGGTCTTGCCGTCGTACTTGGCCAGGTCGGGCTTCAGGACCAGGAAGGGCGTGTCGGCGCCCGGCACGACGAAGCCAATGCGCAGCTTCACCGGCTCGGCGGCCGGGGCCGGACCGGCCCCTTGCAGCACGACCGTGCCGAAAACCGCAGCGACAAGCATTTTCCAACGCATCGGCGTCTCCTTCATGGGCGCGGCTTCGCCGCCGCGCTTGCCTTGATTGCGCGCCATCGTGCGCAAGATTGCGCCCGCGCGCAAGAGGCGGGGTGTCGCGGTCCGGCGCTGCGTCGGCAGCCCGCGTGCGTTGACGGCGGCGCTGCTCGCCGCCCGATCATGGCGGCCCCGGCTTCGGCGGGTCCGGCGTCGCGATGAGGCCGATGCGGGTCGCGAGCGCGACGGATTGGGGATCGCCGGTCGCCACGCCTTCCGCCAGCGCCGCGATCGGCGCTTCCTCGGCCGACGTGCCGAGCCGGAGACGGATCTGCTCGACCATGGTTCGGAACGCTTTTAGCGTGCGCTCGCGCGCCTCCAGGTCGCGCGCGCGTTCCTCGTCGCCGAGCCGCGCGGCGACGCCGAGCGTCGCGCCGAGAAAGGCCAGGGACCGCTGCTTGTCGAACAGCCGGACCGAGAAATCGCGGCCGCGCCGCACGACCGCGCGGATCGAAGCGGTCGCATCGGGCGAGGCGGCGCCGTCGCGCAGCCGCACGCCCTTGCGGCCGAACCGGACCAGGCTGCCGATGTCCGAGAGCGCGATGCGCGCATGCTCGCGCACGATGCGATCCGCCGACAGCGCGAGCCGGTGCGAGCGCTCCTGCTGCGCGGCGCGGATGGCGGCGCCGACCGCCGGGTGCCGCAACAGCCGCCAGGCGGCTTGCGATGCACTCTTTTCGCCATAGCCGGCGCGGATGGCGGCCGCCTTGGAGCGTCCGTCGCGCAGATACTCCTCGACGAAGCGGCGCTGCCGACCGTTCAGATGTCGATGAATGTCGATGGCAGCGCCTCGGAAATGCAGCATTTTCGGCCTATTCCTTTGACGGATCGAGGGAATCGCCGAGAGGCGCCGGGTCCGCCAGCGGCTCGGAATCGCCGTTCCGCCATGCCGGATCACTTGCGGCGCCGGCGAGCGCGGATGCGACGCGGCGCTGCGCCGGGGTGCGCTTCGGCCGGGCCCGGCGCAAGGCCGCGCCCGGTGCGGGCTCGTCGTCGCCCGCGACCGGCACGATCATCGGCGCCGCTCGTCCGCGCCCCGCCGCCGGATGGGTCGTCAGCCGCACCGTGCCGACATAGGTGCCATCGGTATCGAGCGTCTCGCACTCGAACGCCCGCCACCCATGCGCCCCCGCCGCGAGAAGGCCGACCACCAGCGCCAGCTCGTCATCGCCCAGCCCGAGCCTCGTCCCCAACTCGCCCGTGACCACTTTGGCCGCGACGACATAGTTGCTGGTTGCAATGCGCTTCATCGCGATGGCCTCCCGCTTCGACGACAAGGATCGCCGAACACATTTAGCGTAAGTTTCGTAAAACTTCAACCGTAAAATACGGTTGCCATGGCTCCCGCTCCGCCCCGGCGAAGCGGAGCGGGAGTGCGAGCGCACCCCCTCGTGGTGAAAATCTGACGCTTGGTGCTCGGTTCGGAATACCGCAACGGGGGGCAAGCGGATGTCCGTCCGAAGGTCTTCCAACGGCATCTTCGCCTTCCGAGTCATCGGGGAACAGGGCCGCCGATCCCGAAAGCAGTCATTCGCCGGCGCAGGCCAGTAGCGGCTCTGCGGCTTCAAAGCGGACGTACAGCCAGCGGTGACATCGGTCGTGGTTTGCGCCGAAAGGGGCATGTTAGCTTTTCCGGGTAGGGATGCCTCACCATATGTCCGTGATCCGGGATAGGGAGCATTTGGGGATGGATCGTAAAACCCTTTTCGAAGCGAAGCGGCCGCAATTCATGGACTACCAATACCAAGCGCAGGAGCTCTGGCAGAAGTATGGCGAGATCGTCTCCGTCGACGGTCGCCCGACTGCCCTCGATTCCTTCCTCCTGACCTTCGTATCCGAGAACGACATAACCGCCAGGCCGCTAGCGTTGAACCCGGTGGTTGCCCGCCCACTCTGCAAGTCGCTCATCGACAACGGCTATGGGCCGGTATGACCATGCCGCGAAGCGCGAACCATGAGCGAGCCCCATAGGCACCATTTCATACCGGTTTTCTACCTGCGCCAGTGGCACGGCCCCGACGACAAACTGGTCGAATACACGATCAAACACCGGAAGCTGATCGCAAAGCCGGTGAGCGCCGATTCGACGGGGTTCAAGCGCGACCTTTACGAGTTTCCGGAATTACCGTCGCCCCTCTCGCAATTCCTGGAGACGCAATTCTTCAACTACGCTGATCGCACTGCATCAAAGGCACTTGCAATGCTGCTCGATGGAGCGCCAAAGCACCTTTGGTCGAGCGAGATACTTAGCGCATGGGCGCGCTTCCTTGTCGGGGTGCACACAAGGCATTTCGACACGATCCCGGAGATACGCGACGCCGCGAAGACCTTGTGGGCGGCAAGCGGGGAGCAATCTCAGCGGTTTTACGAAGAGATCCGCCAGCCCGACGACCCACCCACTTTCGACGAATGGATCGCCATCCATGATCCGCTTATCCCGCACAAGGCGGCGATCAACATGATGGTCGCTGCTATGGACAATCCTGATGTCGGAAAGCGCATCATTGAGATGCATTGGGAGGTTATCGAAATCGCCGCGACGCCGCGCCGGTTCCTTGCCTCCGATCGACCGTTGGGAATGTATCTGATCAAAGAGCCGAAGGGCTCTATCACCTTGCCTATCTCGCCGACCAAGCTGTTCGTCGCGGTCAACAACCGGAATTACCTGAGCGACTTCCGCCGGCAGAAGCACCGGCAGATCGTGGATCAAATCAACGCGGATCACATTGCCCGGGCACGGCACTTCGTATGGGCGCAGGGACAGTCACACTCACAGGGTGAGTTTATCCGCCGCCACATGAGCACGAAGATGGAGAAGCCGCCGTTCTTCCCGTCGCTTGCCAACTATCAGTCATCCACGTCGTCATAAAAAGGCCGGGGCGCGATATGGATGCTGATGCGTCCGGTATCCCTGCGGGAGATCGCTACGAACGGCCGGTGAGGGGCAAAGTTGGACGATCCCTAGTGGAGGTGAGTGTCCGCTTGCGCTGATAAAACTCCGGCATCCGTCTATGCGGAATCCGCCAACTTCGGCCGCTGCCAACGGGCCGGTCGATAGGCAGCTATGGATCAACTCCGGCCGCTCACTGCCAATACCAAGCGTCAGAGTTTTATCCCCAGGGTTGACGCCGGGGGCGACGGCACTGCCTAATGACGACCGGAGGCGGAGGATTGGCGATGGAACGTTCCTTCACCAAGGAAGTGGCGCTGCTGCGCAAGGGCGTCGGCGAGGTGTTCGAGGGCGAGGGCATCCTCGCCATCACCAAGGGCCTGCTCCAGGCCGGGGTGAGCTATGTCACCGGCTATCAGGGCGCGCCGGTGTCGCATCTGATGGACGTGCTGTCGGACGCGAAGCCGCTGCTCGACGAGCTGGGCGTGCATTACGCGCCCGCCGCCAACGAGGCCGGCGCCGCCTCGATGCTCGCGGCCTCGATCAATTATCCGATGCGCGGCGCGGCGGTGTGGAAATCGACCGTCGGCACCAATGTCGCTTCGGACGCGCTGTCGAACCTCGCCTCGGCCGGGGTCAAGGGCGGCGCCGTCATCGTCGTCGGCGAGGATTACGGCGAAGGCGCGAGCATCATCCAGGAGCGCACCCACGCCTTCGCCATGAAGTCGTCGATGTGGCTGATGGACCCGCGCCCCGACCATACGCGCATCGTCGATCTCATCGCCGAGGCGTTCGATCTGTCCGAAGCCTCGCGCGCGCCGGTGATCATGGAGTTCCGCATCCGCGCCTGCCACGTCCACGGCCGCTTCGCCACCAAGGACAACGTCAAGCCGGCGGTGTCGCGCAACCACAAGATCGATACGCCCGATTTCGACTATGCCCGCATCTGCCTGCCGCCCGCGACCTATGCCCAGGAGCAGGACAAGATCGCGTTCCGCTTTCCCGCCGCGATCGACTTCATCCGCCGGCGCAAGCTCAACGAGGTGTTCGCCGGGCCGATCGACGATGTGGGCATCATCTGCCAGGGCGGGCTCTACAACTCGCTCGCCCGCGCGCTCGGCGAACTGGGCTTGGCCGATGCGTTCGGCCAGGCGCAGATCCCGATCCTCTGCCTCAACGTCACCTATCCGCTGGTGAGCGACGAGATCGTCCAGTTCTGCGCCGGCAAGCGCGCCGTGCTGATGGTCGAGGAAGGCAATCCCGACTATCTCGAGCAGGCGGTGAACGCACTCCTGCGCAAGGCCGACGCCACCACCGCGATCGTCGGCAAGAGCGTGCTGCCGATGGCCGGGGAATATACCGCCGAGGTGATGCTGCGCGGCGTCGCGCGGTTCCTCGAAGGCGCGGTGCCGCGCGGCGTCGATCTGGTCGCGGTCGGAAAGAAGCTCGCCGACATCGACGGCTGGAAGAGCGAGGCGCAGCGCCTCATCGGCGCGCCGGTGCCGAAGCGGCCGCCGGGATTCTGCGTCGGCTGCCCCGAGCGGCCGGTGTTCTCGGCGATCAAGCTGGTGGAGCGCGAGCTCGGCCGGCTCCATGTCGCCGCCGATATCGGCTGCCACACCTTCTCGACCCTGCCGCCGTTCAACATCGGCAACTCGGTCCTGGGCTACGGCCTCGGCCTGTCGAGCGCCGCCGGCATCGCGCCGGCGTTTTCCAAGCGCGTCATCAGCATCATGGGCGATGGCGGGTTCTGGCATAACGGGCTCTCGACCGGCATCAGCGGCGCCGCCTTCGCGCAGCAGGACGGCGTGCTGCTGATCATGAACAACGGCTACAGCTCGGCGACCGGGCAGCAATATCTCCCCTCCTCGTCCGCGGGCGGGCAGCGCCGGCCGACCGCGACCATCGAGCAGGCGCTGAAGGCGATGGGCGTCGGCTGGGTCCAGTCGATCCGCAGCTACAGCGTCGGCCGCATGGCGCGCCAACTGCGCCGGGCGCTGACCGCGCCGGCCAAGGGCCTCAAGGTGATCATCGCCGAGGGCGAATGCCAGCTCGCGCGCCAGCGCCGCATCCGCCCGCTGCTGCGCCAGAACGTGGCGGCCGGCAAGCGCGTCGTGCGCACCCGCTTCGGCGTCGACGAGGCGACCTGCACCGGCGATCATTCCTGCATCCGGCTCTCGGGCTGCCCGTCGCTGACGGTGAAGCCCAATCCCGATCCGCTGCGCCGCGACCCGGTGGCGCATGTCAACAACGACTGCGTCGGCTGCGGGCTGTGCGGCGAGGTCGCGGACGCGGCGGCGCTATGCCCGTCGTTCTACCGCGCCGACATCGTCCAGAACCCCAACGCCTTCGACCGCTGGCTCGAGCGCGGGCGCGGCGCGGTCATCGCCTGGCTGCAGCGCCGCGCCGCCCCGGCGGCAAGCACGGCATCGTGAGCGCGCGCCCGACCACGATCCTCGTCGCTGCGCTTGGCGGCGAAGGCGGCGGCGTGCTCACCGATTGGCTGGTCGATGCGGCGATGCGCGCCGACCTGCCGGTGCAGGCGACCTCGATCCCCGGCGTGGCGCAGCGCACCGGCGCCACGACCTACTACGTCGAGATCTTCCCCGAAACCCAGGCAGCGCTCGCCGGGCGGCGGCCGCTGATGGCGCTCTATCCCAGCCCCGGCGGCGTCGATCTCATGCTCGCCTCGGAGGTGATCGAGGCGGGGCGCGCGCTCGAGAACGGCTTCGTCACGCCCGACCGCACCCTCCTCGTCGCCGCCACCCACCGCATCTATGCCGTGGTCGAGAAGGCGGCGATGGCCGACGGCCGCTTCGACGCGAGCCGCATCCTCGCCGCCGCGCGCACGCTGGCGCGGCGGGCGGTGCTGTTCGACCTGACGCGCGACGGCAAGACCCGCGGGCTCTCGCTCAACGCGGTGCTCTTGGGCGTGGTCGCTGCCGCGGGCGCGGTGGCGATCGGGCGCGCGCATTTCGAGGACGCGATCCGCGCGTCCGGGATCGCGGTCGAGGCCAATCTCGCGGCATTCGCTTGCGGCTGGGAGCTCGGCACGAGCGGCGTGCCCGCCGCGCTCCAGCCCCGGGACGACCGCGCCCCGGTCGCCCTTGCCAGCGCGGTCGACAGCCTCATCGCCGGCGTCGGCACCGCCTTTCCCGCCGCCGCCGCCGCCATCGTCGCGGAGGGCATCCGCCGCCTGGTCGATTATCAGGACATCGCCTATGCCAGGCTCTATTTCGACCGCGCCCGCCGCATCGCCGCGCTCGAGCCGGGCGACGGCGCGGTCACCGCGGCGGCTGCGCGCCAGCTCGCGCTGTGGATGTCCTACGAGGACGTGATCCGCGTCGCCGACCTCAAGACCAGGCCCGAGCGCTTCGCCAAGGTCCGCGCCGAGATCCGCGCCCGGCCGGACGAGCCGGTGCGCGTGACCGAGTTCCTGAAGCCCGGCATCGACGAGGTGAGCGCGGTGCTGCCGCGCGGGCTCGGCCGCGCGCTCGAAGCGCTCGCGACGCGGTTCGGCGTCAAGGAGCGGCTGCATCTCAGGATGCGGCTCAGGAGCACCAGCGTGAACGGGTTCCTGCGGCTGTGGCTGTTGGCGCGGCTGCAGCGCTGGCGCCGCCGCAGCCTGCGCTTCATCGCGGAGCAGCGCGCGATCGAAGCCTGGCTCGACGCGATCGTCCGCGCCGCGCCGCGCGCGCCGGAGCTGGCGCTCGAGATCGCCGAGCTGCCGCAGCTTCTGAAGGGCTACGGCGACACCCACCGCCGCGGCCGCGACAATTACCAGCGCATCTTCGCCGGCGCCGTGCTGCCGCTCCTCGAGCACCCCGACGGCGGCGCCGCGACCCTGCGCACGCTGCGCCAGGCCGCGCTCGCCGATCCCGACGGCGACACCCTCGCCCGCGCGCTGGCCGCACCATCGCCGCCCGCCCCGATCCAGGCGAAGGCCGCGGAATAGCGGGTGGCACGAGCGCGCAAACTCTCGCCCCCATGCCGTGGGAGCGAAGGCAGGAACGGGTAGCGCGAACGACAGGAAAACGTCATGGCGGGCGTCGCGCGGCCGGTAGTGTCCCAATTTGGGCGATTATGCATTACTTTACCGGTTTGCTCCGATAGGATGACTCCAAGATCGCAAGGATCGGGGCCATGGCGAGAGCGAAACATCCCAAGCAAATCAAGCAGATGACCGTTCCCGAATGGGAAGCGGCATTCCCCGACGAAGAAGCGTGCTGCGCTTACCTAATCGGGCACCGCTGGCCGGATGGCGTCGCCTGCCCGCGCTGCGGCAATACCGACGTTTTCAAGCACGGCACGATGCCCTGGTGCTGGCAGTGCTACGCGTGCGATCCGAAGGGCGAGAGCTACCGATTTTCCCACATCGTCGGAACGATCTTCGAGAACACCAATAAACCGCTCCGCGACTGGTTCCGCGTGATCCATCTCATGCTCACCAGCAAGAAGGGCATCAGCGCCCTCCAGATACAGCGCATGATGGGGTTCGGCTCCTATCGCACGGCTTGGTACATGTGCATGCGTATCCGCGCGGCACTTGCGGACAAAGATTTCCAGAAGCTCATGGGCATCGTGGAGGTCGATGAAACCTTCGTCGGCGGAAAAGCCAAGAACCGGCACGAGGACCGGCGCGGCGGTGGCGGTGGAACGGGCGGCATCGGTTCGGGCAAAGCCGCAATCGCCGGTGCCGTGCAGCGCAAGGACAACGTCGTGGCGCGCGTTGTCGCGAACGTCCGCGCCAGCACGCTCACCGAGTTCGTGCGTGAAAGCGTCTCTACCAAGGTCAGCCTTCTCTGCGCCGATCAATATCCCGGATACAACCCTCTCCGCGCCGATTATCCGCTCGCCACGATCGATCATGCGCGCGGCCAGTACGTCGTCGGCGCGGTCCACACCAACACCATCGAGGGCTTCTGGTCGCTCGTGAAGCGCGGCGTCGTCGGCACGTTCCATAAGGTCTCCCACAAGTACCTGCCGCTCTATGTCGCCGAGTTCCAGTTCCGCTATAACAACCGCGAGAACACGGACATCTTCGGCGAGGCGGTCAGGGGATGTTAGAAAATCACAAAGCACTAAGAAGCGCGCTAATCTTCCTTGCCGCCATCTTCGTTTCGCTTGCGATATTCTTATTTGGTGAAACATTTTCGTCATCGTTTGAAACTTGCGTAAACAAGGAAACCGCAAACGAAAGCCAGCAAGCCTCCAAAGAATACGATAGCCCCATCAGCATTATCGGAATCAGAAGCAGGTGTACCGCTGGGTTTATCAGGAGCCACAACGGAGAAATTACTGCTCTTGCTACGCTTATCATGGCCGCCTTCACCGGCACTCTCTGGTGGGCGGCTGCCGGTCAGTACGATCTGCTTGAAAAGCAAATTGATCTTGCGCGGGATGAATTTATTTCGAGCCATCGACCTAAAATCATCGTGCATTCCGTCGAACTCGCATACGACGCTAACGAACAAGGCCTCATGACCCTCGGTGCTGAAATTACGATTTTTAATATCGGCGGAACTAGCGCAACAATTACCGATTTTGTAGGAAACATTCAAATTCGCGAAACTCCGCTCCGTGCCGGAATTATTCTTCCTACAATCGAAATCTCTCCCATCATTATCGGAGTCGGCGAAAGAAAATATTTGCGCGTAGGTTCCGTCTTTGATGATCGTTCGCTCAACGCTGCTACGCGCGGAGCACAAGGTAATCCCCTCTTGTGCATTGCCGCCTTCGTTTACAGGGATGCAAACGAAACGCCGCGCTTCACTGGTCTGTGCCGCCGATACAGTGCCGCCAGCGGCCAAGGCCGGTGGCATAAATACGTGAGCCCAGAAGCTGAGATATACGAGTACGCCTATTAAAGCGCCGGCCTGTCGGAGCCAGCTTGGCCGATCTTGGCGGTCCCGGTAAAGTCCGGCATAATCGCCCAAATTAGGACACTACCGCGCCGCCATCGCGCTTGACCGCATGTGGCGCGCGTGATATTTAACATCTACGTTAATTAACAATCCGGTTCACCATGGCGCCTGCCACTCTCGATGCGACTTTTGCCGCGCTGGCCGATCCGACGCGGCGCGCCATTCTCGCGCGGCTGGCGCGCGGCGAGGCGACGGTCAACGAGCTTGCCCGGCCGTTTGCCATCTCGCTGCCGGCGGTGTCGCGCCATCTCAAGGTGCTGGAGCGCGCCGCGCTCATCAGCCGCCGCATCGACGGCCAGCACCGGCGCTGCCGCCTCAACGGCGCGGCGCTTGCGGCGGCGTCGGACTGGCTCGAATTCTACCGCCGCTTCTGGAGCGACAGCCTCGACCGGCTCGCCGTTCATCTCGGCACCGTCCATCCCCCCGCCCCCAAACCCCGGAGGAAATCCCGTGCCCCAAGCCGCCAATCAAGCCGCCGCCGTTGACGCGCCGCCATCGCTGACGGTGACCCGCCTCTACGATGCGCCGCGCGAGGCCGTGTTCCGCGCCTGGACCGATCCGGTGCAGTTCTCGCGCTGGATGGGGCCCGGCGGCATCCGCGCCGAGGTCAAGCAGATGGAGACCAAGCCCGGCGGCGCCTATCGCATCGTGATGCACGGCACGCCCAAAGGCACGAGCGTCGTCTCCGGCAGCTATCGCGAGATCGTGCCGCCCGAGCGGCTGGTGTTCACCTGGGCCTGGGAAGAGGACGAAGCGACGCATCGCGCCGGCCATGAATCGATCGTCACCGTCACGCTGCGCGCGGTCGGCACCCGCACCGAGCTGACGCTGCGGCACGAGCGGCTCGAATCGACCACCTCGCGCGACAGCCACGGCCAGGGCTGGAACGGCTGCCTCGACAAGCTCGGCCCCTGGCTCGCCGACAACGCCCGGAGGCCGTCATGACCGAACTCACGATCTACGGCATTCCGCAAAGCACCTATGTCCGCAGCGTGCGCATGGCCTGCATCGAGAAGGGCGTGCCCTACACGCTCGAGCCGGTGATGCCGCGCAGCGAGGCCATCCGCCAGCTCCATCCCTTCGGCCG
>Ga0307372_10007948_pt1 | contig 15047 bp, 26 predicted proteins | sample OX1MG_FD_202533 | JGI IMG/M metagenome (GOLD analysis project Ga0307372, IMG submission 202533) | Soil microbial communities from Risofladan, Vaasa, Finland - OX-1 | ecosystem: Environmental > Terrestrial > Soil > Coastal area > Acid sulfate soil | place: Finland: Risofladan, Vaasa | collected... | reverse complement strand
GCCGCCTCCGCCGCCACCCTGATCGCTCGGGCGACTGTCCCGGACCACTCCGCCGCCATTCGCCATCGTCAACTCCTCGAGGTACGGACCAACACCGGCAAGTCTATGCCCGCCGGCGCCCGAGGAGCGAGCTCAGTCGGGGCGCGGTGACGGCCCCAGAGCGCCCCGGTGACCAGCACCGCCCCGCCGCCGAGCGCGGCGATGGCCGCGAGGCTGGGAGAAAAACCGGCGTGGGGGGTTGCCGGGAGCGACGAGGAGCTGCTCGACGAGGAGCTGCTCGAGGGGTGCGACGACGATGGCAACGAGGAGGGGTGCGACGACGAGGAGGGGTGCGAGCTCGACGGCGGCGGCGGACAGTTGATGCACTGCGCGGAGCTGCAGGTTGGTCCCGCGCACACGCACTCGCATCCCGCTGGACAGGGGTTGGGGATGCACGGGGACGGCACGTTCTGGGGTTGCGTGCAGGCGCCGGTGAGCTGGGTGCTGAACGGGGTTGTGATGTACCGCCCACCGCCCCGGAAGATGACCTCCCAGTCGGTGGCCACGTAGAGCGTGTGGGGATCGCTGGCCCCGAGGCTCCAGGTGATCACCCCGTCGCCGGCGATGACGTCGCCGTTGATCAGATATTGGCCGGCGCCGTTGGTCAGCCAGTACAGGACGTCGCCTTGGACCCCGACCGGGCGCGGGTTGACGCTGTACTTGAAGATGACCTTGCCGGTGCCGGCGGGGACGTAGAAGGAGAGATGCGGACGGCTCGCCAGCGGGAGGCTGACGCTGTCCGCAGGGAGCGTCCACGCCCAGTACGGGACCGGCGTGCAGGCCATGCTTACCTCCTCGAGGGACGGACCAACGCGGGCAAGCGTACCCCGCCGCGAGCGTGACCGCGCCACCAGAGCCCACCGAGGACCGCCCCGCCGGCGACCGCGAGCAGCGCCGGCGCGCCCACCCCGCCGCTCGGAGGAGTCCCCGCCAGCGGTGACGACGAGGGCAACGAGGACGGTCGGGGCGGACCGACCGGCGGCGGCAGGCCGGCGAGCACCGCCGCCACCGCGGCCATGTGGCCCCGAAAGCAGCCGTCGTTGTATGTCGTCCAGGGCGTGAAGCTGGTCCCGCCATTGCTGATCTGCCAGCCCAGCCGGAACGCACACGCCGGGTCGACGGCACACGGGGCGGTCCCCGGGTGGGCGCACTGATACACCTGGAGCAGCCCGCAGGAATCACAGGGCGGGCAGCAGTCGGGGTTGCAGCCGGTCTCGCAGACCGATCCGACCCCGCACTCGCACAACGAAATGGAGACGATGGTCAGGAGCGCGCTGCCGCGAAACCCGGCCGCATAGGCGAGATCGAGCCGCTCCGCGATCGAGACGCTCACCCGGCCCCTCGCTGGTCCGCGTACTCGTTGATCAGCAGCGCCAGCGAGCGCCGCGCCGGCGGCCCGGTCACCTCGAGGCGCGACCACGGTTGGTACGAGTATTTCTGCCAGCCGTCGATGCAGGGCCGCCACGAGTAGTAGTGGAGGATCGGGCCGCAGTCGATGCGCATGAGCTCCTGGTGCAGCCCGATCTCAGCGGCGCCGAGCATGTAGCCGCCCATCTCGGCGTTCCAGAACGGGTCCTGCATGGTGTGGGTGTGGCGGATCCAGCGGGTGTGCCGGATCCACCAGGGGACCAGGGCTCGGAGGTCGTCGACGCGGATCAGGAGCGGGATCCCGACTGGGATCACGAGCGGGTCCTTGACCGCCTTGCAAAACCCCTGGAGGCCACCGTGGTAGTCCCAGCTCTGCACCAGCGCAGTGCGCGGCGGGAGCTCGATGTCGATGACCCCGAGCCATTCTGCCAAGGGTGTCCCGAACCAGAGGCAGTCGGGATCGACGATCAGGACCGTGTCGCACTTGGGCCCGCCCTTGCTGAGCCAGTCCTGGAGCGCGAGCGGCTTGTTGAAGGGCGGATAGTTGTCCCCGTCGAGGTTGTTCCAGCGCTGGGTCGCGAAGGTCTCGCAGCCGGGGACGCGGACATCGCCGCCCGAGCAGAGCATGGTCAGCGGCCCCGGCTCGCCGGCGCGGTGGAACGACCACGCGAGGAGCTCGGCCTGCCAGCTCGAGGTTGCGTTGCCCGCCTCGGCCGAAAACACGGTGTGGAAGGTCATGACCAGCGGCCCCCGAGCACGTGGCCGTGGAGCCCGCAGCCGCCGAGCTTGCGATCACAGTGCAGCGAGGGCGTCAAGGTCAGCGGTTCGACGCTGAGCACCGTCCACCTCGCCCCCGCCTTACTGCTCACCTGATGTCGCGGGACCCGGTAGCCGGGCAGGGTGTCGTGTTCCCAGAGGATGCCGCCGTCGTCGCGCACCTGGACGCGCTGCGTCCCGACGTCAACCCAGGCGCTCACCGCCGCGACGCCCGGAGGATGTTCCCGGTGCGCCGCTCGGCCCCCTGGACGGCGGCTCGGAAGCGCGGCGACTCCTGGTAGGCGACCCAGCCACCGACGCCGATCGCGCCCAGCGCCAGCGCCAGGGGGATCGATCCCGCCGGATACGCGGAGGTGCTCGGATAGCAGAACGAGCCGACGAGCACCTGACCGGGCGGACACGAGAGCCCCGAGCTCGAGGACGTTTCCGCCGCCGTGGGATGCTGCCAGCCGACCACGCACGCGTAATCGTGGGTGTGGAGCGCGCAGAACGCGCCCGCCCAGTTCTGGTCGAACCCGGTGAACGAGCTCGCGTTGCCCGACACGAAGATGCCGACGTGGCCGTCGGCACTGATCCCGTCGCACGAGGCGCGGTAGCAAACGAGGTCGCCCGGCGCCGGAACGCCGCTCGGCGAGTTCGGGACCCACGTCCACCCCGGATAGCCGCTCCCCTGCCAGCAGCCTCCGTCGCAGTGATGAGGCAATCCGCAGCTCCCGCACGGCGTCTTGAGCCCCAGATTGGCGGCCCACAGACAGGCGAGAGCGGTGCATTGCCCAGCCGCGAAGCCACCGCAGCTATCGACGGTCTTGCCCTGGAGCGCAGCGATGAACGCGGTCAGCGGGGTTCCCGGCGGCGGAATCGCGCCGGCGGCCGCGAGCGGTGGGACGTCGATGCCGGCGATGCTCACGCCGGGAAGCGTAGAGCCTCACGCGCCGACGTGGCGAGGGGAACCGCCTCGCGAGGGACCGTCACAGAAACGCGCCCGTTTCCTCGCGGGGTTCACCCGAAATGGAGGTCAGCCCCCCATCTTCTCCGCGTAGCGTCGCGCGACGTCCGCACCGCTGGTGCGCGAGATCGCATCGGCGTACGCGCCGGGGTTGTACCCGGTGTCGTACTTCTGGAGAATGAAGCCGTTGACCGGACGTCCGATCACCTTCGCCACACCCTCGCTGTACCGCTGGGTGGCCCGGCCTTTGCCCGCAGCGTAGCCCTGGGCCATCGTCTGCTTCGCGCGGTCATAGTTTGCGGCCATCGATTGCAAAGTTGCCATCTTGATTTCACCTCCTCTCGTTGAAAGGTCGCCCGGCGGCGCCGTTCAGGATGATAACGCGGAACCAGCCACAACGCTCACGCCCTTGACTCCCGAGGAGATCGCGCACGACGAGCGCCTCTATGCCCGGCTGAAAGAGCTCAACCGCAATCCTCGAGCGCAGGCTGCAACCTGGGGAGTACCTTCGCGCGGCCGCTCATCGCCGGCGACTCTCCCGCGTCCATGCCCGCGCCGCCGACTTGAGCATCTCCGCGACGATGACCCCGCCGACCACGGCGCCGATCGTGCTGGCGAGGGCGAGCTGTCCGAGACTGACCCCGGCCGGCGGCACCGATACCGGCGGGAGCTGGCTCATCGCGACACCCGGCTCATCCCCGCGTCCCCTCGGCCATCGCTGACTCGTACCCCTTGAGCCACGCCTGATTCTGGCGGAGCTTGGTCATCCGGCTCTCGAACACGTCGACGGCAACCTGCTCGCGGATCTCGGGGCGGCACTCCCCAGCGATCCCGAGCGCGATCCTGCGGTTCATTCGGACGGCTCCCTGGGCGAGCTCGTCGGTCCAGCCGAGCAGCTCGAGCTCAAGCTCAGCGGCGAGGCAGCGGCCGATCAGCGCGTCCATCAGCGCGGCACGATGACTGCGGTGCCCACCACCTCGTTCGCCGACCGCGGGCTGATCGCGACGACGCCGGCGAGCACGCTCGCATAGATCGCCCCGAGCTCGCCGCTGTGCGGGTCCCGGTAGGGGATGGCGATGTCCTGAGCCATCTGCGGTCCGTAGGAGCGCCCGGCGTAGGCCTCCTTGGCGAGCTGGACCAGGGTGCGCCAGGAGGCAAAACTCGAGTCTGAGGCGTAGGCGACCGCGATCCCACCCTGAGCCATCGGGCCGCTCAGGGCGAGTACGAGCACTGACTCGGTCGGTGTGCCCGCCGCATCCGGCACCATGCCGCTGAACTGGCGAAGATGATCCAATGCCTGATCCGCGCGCTCCCGGGCTGCGGCACCCATCAGGTCGGCGTCACGGTCCTGCTTCTCCTGGCGCTGCATCTGGCGCTCGGCGGCATGGGCGAGGGTTTTCAGGTAGTCGTCGGTGTCGCTCATCGTCGCCCCCTACTCTCGCGCACCAGCGGCCCTCCGAGCGACGCCGTCCTGACTGCGGCGACCAGGAGCGTCCCGGCGACGATCCCGGTCGCCATCACGGCCGCATCGCGGCTCGGTGTGCTCGAGGCGACCACCACACCGGAGCTCGGCGCCGACGAGCACGGGCCCTCGTAGCAGGGCACCTCACACGGCGGATCACTGGCCACGCACGGCGGGCAGACAACGCAGAGCGAGTCGTTCACCCGGTCAGCTCCCGGACCCGCGCGAAGTACCCGTAGGTGACGTCGCCGGCGGCGTCCCAGGCGACCCGCGCGGCCGCGTACGCATCGCCCACGGCGTCGACGTCGAGCCAGCCCTCGAGCGCCTCCTGAGCGTCGGCGAGGAGCTGCTCGCAACGGGCCACGAGCTGGCGGTCGGCGATCGCCTTCGCCGGTGCAATGAGGAGCTGGGCCCGGCCGAGGTGATGGCGCGCCTCGGGGATCACCCCGCCCCCGCCGAGTGGAATCGCGTGACGCATGTGGGCCCGCATCCGCAGCGACTCGAGCAGCCCCATCGCGAGCGTCGTCTCGCCGAACAGCTCGCACACCGGGCACCCGTCACGGTGCACGTGGGGGCGCTTGCGGCGGGCGAGCGAGTTGCACTCCGGGCACGTCTCTCCGTGGTCGTAGTCCCAGTGGCCCATCTCGTGGAGGAGCGCGTCGACGGGATCGCGGCGACCACGGCGGAGCTCGGTGGCAAAGAGCTGGATGACATAGGTCCCGTCCTCGGGCTCGGTGAACAGGCCCATGAGCAGATCCGGCGCCGGCGCGTCGACCCAGTTGCGCTCGGTGTCAGTGGGAGCGTCGTCGACGAAGATCCAGGTGCGCGAGAGCTTGTCGCGCCACGTCGGCGAGAGCATCTGCACGATCCCGCCGGGCTGCCACATCGCCTGAGCGACGACGCCGTAGACGGCCTCAACCTCATCGCGGGGACTCACGCCGCAGAGGATACCCCCGCTCAGCGCCAGTGGCTCTCCCAGGGCGTGAGAATCGGGGTACTCACGAGCTTGGCTCCCGATGTAGTTCGCAGATCGGACAATACCCGCAGTCTGGGCAGGGCACGCGGTCTCCAAGGTGGTATCCCTGACCCTCGCTGCGGAGCGTGTGCCCGCACTCCAGCACGACCCTGCGCCCGGGGTTCAGTCCCCAGCAGACGAGACTCACGCCCACGACCCGACGCGTTGCCGGTGTCGAAATCGGGGATCTCACGACATCGGCCCCCAGATGTAGGTGGCGCGGTGCCCGCCGTTGGGCCGCTCGTTGAGGCTCACATGGCCGTCGTAATCGGACGAGGAGACGCGGGCGTAACCGTGCTTGACAGGAGCCACCGGGAGCGCCTCCTCGGGTCGCAGGAGTAGCTCGCGCGCGGCCTGAACGATGCACTCCGCGAGGAAGGCATCGGGGTCAACCCATCCCTCGCACCACCACCCCCAGTCGTTGTCGCCTTCGAGGTAGTCGACGTGCGCGATAACAGTGCTCAAAGTCGGGGTTCTACTGACCATCGTGTCTCCGCAGAAAGGCGTCAATGCGGCCTTGGAGTTCCTCGATGATGCTGCCCTCGTGCGGAATCTGCATCCATGCACGCGCCTCGCGGAGCAGCCCTACGGCTTCGGCAGAGGTAGGGTCGACGGCCCGGATGTACGCCGCAGCACGTTCATCGTTGCTCTCGATAACCGGCGTCGTAGTAACAGATTCGTAGCCCGGCGGTGTCGGCAGGTGGGTGTGCTTGAACTCGGTCGGAATCGGGGTACTCACGAGCTAGCCGCCGAAGTCCGGGTCGGCCTTGGTGACCGAGGTCACCTCGACGTGCCCGTTGCGCCCGTTCTCCAGCCGCTCCATTTCGGTGCGCATAAAGTGGAGCAGATAGTCCTCGTCCACCTTGTCGCCCGGTCGCACAGGGATCGTGTGAACGTAGGGGCCGGTGCGGATCGTCCAAAACTCGCGGGGCATCATCACAAACCTCCTTCAAGATCGGGAATAGTCGGGGTTATGGCGTCCACGGCTGCAACTCCGTGTCGGCGCGGACGTAGAGCGGGTGCCTCGGCGACCCGTCCAAGGTGCGCCCGAGGCACATCCAGGGCCGCTCTCCGAGCCGCAGCACGTCACTGACCCGCCAGCGCAGCCGGGGGCTATTGATCGCTCCCCACGCGGCGATCAGCGGCCCACGGCCCGCCAACGCGAACCAGTCTCGGAGCACCTGATCGTTGTCAGGACCGACCGGGTCGTCGGCGACCATCAGGGCGCTCGGATATGTGGCTCGCAGGGCAAACAGGTTGAGGACGATGCAGCCGCCATAGCCCCACCCCTTGCTGAACGACATCACTCGGCGAATGGTCGGATCGTTGGTGAAGGCGTCTGCCGTCGAGGGGTTGAGCATCACCCACACCGCACACGGCTCATCGACACCTTGGAACCAGCGGAGCAGCATGTAGCGATACCTGCCGTCCGCCGAGAGCTTGGCATCGGTGCGCCTGATAACCGGCGTCGTAGTCGGGGTTCTCGCGCTCACGGCGTCACCCCCAGGCTCGAGAGCACAGACGCCGCGGTCGTCGACGCACACGCCGCGTCACCCTCGCCCCAGACCTCGAGGCAGTAGTAGGCCGGCGCCTGCGGGACCTCGGCGAACAGGGTCGCGATCTCCTGATACGCGTCGGTCCACTGCCGGTCCCACGGGATCTCGGAGCTGCCCGGCGCGTCCTGCGACAGATGCGCGGGGTGCCCGTTCCAACCGTCATTCATCGCGTCGGTGATGGCGGTCGCCGCCTGCTCGCCGGTGATCACCCCGCCGCGCCAGCAGGCTTGGGTCGCGATCCCCTCCAGGAACCGCCAATTGTCAACCTCGCCGGCGTACCACCAACCCACCAGGGAGTACCAATGAACGGCATTGCTGTCGAGCTGGATGTCCGCGTACATGGTGTCGGAGAGCCAATCGCACTCCGAGAGCGTCCAGTACGGCGGCGGGCTCGTCGAGAGGTGGAGCGAGGCGAGCGATGGCGTGACCAGGGTCGTCGCGAGCTCGGCGGTCGCCGCCGGCATGACCGGCGCGAACCCGGCTGGCAGTGTGGTCACCCATCCGGCCTCGTTGGACGGCGTCGGGGCCGCGGTGATCCCGGGCCCGCCCTCGTTGGTGCTCGGATCCCCGGTCGGTGCCGGCGTCGGGGCGAGCGTGATGGGTGCCGTGATCGACGATGGTGTCGATACGGCGCCCGCACTCGATATCGTTGCTACGTAAGGCGCGCCCGGCGTATTCGACAAAGCGATTGTGGTTGCTCCAGCGCCGGCGATCAGCGCGGCGGCGAGCACGAGCAGGACTTTCATGACCTCCCCCTTGGTGTCGTGTGGTGCAGATGGCTGAATGGACACGTGGCGAAATGGTTGGTGTGGTGCCCGCGGTGCACGCCGCACTCGACGTGGCCCATCGCAGCGTTGCAGAGCGCGTACTCCTGGCCGTCGACGCCGATGTTGCCGCGCTGGGATTCGTAGGCGTCGATCGGCGCCATGCGCCCGGTCTTGGGATTGCGCAGCCAGAGGATCGGCGCCGAGCAGCTCTTACACTGGGCCATCGACGAGCCCCAGCCGCCGGCACAGCACGACGACGTGATCGGCGAGGTTGCGCTCGGCGTGCTTCGCTCGGAGGCGCGTCTCGTTGACGAGCTGGCGGGCCTCGAGGAGCTGGGTGTTCCAATCCTCGTCCCCGTGCAGTGGAACGCGCTGGAGCGCCTCGAGCGAGCCCATCGTGTCCTCGAGATCCTGGCGCGCCTCGATGTAGGCGCGGACCATCCCGAGCAGCGTCGGCGTCGGTACCGGGGCCAGATCAGCGATCGCCTGCATCGACATCCTCCTCGATCGGCTTGCGCGGCGTGCTCCCGTAGAGCTCGAACACGGAACGATCGGCCCCTGTCCCTTGGTACGCCTCGAGATAGGCGCGCACCTCGGCCCGGGTGACCCGGTGGGCCCGGATCGGGAAGCGCACCCCGGCGACCACGATCGAGCCGCCGGCCCGGGCGAACTCGAGCGGTGGCAACTGGCGATTGTGGGCCCGGGCGATGCGACGCGCGAGGTCGGTCATCGCCTGCGACCGTACCGCGGCCGCGGCCCCATCGCCCCACGGGATGCCGTCGCCCCAGAGCATCATCGCGTCCACCAATGGACCGGGAGCCCGAGGTAGAGGCGGGCTTCGCGGCGCGTGATCACGCCGAGCTCGCGGAGCCTGATCACCTCCTTCGCGGTGCGCGGCGTGATCCAGTCGACACTGCGCTGCTCGCGCATGACGATCGCCTGGGACGCCGCCGGCGTCATGGCCGTCGAGGTGACTGCCCGCAGCGGGAGCACGTCGGCGGGCTTAAACACGTAGGCGTCGAAGGCCGGCGGCGGGAGATTCTTCTCGAGCTGAGCTTTCGCGGCGGCACCCCACGATGCCCAATCCACATCCGGCGGCGCGGGCTTGCCGAGCCGAGCTGCGAGGCTGCGCCCATAGGCGGCAGAGGCGGCGGCGGCGGTCACGCCGGCGCCCCGACGCGTGCCTCGTCCAAGCGCAGCACGATCCCCCCGCGCGCCTCGCGCCAGCGCAGCACACGGTGGACGTCCGCGAGGACGCGCAGCACCGGCACTGAGACAAAGTCGGGCGGCGGCGGCATCGGCGCGGTCACCTCGCGTTCGATCCACTCAAACCCGAGCGTCGCCCCGGTGACAGGGTGCAGTAGCTCCCAACACGTGCGGATCATGGGTTTGCCTCCTTGGGTCTCGTGGTGACGAGCTCAATCACCCGCTGCTCGCGGGCGTTCGCACGTTGCCATTTCTTCTCCCCCGCCTTGCGCCACGCGGCCATCGTCGGGTACAGATTCGGTCGGTCATCGTGGCGGAAGGCGAGCGCGCGGGCGGCGTACCAGTCGCGCACGGCGCGGCGGAGCTCGATGGTGTAGTCGACCAGAACGGTCAGCTCGTCGACGCTCGCGTCGTGCTCGGAGATCACCTCGGTGATGTGATGCCGTAGCGCGACGAGGTAGGCGGCGCCGTCAAGGGCCGGGCGCGGATCGAGGAGCCGACTCATAGCCCCGCCTCGGTCGCCGGATTGCGGATGAACAGGTCCCCCTCGCGCACGTACACCGCGAGGGTGTCGAGCTTGCGGTGCCGGGTCTGCTTGGAGATCGCGAGCGCGTCCATCTGGTGGCGGGCCGCCTCGGTCGCGAAGCCGGCCCGGAGTGAGTGCCCCGACCACTCGCCGGCGATCCCAGCGGCATACATGACCCGCTGGACGAGCTCGGCGATGCCCTTGTCGCGGATCGCATCGGGACCGACCGTGGTCGGCGTCAGCAGGCGCCGGAAGATCGGCCCGGAGTCGATCCCGGCGGTGCCGAGCCAGTCGGCGAGCGAGCAGGGCGGACAGACGTCGTCGTGCTCCTCGCGGGCGTGCGGGATGCCGAGGATCTGGCCCGTGCCGCTCTGGTCCGTCTTACTCCGCCGCACCATCACGCGGAGTCCCTCCTCGGTCCAGGTGACGTCGTCGACGCGCAGCGCGACCAGCTCGGAGCGGCGGAACGCGCCCGCCCAGCCGAGGGTCAGCAGGGCCCGGTCGCGGAGCCCGGCGAGGGTGTCGAGGTCGAGGGTGGCCACGCCGGCGCGGAGATCGCTGAGCATCATCGGCGCGACCCGGCGCGGTGGCCGCCCGGTGGTCCGCCGGATGCCCTCGAGGACGCGGCGCACGTGGGAATCGATTGGCGTCGGGTGGCCGGCGAGCTCGTGGGCGAGGCGGAGTGCCGCGACCCGGCGCGAGAGCGTGCCCGGGGTGTGCGTGGCCGCCTCCTCGCAGAGCCATGCCTCGACCGCGCGCGGATTCGCCGGCATCGCCGCCACGCCGTTGCTGGCCGCCCAGGCCGTCCAGCGGGCCCAGTCGGTGCGATACCCGCGGAGCGTGTTGTCAGCGCGCGATCGCTGCGCGAACGCCTCGGCGAGCGGGGTCACCTCGGCCGGGGAGAGCGGCGGCGGCAGGACTGTCACCACGGCGGCGGGGGCGAGCGGGCGCCACGCAGCGACGTTCATCGCCCCGCCTCGAAGCGGTAGCGGCGGAAGCCACGCTCGAACTCCTCAGTCCAGGGCAGGCCCGCGAAGTCGAGCATCTCGGCGAACGCTTCGCGCGGGTCGGCGATCAGGTCGGCGTAGGCGACGTCGAGCCAGGAGTCGGGCCGGGCGCTCTCCGAGGCCGTCACGTAGGCCTCCATCAGCATCCGCCAGGCGAGCAGCGCCCACGCCTCGCGGAGCGACCCCCGCGTCTCGGTCACGATCGTGCCCCTGAGCGGCCCGAACATCCCCGGATCGAACCACGCGTGCCGCGCCCACGAGCGGGCGACATCCGCGCCGGGCCGGTGGACGTGGATGAAGCGCGCCTCGGGGAACACCTCGCCGAGCAGGCCGGCGCGCGGCCAGCCGGTCAGCTTGTGGAGAAAGTAGGGGCGGCGCTGCGCGGACGCGCGCGCCTCGACGAAGCGGCGCAGTCGGGCCCGGATCTCGGGCGTGACGTCGTCCGCGAGGAGGTCGCGCCGCGGGCTGACGAGCTCCGGGGACACCTCACGGGCGATCGCGTTGTACGCCTCGGACGGGGCGAACCGGGCCCGGCCCTTGCGGGTCAGCCCGACCGGGAGGCGCCGGTACAGCGGACCGTTCCAGCGCCCGGGCATCCCGAAGCGATCCTCGAAGTTGCTGACGAAGCCCACCGACTCGTGCCGGCAGAGCACCTCCTCGACCAGCGTCGAGCCACAGCAGCCGGTCCCGATGACAAACAGGACGTGGGGTAGGCGCTCGCTCATGGCCGATACCCCGAGGGCTGGGGAAGGAACAGGCCGGCGGCCGGGAGGGCGTGCACGATGGGCCCATACCAGAGCGGCTCGGCGAGGTAGGCCACGGCGGCGACCAGGAGCACGGCGAGGAGGAGGCAGCACCTCATGAGCGTGTCGCCTCGTCAGCGATGAGCCGGGCCGCCATGCGGGACGCGCTGAGCATGGCGGCGGGCATGGTGGCGGCCATCATTCGGCGCAGATCGGCGCGCGAGGGGGTGTCGACGGCGCGGCAGACCAGCTCGACCGTGTCGGCCCACTCGATGACGGCGACCTCGAGGAGCATGAGCTGCCGGGCCAGGATGGGGAGGTCACGGCGCCAGCGGGTCGCCATCGGGGCGCGGCGGCGCGGGGACGCGGCGAGGTACGCGGCCAACCGATCATCGGCGGCCAGCTCGGCGCGGAGGTCGAACCGGGGCGGCGCGAGCCGGGTCGCGATGGTGGAGTCGGACGGGCGGAAGCGCGTCCGCGACTCCCCCACTCCACCGAACGAGTGTTCGGGGTCGGTCGCGTCGGATGCGGTCACGTGCGGGCTCGGCAACGCGTCGGCCGTCACGGGCTCGGATGGTTCCGTCATGGGCTCACCTCATGCGGGCCATATGGTCGGCCCGGCCCAGACGATATACCATGACGGCCCGGCAGTCAAACGAATGTTCTGGCCGTCGCCGTGTCGCCGATTTCAGCCCTTATCGGCGCGCTCGCACGTTTGTTTGTTTTTTGCAAAACATAGGACTTGACCGGGCGCGGCCGTTATGCCTATGATTGTCGACGGCGCCCGTTATGACCGGGCGCGACAGTGGGAGATGCCATCATGGGTACAGTGGGAAAGTCCATACAGGGTAACGGATACCGCGCGCTCACGCTGACGGAGCGGACGGTCACGCTGGCCGTGGCTGACGGGCCAGACTTCGGCGGGCGCGGCGACGTCATCGGCTCGCCGCGGGATGCGGCGCGGATCGCGGGCGCCATCATCGGGACACGGGCGGCCGAGTCCGTGCTCGTGCTCATGCTGGACTCGCGTCACCGCGTCACGGGATACGCTGAGGTAGCACGCGGCGCCACGAACGCGGCTCGGCTCACGGGCGCCGATGTGTTCCGGCCCGCGCTGCTATCGGGCGCGGTCGCCGTCATCGTGGCGCACAATCACCCGAGCGGCGACGCGTCGCCGAGTTCGGCCGACCGCATGGTGACCGCAACGTTGCGGGCCGCGGGTGAACTGCTCGGCATCGCAGTCCTAGATCACGTCATCGTCACCGTGTCGCGGACCGAGCACTACAGCTTCGCCGACGCGGGCGCGATCGGCGGCGGCGCGCTCACTGCGGCGGACGGCGACGCGCCCGCATACGCGCCCGATCTGGCGGCCGATCTCGCCCAGTGTGAGACGCGGCTCGAGTCGGCGGAGCGGTCGCTCGCCGCGCTGGACTCGATGCATGAGATCCGCACCTCGCGCGTCGACGCGTTCGGCGGCGAGACGATGGGCGCCACGCTGGGCGGATATTCGCCCGCTCACGTGCTCGGACTCGATCCCGACTCCGAGTCCGACGTCAAGGTTGCGCGCGAACGGATCGGCGCGCTCCGGGCCGACCATGCGGCCGCGCTCCGTGACGTCAAGGCGTTTCGGGCCGAGCGGCGCGCCATTGTCGCCGAGATCGCCCGCGCGACCGGGCGCGCTCCGCGAGGATGGGCGCGCGTCGCGGGCTCGCAAGAGTTCGAGCCGGTGCATACGTTCCGCGCGGCCGTGCCCGCGCTCGCCGAGCCCGTCGCGGCCGCCGTGGCGTACGTGCCCGAGTGGCCGCCGATCGAGGCATACGCGGACGTCGACGCGGCGCCCGTGGCGCGGCCCGTGGCGCCCGTTGCGGTCGTGGCGCGGCCGATCGTGCCCGCGTACGTCGCCGAGCCCGTGGCGGCCGTCACGCTGGCGCCGTTTGTGCTGGCGCCGCGCAAGCCGGGCGGCCGTCGCGCGTGGCGCCTCGCCGTGACCGTGGCGCGCACCTACTGGGCGGCCGTGGCGCGCGTCGTGGCGTGGTCCGAGTCCGATTCGAACGCCGAGCCGATCGGCGCAACGTTCGAGTTCCGCGGGCTCGCGATGGCGGACGGCGACGCGCCCGAGTACGGACTCGCGGCCGGGATGCGCGAGGCGACACGCGCGCGGCGGATCGTGGCCGCCGTCGACGCGCTCGCCGAGTTGGACTCGGCGTGTTGGTTCGATCAGGCGACCGCGTTTAGCTGCAGCGAGGCGGATACGCTCGCCGAGCTGTTCCGGGCGGCCGGGCATGACGGGCTCGCGGAGCAATTCATCGCCGAGCACGCGCGCGGGGATGAGGACGGCGACTCGGTCGAACATCTCGCGATCGCGGCGGCCGAGGACGCGGCTCGGATGGGCGACGGCGACGCGCCGCGCTACCGTTCGCCGAATCTCGGCGCGTTGCTCGCCGAGGGCAAGCGGCGCGAGGCCGCGCGGATCGATCGCGGGCGGCCGGAGCCGGGCAAGCAGTACCGACTCACGGGCGGGCCGGGCGTGGCGGCCATCTCCAACGGTTCCACGTGGGCCGAGTCCGAGGTGACGGCCGAGCCCGTCGCCGAGCCCGTGGCGGTCACGTGGGAGACGTCCGAGGAGCACGGCGGACTCCAGGGCGCGCTAGCCATCGGAACGACTCAGGGCGCGCTATTCGACGGCGACGCGCCGCGCTACTCGTCGGATGCCGAGATTGAGCGCTGGCTCGGCGAGGTGCGGGCCGATCGCACGCGGCGGGCCGTGACCCGACTCGCCGACGCGCTCGCATCGGCGGGCGCGCACGCGTTCGCATGGTCGCTCGTGCTCGAGTCCGCGTATCCCGAGGACTCGACGCGGCCGGGCGATGCGACGGCGCGCGCCGCGCTCGCTATCTACTGGAATGAGCGCGACGGGCTCGCCTATGGGGCGCTCGGATCGTTCGGCACCGACGCGGCCGCGCTCGGCGACGGCGACGCGCCCGAGTACGGACTCGCGGGCGGGATGCGCGAGGCGAAGCGGGCCGCGCGCATCGTGGCGGCCGTCGACGCGTTGCTAGGGCTTGACGCGGCCGTCTGGTTCGATCAGGCGACCGCGTTTAGCTGCCACGAGGCCGACGCGCTCGCCGACCTATTCCGGGCGGCCGGGCAGAAGGGACTCGCCGATCAATTCATCGCCGAGCACGCGCGCGGGGATGAGGACGGCGACTCGCCCGACCATATCGCGGCACTGTTCGCCTACGGGCGCGGCGAGATCGGCGACGGCGACGCGCCCGCCTATGGAACGCGCGTCGATGAGCCGGGCGCGTTCTACTGCCATGACTGCAAGCGCTGGGGGCGCGCGTTCCGCGAGAATCCGGCCGACGCGCCCGACTCCGCGTTCTACTGCGTCGCGTGCGGCGCGGTCATCCTGTGCGATGAGTGCGGCGCCGAGTGGAGCGAGGGCCACGGGCACGACCACGAGTCCGGGCATCTCCCGATAGCGGACGGCGACCGGCCGAGGTACGGTCGGCGCCGTGGTGGGCTCCAGAACGGGGCGCCTCCGGGCGGATGGCGCGAGTCCGATCGCGTCCCGCGCCAGGGCGACGCGCCCGACGCGCCGAAGGTCGACCACGTCGCCGAGGCGATCGCCCGAC
>Ga0307372_10007945_pt1 | contig 15048 bp, 14 predicted proteins | sample OX1MG_FD_202533 | JGI IMG/M metagenome (GOLD analysis project Ga0307372, IMG submission 202533) | Soil microbial communities from Risofladan, Vaasa, Finland - OX-1 | ecosystem: Environmental > Terrestrial > Soil > Coastal area > Acid sulfate soil | place: Finland: Risofladan, Vaasa | collected... | reverse complement strand
CTCAAAGCCGCTGCCTAAGCTGCTTCCCCGCCTCTTGCAGATCATCGCGCAAAGACACTGACGTGGTCCTCGGCGCCGGCTGCGCACAGGGCGTGGAATTCGCGATCCAACGCGCCCAAAGCAGCAGCTCCGATGCGCAGAATCGCCTTCCGCGAACATCTTCGTCCCAGGTCCCCGCCTCTCCAGCCTTGGCTTTCCGACGAATAACGGGTTTCCCGACAGGCACTAGCTGGTGGAAGGCGCCTCTATTCCATAGTTTGTTCCAGCCGGCTTTAGCCGGTCTTCGATCTGCGACTAGCCGAGAAGCCCGGCTGAAGCCGGCTATCAAGGAGGTCAATTTGGGTCGCATACCACCAGCTAAAGCTGGTGGCAGACGAGGAAGGCATGAGGAAGGTTATGCTAAAGCATAACCTACGCATTACCGCCTCAACGCGCGGCGATCGGCTGACGCGTTGCTTCGTGATGGTGTGGGCGAAGCTTGACTGAGGAAGCGGCCGCAGCGGCCCGTTGCCAATCGACGGCCAGCATCAAGACGTTGATGCCCGAGCCGATGCCGAGCAACGCCACTTGATCGCCGGCTTTCAAATGCCCGCGCTCGATGCCGATCGCCGCGGTGATCGGCACGGCGACCGAGCCGGTGTTGCCCAGGAACTCGACGGTCGAGAAATCGGCCTCGGGCGAAAGGCCCAACTCCTTGAACAACAGCTTGCGATGTGCGACGCCGACCTGGTGGCAAAAGGTCTTGTCGATTTGCTCGCTGCGCCAGCCGAGTTCGTCGAGGAAGGAGCCAAAGACTTGCGACGCCGTGTCGATTCCGGCGTGCAGCAAGCGCTCGGAATCGGTTTGCATCAGCGGCTGCATCTCGTCGGCGACGGCTTCGTCGCGGCCGCTGTGGCACAAGTCGTGAAATGACGTGTTCGTTCCGGCCATGCCGGCGAGCAGGCGGTTTTGCGTGCGGCTCAACTGCCGATCGGCCAGCACCACCGCCACGCTGCCCGAGCCGATCGTCAGCGAGGCGATGGCGAGCTTCATTTGTTCGCGCGTGAGGGATTGGTTGCGATTCAATTCGGCGATCGTGGTTTCGACAAGCTGCCGGCTGCTCTCGGTGGCGACGACGACGCCGGCGCGAATCTGGCCCAGCTCGATCATGTTCGCCACTTGCACCATGCCGTTGAGCACGCCCAGGCAGGCGTTCGAGACGTCGTAGATTTGGCAGTGCGGGCCCAGACCGAGCCGATGATGGACTTTGCAAGCGGTAGCCGGCTCGAGATGATCGCGGCAGACCGAAGCATGGACGAGCGCGCCGATTTCAGCTTTGTCGATATTGGCCGCGGCGATCGCCCTCTCGGCGCTTTCGACGCTCTTCTCGCTGGGCAGCATCCCGGCGGGCCAGAATCGCCGCTCGCGAATGCCGGTCATCAATTCGAGCCGGCCTTCGGGCAAGCGCAGCCGCCGGTAGAGCGGTGCCAGCCAAGTCTCGATTTGCGAGGAGCTGACCGTCTCTTCGGGCAGTACGTAACCGAAGGCTTCCAGACATACGTGTTGATATCGCATCGCGCGGCGGAGGAGGGCGGAAAAGCGTTCAGAGGCAACTGTTTAGGTCGAAGTCCCCAACATAGAGCCTCGCTTGCCGCGCGTAAAGGCTTGGGCAGAGGGCGTCTTCCCAGCCAGCGAACCGCCCCGCCGCCGTTCGCCGAGGGGACGACGCTCGTCTTGCCGCTAATTGAAGCGAGCGATTCGTGGATGGTGGCGGGCATCTGCGAGAACCACTGCCCGCGCCGCCAAACGTGAAGCTCGCCTGACGCCGCGTTACGTCGCGGGTCCGTTGGCGGGCCCTGGACCTCCGGCCATGAAGGGCTTGCGCGGACTGGCTTTGGATCTCGCTACCAAGGCCTGGAACTTTGTATCGGACGCCAGCAACTCATCGATCAGGGTGTCGTCTTCCTGCGGATCCAATGCCTGGATTGCCAGGAGCCGTTGATCGGGCATCTCCACGACAACGGTTTCACCCGAGTCGGCACATTCATTCAGCGTCTTCTTGAGGTCCGTCTCCAGCCGGCTCAGAGAGATCGTCTTGATGGCCATGAAACTCTTCTCCTTCTACAATCAGTTTGTTGCCGACCTTTCGACCGACGAGTAGAACGACGACCTCGCTCTCTTCAACATTGTACAGGGCGCGCACCTGCCCGGCACGCAACTCGAACTCGGCGAGCGGATTGGGCCGCAACCGTTTGATCGCTTTCGTCGTCGTTGCCGGTTGGTGCTCCAGTCGGGCTTGAATTGCCGCTTCCAGGATTCGCTGCTCGCGGGCTGGCAGCGACCGCAATTGCCTCTCGGCGTCTTCTGTGATAGTGATTCTGAAAGGCATAGCACTCGCTGGATCAGCCCTGCTTTTGGTATTCGAGCTAATTTATCGCCATCAGGCATAGAATAAAATGCCTGCCAGCTAAGGCGTGCTAGCACACGATCTTGTGTCGCCCCCGCCCGCCAACGCAAGATGGGCTGAAATGCTTGCAATTCCGTAAGGCCCATTTATAACTCGCCCCTGTCGCTTGCTTCCTCTCAGGGTGACGACGGGAAGTCGATGCGTTTTTAGGATTTGGATTTCGAGGCCGTAGGATTGGCTGCGGGCGTGTGAGCCCGACGCCCAATCGCTCCGGTACTGTGCCCAGGATGGGAACTGAGACGGCCTGCGGGTCGTTTCAAGTAAGGAAAGTGGCAGGTCAAGGATGACGCTCGAAGCATTGCCTTCGTTCAACTCGCTTGCCAGGCGAGCCGTTTCTGTCGGCCGATTTCATATTCGTCGGCCTGCGGTTCGCTTCCACGCTCTTCCCGCCACGACCAGCGCTAGAGGCGCCTCGCAACCACTTGTCGAGCCGTTTCACTGTGACACGGACAAAGGATTTGTCCAGCAAGGAGAGTGCCATGCAAACGAAACCATTGATCGGGTTGAACGCTGACTACCGCGCGGCCAAGAAGGACGCCCCGGCGTTCAGCTACGTGTGTGCGGGCTATTTCGACGCCATCGCCAAGACCGGCGGCGTGCCGATCGTGATTCCGCCATTGGCCGATCAGGCCGACATGGAGCGGATTCTCGACCTGCTCGACGGGCTGGTGATGATCGGCGGCTCCGATCTCGACCCGCGGCGCGACGGTTTCATGCTGCACCCGTCGGTGCGGCTGCTCGATTCGCGGCGCGAGTCGTTCGACCGCCGGTTGGTGCGGCTGGCTTCCGAGCGCCGCTTGCCGCTGTTCGGCATCGGCGTGGGCATGCAATTGTTGAACGTTTCGGAAGGCGGCAATTTGTTCCTGCACGTCCCTGAAGACAATCCCAAGGCCCTGCCGCACCGCGATTCGCTCGACCCGGCGCATCGGCACGCGTTGGAAGTCGTGCCGGGCACGCTGATGGAACGCGTCTACGGCGAAGGAGAAATCCGCGTCAACAGCACGCATCACATGGCGGTCGACGAAGTGGCGCCGGGCTTCATGGTCACGGCTCGCTGCCCGGACGGCATCGTCGAAGCCATCGAAAGCACGCAGCCCGATTGGTTCGCTCTCGGCACGCAGTTCCATCCCGAAAGCGAATCGGCCAGCGCTCTCGACATGCGGATTTTCGAAGAGTTCGTCGACGGCTTGAAAGCCCAGACCGGCCAGATGCGGTTGGCGGCTTGACGCATCGCGCATCGATAACTTCGCAAGCCGGCCGCCATTGGGCGGCTGGCGTCGCATAGGTCAGGCTTTCGAGCGCCTCTTCGAAGCCATTTTGCCAGTGGGGTGGCTGGCGGCAGAGCCTGGGCGAAGCCCCAGTTCGCTCTCGCATCGCTTCGCTCTGCCGCCAGCCACCCTCCCCCGTCAATTCAGACTTGAACAGGCACTTGCCTGATGCGCGTCAGGCTGGAAAGCCTGACCTACGACGTCGTTACACCGCCACCGGCGTGCCGAGCACTTCCAGAAACGCCCGAATCCAAGCCGGATGCGCAGGCCAGGCCGGCGCGGTGACCAGGTTGCCGTCGACGTGGGCGTTGTCGAAACCGCCGCTCGGCTCGATCCATTTCGCCCCTGCGGCGGTTAATTCGGGCCGCACGGCCGGATAAGCCGTGCAAGCGCGCCCCTCGACGATGCCCGCCGCCGTCAGGATTTGGGCGCCGTGACAAATCGCCGCCAGCGGCTTCTTGCGCTCGGCGAAGTGCCGCACGATCTCGAGCACCTTCGGATCGAGACGTAGATACTCCGGCGCTCGGCCGCCGGGGATCACGAGGGCATCGTAATCGTCGGCCTTGATTTCGTCGAACGTGGCGGTCAAACGGAAGTTATGCCCGCGTTTCTCGCTGTAGGTCTGGTCGCCTTCGAAATCGTGGATCGCGGTGGCCACGCTCTGGCCGGCTTTCTTGCCGGGGCAGACCGCATCGACCTGGTGGCCGACCATGAGCAGCATCTGGAACGGGACCATCGCCTCGTAATCTTCGACGTAGTCGCCGACGAGCATCAGAATTCGCTGTTTGGCCATCTTCGAGACTCCGCGATTTGCAGGACGGGTTGTTGTCTGGGCATCTTAGCAACCGTCCCGCGAGACGGGCCAGACTCGGTTGGGCGCGAATTCTAGCGCCTCTTCGAAGCCATTTCGACAGTTGGGTGGCTGGCGGCTGAGCCTTGGCGAAGCCCCAGTTCGCTGGGGCATCGCTTCGCTCTGCCGCCAGCCACCCCGCCGTCAACTCAGACCTGATGAGGCACTAAATTTTGCCGCTGCGGCGAAAGCGTGGTCCATAATCGTAAGGCGGAGTTTGCCCGGCAAGGCGTCTTGCAAGAATGGGGATTCTGGACAAAACGCGCAAACTCAAGTGACGAATATAGGTCGTTCTTGCCGATAAGGAAGTCTACCGTGGCAGAATGGTTGCCGTTCCTGTTCGCTCGTCGCAGGCCCCCAATGCAAATCTAAAAACCCGATGAACATCCCAGCACCGCATTTCCTCCTGTTCTCCGAGTCCAGGGGGAAACAACGGCAGGGCCAGTGGAGGTTTGTCCTGCAAGCGGCCGATGGATCGGCAACCCTGGAAGCAAATGATTTCGAGCCCGAGGTGGGCGGCGAACGGCTCGAGCTGTTGGCCGTCGTCCGCGGCTTGGAAGCGCTCGATCAACCGAGCCGCGTAACGCTTTTTACGCCCAGTCGATACGTCAATCGCGGGATCGCCTACGGTCTCGACGAATGGCGCGGCAACGACTGGACCTGGGAATCGTTCGGCGAAATGGTCCCGGTGAAAAACTGCGACTTGTGGCAGCGGCTCGACCGCGCTTTGTCCTTTCACCGCATCGAGTTCCGCGGTTACCGCTTTGACGGTCCGCACTTGGGCGAATTCGGCCCCGCCGCCGCGGGACCGCCGCCCGCCGCGCAAGCCGGGACGGCGGAACCCGAACCCGTCGGCCGCTTCCGGCGAGGCTGGCGAAGGCTGGCAGAAACCGTACAAGATCGACTTGAACGTTGGAAGCTGCGCCTGGCCCAGCTCGGCACCTGCTTTTTACCCAAGCCTTGGATTGGCTGAACAGGGCGGCTGGGGCATCGCCAAGGCTCTGCCGCCAGCCATCCGCGGCAAGGTCCGCAAAGTCAATGCAAACTACTCAGAACCCCCTTAAGTCCTAGACTAAACCACTTCGACAACCCACAATCGCGGATACCCCGGCAAGGAGACATGGATGCGGACGGCAGTTCCTTTGGATCAGATCAGTCGCCTCGTAGAAGGTCGCAATGAAAACCCCTTCGAACTGCTCGGCCCGCACGAGGTCATCGATTCGGGGCGCCGCGCGACGGCGGTCCGGGCGTTTCTGCCGCACACGGCCCAGGCCTGGGTGGTGGACCAGACGCACGCCGAAACGCGGCCGATGCGCCGCATCCATCCGGCCGGATTGTTCGAGGCCATTTGCCCGCTGGCCGAGCCGGCCGCTTTCAATCGCTTCCTGTTGCAAACCGCCGATCCAAGCGGCAATCGAGAGACCATGCACGACCCCTACGCATTTCCGCAATTGCTGACCGACTATGATCTGCACCTGCTCAACGAAGGAACGCATTGGCACAGCTACCATAAGCTCGGCGCGCAGTTGCGCACGATCGAAGGGGTCGAGGGCGTGAACTTCGCCGTCTGGGCGCCCAATGCCTCGGCCGTGAGCGTGATCGGCGATTTCAACCAGTGGGATGCCCGCCGCCACCCGATGCGCAAACACATCCCCGGCGGCTTCTGGGAACTCTTCGTGCCTGGCCTCAGCGAAGGCACGATCTACAAATACAGCATCAAGCACGGCGACCACGTGCTGGAAAAATCCGATCCTTATGGGTTCGCCGCAGAACTGCCGCCGCGCACGGCCTCGAAGGTGGCCAACCTGGAACGCTATCGCTGGCACGACGAAAAGTGGCTGAGCCACCGCCAGGAAACCAACGGCCTGAACGCGCCGATTTCGATTTACGAAGTCCACCTGGGCAGTTGGAAGCGGCCGGGCGACGATCATACCCGCTGGCTCACCTACCGCGAACTGGCGCACGAGTTGGTCGATTACGCCAAGGAAATGGGCTTCACGCACTTGGAGCTGCTGCCGGTCAGCGAGCACCCGTTCTCGGGCAGTTGGGGCTACCAAACCGTCGGCTATTACGCGCCGACCAGCCGCTACGGCACGCCGCAAGACTTCATGTACTTCGTCGATCACTGCCACCAGAACGGCTTGGGCGTGATTCTCGATTGGGTGCCGGCCCACTTTCCCCGCGACGGGCACGGCCTGCGGATGTTCGACGGCACGGCCCTTTACGAGCACGCCGACCCGCGCAAGGGCGAGCATCGCGATTGGGGCACGCTGATCTTCAATTACGGGCGGCACGAAGTGCGCAACTTCCTGCTTTCCAACGCCTTGTTCTGGTTCGACAAGTACCACATCGACGGGCTGCGGGTCGACGCGGTGGCCTCGATGATCTACCTCGATTACAGCCGCGAAGAGGGCGAGTGGATTCCCAACGAGTTCGGCGGCCGCGAGAACCTGGAGGCGATTTCGTTCCTCAAGGAACTCAATATCCAGTCGCACTTGCAGTATCCGGGCGTGCTGACGATCGCTGAAGAATCAACGGCCTGGGCCGGCGTTTCGCGGCCGACTTACCTGGGCGGACTCGGCTTCAGCCTGAAGTGGAACATGGGCTGGATGAACGACACGATCCGCTACATGCGGCACGACCCGATCCATCGCAAGTACCACCATGACGAACTGACCTTCAGCTTGATTTACGCCTTCCACGAAAACTTCGTGCTGCCGCTGTCGCACGACGAAGTGGTCCACGGCAAAGGCTCGCTGTTGGACCAGATGCCCGGCGACTTGTGGCAGCGGTTCGCCAATCTGCGCACGCTGTTCGGCTACATGTGGACGCACCCTGGCAAGAAGCTGTTGTTCATGGGCGGCGAATTCGGGCAGTGGAACGAGTGGAACTACGACACCAGCCTGCAGTGGGATTTGTTGCAATGGGAGTCGCACCAGGGGCTGCAAAAGTTCGTCAGCGACATGAACGGTCTCTATCGCCGCGAGCCCGCCTTGCACGAATTGGATTTCGAAGGCGGCGGCTTCGAATGGATCGATTGCCACAACGCCGACGACAGCGTGCTGAGCTACATTCGCAAGGCGAAGGATCCCAAGGATTACCTGATTGTTGCCTGCAACTTCACGCCGGCGCCCCGCCAAAATTACCGACTCGGCGTACCTGAACGCTGCTGGTTCGAGGAGATCGCCAATAGCGACTCGACCTACTACAGCGGCAGCAACCTGGGCAACGGGCCGGGGCTGATGGCCGAGGACGCGCCGAGTCACGGTCGCCCGAATTCGCTGCTGTTGACGCTGCCGCCGTTGGCGGTGGTGGTGCTCAAGCCGCGGCGATAAGAATCGTGTAGGGCGCGCCCTCGGTGGCGTGCCGCGAACCGAGGATTGGGAATCCAACGCATTTCGGCTACGGCGACGCCGCCGGGCGGCGGCAAAAACTGCTGCGCGATTTGCGGCTGCTGGAGTTGCAACGCGGCCAGCGGCCCGACGATCCGCTCGTGCTGTTCCATCTGAGTCCTGGCCCGGCAGCCGAACAACCCAACCGCCCAATCGAACCTCGCCGTCGTTTTGCGAAACCGACCCGCGCCGCCCGCCGCCGGCGGAGAGCCGCCCTGGGGCGGGTCGATCATCGTCGGCTGAGCGCCGTTCGATCCGTGTGGCGAGCGGCAGAGCGAAGCGATGCCCCAGCGACTGGGGCTTCGCTCAGCCGCCAGGCGCCCCGTGCTTTCAACGTGCAGCAATAGACGTAATTCCCATGCTGGCTACAAACCTGAACGCTCCGCTGACGCCGAAGCAACTTCGGAGTCTCGCACGGAGGAACAACGGATAAGATTAACCACGGATGGCCCAGCGCGGCCTTCGGCCGCAACCAATCGAGCCACGGATGGAACACGGATAAAACACGGATGAAATGCAGAATGGGGCTCTTCCGCAGGATCCATGGGTGGTTTTATCGCTGGTTAGCATGGTTGGGGTTGCGTTTTCCAAGGCATTGCCGGGCAAATAAACGTGGCGTTGGTCAGTGAGACGCCGGTGAGGAGCCGAATTGGAAAACACCATGTCCGATCCGTGTTTCATCCGCGGCTCGCCTCCGCCAAAAGCGCAACATGAATTTTCGCGAGGCGCGAAGATTTCGTCATGAGGGTCAAGCCGGGTTTCGCGGCAGGAAATTCAAACTCAGGCTCCAGAAAGTCGCTTTTCGCTCCGCGAAAAAGGCGCCTTTTTCGCGGAGCGAAAAGCGACTTTGGTTGCGGCTTCGCCGCGATGGGAAATCCGTGGTTGACTGCGTTCGGCCATCCGCGTTGCCCTGGCCCGCCGAAACGCCTAAAATTGCCTGCTTCCTAGATTCCCCTTTGGCCAGCGGAACGATTCGACGATGCGCTTCACGAAAATGCAGGGGGCGGGCAATGACTATGTGTATGTCAATTGCTTCGCCGAGCCGCTGCCGGCCGACCCGGCCGAACTGGCCCGCAAGATTTCCGACCGCCACTTCGGCGTCGGCGGCGACGGGCTGGTGCTGATCTCGCCGTCGAAAACAGCCGACGCCCGGATGCGGATGTTCAACGCCGACGGTTCGGAAGCCGAAATGTGCGGCAACGCCGTCCGCTGCGTCGCCAAATACGTCTACGACCGCGGCCTCTCGAAGAAGACTTCGCTGGCCATCGAGACCGGCCGCGGCGTGCTGCTGTTGGGTCTGGAAGTGGTCGACGGCCGCGTCGAGCGGGCGCGGGTCGACATGGGCCCGCCGATCTTGAAGGCGGCCGAAATCCCGACGACGCTCGCGGGCGAGCCGGTGGTTGGCCAAAAGCTGCCGCTGGCCGACCGCACGCTGGACGTGACCTGCGTCTCGATGGGCAACCCGCATTGCGTAACGTACGTCGATAAACTCTCCGACGATTGGGTGCTCGGGATCGGTCCGCAGATCGAGCGCAACGAACATTTCCCGCGGCGCGTGAACGCCGAGTTTGTCGAGGTGCTTTCGCCGACCGAAGTGCGGATGCGCGTTTGGGAGCGCGGTTCGGGCGAGACGTTGGCCTGCGGCACGGGCGCCAGCGCCGTGTGCGTGGCCGGCGTGCTGGCCGGCAAGACCGGCCGCCACGTGCTGGTGCACATGACCGGCGGCGATCTCGAACTCCAGTGGGCCGCCGACGATCACGTCTACATGACCGGCCCGGCCGTCGAAGTGTTTTCGGGCGAGTGGCCGGAATGAAGCTCCACCGCAACCCGCTCGCCGTCAAATTCGCCGGACTGCTGGGCACGATGGCCATCCGCTCGTGGATGTCGACGCTCGATTGCCGCGTGGTCTATTACGACCCGACGGTCGACCCGGTGCATCCGGACTACGCGGGCCAGAAGATTTTTATTTTCTGGCACGAGTACATCTTGCTTCCGCTGGTCAAACGCGGGCACTGCAATCTGGCGATGCTCTTGAGCCGGCACGGCGACGCCGAAATTCTGAGCCGCGTGGCGTATCACTTCGGCTTCGATTGCGTGCGCGGCTCGACCCGTCGCGGCGGCGCCGCGGCCTTGCGCGAGCTGGTCGAAAAGAGCCTCCAGATGAACCTCACGATCACGCCCGACGGGCCGCAAGGGCCGCGCCGCGTGCTGGCCCAGGGGCCGGTCTATCTGGCCTCGAAGCTCCGCTTGCCGCTGGTGCTGTTGGGCCTGGGCTACGACCGGCCTTGGCGGGCCAACAGTTGGGACCGTTTCGCCATCCCTCGTCCGTTCTCGCGGGCTCGGGCCGTGATCGGCCCCGCGATCCATCTGCCGGCGGACTTGGACCGCGACGGGGTCGAACATTATCGCCAACAAGTCGAGCGGCTGTTGAACCGGCTGACCAGCGAGGCCGAAGCCTGGGCCGAATCGGGCGATCGCAAAGTCGGCGAACAGCCCGTCCGCTGCGAGCACCCCCAGCCCCGCGCCTTGCGCCGCGCCGCCGAAAAGCCCTCGCCCAAGCTGTTTTTGGCAGCCTAGCGACAAAGTAGAAGCGGCATCCTTGCCGCTTTCAAACGCGGCAGGGATGCCGCGTCTACGTCGCGCGTCTGCCCAGAGACGCTTGATCGGCCGATGCCGACCCGCGAGAATTACGGCGGCGCTCGGTCGCAACGCCCACGCGTATTGACCGACGAATGGGCGGAATCTTCGCAGCGAGGGAGGCGGACCGATGGCAGACGCAAACCAGCCTGGCGCCGCGGGCGACCCGTTCGACCTGCGCCGCTTCGTCGAGGCGCAAGCGGACGACTACGAGCGGGCGCTGGCCGAGATCAAAAGCGGCCGCAAGCGATCGCATTGGATGTGGTACGTGTTTCCGCAGTACGCAGGGCTGGGGTTCAGTTCCACCTCGCAGCATTACGCCATCCAGAGCCCCCAGGAGGCCGAGGCCTATCTGGCCCACCCGCTGCTCGGGCCGCGGCTCGTGGAATGTTGCGAGGCGGCGCTCAGCGTCGCAGGGCGGTCCGCGCTCGAGCTTTTCGGTTCGCCCGACGACCTGAAGCTGCGCTCGTGCGCAACGCTCTTCGCCCGCGTCTCGCCGGCCGGATCGGTGTTCGAGCGGCTGCTCGACAAGTATTTCGAGGGCCAGCCGGATGAGAAGACGTTGCGGTTGTTGGGGATGGCGGACGAAACAGACTGAGCGGAAGCAGCCGACCGGAGAAAAGGTTCGCCTTTCCCGGCGTTTTTGACAACCGGCGTTTTTGACAACCGGCGATTTGCGACCTAGATAACCTGTGGAGTCGCGACGGGCCGCTTGGGCGCCGCGCGGTTCTCTGCGGAGCAAATCGATAAAGGCAAACCGATCGCGAGGTCGGGGCGCAAAGCCATGGGACTCGCTCGCCGAGTTCGCCAGGCCGCCGAAATTGCAACCCAGCCTAGCTCACCCTTTCCGAGGCGGTTGCGATGTCGGATGGATTTCGAGTCCTACGTTTCCGCGTTTGGAACTCGCGCGCGGCGGCGCCGCTGAAGCGGCTGATGCTCGGATTCTTCGCGCGATGCGTCCTGGCGCCGATTCCGGTCGCGGCGTCGCAAGCCGTCGTTTCGCGATCCGTGCGAGACGAACTCGGCGGCAGCGGCCTCTTCGACCGCCCGGCGCCTGCGTCGCTTGGGCGTCGTGCAAGGCGCCCGCGTCGCACGGGGACGGCGACGGTGGAATTTGCCGTGGTCCTGCCGCTGTTGCTGGTGATGCTGTTGGGCATCATCGAAATGGGCCGAGCCATGATGGTCGGCGAAGTGACGGCGGCCGCAGCGCGGCTCGGGGCCCGCGCCGCGGTGATCAGCGGCGCCAGCAACGCGCAGGTCGCAAGCCTGGTTTCCGCCTACTTACAAGCGGGCGGAATCAAGAATGCCACGACGGTCATCAACATCAACGGCGCAGCCGGCGCCGATGTGTCGACGGCGTCGACCGGCGACGCGATTCAGGTCACGGTGCAGGCGCCCATGAACTCGAACGCCTGGGCGGTGAATTCCTTTTTCAATTCCAGGCGCATCTCGGGCGCCGCTACGTTCGTCAAGGAGTAATTGCATGCCTCGCCGCCGTCGCTCGAAGTCGCGAAAGGGGGCCGTGATTGTCCTGGTCGCGCTGTTTCTGGTCGTCGTGCTGGCCATGGCGGCGTTTTCCACCGACGTAGGCTACATCTGCCTCACTCAGACCCAACTGCAAACGGCCGCCGACGCCGCGGCTCTGGCCGGCGCCCAGAAGTGCCTGCTGCCCAGTGTGCCGGGCAGCGCCCAGTTCGACGCCGTCTGCGCGCAGACCGTTCGACAAGCACAATCCGCCGCCGCCGCTTACGCCAGGCAAAATCAGGCCGGCGGCGTCGACATTTCGCTGGCCTCCGCCGACATCACGGTCGGCAATCAGGCCAGCTTCCCCGGCGCTCCGGTGACGGCGTGGCAAGCCGGCCTGTCGCCCAACGCGGTGCAGGTCGTCACGCGCCGCGACGCGATCGCCAACGGACCGCTCGCGTTGTTCTTTGCGCCCCTGCTGGGAGTCGAACATTCCAGCCTGAAGGCCACCGCCACGGCCGCCTACGAAACCGGACGCTACAGCGTGACGGGCTTCAGCCCGGCTAGCGGCCAGAATGCGAAGCTGCTGCCGATCGCCATCGACGTCGGCACTTGGACTCAGTTCCGCAGCACGGGCTGTTCGGCGAACGGCGCAAGTTACGACGATTACACGGCCGGGCTGGTGCTGCCCGATTCGTCCGTCGAGCCCCCTGCCAACGTCTCGGCCGGCGGCGACGGAATTCCGGAGTTGGTCGGCGCCTATCCGCAGAAAACCGCCCCAGGGAACTTCGGACTCGTCGACTTAAGCGCCAGCGGCGGCTGCAACGGCGACATAGCGAACTGGATTCTCAACGGCGCCAGCGCGGGCGATCTTTCCTCGTTCGGCCCCCAAGGTCTACAGGCCACGTCCGGCGCTCCGGCCGCCTTGAGGGGCAACACGGGGTTGACCTCGTGCGACGTGCGCGATTTCGCCGCCATCGTCGGCCAGCCGCGGATCGTGCCGCTGTACTCCAGCTACTCGGGCAACGGAGCGAACGCCGGCTACTCGATCGTCGGCTTCGCCGGGGTAACCGTGGTGCATGCGGCGGGCGCCGGCTCGAACATCTCGATCATCCTGCAGCCCGCGTTGGTCGTCGACTCGACGGCCGCGACCAGTTCTTCCGCCGCCACGCTCGGCGACTTCGTCTATCCCCGCGTGCCGTTGGCGCTGACGCGGTAGCCGCGGCGTCTTCGCCGCCTAAGGAGCGCGGCAGGGATGCCGTGTCTACGCCGCCCAATGAACGCGGCAAGGATGCCGCGTCTACGCAGGCATCGTCGCCAACCGCCAAGCCGAGCGGGCAAAAAACGTGCTCGGTCGCCAGGCCCGAGGATTTTTAACGGCCTGGAACCTGCGGCGCGTTAAAACGGTGGCCCCCGAGGGTTAAAAGATTACCATAGTGTGCTTGCGTGCGATGATAGGTTCCTGGAACCTTTTTTCGCCCACACGCCTTGCGCCGCGCCGGGGAGGCGGCCGCATCGCCGAAGCTGCATTGGGCGGCGTAGGATCGCGCTCGTTGGTCTACGGCCCACGCCGCCGGCCGAAGAGGATCGCGAAAGCGCGAAAGGACGAAAGCACGAAGTTTTGATTGGCCCGAGTCGTAGGGTGGGCAATGCCCACCATCTGCGGCTCAACGAATCGCTCCCGCGGAAAAACCGGGGCGTCTGGATTCGCGGCCGCCCACCGCCGAATCACATCTAGTCATTCGCCAGCGCCGTCACGCTCACGGTCCGGCCTGGCATATATCGTAACAGTTCTCCTTACGTCGTATCCAGCGGCCTCACCAACGACTCGATGCTCCTCGAACTCGTCAAAGTCGTCCTTCCATGTGTCACGTATAACCTGCCTTACAAGCTCTGAGAGCCGAGTTGTATTACCGCGGCCTTCGTGCAGACTCGCTGGCCAGCTTAGCCCTCGTGCGTTTATGATAGTTCCATTATGTTTTGGCACCATAATAACTGTGTCGGCCTCCTTAAAGTCGTCTTTGAAGTCCCGCGGATGCATAGCGTCTTCGTCTTCGTCGTAACTGAACTCTCCCTCGAAATTAAACGCCAACTCGCTCAGGTCAGTGATACGTGTGGCAAACTCCTCCGGATTAAGCCACTCACCAGCCCAGCGAAGGATGGGCAGTTGTCCAATCGTGCCGCCACATTCGAGCACAGTTTCTGCGGACTTGGCTTTACGCTCGTCATCGAGACGCGATTCAAGCAAGAGCCGGGCCTGATCGGTCGCCCATGCCGACAGCACATCCTTCGGAACGCGTGGTAGCGCCGCATCCCTCGCGGCTGTGATTGCGTCGCCCGAAAGGATGCCCTGAACGTTTGACAGGCGGTTCGCTCGCAGGCCGGAAACAGTGACCCACCCAGAGCCGTCGCTCCAGTAAGAGCTTGGCGATATAGTCGCCCTTCCGAATACTTCACCGTTGGGGCCCTTTAAGTGACGCATCAGTGACACCGTAGAAGCCGCGGGCTTGTCGTTAACATTCTCGAAATTCAAGCGGCGCAGCAATTTAATATCGGGGATATTGAGCCAATCACCTCCCGTTACGACAGCGGCAAGAGCGTCGTCCTCTCCGGAAACGAGGCTCACGTCCAAGCTGGGTGCCAAGGCAGCCACAACGCGGGCTAGTGATCGGTTCTTTCCGATTTTCCCTCCCCAAAGCAATCCATTTTCGGCATGGGGGCTCTGCCTGAGACGCACCTCGATTCGCGTGCCTCCATCCAAGGGTAATTCATGGGGTGATGCTTGCCACAAAATGGGCCGGCCGGCCGGCCCTCCTCTGATTTCCAGTACCCGTGCGGTTTCCTCACCTTTGTCACATCGTCGGCTAATCACGCGCACTGTGTCACCTAGCATGGTAACCGTTCACGCCCCGGCGTAGCCGGGGCGAAAACTGCTCTTCGCGCATGAGGCGAAATCGGCGAAATAGTCGGTATGTTGCCGCCGCAAGCGCC
>Ga0307372_10007944_pt1 | contig 15049 bp, 12 predicted proteins | sample OX1MG_FD_202533 | JGI IMG/M metagenome (GOLD analysis project Ga0307372, IMG submission 202533) | Soil microbial communities from Risofladan, Vaasa, Finland - OX-1 | ecosystem: Environmental > Terrestrial > Soil > Coastal area > Acid sulfate soil | place: Finland: Risofladan, Vaasa | collected... | reverse complement strand
CGCGTGCCGTCCGCGTCATCGCCAGCGCGAACGTGATCCTTCGTGTCCATAGCGTCTCAGAACGTGACGGTAACCCTGTCGCGCCCCGAAAGCCGGTAACGACACGCCCGGCATGCGCCGCACCGCAGCTCCCTCACTGCCGCCGATGCGCCGGGAACCTCATACGCGATCAGCCGGACTGGTCACCCGCCCGCGAAGACCGGCCATAATCGCGACAGCCTGCAAGGCAGGCCACGCCGTGACACTGCGTGACCGAAACGATGGCAGTGCTCAAGTAGCCGGGTCACTGCTCACGTAGTGCTCAAGTACGTGACCGAATGCTCATCTATCTCGGTTCCCTACATCGGGGCTGGCTGCCCGGCCAGGTACATGGCAGGTCAGTCACAGGTACCTCGAAGGTCTATCTGGAGTTCAGGACTGGGCGATGGCTGCCGGGCCGTTAGTCGCGCTGTGCGCCGTCAGGCCAGATCACGAGCACTGGCGTGCGGCGCTCACGGGCGTACGCCACGACGTCGGCGGTTCCGCCGTATGAGCGTGCGGGCTCGCCGTCCCACACGGCGTACAGTTCATCGGCCGCGTCGATCATGAGCCTGCTGGCGGCCATGTGGGACTCGGACGTGGACTCGGTGAACGGCAGGCGGCGGACGGCGGCTGCCTGGGCGAGCAGGTCGTCGTACTCGGGATAGCTGTCTGCGGGCAGCCCGTCGCGGTACCCGGCGGCGGGGATCACCGCTTCGATGGTGCCGCCGAGGTCGGTGACCGCGCGGGCGAAGATCTGGTCGGCCCCGTCGGCCAGGCACGAGATGCCGGTCACGTCGGGTGCGTGCTCGGCGAGGGCTGCCCTGATGGCCTTGCCGACCAGTTGGGCTGTCGGGCTGGAGAGGCCGCGGTGGCCCGAGATCGCGATGCGGTACATGTGCGCCACCTAACAGCAGGGCCGAGCGGAGCTGGTCATCGAAGTCACGGACGTAGCTTGTGGCCGGGCCGGCGTACTCGCGCCGGAACCGCCTGGCCCGGTCGACGATGCGCTCGGAGGAGTAGGCGACGCCGACCGAGAGCGCTTCGCAGGCGAGCCGGAAGGACTCATCGATCCGGTCGCTGTCGCGCCTGGCCGCGCCGTCCTGCCGGGCTGCGGTCGCTACTTCGATCATGACGACGGCGCGCTGCTTGGGGGCGGGCTGCGCGGCGGACAGGGACTCGGTGAACGCGGCCAGCGCGTCGCCGGGGCGGGTGAGCCTGACGCGACCAGTGCCCGGTAGCCGGCCAGCTTGGCGTGGTCGAACGGGAACACCCACGGCCAGGGCGGCGGCTCGGACCGCCGGTCCTGGTCGATGGCCCTGGCCGCGCGGGCCAGCGCCTGCGAGGCGGCGTCCGCGTCGCGGCGCGCCGCGGCGTAGCTGAGGGCCTCGGTGGCGTCCAGCCATGCGCGCGGGGCCGGGTGCGGCGTGGCGCCGATCTGCTGCCGGGCTTCGCCGATGAGCGTGAGCCCGAGTTCAGGGTCGCCGCCGTCGATCTCGAACGCGGCCAGGCTGCCGAGCATGTAGCCGGCCAGCAGGTCGTGCCCGGCCTGGCGGGCTCGGCCGACCGCCATGCGGTAGTAGGCCCGCGCGCTGCCGATGTCGTACATGTCGGCGTGCAGCCAGGCGGCGAATCCCGCCGCCTCGCTGGCGGCGGCGGCCACGTCTGCGGCGTGCGGCGTCTTGCCGGCCCGCGCGAGCAGGCGGTTGGCCATCTCCACGTGCGCGGTCACGCCACGCGCCAGCTCGCGGGCGGACGTGGTGGCGTCCAGCCTGCGCTGCGCGCCCGTGATCGCTGTCAGGGTGGGGGCCGTCGTCTCATCGACGACCGCCCGTGTGGGCAACGGGACAAGCGCACTCCGCGCCTCAGACCGTAGGCGTGCAGGTCATCAGGCGAGAATACTGCCAAATGACAGTCGTGTACTAACCGGAACAAGGTGCCGTCAACAGGCGCCGCCCTTTCGCCGCCTGCGCGCTCATCAAGGAGGCAGCCGCAGGCCGGTAAGCGGGTGCTGCGGCTCCGCCTCCGGGAAGCGCCCCCCACGTGCTCGCCGGCGGGCAGGAGCACGTCAGCGAGCCGCCCGGCGGCGTCCGGGACCCTGTGCCCGCGAGGAATGGCCCCGCGCCGCCGTCATCGTGTCCGACTTAGCCTTCGAAGCGAGGGAACACATGCTCCAGGAACGGAAACCCTGAGCTTGCGGCCGGCGACTGCGGGAGGCTGCGGCAGCACCCTGGCAACTGCGCCTGCCGGCTCGCTGCGAGCGTTGACAGCAGCCCCGGCAGAACCGTCTCGTAAGCACCAGGCCCAGGAACCACGTAAGAAAATTAGGCAAATCATGTCACGGCGCTGTTTCCGCCGCATTGGCCGCTGCTCGCCAGGTGCCCTGCTCAATGGCCAGTTAGCCTGCTTAGGCGCGCGTGTGATCGAGCGCGCAAGTTGGCCATTCCCGAGCAGTCTAGTTGGCCACCTCAATGCGTGACCTGGAAATTCTGTCCGGTGACGGTGTGGTGGTTTGCGCCTGCCCTCGCAGCTGAGCATCGTAGTTGGCCATTTGGCCCGGATTGGCAGGTCTCTTGGCCAGTCAGGCCGCTGCCTGGCTTACCAGCGGGTCGTTGCGGTGAGGCACCGCAGGGCGGCGCGGGCAGGCAGCCCTGCTTGCCGCCGCAGTGGCCGTGGACTCCGGCGTCTGCGATGTGGATGCCGCCGAGCGACCTGAGTACCGCCCAGCCGCGCGGCGCAGGGTCGCGGCGTCCGGTAGGCCCCGCGTCGCCTGTCGTCGGCGACGGGGAGTCCGCCGCTTAGCCGTCCGCCTCTTGGAGCCCGCTTCCGGGGGCTGCTCGTGGCGGCTATCCCGCCGCCTGACGTCGCAGCCGCACGGTGACGTCCTCGGCCTGCCTCGGGACGTCCATCAGGAGCGCCGCGCGGGGCAGGACCGCGGGCGGGCTGTCCGCAGCCTCCCGGCCGGAGAAGCCCATGCTGGCCTGGTTCGGCGACGCGGCTACCTCGGCGCGCGTACGCCAGGGCAGGTATCCAACCCCGTCCAACCGGCAGGCGAGGGCCACTTGGCTCAGCCGACGGGTGGGGTCGATCCGGTCCAGCACCCACCCGGCGTAGCGGATGGCGGTCGCGACGTGGTCGCGCACGTCCTCCTCGACGAGAGACGGGATCCCGGCCCCCGACCGACCGCCCGCGTCCCTGGCGGGACGGCTCACCCGGACGCTGCCCCGCTCGTCCACGGTGATCTCGGCGCCCGGCTGGCGGATGGCCAGGGTCGTACCGCCAACGCTTGCCTGGACCCCCTTCCCTCGGTCGAAGACCGGGCGCTCCCCGAACAGGGCCTCCTGCTCCATCGCGGCCTGCAGCGCCGGATCGTCCAGGTCGCTCGGCCGCAGGACCTGCTGTGCCGGTGCGCCTGCCACCGCCACGTGCAAGAGCGGTGACCCCGCGGCGTTACGCGGGCCGCTGGGGCAGCAGCGCCAGCGCGCGGGCCGTCAGCTCCGCCTCGTTCACTGGCCCGGCCTGCTGGCTGAGCGCCCACCGGTGTAGGGCGCCGGTCACCACCGCCCGCAACGACGCAGACGAGTCGAACGGCTCACGATACTGGCCGCCCTCCCAGCTGCTGACCTCCTCGACGAGCCTTTCCTCGCCGCGTTCGCGCGTGATGCCCGTCTGCACGAACACGAGCACCGGCTTCTGCCCGCGGGCCTCGTGGTACTTCCTCGTGGGTCGGCGACAGGCCGGACCTCTGCGGCGTGCCGTACCGGGCGCCGAGCAGCAGTACCGTCACGTCGGCCTCTCGGACGCTGCAAGGCATACCTGCTGCGGGCTGCTCGGCGACGCGCCGAAGTCCTCCGCCGCGACCACGGTGTACCCAGGCTCTCCGCCGATTCCCGGGCGGCGGCCCGGTATTCCTCCATGCCCACGATCACCGAGCTGATGAACACCTTCACGCTGGCCTCCGCCGTGTTCCGCGCATCCCTGACTCCTTACCACCGTGGCGTGAACTTCCCCGGACAACGAGGGGCTCCGACGCCGGCTCGGTGTCACCCGCGAGTGGCCCCAATATCGGGAACGGCTCACCGGAATCTCGACCAAAGATTGAGGCCGAGCCAGCTAGGTCAGACGTCTTCGCGGGCAACTACGGTGTCGTAGAGGCCGAAGTGGCGAAGCCCCTCGTGGCTTTCGATGCCCGTGTACGACAGCGAGGCGTCTTCGTAGCGCCGGAAAGCGAACACCGCTTGGTTCATGTAGGTGCTGTTGAAGACGTTCAGCGAGACCAGCAGGTGGAAGTCATCGACTGTCAGGCCCGTGACGGCTTTGAACAGGTCGGGCTCAAGCTTCGTGATCACGTCCTTGAGCGTGTTCTCGCGGAAGTCCGTCAGGTACATGAACGCCGGGATACGCGTTGCGAACTTGACCAGCTTCTCCTGGATCTGCTTGCGCTTGGACTTGTACTCCTTCTCCTCTTCGGAGAGGTCTTTCTTCTCCTCCGGGGTGATGCCCTCGCCTTTCTCCTTCTTCGTCGCCTTGACCTTCTCGCTCTTGTTGACGACGGTCTCGAACACGTCGCTGCCGAGCGCTCTGAAGCCCTCGATCTTCATGATCGCCTCAAAGGCCCGGGAGTCGGACATGATGCGCCTTAGGGTGTCGTTGTCGACGTTGACCAGCAGTGCCGACTCCCACTTGCGGGCCAGCAGGGTCGCCGACGTGCCCGCCATCGCGTAGTCGAGGATGGCACCGGCGTCCACCTGGGTCATGTGGGAACCGTCGTAGGCGAGCACGGGAAGGAAGCTCACCAGGTCCGCCACCGCGTTCTCTGGGTTGGGTGACTCAGGCGACAAGCCGATGCCGTACTCGGCGATCTGCCGCAGTGCCCTGGTCGGCGCAAAGTCGAAGACGAAGCAGGCCGGCTTGAGGATCTCCTCCTCGTTAGGGTCGTCGCCGTTCGGGTTCTTGATCGACCACGGCGACTGCACGCGAAACGCGGCCTGGAAGTACGTCTCGGGAGAGTTGAGGTTGCGAAGCATAAAGATCGCCGACCACTGCGGGACCGTGACGCCGGTCGTTAGCTTGCCGCAGGACAGCGTGATGGTCTTGGAGTCGTAACCGCTGCCGATCGCGTCGCGAACCGGCGGAAGGGCCGCTAGGCCGACGCCCGCGCCCGCACCCGCGGCGGTCAGCACCTTGTAGTCGCGGAAGAAGACGTTCTGCTTCTCCTTCAGCAGGCTGGCCATCGCATGACAGGAGGCCACGTCCGGAAGGAACCAGAACGAGTGGTTGAGGTACGGCAGGAGCCGCACATCGGAGTACGGGAAGGGCGGCTTCTCTGCCCTGAGCTTGAGGTTGTCGACCTGAGTGGCCGAGTAGGCGCCACGGATGATGTCGAGCCACTTCTGAACGTCGTTCTTGTGCTTGAACGATGCGGCGGCACCGTGCCCGGTGGCAGCGAAGAACTCGCTGAGATCGAACTCGTCGAAATCGCCCTGCTTGGCAATCGCGATCAGCTCGTCGGGCATCTGGTAGGTGAGCAGGCGCATCTCCGGGAGCGCAGCGTATGGGTTGGGCTTTTTCGGCCATTGCTGCTTGGCACGCTGCTCGTCGGTGTAGGTCCAGTTAAAGATCTGCTCTTCGATGAACTCGCCGGTGGCCAGTGCCTTGAACGGCGTGCCGGAAAGATACAGGTACGCCTTGGTCGTGATCGGCAGGAACTCTGTCTCGTTCTCGCCCAGCTCGTCGAGGTCTTCGTGGAACCCGTCAAGGCCAGGGTTGAACTCGGCCTTGATCTCCTTCTTGGCCTCGGCGTCGTCCTCGCCCTCGAAGAGTTCCCTGGCGTTGTCGCGCCAGGCGCCGAAGTGGTACTCGTCGAAGACGACGAGATCCCAGTTGGTGGTGTGCACCCATTCGTTCTTGGCCTTGATGTTGCCCAGCTTGTCCCGGCCCAGCAGGTCCTGGAACGAGCCGAAGTAGACCAAGGGCCTCTTCTTGTCCGCTGTGCTCGGATCGGTGCCCGTGGCTCTGGAGAGGTACTGCCAGCCGTCGAAGTCGACATGGGATTCGAGGTCGTGCTGCCAGGCATCCTCCACGGCAGGCTTGAACGTAACCACCAGTACCTTGGTCGCACCGAGCCTCTTCGCGAGTTGGTATGTCGCGAACGTTTTGCCGAAACGCATCTTCGCGTTCCACAGGAAGCGCGGGACGGCGTGCATGTCCTCCTTCCAGATCGAGTGGAAGTAGGCGCGAGTCTTGTTCACCGCTTCCGCCTGCTCGGGGCGCAGCGCGAACGTCTCATGGTGGGTGCCCGAGAATTGCAGGCCGCTGCGGAGTTCGGTTATCACGGTCTGAACGTCAGCCGGGGTGCACTGCATCCACTCCAGGCCGGCGCTGAGGAAGCCCTTGGCTTCGAGGCGAGCCCGAACCTGGTGATCCGTGAAGACCGACCCGCCCGTCCGATCCGCTGGCTCATCGATGCGAATCGTGTAGTTCTTCACCAGGGCTGTCTTAAGCTGCTCCTCGATGCGCGACTTCACGCTCCGTGTGGTCTGGCCGACTTTCAGCAGGCCCGCGTGCGGTTCGTCTTCGATGGAGTACGCGTAGATCCGCAGCCGGGCGTCCGGCTTTACCGGCAGGAGTTCATCGACGCCGCTCCGTGCCATCAGAGGTCGGGCTCCATAGGCTTGATGGTCGACTCAATCAAGTGGACCTGGTCATCGGCAAGGCCGTACTTCTCATAAAGATCGGCGTCAGTCCAGACGCGGTCCATGGGGAGCCTGGGCACGAACGCGAACCGCTCGCTATAGAGGTGCTGGGTATTCGTGCGCAGAGCGACAAGGAACCGAACGAACCTGGTCCGCAAGTAGCCACCGAGGTTCACCGCTTCGGTCTCGCTGTCGTATGGCCCAACCATCAGGTACGTCTCCGTGCATGCCGTCCCAGGAGGCCCCGTCAGAATCCGAGAGAAGACTCGTCGTGTGCCGCTCTTGTCGGTCTGTCCGCCATGTTCGCTGGCCGTGCTCGACAGGAATACCTTCCACTGGTCAACCCAGCCGACGTTACGGGGTACTTGACCACGCTCGATGAACCCGGTTCCGCCATTCTGGAAGAGCAGGACAGGGTCAGACATTCCGTTGCTGCTTGGCGCGCCCCGGAAGTTCGTTCGTATGCTGAACGGCTGGATCGGGGACACCAGTGTTGCCAGACTCTCGAAGCCGCTTTGGTGACCTGCCGGGCCAAGCACGTGTTCAAGGATTGCGACTGCCTCGTTGTAACGCACGAGGATGTCGAACTCGTCAAGGAAGCGGCTCATGGGTTTGCCTGGTGAGCCTCCAACGTTCGTGGTGATCTCGCAGGGGCCGTCCCAGGACGAGTCGCGCAGGAAGTAGGAGACTCCGCCAGCGATGTCAACCCCGGGGAAGACTTCCCGGGAGTCGGGGTAGTCGACGAGGACGCGCATGCATCGGTCAGTCAGCATCTCTTGCCGGAACTCATCAAGGCCTCGGCCGCCAGCGAACCAGCGCGAGGGCGTGACCATGAGGACGTACCTCGGGTCGAGCGCTTTCGCCGCTTGTACGAACCTCTGGTAGATGGGCATAGCAAAGCTGCCGACCGCGTCCCCACCACTCTGGCCCAGTTGATACGGAGGGTTGCCGATCACGACGTCGAACTGCATCTCTTCTCCGAACAGCTCGGCCATCCGAGCCTTGATGTCGTCAGTGTGGATGGGGGCGTAGGCGTGGGTTTCAAGCTCCCCGCGGTCGTAGTCCCGCTGGTTGGCGCCGCAGAACCTGCACCGGCCATTGATGCCCTTTTGAATTGGTTTACCTGTCTCATCGGCGGTGTCGACAAACTCCGTCGCACCAGCCCAGGTGTGCTCGACACGCTCGAACCAGATGTTGCCGGCCTCGGCGCTGAACGACCTCGCGATGGAGTGCTTGCCGTTGGCCCACTTGGAGCAGTAGACGCTGCGGCGGGCGATCAGACTGGTGAGCTGCGTGATTCCGATCCCAAAGACCTGCTTTGTCAGGATGTGGTCAACCCTCTGCTGCAAGTCCGGGATCTCATCCTTCAGCCCTTCGATAAGACGTGACGTAATCTCGCGCAGGAAGATGCCCGATTTCGCGGAAGGGTCCAGAAACCTGACAGTTTTATCAGCCCAGATGCTCGCACCCTCGTTGGCCTCAGCCCAGGCTTCCGCTAGGGCATCGAGCATCTGTTTGGCCAACTCCGGTGGCGTGAACACCTCGTCGCTGGACAGGTTCGCGATACAGGTGAGAACATCAGGGTTGCGATTCCGCAGGCTGAACGTGGCTTGCCCGGTCACTGGAGGGTTTCTCCAGCGGCGATGTCCCGTATCGAAAGCGGCGGGAAGTCCCTGGCTGGGGTGAAGATTTCGTGCTTGCCGAGATCGGCAAAGAGTGAGTCTTCTACTCCAAAGGATGCCATCTGCGTGAGCGTGTCAAACCGGAAGTCGCGGCGCCGGTATTCGCCCTTACCGACGTACGACCACTCCGCAAATGTGATCGGCTGCGGGTTCTTGTCTTGCGTGGTCATGGACTGCGCGTCTCCATGCACGATGTTCGCGCTGATCACCTTGGAAGCGGCGGCGTACCAGTCGTCGCCTGGTGCGATCTTGAGGTACCCGGCGAATACTGCCAGGAGGTTCTCACGGCACTCCGCCACGTTGTCTCCGAGCAGCTCGATGCCGTAGACAGACATCAGCGCAAGAAGCGCGAGATGGCGCCTCTCGAAGTCGTTCTTGCCGTAGCGGGCTTGGACGGTTGCGAGCTTGCGTTTCAGGACCGGGACCAGGAAGTTGCCCGATCCGCAAGCCGGCTCAAGGAAGCGGGAGTCGATGCGATTCGACTCACCCTTCACCAGGTTCAGCATCGACTCGACCAAGGATGCAGGCGTGAACACCTCACCGTGGTCAGCCACGCGCTGCTTCGATCTCACCAGGTCCACGACGTAAGCGTAGTCGTCTCGGCTGTCATCTACCCCTGATCTTTCACGAGGGCCTGATGGCTGCCGCTTGCGGTCGTCTGGCTGGTTGGTGATCGTGGATTTTAGGGTCTGGGTATGACGGTGGCCCGGCTGTCGGGCCGGGCGGGCGGGGTTCCACTGGCCCCGGGGTTTCTTTCCTGCTCGCTGGGACGTTTTTCTGCTGGTCACTCTGGGTGCGGGACGGCGTGGACGCGCTGCCAGGCGGTGACGATGTCCGCGGTCCAGGGCCAGTTCGCGGCGACTTTGAGGGTTCTGCGGCGTCCGCCGCGGACCAGGCGGGCGGCGGCATGCAGGAGGCGGTAGCGCAGGGTCTTCGGCTCTGCTCTCGCCAGGTCGCCGTCGAGGGCGATGAGCTTCAGCCAGGTCAGCAGGATGCAGCCGGTCATCGCGGCGTCGAGCCAGGCCTGGTTGATGCTGTAATGGTGCGACGGGAAGTGGCCGAGGCCGGTGTCCTTGCCGGCGCGGATGATGAACTCGCCACGTCGAGGGCGCCCTCGGGGACGTCCAGCCGCGCCGCCTCGGGACTGGCGGGCATCCGGGCGGTGATCTCCTTCTGGACCTCGGTGACGGGCGACACCGCGTTGATGCGGGCAATGTGGCCGCCAGCTCCCCGCCCGGTAAGGAGGTCGGGGTTGCGCTCGCCGGTCGCGACGGCGAGGTAGCTGTCGGCCGACTGGTTGACGGCCCCGTCGATGGTGGTGACGCGGCGGCGGACGTGCACAAGGTCGCCCTCGCTGACGCCGGCCAGCCGGTCGGCGGCCCATGTCGGCGCGGGCACCTGGTCGGCCGCCTCGCGGGCGCCGCAGCCGCCGTCGCCTCCACGGAACGGCGCGATGGCGGTCGCCGGGCAGTGACGGGGTCAGGCGGCGCGTGCGGCTCCCGGGGGCCGGTCCTGGTCGGTGCGGAGCTGGCGGAGCAGTTCGGAGGCGGCCTTGTTGGAGACGCCGAGGCGGGCGCGGAGCGCGTCGCGGGTGATCGGCTGCCCGTGCTGGTTGTGGTGCTCGGCGGCGGCGCGGCCGGCCGCCGCGAGGAGCGCCTCGTCCTTCCCGTCCTCCCCGTCCTGGGTGGCGGCTGGCCGGGTGCGGCGGGTGGCGCGGCGCTCGATCATGGAGACCGCGACCAGGAACGCGCCGGGCGGGACGGCGGCTACGATCCGGCCCGAGGCGTCCGGCTGGGCCTGGGCGAGGTTGGTTGCCAGGCTCAGCAGGACTCCGCCCGCAAGCACCACGGCAGGCCACGACACCCGTCGGGTGACGGTGCCGAGTTGCTTGTCGCGCTGTCGTTCGCGGGCGGCCATGACGCAGGTCAGGTCGATGCAGACCGCCACGGCCCAGGACATGGGTCCGGTCTGGCCGTGCTGGGCCGTGGTGTCGCGGATGTGGGTGAACGACCCTGCCCCGGCGATCACCGAGAGCACGGTGACGGGCAGCGCGTCGGCGACCGAGAGCAGGCGCCGGCCCGCGCTCACGAGGCGTCCGGCCGTCCTGGCCGTCCTGGCCGTCCCGGACGGCCGTCCCCGCCCGGGTCCGGCCCTGCGCCGTTGCCGCTGCCCCAGGGCGGCAGGGCCGCCCTGGGGAATGCTGAGTCCTTCACGCGTGGATTGCCTCCTGAACGCACGGCCCGGCGGCCACCGTGCCGCCGGCTGCGGGGGATCGGCTCGCCTCGGCCAGGCCGGGCCGGGGCGGAACTCCCCTTATCTACGGAAAGCGGGTTTTCGAGGCCATTTTTTACTTCTGGTCCGGGTATCGGGTGCCAGAGGGGCAGGGGTTCTCGCCTGTTACGGGTGGTTCAATGGACCTGGCGTATACCTTTTTGTACCTTTCGTGACCTGCGATGCACCTGCGTCTGCTTTTCCGCTGGTCCTGGCCGCGCCTGGCCGCCGCACGACGGTGGTCTGCCAGCTGTTCTCATCTTCACGTGGGCGCGGGCCTGGGGGCGCCTGTGCCACGGACACGCGGACGCCGGTTCCGGCCCTTGCCGGGAGGCGCCGCGCTGGCGGCCCTGGTCCGCGGAGGCACCCCGGCTGCCGGTGCCGCGTGCTCGCGCGGGAGCGCTGCCCGATATCGAGCCGGGGCGCGGGCGGCGGCTCGACAATCACCGGGAAGGCGTGGCAGCCTACCGGGGACGGGTTCGCCGGCCACGGGCCGGCCGGTTCCCGGCCAGCCCGCTCACCCGGCCTGCGGCGGACTGCCCGCTGGCGGCGCGGAGGCCGCCGGCCGGGTTCTCGGGGCAGCGACCGGGGACGGTCAGCAGAATTGTCGGACCGTTTAGCTGGGTTCGCGAACCTGCCACCGTTCCGCACCGCCAGCTAATACGTATTCCAATACGGGTACCTGCCGACAGCGGAGCCCCCTTTCAATAGCGGAAGTGCAGGACGTGGCGGAATTAAACCTTCCTGTGCACTCCCAGACTGATATAAGCGTAAAGCTTATAAAACAATCATCCGTGGCCCGCCGCAGGTGCGTGACGTACGTTAATTCCTGGCCTCCTGTCCGTGGCCCGGTATCCGTCCACCGACATGTACTCACCCCCTGGTCCGTGCCCGCATGTCCGTGTCAGCCTGGCCCCGTGAGGCCGTATGGCCAGGTGAGGACAGGCGCGCGAGGTGGCTGGCAGCCGGTGAGGGAAGGTGCGGGAAAGGCGGGCGGCGGCGGCGGTGGAAAGGCGCGAGGGCGGACAGTAATTGAGTCAGCGGCGGTGAGTAGCGAATTGCGCGGAATTGGCGCGGGAATTGGCTATTTCGAGGCGGAAAGGCGTTGACTGCCTCGGAAAAGGCGAGATGGCGTCGTGTTGTGCCTGGAAATTCCGGGGGAAATTACCCGGTAATTAATAACCTGGGTCATGGCGAAGCGCACGCCCGCCCGCAATTTCCCGCCCTCGCATTTCCCGGAGGTATTCCCGATGACCGCCCCCGCTATTTCTGCCCGGCCCTGAAGGGCCGCCTCGGCAACGGCCAGCTTCGCCGCCAGGTTGCCGAGTGGCTGGCCGCCCGCCCCGGCCCGCACACGGTCGGCGAGATCGCCAAGGACCTCGGCAACGGTCAGCGCGGTCGGCAACGCGCTGACCACCCTCGCCGACCGGGCCGAGGCCGCCCGCATCGTCGGCAAGCTGCGCTACGAGGCCAACTCCGCGACCGCCGCCATCACGCCGAAGGCCCCGGCCCCGTCCAAGCCCGCCCCCGCCCCTGCGGCCTCCAAGCCGGCCGCCTCGCCGGCACCGCCGGCCGCGCCGAAGCCGGCCGCCTCGCCGGCCGCGCCGAAGGCTCCCGCCCCGAAGGCCGCGCCCGGCCCGGTAGACCCGCCCTGGCGGGCGGGTCTACCGGCCGCGCGTACTGGCCGGCATAGCCGACGTCGAGGCGCTGCGCACGCTGCGCGCCGAGGGAGTCCCCTCCCTGCTCTCGGGACAGACCAGCCTGGTCGAGGCGGCCTTCCCCGACCTGATTACGGTGGCCGGCGACGGCGACACCACGGTGGGCGACTTCGTCCGCGAGTACACCCAGAAGCCCGACGGCGCCTACGAGTTCATCTACGGCCCTCTCATCAGGGCGATGCAGGAGGGCCGCGCGCCTGCGCGAGGCCAGCGCCGGGGGCCGCGCAGAGACCGTCATCACCTCGGCGACCCCGCCCGGCCGGCTCCGCATGCGGCACGCCATGGCCGCCGACGCGCAGCGCGCCGCCGGGGCGATGCCGACCGCGAAGCCGTTCACGCGGTTCGAGCGCCGCCGGGTGCCCGCCCCGCCCCTCGCGGTAGGGGTCGCCTGCGACGTCTCTGGCTCGATGAGCGGCTTCACCGGGCCGGTCGCCTCTGCCGCCTTGATGCTCGCCCGCGCCACCGCCAGCCTGCCAGCCGCCCGCACCTCCGCCGTCACCTACGGGCGCAGCGTCCGCCCGGTCACCTACCCCGGGGCCGTCCCCGCCCAGGTCGCCGAGTTCAGCGCGGCCGGCAAGTACGAGGACTTCACCCGCACCGTCAGCGCCCTCGATGGCGCGCTCGGCCTGTTCCGCCCCGGGGCCACCCGCATTCTGGTCATCGTCTCCGACGGCCGTTACAAGGGCACCCAGCACGCTGACGGCCAGAAGCTCATCACCCGCCTAGTGGCCTCGGGCTGCCTGGTCATCTGGATCGCCCCCAGCGACACCGCGAACACGATGAGCGGCGCGCGGGTGGTCATCCTCGCTGACCCGGCCGCCACCAGCCAGGCGGTCGCCCGCGCGGTCACCGCCAGCGTCCGCACGGTCTGACTGCCGCGCCGGGAGGCGGCCAGCCCGCCTCTCGGCGCGGTCGGCTTGCCCCCTGCTTTCGCGAGCGCCCCGCGCCGGGAAGGCTACGCGCGCATCAGATCGCGGCGCCGAGATAAATGCCCGGGAAAAGAAAAGGCGCTGAGCGCGGGAAAGTCGCGGCACCCGCCCCTGAAAGTCAGAATGCGGTCCGGCTGCCGACCGGGAAACCGTCTGCCAAGTCGCTAGCGCGAGTTGTCATGGCAGGTGGGGGCAGAGATGGTCTATTTCCATGGCCGCCGAGCCGGGCGGAAACAGCATCTGGAATTTGTTTCAGAGCCGCTTGACTTCACGTCCGGATCAGAGCAATTGTCGTCCAGAAAACACCGGCGCAGTCAAATAAAAACGGGAATTGCGCCGGAGAATAGAAACGGAGTCACCATCATGGCACGCACGAAGAACCCCGCCCCGCACGCGGCCCGCAGCGCCGCCGACACCGCGACGATGCCGGCCGCCGCGCCCGTTGCCCCGGCGGCGGGCGACAGCCCGGCAGCGGCCGTCCTGGCCGCGCTGTCGGCCGAACCCGCCGGCGCGGCCGTCGCGGTCATCGCCGCCCGCGCCGGCCTCAGCGTCGCCGTCGCCCGGCAGGCCCTGATCGCGCACGAGAAGGCCGGCACCGCCACGCGGGTCAAGGGCAGCCGGCCCGGCATCGCCGACACCTGGAAGCCAGCCGCCGCGCCGGCAGCCCTGGGCGACGAGGCCCCGCCCGCCGAGGCCCCCGGCGCGGGCAGCACCGCCGACCCCGGGCAGGCCGCCGCCGAGCCTGCCGGCGGCACGGCTGACGCTGGCCAGCCCGCCTCAGCCCCCGCTGGCGGCACCGCCGAGGACCAGCAGGCGGAGGCCGTCACCGAGCCGGGGCCGGACCCGGCCGTCACCCCCGAGGCGGCCGGGAGCGTTCTGGCTATCGCGGAGGCCGCCGCCGCGGCCGGCAAGGCCCTCGCGGCCGGGGACCTGCCCGCCGCCCTGGCCGCCCTGGAGACGGCGCGGGAGCAGGCCGCCCAGGGGCGGCGGGCGGTCAAGGCCGCCGCCTCCGGCCGGCGTGCCCCCGCGACCCGGCCCGGGGCGCTGCGCGACCTGGTCGAAGAGCACCTGCGCAAGTTCCCTGACACCGCTTTCACCCCGCACCAGATCGGCAAGGTGCTCACGCGGTCGGCCGGCGCGGTCGCCAACGCCCTCGACAAGCTCACCGCCCTCGGCACCGCGCAGATGGTCACCGACAAGCCCCGCACCTACCAACTCGCCACCGCCGCCCCCGCAGCCTCCGCTCCGGACGCGGTCGGCGACCCCGGCACCAGCGCGGAGACTGCGGCCAGCGCCGCGTAACGCGCGGCCCGTGCGGACGGCACCAAGCCGCCCCGGCCGCGCCGTCCGCACGTTGTACCCGGGATGTACCCGCGCTCGGTCGGCCTGCGGCGCCGCCGTCGCGCCGCCAGCCGCTTCCGGCCAGGTACATCAAGGCGCTGACCTGCGCAGCTAGATGCCAGGTACATCAAAGGACCATCCCGGGGCGTATCCTGCCCGGCCGCCCGTGACCAGCTCCGCCCTGGCATGGTCACGGCGATGCCTGGTCCGGCGGGCGCTGCCGCAAGCCCCGGGGATCGAAGCCGCGCGGCCCGCTCGTGCACGGCAGGGCAGCGGGCCTCGGCGGCAGGGCTGAGGCCAAAGTCCTGATTTCGTGATGCAGCTCACGTGGTGTCGTTTTGGTTACAGGCCGAGGAGTTCGAGGGCGCGCAGGCCGCCGGTGCGGTCCCAGGCGA
>Ga0307372_10007943_pt1 | contig 15050 bp, 15 predicted proteins | sample OX1MG_FD_202533 | JGI IMG/M metagenome (GOLD analysis project Ga0307372, IMG submission 202533) | Soil microbial communities from Risofladan, Vaasa, Finland - OX-1 | ecosystem: Environmental > Terrestrial > Soil > Coastal area > Acid sulfate soil | place: Finland: Risofladan, Vaasa | collected... | reverse complement strand
CGGTCTTTCCCCAGCTGCCCAGGATCTCGTCGAGGGTACCGCGCTCGTAGAGCAGGCGCCGGAACAGGCCGGTGAAGCTCTCGTCCCCTCGTTTCTCCTTACGCAGGGCATCGTAGACGCCCTTCTGCACGGCGATATTTTGCGAAGGCATGAATATACATGTTCATATGTATTATTAGGGGTTGTGGTTCGCTGCGCACGCTGCTTCGCGCCTTCGCAATCCTAGATAAGGAGTGAGCGGGTACCTAGTGGAGCGGCCGGCGGGGTTGTTCGGAATCTGAGGCGATAGTACTTTCCGGTCGAGCTCCATGCCCTGGGCATGGTCGTCCGAGTTCGAGAGATATCTGACGAAGAGGGGAACAAGCTGCGTCGAATCGTTCGGCACGGGCAGAATGCCATCGAAGTGAAACGGGCCCAAGTGATCATGGCCTCCGCTCAGGGATTCACGCCACCCAAGATCTCCGTGATTGCCCTGATGAGCGACGACTACGTCCGTCAGCTGATCCACGCGTTCAACCTGCACGGCTTCAAGATGCTCAAACCCCAGTGGGGTCCGGGACCGAAGACGAAGTTTACCGAGGTGCAGCGGGAAGGGTTGATCGCGCTGGCCACCAGTCATCCGAAGGATCTCGGCCTTCCCTACACCCAGTGGAGCCTCTCGCGTCTGCGGGAGGAGGCGATGAACCGAGGTGTGGTGACCTCGATCAGCGAGGAGTGGCTGCGGGTGATCCTTCACGAGTCGGAGGTGAGTCACCAAAGTCTGCGGACGTGGAAAGAGAGTCCCGATCCCGAGCGGGAGGGGAAGAAGCGGTACATCGAGAAGCTCACACGGATGCCGCACAATCCCCCGGTGGTGCTGAGCGGTGACGAGATTGGGCCGATCCAGCTGATTCCCCAGGGTGGCTCGGGGTGGTTTCCCGAGCAGCGTCCGGGGCGGATTCCCGCCGAGTATCGCAAGGAGTTCGGTACGACCTACTACTTCCTGATGCTCAACGTCTACCACCAACAGTTGTCGGGGCAGGTGGTTCCGACAAAGCACGCAGTGAACTGGCTAGAGTTCCTGAAAGAAGAGCGGGCGAAGTATCCGATGGATCAAGTGGTCTACATCATCCAGGACGGGCTCTCCTCGCACTGGACGCAAGAGATTCGTTGGTGGGCAAGGCTGAACAACGTGGTGCTGGTGCCGACGGCGACCCATGCGAGTTGGATGAACCCGGTCGAGACGCACGCGAAAGGCATCGAGGAGCTGGCCCTGCCCGGCACGGAGTTCACCTCGGTGGTCGAGGTAGGGGATGCCTTGGATCGGGCGGTGACCTATCGAAACGAAGAGCGAGAGAAGCGGGGGAAGAGGTTCCGGGACACGGTGAGAGGGGACCGACGCCACCTGGCGAAAGTCCCGGTGTGGCTACGAGGTACGAATCCCGAACATCCCGCGTGGCCGGTCCACTAGCTACTCGCACCTCCTACGGAGAGGCCTCCGAGGTTCTCGAACGAGACCTCGGTCTGCGCATTCCCCGTCGGACCATCTGGAACTTCCTCCAGGAGATCGCCGTGGGCGTGGAGCGAGCGCTCCACGCTCCCTCTACGCCGCTCCCGATCGAGCACTCGGTCCATGAGGCCGACTCGACCTTCGTGAAGAGCCAGGAGAAGAGGGGGAATCAGCACGCCATCCACGTGGCCATTACCCTGGATCCGAACCACCACGTCCACCTCGCTGAGGTGAAGATTGGTGGAGCGCCGACGTCGGTGCTCGATGGCTTGTCCGTCGAACACCTGGTGACCGACGACGACACCGGCCTCATGGCCTACCCCGCGCGAGTGCACCAGCTCTGTCACGTGCACTTCCTCCGCCTGCTGGGCGAACTCCTCCGGGAGGAAGGCGTGGGACTCCTCGAACGGGAGGCGATCCTGGCCCCGGCTCGGGGCCTCTTGGCCCACCTGAGAAGGTCGGTGGAGTTCCACCGACTTCGAAGAGAGTGGTGGGCCATCACCGACCGGGTGCGGGCCACCCTCGAGGAACTGGAGGTGCTGGCACGGCGCCTGGAGCGGGCCGCCTGCCCTCGCTCCGCCCGAGCGATCCGTCGGGAGGCGAAGGCGCTGGTCGTCTTCGCCGAGGTAGCGGTCTACGGGATCGACCTGCCGGCCACCTCGAACGGAGTCGAGCGGGTGATGGGGATGATCGCGGATCGATGCAAGCGGAAGTGGGCATGGTGGGGACGAGGTCTACGAAACCAACTCGTCATGCTGCTGGCTCGGAAGACCCGTAGGGGGACGTACGAGCTCGCCCTGCACCGTTATTTGGGTCGGAGGGGGTGCAGATGACGGTTCACGCCAGGGGCGTCATCCACCGATTTCTTCACACCACTGGGGCCCGGGGTCTCTCGGTGGGGAGCGAAACCGCATAAGCGCGGTCGTCTCTCATGAGTCGGTCGAACGCGCCCAGCCATTCGAGGGAGGCAAACGTGGATCTCGAGGTGGTCGATACGCGCGGCGACTCGCTGCGGGGGGCGATGATGGTCGTGGGGTTCCCCACGCACGGCTTGGTCGGCTCCGTGGCCGCCTCGTATCTTGTCCATACCCTCGACATGACCCAGGTTGCCTACATGGTCGGCGAAGAGTTCCCACCCACCGTGGTCATGGACGAGGGGGTTGTGAACGCCCCGATCCGGTTCTACGCGAGTAAGCTCGTCTGCGGCCCCGATCGCTCTTGCCAGCAGCTCGTGGTCGCGATCTCCGACATCCAACCCCCGGCCGGGCTGCTCTCGCGCCTCGGCCGCGCGCTCTTGGACTGGTCCGAAGCGAAGGGGATCGAGCTCGTGATCGCGGTCGAGGGCCAGCCGATCGACAAGGACGACAAGGGCGACGCCCGGGTCGTCGCGATGGCCAACCGGGCCGCAGCGCCGCTCCTCAGCAAGTACCATTTCACCACGGCGAGCGGAGTCGTGACCGGGTTCGCGGGCGGGCTCCTCCTGAACGCGCTCGGCCGGCCCTTGCCGGTGCTGTGCGTGATCGCGCAGGCACACAAGGATTATCCGGATGCCCGCGCGGCGGCCAAGGTGATCGAGGCGGTCAACCCCCTCGTCCCGCTCATGGTGTTGAACACCCGCCCGCTCCGGCAGAAGGCGAAGGAGATCGAGGCGGAAGTCCGTCACCATCTCGACGAACAGCAGACGGCATCCCAGACCCCCCGAGCAGGGGAGACCGTCGGGCCGGGTGAGATGTATCGCTGAGCCCGCCTCCGCGACACGCGAACGGACCGGCGACGGCACCCCGCGATCCTCTGCGACCCTGCGTGGGTTCCGAGTGAGCGATGTGCCGTACATCACTCCGATCGTGGCGGACGCGCTCCGCGAACACTACGACCCGGCGCTCTACCCGTCGCTGAGCGCGAACTGGCCCGAAGGATTCCTCGTCGCCACCGATCCGAGCGATGTCCCCATCGCCTTCCTGCTCGGGGTCCACCAGGTGGAAGGCGAAGGACGCGTCCTGATGTTCGCGGTCGATCGCGATCACCGGGGCCGGGGCCTGGGAACACTCCTCATGAACGAGTTCCTCGTGCACTGCCGAGAGAAGCAGCTGCGGCGGGTCACCCTCGAGGTGCGGGTCAGCAATGCGACCGCGATCCGGTTCTACGCCCGATTCCGATTCTCAGTGGTCGATCTGCTGCGCGGCTACTATTCCGACGGCGAGAACGGCTACCAGATGGCTCGGGACGTCGGTTGAAGGCCACCCACAAACCCCGGCCCCTCCCGCCAGCCATATGACCATCGCCTGCAGTTGAGGCGTCGATGTCCGCTGCATGGCCCACCGCCGGGACGCTCATGGCGAAGGACCCCGTGACCGTCGCCCACGACGCACTCCTCTCCCACGCCCTAGGCAAGATGAGCACCGGAGCCTTCCACGAAATGCCCGTGCTTCGAGGGTCGAAGCTGATCGGGATGATCACGTTCGAGTCGATCGCTCGACGCGCCAACCTCTCCTTCTCGACGAAGGTCGAACATCTCCTGCTGATCCCGCCGCTCGTCACCCCTGCCACGCCCTATCCCGAACTCGCCGAGCAGCTCCTCGCCACGGGCCTGCGGGCGGCCCCCGTCGTCGGCCGCCGCGGAGAGCTCTTAGGTGTCGTCAGCCGGACGAACCTCGTCCGCGCGTTTCCCGACCTTCGCCAGATCCCCGATCATCGGGTCGACGAGATCTCCCGCTCGATCGGGCACCCCTTCCACGAGAGCGACCCGATCCGCCAACTCCTCGCCCAGATCCGCCTCCTCGAAGAGCATCCGCTCCCCGTGCTCGACCGGAAGGGTCACCTTGTCGGAGCCGTCGGCGTCTCCGATCTCGCGCGCGTCCTATGGCGCCCGACGGTCGGAGGAAAGCGCGACGCCGAGAAAGGCGGCTCGGTCTACGACGTCGAGATCGGAACGATCATGCACAGTCCGGCCGTCACGGTCCCCGCGGGGACCTCCGCTGTCGAGGCCGCGCGGCGGATGACCCGGGAGAACGTATCGAGCGTCTTCGTCGTCGACCCAACCGGACCGACCGCGGTCGTGGCTCAGACCGACCTCCTCGGGCTCGCCGTCGGCAGCGCGAGCGCGCAGGGCGACCGGCTGGGGGACGTCTACGTCCAGATCACGGGCTTGCGCGGTTCGAGCGACCCCACCACGCTGACCGAGATCGACCGGTTGGTCGCCGCGGGGCTCCGCCGAATCTCCCGCCACGTCAAGCCGTCCCTATTGAGCCTGCACTTCGAGCCCCACGCCACGCACCGCACGGCCGACGCGACCGTCGAGGCGCGATTGCACACCGACCGCGGAATCTTCTACGCCTCCCACACCGGCTGGAACTTCCTGGCCGGGATCGCGGCCCTCATGGACGAGCTCACGGAGCAGGTCCAGCGCACGCGGGAGTCGCAACGTCGCCAACGGCGCACGCAACGGCGTGGCATGCCGGCGGACTCGGAACCGGCTACGCCCGAGCTCGAGGCCCGCATCCGTCGGGCCACCAGCGACCGAGAGGATTGACTCGATGATGCCCGGCGGACCCCGCAGCGAACGCGATATGCAGGCCATGATGCGCCGCCTCGGCATGACCACCGAGACCATCGACGGGGTCGAGGAGGTCGTCGTGCGGACGAAGACCAAGGAGCACGTCTTCCGAGCCCCCGAGGTCACCGTCCTGACGGTGAAGGGGGTCCGGACCTACCAGGTCGCAGGCCACCCCGAGATTCGGCCCCGAGGAACGGCGTCCTCGACGGGAGCGGCCGCGGTGCCGGCCGTCGGCCCTCCGGAGGAGGACGTCCAACTCGTCATGGAGCAAGCGGGGGTCTCGCGGGAGGAGGCAGCCGAAGCGTTGTTCCGGGCCCACGGCCAGCCCGCCGAAGCGATCCTGGCCCTCCTCGCGCGCCGGGGGAGCGGGTGACGACGCCGAGCGGTTCGATCCAGCAGGAGTGCGTCGAGGGGTACCTCTTTTCCCGTCTGCCCATGCGCGTCATGATCCTGCGGCGTCCGCCCGCGCGCGAATCGATCTGGGTGCCGATCAGCGGCAAGGTCGACGCGGCCGACTCCGATTGGGAAGCGACGATCCGCCGCGAGCTGCGGGAGGAGACGGGGCTCGAGACCCCCAAACGCCTGTTCGCTCTGGATTGGCATGTGACGTTCGAAGGCCCGGAGGGAGGGACGTGGAGGCTCCACGCCTTCGGGGTCGAGGTCGACCCGGCATGGACCCCTCGCTTGAGCGAGGAACACGACCTGTATGCTTGGGTGACCCCGGAAGAGGCCGTGGAGCGCCTGCACTACGCGGACAATCGGGCCGCCGTGGGCCGCCTTCTCGAGCGGGTGGGACCATGACGGCCGAGGCGCCACCGAACGCCTCCACACGCGTGCGCCGGTTCCCTACGCTCGGCCCCGGGCTCTTCGACGCGCTCCGCGAGGATCGTCCCCGCCGCATCGCCCTGCAGGTGCCGGCGGGCCTCGTGCGCAACGCGGCCGATCTTGCCGAGAAGATCCGGGAGGAGACCGGGATCCCGGTGGTGCTCGCGGGTCGGGCCTGCTTCGGTGCATGTGACGTTCCGTCCCGAGATGAGGTGCCGAACGCGGACGTCTCCGTCGTGCTCGGGCACGCTCCGATCCCGAACGTCGCGCTTCCCATGCCCACCTACTTCGTCGAGATGCGGGAGCCCGCAGGAGACCCCGAACGGCTAGTCCGGACGCTCGAGGCGGCCGGGATCCCCCGGCGGCTCGGCATCGTGGCCTCTGTGCAGCACCTCGATCTCGTGGAGCCGCTCTCGGAGGCGCTCACCGCGCGAGGGTACGTGGTCCGTGTGGGGCAGGGAGATCGTCGACTGGCGTACGCCGCCCAGGCGCTCGGGTGCAACTACACGGGCGCCGAGGCCACCGCGGCGGAGGTCGACGCCTTCCTGTTCCTCGGGACCGGCCGGTTCCATCCGATCGGCCTCGCGTTCGCGGTCGACCGACCCGTCTGGTCGCTCGATCCGTTGCAGAACACGATCGAGAGCCCCATCGATCGCGGGGCGCTCGTGCGGCGCCGTCAGCTCTTGGTCGCCTCCGTGCGCAACGTCGACCGCTGGGGCATCCTCGTCTCCACCTTTGCCGGACAGAACCGAACGGCGACCGCCCTCGCGCTCCAGGAGCGCGCGCGTTCGCGCGGGCGCCAGGCCGAGATCCTATCCTTCGCCCGCATCGATCCCCGGGATCTGGAGGGACGCAACGTCGAGGCGTACGTGAACACGGCATGTCCTCGGATTGCGCTCGACGATAGCGCGCTCTACCCGAAGCCCCTGCTCACCCCGCCAGAGTTTCTCATGGCGATTGGCGAACTGCCCCTCGACCCGTACCGGTTCGATACCTACCACTGAGCGACCGCGAGACCGTGTCCGCCCGGTTCGGGACCCGCGGCTCGACCAGCGGAGGCCGGCGCCCCTGGAGCCATATCGGCCGGGCCGCTCGCGCCCGTGCTCATCTTCGTCGTCGGTGGAGGAATGCATCGGCCCCGGTGCGCTAGGGCGTCGCGCTCCTCCCGATCGTGCGGTACCTCGCCTTTCCGTTCCGATAGAAGCGGCGTTCAGGGAGAGCCCGGCGAGACCGACCTCAGGAAGGCGCGGTGAAGACGCAGGTCGCTGGTGAGCTCCGGGTGGAAGGTGAACCCCCAGATCGAGCCCTGGCGCACCCCGACAACCTCCTCGGCCCTCCAGGCGATCGCCCGTGCCGCCGGCCCGACCGATAGGATCCGCGGCGCCCGGATGAACACGCCCGGAAACGGCGGTCCCTCGAGGGCCTCCACCCGCACCGAACCTTCGAACGATTCGCGCTGCCGCCCGTAGTCGTTGCGTCGGACGCGGATGTCGAGCAACGCGAAGGTGAGCGGGTCACGGCCGCCGGGGCTCGGCTCCAAGTCGCGCGCGAGCACGATGAGACCGGCGCACGTCGCGAGGATCGCCAGGCCGCCTTCGATGCGTTCTTTCATCGGGCCCCAGAGTCCCGTCCTCGCGAGGAGGTCGGCGATCGTGGTGGACTCCCCTCCGGGAAGGAAGAGGGCGTCGAGACCAACGAGGTCCTCCGGGCGTCGCACCCAAATGATGCGCCGCTCCGGAACGATCCGTCGCAAGGCGCGAAAGTGTTCGGGGACATCCCCTTGCAGGGCGAGGACCCCGACGTTCATCGGGGACCCGATGCTCGCAGCTCCTCGATGACCTCTTTCGCCCGATCGAAGCGGATGGCGTGTTCCTGAACCAAGCGCGCGACGACGCGGTCGACCTCATCGGGGCGCGCGCCGGCGCTGGTCGCCAGATTGCGGGCATGGAGCTCCATGTGACCCCGCTGGATCCCCTCGGTCGCGAGGGCGCGGAGCGCCGCGAAGTTCTGCGCGAGGCCGACCGCGGCGACGATCTCGGCGAGCTCCCGAGCGGTCTTCACACCGAGGAGCTTGACGTTCGCCTTCGCCGTCGGATGGACCGCCGTCGCGCCGCCAATGAGCCCGAGGGCCGTGGGGAGCTCGATGGATCCGACCAGATTGCCGTCGGCGTCCTTCTCGTAGGTGGTCAAGGGCCGGACGACAGCGCCTGGCTCGGCGGACCACGCCGCGTAGGTGTGCGCGCCGCTCTCGATCGCGCGGTAGTCGTTGCCGGTCGCGATGACCACGCTCGAGATACCGTTCATGATCCCCTTGTTGTGCGTCGCGCAGCGGTAGGGGTCCGCGACGGCGAGCGCGTACGCGTCCAGGATCGCCTCGACGACCTCCGGGCCGGTCGCCCGGTCGGTGGCGAGCAGGTCGACCCGGAAGGTCGCTCGGGCGCGGGCGAGCCGGTGAACGGCGAGGTTGGAGATGATGCGGAGCACGCTGCGGCCCCCGGCGAGACGCGCGAGCTCGGGCGCAAGCGCTTCGCACATGGTGTTGACCGCGTTCATCCCGCCGGCATCGCGCGCGTCCACCAACAGGTGAACGATCAACATCGATCCTCGGGGAGTCTGCAGCAGGCGGACCTCGAGGTCGCGGGCGCCGCCGCCGAACTTCACGAGCACGGGATCCTTCGCGTTCGCAGCCTCGAGGAGGCGATCGCGCTCATCGAGGATCCGCAGCCGCGCCGCCGCCGGATCGGGGACGTCCAGGATCTGGACCTGCCCGATCATCACGGGAGCGGTCGCGCTTGCCGAAAAACCACCCGTGGCCCGCGTGACTTTCGCCGCGTTCGATGCGGCTGCGACCACACTCGGCTCTTCGATCGCCATCGGAATGAGGCGATCGCGACCGTTGACGCGGAAGTTCGTGGCCACCCCGAGGGGGATCGGGAACACCCCGATCACGTTCTCGATCATCCGGTCGATCGTTGCGGGATCGATCCCGGGCGGGAACTCGTACGAGCGAACCTCGGCCTCCGTCAGCCCGGCCCACTCGCGAACGAGCTCTCGCCGCTCTTCGATCGTGCGTCGATACAGACCGGAGATCTCCGAGGACCGCTCGCTCATGGGGCGCGCTCCGGGGAGTCGGGCAACTCGGGTGCAGCGGCCGCCGGATCGGGCTCGGGTTGGCGGGGGCCGCGGGCGACGACCACCTTCGCAGGTCGCAACAGGCCCCCGGGAAACCGGTACCCCTGCTGGACGATCTCGACGACCGTGCCTTCGGTCTGGTCTCCGGTCGGAGGGGCTTCGGCCACGGCCTCGGCCTCATCAGCGCGGAACGGAGCACCGATCCGGGCGACCGGTTCGACGCCTTCTCGCAGGATCAGGCGTTGCCACTCCCGATCGAGCAGGTCGAGTCCGCGCCGAACGTCATCGGCCGAGTGACCTACCGCGAGCGCGACGCCCGCACCCTGGACGGCCTCGTACAGCGGGATGAGATCGAGCAGCACCGACGCGCGGGTCTGCCGCGCAATCGTCTCCCGCTCGCGCTCGGTCCGCCGTCGATAGTTCTCGAAATCGGCGAGGAGGTACTTGTAGCGGGTGGCCCAATCGTCGTTCGCCTCCGGCGCAGCCGCCTTGGGGGCGGTCATCGGTGGAGGGGCCTCCTCAACATCGGCCATCGAGGCGCTCACGAGCGGGGGCTATTTGGGTCTTTATCATGGCGAACTCGGCATCGGCGATTGCCGACCGCAAGGGCCCCGGGAGGTCCCCGGATGGTAGGGTTCGCCGGCCTTCCCACACGCGCCGGACCGAGGGGGTCCGGAGAGTCGATTTTCCGCCGAGGACATACGCTTATAATGCGCGCCCGGCTCGGTAGAAATGACGGGTAGTTCCGTCGCTTCCGCCATGCCTCCGGAGTCGGTTTCCACCCCTGCATACGATGCGAGTTCCATCCAGGTTCTGGAGGGACTTTCCGCGGTCCGTCGGCGCCCGGGCATGTACGTCGGCTCGACCGACACCCGCGGGCTGCACCACCTGATCAACGAGGTCGTGGCCAACTCGATCGACGAGGTACTTGCCGGTGCCTGTACCGAGATCTGGGTAACGCTGCACAAGGACGGGACGTGCACCGTCCGTGACAACGGACGCGGGATACCGGTCGAGATCCATCCCAAGTACAAGCGCCCCGCGCTTGAGATCGTGATGACGGTCCTGCACGCCGGCTCGAAGTTCGATCGAGCCGCCTACAAGGTCTCCGGGGGCCTGCACGGAGTCGGCCTACACGTCGTCAACGCACTGAGCGAATGGTTCGAGGTCCGGGTCCGACGGGACGGGAAGGAGTACTTCCAACGGTACGAGCGCGGCGCCCCGGTCGCTCCCCTCGAGGTCATCGGGAAGGCCGACGGAACCGGCACCGAGCAGCGGTTCAAGCCGGATCGGGAGATTTTCGAGACGCTCATCTTCGACCGCGATGTTGTCGAGCGGCGACTCAAGGAGCTGTCGTTCCTGAACCCGGCCGTCACGATCTATTTCGCCGACGAGCGGGACGCGACCCAGGTCACGTTCCATCACGCGGGAGGATTGATCGAGTTCGTCGAGGACCTCAACACCTCGACCAATCCGTTGTTCAAACCCCCCATCTACCTGCACGCGAAGCGCGACACGACGGAGATCGAGGTCGCACTCCAGTACAACGACGGGTACAACGAGACGACGCTCGCCTTCGTCAACGACATCAACACGGTCGACGGCGGGACCCACGTCATCGGTCTCCGGGCCGCGCTCACGCGCACCCTCAACGAGCACGCCCGCGCCCGCGGGTTCATCAAGGGCGACAAGGAGAGTCTCTCGGGCGAGGACGTCCGGGAGGGGCTGGCCTGCGTCCTTTCGATCAAGGTGCTCGAACCCCAGTTCGAGGGCCAGACCAAGGCCCGGCTCGGGAATTCCGAGGTCAAGGGCCAGGTCGAGAGCGCGGTCAACGACAAGCTCGCCGAGTACCTCGAGGAGCACCCCGCGGTCGGACAAGCGCTGATCTCCAAAGCCGTGCAGGCCGCCCAGGCACGCGAGGCGGCGCGCAAAGCGCGGGAATTGACGCGCCGCAAGGGACTCCTGGAGGGGGGGGGACTCCCGGGGAAGCTCGCCGACTGCCACTCGCGTGACCCGACCGAGTGCGAGCTGTTCCTGGTAGAGGGCGACAGCGCCGGGGGGACCGCAAAGCAGGGCCGGGACCGGGAGTTCCAGGCGATCCTCCCCCTGCGAGGCAAGATCCTGAACGTCGAGAAGGCGCGGCTCGATAAGATGCTCCAGAACGACGCGATCCGGTCCCTGATCACCGCCATCGGGATCGGCATCGGGGACGAAGAGGACCTCTCCAAGCTGCGGTACCACAAGATCATCCTGATGACGGATGCCGATGTGGACGGATCGCACATCCGCACGCTGCTCCTGACGCTGTTCTACCGCAAGATGCCCGACTTGATCAATGAAGGACACGTCTACATCGCCCAAGCGCCGCTCTACCGGCTCCAGAAGGGCTCGAAGGTCGCTTGGGCCTACTCCGACGAGGAGCGCGACCGCGAAGCGAAATCGATGGGAGGCCCGAAGGGCGTCACGATCCAGCGTTACAAAGGACTCGGCGAGATGAACGCGGACCAGCTGCGCGAGACGACGATGCAGCGCGGCGCGCGTTCGCTCCTGCGCGTCACGATCGAGGATGCCCAGAAAGCGAACGATCTATGCAAGATCCTGATGGGGGAAGAGGTCGAACCCCGACGCCTGTACATCCAGGAGCACGCGGTCGAGGTCACGAACCTCGACATCTAGTAGGAGGCGCTGGCGGATGGCCCCGGTGACGACGGTCGCGGAGGCCCTTCGCACGATCCATCCCGGTGGGCCGGGGGTGCCTCGAACGGTCGTCACGCGAGGCCCGAACGGGACCCTGATCGCGCTCGGGATCTTCGGGCCGCGCGGGGCACTCCAGTGGCAGGGACTATGGCTCGCCGGCAGCGAAGTGCTGCCGCTCGGAGGCACCGTTCCGCGGAGCGTGCGCTCGACCACTTCGCAGCTCTCCGGATCGACGGCGCTCCTGGTCGATCTCGTCGAGTACGCTTGGGCCAACTACACCGAACACCTCGTGGGGCTGGACGAGCGGCTCGCCTCGTGGCCCACCTCGGCGGCGTCGATCCCGATCGCGGAGATGGAGGCGACCTCCCGCGAGGTGGCGGAAGCGCGGCGTCGGGTCATCCGACTCGTCTCGCTCGTCAGCCAGCTCGGAGAGTCGCTCGGCTCCGCGTTCCCCGAGATCGGCCCGGTCCTCCCGGAGATCCGTAGCGAGGCGGCGCGCCAGGAGGCGCTGTGCACGGAGATCCAGAGCGTACTCCGGGACGTCATTCTGCTGCGGACCAGCCAGGACGGGAACCGGATCTCCGAATCGGCGGTGGAGCTCGGAAGGATATCCAACCAGATCAGCGCGCTCGCCAACACCTCCAATATCCGCATGCTCGGGATCGCCTACCTCGCGCTCGTGATCGCGCTCATCGGGGCGGTCGTGCTCATCCCGAACACGACCGCAACGATTCTCGGGATGCCGAGCGCGAGCTGGGTCTCGGGGTTCTGGGTCGTCGTGATCCTCGCCGCCACGTCCGTCGTGCCGATCGTGATCGTCTTCACGCGGCCTTGGGTCCTGAGCCTGATGCGAGGTCTGGGGGGCTTCGAGCGTACCAGCCGGGAGGGCATGCGGGACCTTCCCGAAGTCTCGCTCGATGCCGCCGCGAGCACGGCCCCTTCCGAACCCCTTTTACCCCGAGCCCCGTAGCCCGGTCGTGAGCGACGGGGCGAAGACCGGACCGGTCGTGCTCACCGGGGCGCTCCTCGTCACGCAGGACGCCCGGCGCCGGGTCGTGCGCGGAGATCTTCGCATCGAAGGCGGCCGCTTCACCCATGTCGGCCCCGACGCCTTGCGGACGGGCGCCGAGGTCGTCGATGCGACGGCGTTCGCCGCGGTACCGGGGTTCGTCAACACGCACGGGCACGTCGCGATGTCGCTGTTGCGCGGGATCGCGGACGAGCGCGATCTCTCCGGGTTCCTAGAGACCCTGTTCGCGGTCGACGCGCGCCGGGTCGAGAAGGACGTCGAGGTCGGGGCTGCCGCGGGGATCGCCGAGATGCTCCTCGGCGGGACGACCTCCTTCCTCGATCTGTACTATCACGAGGACGCGGTCGCGCGCGCCGTCGATCGCCTCGGCATCCGCGGGTTCCTGGGCTGGGCGGTCCTCGACCCGGAACTGACCACCCAGAAAGGCCGACCGCTCGACAACGCCCGAGCGTTCATCGGCCGATGGAAGGATCATCCCCGGGTCACGCCGCTCGCCGCACCGCAGGGGGTGTACGTCTGCTCGAAGGAGACGTGGCTCGGCGCCCGCGCGCTCGCGGAGGAGACGCGGACGCTCTGTCACTTCCACCTCTCCGAAACGCGCCGCGAGGTCCACGAGCACGAGGCGAAGACGGGCAAACGGCCCGTGATGTGGCTCGACGAGATCGGGTTCCTCGGCCCGCGCATGATCGGGGCTCACGGGGTCTGGCTGACCCGGCGGGAGATCGAGATCCTGGGGACGCGCGGCGTGGGCGTGGCCCACTGCCCGAGCTCGAACCTGAAGCTCGCGGTGGGTGGGGTCTGCCCCGTCGTCGAGCTCCAAGGCGCCGGGGTTCGGGTCGGGATCGGCACCGATTCGGTCGCCAGCAACAACTCCCTCTCGATGCTGCGCGAGATGCACGTCGCGGGCCTCCTCCAGAAGCATCACCGATGGGACCCGGGCGCGCTACCCGCCCAGACCCTTCTGGACATGGCAACGATCGAAGGGGCCCACCTTCTCGGGCGGAGCCAGGACCTCGGCTCGCTCGAGGTCGGCAAGCGGGCCGACTTCTCGCTCTTCCGCCTCGACCATCCGACGCTCGTTCCCGCTCGGCCGGAGGCGATCGTCTCGCACCTCGCCTACTCGGCAGAGGAAGGAGCGATCGATTCGGTCTACGTGGACGGCGAGTGTGTCGTCCGGGGCCGGACCCTCACCCGCGCCTCGTGGGAGGAGATCCGACGCGACGCCGAGCGCGAGGCCGATCCGCTCTGGAAGGCGCGACCCCCCGGAGCCTCCGCCCCGGGAACGGAGCCGCCCCGTTAGGCGAACTCCGCCCGGAGCGACTCCGAGAGCCGAGCGGCGAGCCGCGCTCCCGAGAGCCCGACTCCCAGTTCCGCGATGCCCGCCAGCCGGTCCGCGTCCGACGGGCTCCTCAGGTCGAACAGCGAGCGCACCAGAGGTCGATCGACCGTCACGGAGATTGTACCGTGATGCAGAAGGGCCGTTCGCGTGAGGTGCTGGGCCGCCCCTCCCACCACGCGATCCTTCGCCGTGAGCACGCACCCTCGCTCTCCGAGCGTGCAGCAGGATCTCGAAAGAGACGGAGCGGCTGTCCACCTTGCTTCCAATCCGAGTTCGGTGAGGAATCGGGTCGCGCCGGCGCCGAGCCGAGCGTACGCGTGCGCGTAGTCCCGGCCCACGCGGGGATCCTCCCGGGGAAGGACGATCGACCAGACGAGGTCCCCGGCGAGGTGCAGGACTCCGGTGCCGCCGGTGCGACGCCGGACGATCGGGATCCCGCGGCGCCGGGCATCGTCCACCCAGGCGGTCGTGGCGGGGACTCCGATTCCGATCGAGAGGGATCGCGTGGCTACGGTTGCGGCTCTCCACGCGACGCTCGCCCGGCGCAAGGCCGCTTCGTCCCGTCGCTCGTTCTCCTCCGCATCGATCGGGGACCCGTCTTCCTCGTCCATCCACTCGTCCGCCGGGGAAAGCGCGGAGAGGGGGATATCCCCGACGCTCAACCGCTAAGAGGTCGGGCTCTCTAGGCAACCCGTGGCCGAGCTTTCCGAGTTCAAGCTCCATCCCGGCGACGTCGCCCCGGCATTCGCACTCCGCGGAACGGACGGGCGGGTGCATCGGATCGATGAGTTCGCGAAGGACCGGCTCTTGCTCGTGGTCTGGTGGTGCAACCATTGTCCGTACGTCCGGGCCTGGGAGGGTCGGATGGTCGAGATCGGAGAGAAGTACGGCCCCCGCGGCGTCGGGATCGTCCTGATCAATGCGAACGACGCGGTCGCGTACCCCGACGACCGAATGGAGATGATGGCGCGCCGGGCCCAGGAGC
>Ga0307372_10007942_pt1 | contig 15050 bp, 12 predicted proteins | sample OX1MG_FD_202533 | JGI IMG/M metagenome (GOLD analysis project Ga0307372, IMG submission 202533) | Soil microbial communities from Risofladan, Vaasa, Finland - OX-1 | ecosystem: Environmental > Terrestrial > Soil > Coastal area > Acid sulfate soil | place: Finland: Risofladan, Vaasa | collected... | reverse complement strand
AAAATGGTAGTGAGAATGGTAGCTTTGTCTAACATGGGTAGTGCGCTCCTTGTTTGCTTGTTTTTGTACAAACAGAAGCGTACTACACTTCTCACTCCTTGTCATCAACTAGCACAAAGCGTATATATCACCAACAGCTTTGTCTACGTCGGTACCAATTGGTACCACGCTTTTTACTTACACAGGCCACATTGCTAAGATTCGCGACCTTGCATGGTCTCCTGACGGAAAACGTATCGCCTCGGCAGGTGATGATTATACTGTTCAAATTTGGGACGCAACTACAGGCTTTAATGCAATAACCTACGATGGTCATACTTCATTTGTTGAAAGCGTTTCATGGACGCCAGATGGCAAATATCTTGTTTCTGGCAGTGCCGATGAAACAGTACAAATTTGGGATGTAGCAACAGGAAATACTGTTTATACATACAATCAAGGTGCCTGGGTAAATGGAGTTAGTTTATCACCAAATGGCCTGTATATCGCTTCAGGTGATCAAAACGGAATTTCAAATCGCGTAGCAACAGTACGCATATGGAATTTTTTTTCAGGAAAAACCGAAATGATCTACCAAGGTCATAAGAATGGTGTATTTGACGTTGCTTGGTCTCCTGATGGTACACGTATAGCATCAGATGGTTACGATGGAACTTTACAAGTTTGGGATGCCTTTTCAGGTAAACTTCTAGCAGTTTATAGAGATAAGGACCATTTTTTATTTCATTTAGCGTGGTCTCCTGACGGGCAACATATCGTTGTGGGAAGTAACGATTTAACAGTAAAAGTAATAAATGCAAATACCGGGCAAATAGTTTATTCGTATCGTGGACATAGCGATGTAGTTACGGCAGTTGCATGGTCATCAGATGGGACACGTATAGCATCAGGAAGTGATGATGGGTCGGCACAAATATTCAACGCCAAAAACGGACAACATCTTTATTCATATTTTAATCAAGATGGCCATATTGACGTTTTAAAGTGGTCTCCAAATGGCAAATTGATTGCATCAGGAAACGATGCAATCAATAAAGCTGGAACTGTTCAAGTATGGCAAGCACAATAAAAGGAGCGTTGAAATATGCCACAAAGCCAGCTTCTGAATATATTCATATCTTGTAGTGCTGTAGATGCCGAATTTGGCAAAAAAATACAAATTGAGATGCAGAACAGACTCGGTGCTGACGACATAGTGCGGTGTGATAGCTCCAGTGATGAGACTCTTGGTGATTCGATTATGCAAAATGAGCTGGCGCAATGCTCAGTCATTATAATAGTACTTTCACCTGAAGCAATTAATTCAAGAAGAGTGCGTTTTGAATTTCTATTAGCCTTAAATGAAGAGAAGCGTATTATTCCATTGCTCTACCGTCAATGCGATCCATGGATTGAAATAAAGCTAATAGAATATATATCCTTTTTAGGGGAGGATAATTATGATGTGTCTTTTAATGAATTACTGACCCAAGTACTACATCCAATTGAAAATGTAACGGAACTTCGGCAAGATAAGGGCGAGCAAAAACAATCCATTATATCTACCCCACCGCTACCATTAAAACGCCGCTTAAACAGACGAACTTTTTTAACGGGATTGATAGCAGGGAGTATAGGTTTGGCTATCCTAGGAGAGATAGCTTCGTGGCTAGTTCGCAATTACGGAACACCAAAGCAGACAAATAAACTGGGAACAAGATTTGTTATTTACCAAGGGCACCTCGATCAAGTGCTGGATGTAGCATGGTCTCCTGACGGAATGCGAATTGCTTCGGCTGGTGTTGATAAGACAGTTCAAGTTTGGGATCCAGCTAGCGGAAGGCGTATTTTGAACTATCAAAGACACACTGACATTGTTCGAAAAATAGCTTGGTCAAAAGATGGACGATATATTGCGTCTGGAAGTGACGATAAGACGATCCAGATTTGGAATGCAACGAATGGACAACCTGTTTTGACCTATCATGGTCATTCAAATAAAATTGTTACTCTAGCATGGTCTCCCGAAGGAAGCTTTATTGCTTCTGCGAGCAATGATAACATAATGCAAGTTTGGGAAGCTAAGACAGGTTTATTAGTTTATTCACATCCACATACTCCCGATACACAGATAGAGTATGCTATAGCATGGTCTCCAAATAGCAAGCGTATTGTTTGTGCTGGATATAAACCTGTAGAATCCTGGGATGCCACTACTGGCGATAATCTTATTACTTATAGCGATACTGATCATGGTGCTCTCAGTGTAGCTTGGTCACCTGATAGCAAAAGTATAGCAGCAACAAGCTTCTTAGGAACTACAATCCAAACATGGGATGCAGATACAAGAGAAGAACTCATTACATATCGCAGACATTCAGCAACAGTTTTCGCAGTTGCTTGGTCAAAAGATAGTACACGCATAGCTTCTGGTTCCTGGGATAAGACAGTGCAAATATGGAACGCGAGGACAGGTGAACGAATCTATATCTATTCTGGACACAACGAGGGTATATATGCTATTGCATGGTCTCCTGATGGACAGCGTATTGCATCAGCGAGCTCCGATCAAACTGTACAAATATGGCAGGCAACATAATTTGTCCAGTCTCTACTAAAATAGACATCACCATAAGGCGAGTGAAGGAATATCCTCCCACTCGTGCTGCTGAGCATATTGGAGCGGAGAGAGGTTATCGAGCCCCTCATGTGGCCGCTCCTGATTATAAAAGTTGATCCAGGCCTCGGCTGCCCGTAAAAAATCCCCTAAGGTATGATAGGGACGGCGATCAGCGACAGCCAGCTTGAAGACGCCGACGAAGCGCTCGGCATAGCCATTGTCCGTAGGCGTGCCAGCTCGGCTCATAGAGAGCACAAAGCCTTTGTGCAAGAGCAGTTGACGAGTCTGTTCGGCTCCGTATTGTTTGCCTTGATCAGTATGCCAGATGTTGCCAGGCACCTGGAAAGACATCGTTTGAATGGCATCCGTGACCAAATCGGCCCGCATGTGATAATCAAACGCAATCCCCAGCACCTGACGGGTGCGATGACGAAGGGCAAAACAGCCGCGAACGCGGGTGCCATCAGCGAGCTTGACCTCCAAAATATCGGAGAAGACCACTTCCTGTTTCACCCACTCAAAGGCTTCCTCTCGCAACTTATTGGCTACCAGTTCGGTGGCTTTGCCAGGATAGACATACTTCTTGCGCTTGCGCCTGGCGGCAAGGCCATATTTGTGCATCACGCGCCTGATCCGATTCTTCCCGGTTCCCAAGAGCGCGGCAAGTTTCCGATGGCCCATCGTATCGTCTTTTTCATGGGCGGCTTCAATGCGCACCGCCAGGGCTTTATCCTGCTTGGGACGCTTGAGTTGGAGGTAGAGGCTGCTGCGTGCAATGCCCAATACCCGCGCCACCTGGCTTTTATTAATCGGACTGCCGGAAGCACACAGCGTGCGCCCCAGTTCCACTTTTTGCTGTTTGCTCAGTTGCCCAACAGTCCGCGGGATTTTTTTAAGATATCATTCTGCACCGTCAGTTCGCCGATCAACTTTTTGAGGTCATCGGGCGACTCTCCGGGTGCATAGCCCCGGGCTTTGCTGCGACTGGTCGGATCGCGCTGATCCTGAAAGATGTCTGGCCTTTTTGCTGAAACGCCTGACGCCACCGGCTCACCATCGACGAGGACACCGAGTACTTCCGGCACACCTCTTCCAACGTGCTGTCCCGCTGCAAGCTTTCTACCACCACTTTGAATTTGAACTCTGGCGTATACTGCTTTCGTTTCCCTGCCATTGTCAGTTGTCCCTTTCCTGCTTATTCTCCTGTCTATTTTAGCAGAGACGGGACAATTTTTGAGGGAAATGCGTGAACGTCCGACATTCGATAAGGCAAAGAGTGAACCGACCAAACGACAGAAGGTTTTTCGCCACTCTCGTGAGAGTTCTCCAACGAAGGGACAAAATAGATGCCGCTGCCGAGAAAGAAAGATCCGGGCGATGTGTACTCTCCTTAACTCTGCATGGTAGTATCAGGCGGGAAGCGTGCCTAAAGCCTTTGCCCTTGTACATTTTTCGCGTGGGGCCAAAAAGGCCATTCCCCTGGTGCGCCACCGGCACATGACGCCCCGACCGCCACTCTGCGACCCGTGCGTGCCATATGGCACGCACGGCCACGAACCACTGATCGATTGTGCATCCGGGAGAACCATCGCACGCATCCGGCAACGGTGCGATGACCAACCGATGTCCGGCCGCACCCAGCCCCGACTTCCCTCGGCCGATCGAGATTCTCGGACGTTGGCGAAACCGCAGCATCCGATCCACCACCGGTCGCCCCGCTTGAGCGAGCAGGATTCTCGACGCGGGGCCGACCCGCCGCCTCCGGGGGAGGGACGGGCCGGTCGGGTTGCCGGTTTGTCAGCTGACGGTGACGTCGTCGTACCTGGTGTAGGTCGCGTTGCCGGAGCGGTTGTCGTCCCGGTTGGTCAGGGTGATCGTGTAGGAGTGTCCTGCGACGATGCTCGCGGTGACCTGCTTCCAACCAGAGGAGGCCACGCAGGTCCTGGGCAGGACCGTGGTGGTCTTGCCGGTGGTGTTGTCCTTCAGCGTGGCGGTCGCCCAGTCGTGGCTGACGGTGTCAGGGCAGGTCACGTTGTACCAGAAGGATAGCTGGCTGCTCCCGGTTGGAGCAGTGAAGGTCTGCTTGATCGACGATGCGCCGTTGGTCGGCGACGTCGAGCCGAGCAGCGCCGCGTAGGTTCCGCTATGGGGACCCGACGTGGTCACGCCCGTTGCTGGCCCACTGGCGGTCCAGCCAGACAGGGTGCCGGTCTCAAAGCCACCGTTGACGATGCCGCCCGGGTTGGTGACGGTCAGGGTATAGCCGGTGGTGTGCGTGTTTGCCGTGCCCGTGGCGGTGATGGTGATCGGGTAGCTGCCCGGCGGGGTGTTCGCCGCGGTGGTAATGGTCAGCGTCGAAGAGCCTCCAGGACTGATGGTGGCCGGGATGAAGTTGGCCGAAGCTCCGGTGGGCAAGCCGCTGGCAGACAGGGTGAGGGGTTCGGTGTCGCCGCCGATGGACGTCGTGGACACAGTCGTCATGGTCGAGCCGCCGGGGGCCACGCTGCCAGAAGTCGGATTGTCGGAAAGCGTGAAGTCGACGGTGTTGACGACTGTGGCGTAGATCTCCGAGGTGGAGCTACCGTTGTTGGCACTCCCCCACGAGAGCGCAATCTGGTTGTTGGGCAGCGTGGCCAGGCCAAACGTGTCACCGGGCCAGACCGAGCTGGTGCCGTATGCGGTGGAGATCTGCGCAGGCGAGCCGAGCAGTCCGCCGGCCGTCGTAAAGGTCTGCAGGTAGGTGGCCCAGCCCTGGGTCGGGGCGTTGGTCTGCCAGGCCACGTAGGCGGTGCCCGCGGGTCCGCCGACGACCTGGACGATGTGCGGGGCGTTGTCGCTGTCGGGGGTCACGCGCACCGGTGTTGACCAGGTGGTTCCGGCATCGGTGGAGTAGCTGACGTACCCGATGTCAGCGGTGGAGCTCACGGTGTCCCAGGTGACGTACAGGGTGCCGCCAGCATCGATGGCGATGGAGCCGTCGATCCACCAGGAGTTGATGGCAACCGAGCCCAGCTCGGGATGGATCTGCTGCGTGCTCGACGGCCACGTGACTCCGCCGTCGGTCGAGCGGGTGAAGTACTCATAGCCGGGGGACAGCGCGAGGGTGTTGGGGTCGGTCTGGTGTCCCAGATACACCGCGTCTATGTTGCCTGCCGGGTCGACCAGCAACGGGGCCATGTCAGCGCCCATCAGCGGATAGCCCGGCCCGATCGGGGTCATCGGCCCGAAGGTCTTTCCGCCATCGGTGGACTTCTGGATCACCTCGTTGAACTCGCCGTTGGAATAGGCGCACGACCCACCGGAACTGCAGATATACTGCACGTTCGACGCGCTCGGGTCGTAATCCCACGTCACGTAGAGCGTGCCATCTGGGGCGACTGCTATGAAGTCGCGGTCGCCGAAGTTACCGGACGTGCTCGGTCGAAGCGAGGTAGACTGGGTGAAGGTGGCCCCCTGGTCGAAGGAGGCCTCGACCACCGGGTAGTAGTAGCCGCCTGAGTTGAGCATGAAGGCCACGTACACGATGCCGGTCGGGCCGACCGCTAGTGACGGATCCCATGCGCCGCCGGAGCCAGGCACCTCGACCGCCGCGCTGTAGGTCGCCCCGCTGTTGGTGGAGCGAGCGTAGCCGATGCCGCCGCAGCCGATCCACGCCTGATACACGTACGGCGACGCGGTGGCCTCCACTACCTCAGCGTTCTGCCCCGAGCAGGCTCCGCTGACATTGATCGGCCCCTGCAGCGCCAGCCGTGGCGCACTTTCGCCGTGCGCGGCGGCGGGCCTGGGAACCAGCACGCCCAAACTCAGCGCGAGACAGATCGCTACCAGTGAGATGAACCGACGCGACCAGCGGATATGGGTAAGCCGGGAATGACGTTGCGTGGTCGGGCGAGAAGTGGTGGTGGTCAAAGTCGTTTGTTCCTTTCATTGGGAACGCGAAGCACATCCGCCTTTCAGGTTGGCCGTGGAGCGTGTGGGCACAACTATCTGCTGGTGTGGTGCCAGGCCGTTTCCTACCCTCTTCTGGCAAGCAGAAGAAAGCAGGAGTGTGTCGCACCCGTCACGAGATGCTGGGCGACTTCGCACTCCACAGCGTAAAGACGGAGAGGCTCACAAAAATACGACATACGAGTGAAACAGGGGAGCAACGAACTACTTGCAGGAGTCTTCCACATGTGAGCATGCTTCCCGACACGCTCGCCTATGACGGTTGCTCGCCTGGCTGGGGAGCCAACGGCTGAACCGACTGCATGGGGCAAATCACAAGAAACGCTCAAAAGATGAGTTGTCTGTCACGAGTATAACTGATGCAGAGCTATTTTTTCAAGAGGGCGCAGTCACTCTCCGTGGGTCCGTGGGTGAAATTTTGACAATTTCGTGAGTGATCGGATATACTGGGAGGAAGAGTATGCAACTGGTTTCTCGCCTATGGGAGATGGCTTGGTATGACGAAACCACCTGTTCCATTGACGGCCCTTTCAGAAGAGCAACGAGCACAAACACAGAGCCGCTTTAGCATTATCCGACCGGCTCTGGAAGATGGCGTTACTCAGGCCCCCATTGCTCGCACCAACAACCTTCCTCGCACCGTACAGCGTTGGGTCAAGCGGTACCGCGAAAAGGGACTCACCGGCTTAGCAGATGCCAAGGTGCGTTCGGACAAAGGAAAGTCGCGTCGCCTCCCTGCCTCAGCCATTACCTTGATTGAAGGATTGGCTTTACAAACTCCCCTGCATTCGATGGCTGCTATTCATCGTCAAGTGACCACGATTGCAGGGGAGCAGGGATGGAATCGGGGTTTGCCCACGGTTGGAACAGAAAGTCGGAATAGGAAGATAGCCCAAAAGAGCCATGGTTGGCCCTTGAGTACGAACGGACCGGAAATTTCTTAATTACTACCGGAAGGTCGTCCCTGCGGTTCTACCTGGTGTCTGGCGTTCCCCGATATTTTCGGAATTCCCTCATCAACGTGAGCCAGACCCCATCCAGCAGACGAGGAAAGACACGATACAGGCGCCAGATCCAACGCATTGAAGCAGGAAAGACGATGACGGCTTGATTGCGTGACACGCTGTCCAAGATCACGTGCGCAGCGTGTTCGGCCTCCATCATGTGGCGGGGGAGGCGAGCGAGGACTTGCTCCCGTGGAATATTGGCCAGGATCATGCTCTGGTAAATGTTCGTGCGAACGAACCCCGGACAGACGACACTCACGTTCACTCCTAAGTCGGCAGCCTCGAGACGCAGTGAGAGCGAGAGTCCAACGATGGCATGCTTACTGGCACCATAGGGAGCATTGCCTGGCCCTGGCAGCAAACCAGCGGCTGAAGCCGTATTCACGATATGTCCGCATCCCTGCTTGAGCATGACCAGGTAGGCGGCAAGCGTTCCATAGAGGACGCCGTAGAAGTTCACATCGAACACTCGACGCCACTGCTCGCTTGTCAGATCACGTGCGTCACCACCGATGACAATGCCAGCATTATTGAACAGATAGTCGAGATGTCCATAGGCTGAGACGGTTTCATCGACGAGTTGCTTGACTTCTTCCTCCTTCGAGACATCGACATGCGCTGCGTAGGCTCGCCCGCCACGTCGCATGATGGCAGCGGCAACCTGCCTCGCGCATCCGTCATTGACATCGGCGACAATAACCATCGAGCCCCGGCGTGCCAGTTCCTCGCACAGGGCTTGTCCTATGCCAGAGCCTCCACCAGTTACGATTGCGACTTTCTCTTCGAATGGTTTCATCGAATCTGCTCCTTTTCGTGTATGTTCTGGTAAAGGCCTATCAGGCCCGCCAACGAAATTTACAACGTTAAGCTCTGGTCGCCAAGATAGCTTTCTTTGTATTACTGATATCGGTCTCACATCAGTAGCCCTCCTGAGAACGGTGAATAGCCGCTCTCACGGAATAATACAATTGATGACGGGGTGGAAGGTGAGGGTGACTGTGGACAGGTAAAATGTCAAAGAAGGCCGAGGTGGCCAGCTCGGTAGGTGGATGATTTTGATCTTTGTAGTCGAGGTTACTGACTTGATATCGAAGGCCTGGAACTGGCATTCTACTGGACACGGGTAATTGGGTCCAAAACTGGCGGCGATCGCCTTGTCCTTGGCATCGGCCTTTGACAGTGCCTGGTTACTTGCAGCGCTCGCGCTCCTCGCGAAGCCAGAAGCATTCACTGTTAGCACAAATGGTAAAACGTTCTGTCCACAGCTTGAAGCCATGTGATTTATCCTCCTTTAAGCGAGAGCAATAAGCTAGACTTTATCCATTTGCTTGATATTTGAAACAAGGCTGTAAGCTAGCCTCTCAGGCTGTCTCGAATTTTTTGTATGTCGTCTTTTTCGCACGATATTGAAAAAATTCCAGCAAAATCATGGATTGCCAAGCTGGTAAGCTGGCTTTCTCAGCTTCAAATGGATAAAGTCTAGATAAGCATGACCTTTGAGAAATAACCCACGGGTTGCGCAACGAGATGCACCTTCCAAGCGAAGTGGCTCCAGACGACCTCCTGTCGCATATGTCCTTTCTGCAATAGAGTCGATTTCCCTTGAAGTCTTGAGCAAACTACTACAACCGAAATCGCTGGTGAGCCTGACTCACACAACACCGTTTGCTTGCTGAAATCTCGTTGTGCAACCCGTGGGAAGGAGCGAAGAGCAACATCCTCATCGTTATTTCTGGTTCGGTGGCTGCACCTTAGGGATCGGGACAGGTATTGGATGTATGATTATTGGTGCCTCATCTCCCGGCGTGACATATGCCAAATTTCCAAACAAACGGTCATACCAAACATCCACAGTGTATTCAAGACTGCCAGGGGCCAACGACACGTTCAAGGCCTGAGAAACTGTCGTGCTAGACGTGGTATCATCGGTCGTGGTGTAAGTAGTGGTCATAGTGTTCTCAACGGTTTGATTATCACCGAAAAGGGCTGTCAGCCACCCCGGTTTATAGTCCGTTATAGTGGTAGTCGTCTGAACCTCAACGCTTTTATCCTCGCTACTAATCGTGTAACTAACCGTAAAAGAGCTGGTTTGCGGTGGGCCATACTGAAGTTGTGGCTGTACATCTGATGGGACGAAGCGTGAAGGATCAAGATGGTAAGGAGGCGTGCCAACAAATGGATCGAGTTGTAGCAATGCTTGACAAGTAGTCGCATCAAGCGGAGCTACACCATTCTGCAGATCCTGAGCCGGATTCGAAGCTTGCCCGCTATGAGTGAGTACGGTTATCCCAAGGGAACCGTTATACGCTATCCACGCCACTCGTACATTGTACAGGTAGATGAAGAGATCGCCTACGCCAGGACCAAAGCCTGGCGTGGTTTGATATCCTACAGCATCCGTCACGGTCACAGTTGACTTGTTATCGGTGGTGACGCTGTACCCACTCAGCGTAGATTCGGTTGTCTGACTCAGAATACCTGATAAGAGGTTCAAGAATGCAGTGAGAGGTTTAGCCCATGATGACGATGTATCACCGCCACTGCCACTGTCGGGGCTTGCAAAGACCCCTGCTATTGTGGCAACATCAGAAATTGCAGATGCGATTTTACTGAGGAAATCTGAGGGGGTATACGCCGTGGCTGTCTTAGAGTTGTTGGTTGAGCCGACGCTCGTTTCGACGGTGTGGCTAGTAGAACTTGACGAGGTTAACTGGCTGGTGATTTTGCTTGCGCTCCCTGCTGTTGGTTGGGGTGGAGCATAGACCAAGGACAGTGGCAGTGCAGGTATGGTGAAGGCACCAGCTGTGATCGTGGGTGGGGCAAGGACGTCTACCTTGATCGTCGTGTCTGGAATAGGGCCAAACAGAGTGCAGTCTATGAAGTTTCCTCCGGGGTGAAGGCTGTTACCAAGATTTAAATCGAGGTAATCCTGACCTTCGGGTGCTTCCGTTTGAAGGCCGCTGTCGGTCCTTACCCCTAAGACGCCATGCGGATTTGCAATCTTAAACCGGAGTGTCACGAAGATGCTGTTCGGATTTACAAGTCCGGCAGTGAAAGAAAGCTGAATAGAATGTCCAGGGGCTGCAGGCTCAGGTCCAGGTCCTGTTCCCGAGGGTACAGGTACATTGACATTAAATGTGTGTAAAGGAACTGCCCATTCAAAGGCACCAGTGCTTGCGGCAATCGTGCCTACGATGATCGTCTCGCGTGGTCCGAGCAATGGACACAATGGCTCGATACTCTTAAGCTGTTGGTATGCTTCCTCTGGAGTATATGGCATAGTTCACCACCTCTTTCTTGTCAAGTTGTAAACGTCAAGGGAATAGTGAGCCGCACGATGCTGGAAAACTGAGCCCCCTCCTTGAATTGATTGCACGAATTGCTCCTCTGTCTGCTTTAAGCTGAATACATGCACGTCCTTAGCGAGGTTTCCGGTTGAGCGGCTACCGCAATAGAATCAGGGTCGTTCGACGAACGAGAAATTCTCAGCAGGCCGCAGCGGCCTGCTGAACCGCTTGCATGGCCGCTGTGTAGTCTGGCTCACGAAGCTGATCGGCGACATACTCGGCGTAGACGATGCGGTCGTGGCGATCAAGCACGAAGACGGCCTGCGCGAGCTGCCGCCACTCCTTGAGCCACACGCCATAGTCCTGCCCGAACTGCTCACTGCGATGGGCAGAGAGGAGCTGGTGCAACACGCTCGCCGTCTCCTGCCAACGAGCTTGCTCCTGCGGTGGGTCCGTACTCACCGTATAGAGGCAGACCTCTGGTGGCAACGTGACCCGAAGCGTCTCCCATTGCTTTACTACCTGTTGGCAGTGAGGGGACTCAAGGGTGTTTACCACGTTGAGCAGATGCACCAGTCCGGTCGAGTCAGCCAGGCAGACCGTGCGCACAACCAAATCTGCGAGATCAAGGTAATCCAGGCAGAAGCCTGGGGCTGCATCGCCTGCGTGCAGGTGCCTGCCCATGAGGGTCAGTTGCTGAGTGCCAGCAAAGGCCTCGCCCGTTCTTTCTTCCATGCGCTCGTCCTCCGCGGTCTCGTTTCAGCTTCCTACGAGATGGCGAATAGGGAGATCATCATCGCATGACTGTTGCTGTTCCTCCCACGCATCCTCAAGTGGCAATTCGCCCTGCTGCACCCGCACCAGGAGGGTCATCCAGGCGAGGAGCTGGGGCAGAGCGAGCGGCAAGGCGAACCTGTAGGGGAGATCATGATCGCCGCTAGGGCCGCTTTCCAGCTCTTCCCGCCGCCTGTCAAGAGTACTCGTCGCCCTGCTCTCCAGAAAGCTTCCTCCCCCGCCATGCTCATTCACTAGTTGTTGAATGGCCTCAGCACGAGATACCCTCCCCGCGGACGTTCCTTCCTCACCTTCTGATGCTCGCCGCACCGCTGCAGGCGGACGAATCATTCTCTCTTGGAGGAATTGCGCTGCCGTCACCGAGAGGGACACCAGTCCCTGGTTCTCTTGCTCCAGCTGCTCCTCCAGACCCTCCCGTGAGGAGGAGGTGAAGACTCGCAGCTGCTCGTACGGGAGCGCACCAAAGAGTCGCAGGAATTGAAACAGGGTCTCCAGCGAACTGAGGACCGTCGATTTCCACTGCCAGGTAGGCATTGCGTTGACCTGGATCGCGACACGATAATACATCTTGCGCCTCTTTCTCTTCTGCCCGCTCAAGGCAGACCTACGAAGCCAGGATTTTCACTCTGCTCTCTTCTCCACCCGCACCTCAGCCTTTCTGCTCATCAGTCTAGCAGAGAGTGGCTGAGAATGCGCCGTCAGAACTGAGGGTTTTTCGCGGAAGAGGAGCAGGTTCTCAGCTTGGGGTCCCCATCAGTTTTGAGGGGGAGGTGCCACGGGGAAAGTGCAGGTCGTCGGATGGACGTGCGAGACGCTCCCACCGGGGCCGTGGGTCAAGTGCAGCAGAGTATGTCTCTGAGTGTGAGCAAGCCTCACACCAGGTGGCACTCGATGGCGTAGCGAGTCGCCGCACTGCGGGAGGACACACCCAGCTTGCTGTAGATGGAGCGCACATGGAAATTGACGGTGACGACGCCAATGACGAGCTGCTCGGCTATCTGCGCGCTGGTCAAGCCCTGGGCCAGCAGTCGCAGCACCTCGACCTCACGGGCCGTCAGTCCATTGGGAGAGGTCGGGGCTTTCGGAGCGTGTGGAACGGAGGAGGACACTGCTGGGGTCGTGATGGGGATCGTCACGGGTCCTTGTGCAGCCAGGACCTGCTCAAGGGTCATGGCACGCCCCTCAGCCCACGCTGCTGCGAAGACGTCCTCTCTCAGGTGAGCGCGGGCCGCAGTGCTGGTGAACTCGTGCGTAGCGCGCAGGGCAGGCGACAGCACGCCATTGATCGCTTGACACAAGGACTCCGCGGCACTCGATAAGCGCGCCGCCCATGCCCATGCACCCTGCGCGGCAGCCAGAGCCGCGAATCCCACCAGGCATGCGGCGATGAACCAGGTGTTGCCTGCATCGCATAGAGTGAGGCTCTCTTCGAGGAGAGCGCGTGCCGCGGCGTAGTCACCTTGCACGAAGGAAACCCACGCCAGACCCATGAGTGATTGAGCGGCGAGCTGCCGTTCGCCCAGTTCTTTGGAGAGTACTAGGCTTTCCTCCAGCTGCGCACGTGCCGTGGCATAGTCCCCTTGCTGCAGTGCCACCTGCCCCGAGACAAATAAAGCGTTGACAAGGGATTCTTTATAGCCCTCTCGCCTGGCTAAGGCGAGGCTCTCTTCCAGCAGCGCATGGGCTCGCACAAGATCACCCTGGTAGGACATCACCAGCCCAACCAGCCAGAGGGAGTTCGCGATATCCCAGCTATCACCTCCCTCTCTGCCGAGCACCGCAGCCTCTTCTCCTAGGGAGCGTGCCCGCTCATAGTTGCCCTGCACAAGGTACACAAATGCCAGGATGACGAGCGCGAAGGTAATATCATACCTGTCATCCACCTCCCTGTAAAGGGTCACGGCCTCCTCTAACCGGGCGCGTGCCGTCGCAAAGTCGCTTCGTTGCCAGGCGGCGGCATACCCCAGTATCGTAAGGGAGGTCGCGCTGCCTCGGGGGTCGCCCAGCACTCGGTAGAGCACGAGGCTCTCTCCGCACAGGGCTTCTGCTTGTTCAATGTCCCCTTGCAGGTCAGCAAGTGCGCCAGCAGCATGCAGCGTCTTCGCACGCACTGGCACCGCCACCACCACCCGACTCCCAGCGAGTGCTCGTGTCAGCTCGGTGCGCCCCTCGCTCAAATACCCATGCATCCACCAGAAGTGCCAGAGGGCACCACACAGCCGCAAGGCGGCCTCCTGTTCGTGGTGCTCCAGCAACCACGCGATTGCTGCACGCAGGTTCTCGTGTTCCCGCTGCAAGCGTGCAAGCCACCTCCCCTTCCCGGCACCGACCAATCTCGGCTCTGTCTCTTCTGCCAGGGCCAGGTAATAGGCAGCGTGAGTGCGTTGGGTCTCCTCTGCCTCGCCATTCGTCACCAGTGCCTCCCACGCATACTCGCGGATCGTCTCCAACATCGCCAGCCGTGGCTCCTCCCCTTCCTGCTCCGTCGGCTGTAGCAGGCTCTTGTCGATGAGCGAAGCAACCCCGTCCAGCACTGAGCCAACCTGGCCTGCAGGATCATCAGTCTCGGGAGTGCATACTGCTGCGGCGGCTTCCAGGGTGAAGCCGCCGTGGAAGACCGCGAGGCAGCGGAAGAGCCGCTGCTCCCAGGCATCTAACAGGTGATAGCTCCACGCGATCGTGTCGCGCAGCGTCTGCTGGCGGATCGGCACATCTTGCGCTCCCCCGGTCAAGACTGTCAGCCGGGACGAGAGCCGGCTGAGGAGGGCCTGCGGGGGCAGCAGTTTGATGCGTGCGGCGGCCAGTTCAAGGGCCAGCGGCAGCCCATCCACACGGACACAGATCTCGGCAATCGCATGGGCATTGGCAGCCGTCAACTGGAACGTGGGCCTCGCCGCCTGCGCCCGCTGGAGGAAGAGGGACACAGCCGCGCAGAAAGCCAAATCATCAGCGGGAGGAAGCTGCGTGAGATTGGGGAGCGCCAGGGATGGGACGGGGAATTCCTGTTCTCCCTGCAGGTGCAACGTGGCACGGCTGGTGACCAGGATTTTCAGGTGCAGGCAACTGGTCAGGAGAGCCGACAGGTGTGAGGCTGCGCTCAGGATGTGTTCGAAGTTATCGAGGCAGAGCAGCAGGTGCTTCTCGTGGAGGGAGGCTTTCAGCAGGTCGAGGAAGGATCGCTCTGCGATCTCTTTGATGCCAAAGGTCTGCGCGATGGTGGGGATGGCCAGATCGGGGTCGCTGATGGAGGCCAGCGGGACGAAGCAGACGCCATCCACGAAGTCCTGCACTAGAGCCTGTTAGGGACTCGACTTCAAAATGTGATACAATGAAGGATGAAAACTAGAACACCTTATCCAACTGATGTCAGCGACGAAGAATGGGCCTTCGTCGTGCCCTACCTGATCTTGTTGC
>Ga0307372_10007941_pt1 | contig 15052 bp, 11 predicted proteins | sample OX1MG_FD_202533 | JGI IMG/M metagenome (GOLD analysis project Ga0307372, IMG submission 202533) | Soil microbial communities from Risofladan, Vaasa, Finland - OX-1 | ecosystem: Environmental > Terrestrial > Soil > Coastal area > Acid sulfate soil | place: Finland: Risofladan, Vaasa | collected... | reverse complement strand
CTGGCGGCATCCACCTGCGGCTGATAGTGCAGGCGCAGCTCGCCGTTGCGCTCGGCCTGGCGCAGCCGCCCCTCCAGAGCCACGCGCTGGCGGTGCGCCTCCTGCGGCATCGCCACGTAAGCCTGCCAGGTATTGCGGCCCAGGCCCTTGGCGCTGTACATCGCCATGTCGGCGTGCTGCAGCAGCTGCTCGGCGCTGGTGGCATCGTCGGGATAGACACTCAGCCCGATCGACGCCGTCACCGCGATCTCGCTGCCGTCGGGCAAGGCCAGCGGCGCTTCCATCAGCCGCACGATCTTGTCGGCGATGCGGTGGACGTCGTCGCGCTGCACGATCTGACGCAGGATCACGGTGAACTCGTCGCCGGCGTAGCGGGCGACGGTGTCATAGGCGCGCACGCTACCGCGCAGACGCCGACCGGCGGCCAGCAGCACCTGATCGCCGGTGGCGTGGCCGAGGGCGTCGTTGATGCTCTTGAAGCGGTCGAGATCGACGAACAGCACGGCGAAGCTCTCGCCGCTGCGCTCCGCCTCGAGCAGCACGTTGTGCAGGCGATCGTTGAACAGCAGCCGGTTGGGCAGGCCGGTGAGGGCATCCTCGAGACCGCGCGCGCGGCCCTGCTCGCGGGCGCGGCGCAGGGCCAACTCGGCGGCAAAGCGGCCCGCCGCCACCCGCAGCGTGTCGGCCAGCAGCACATCGGCGCCACGCGGCGTGCACGCGCAGGCCAGCAGCGCGCCGAGCACGTTGCCGTGCGGATCGGTCAACGGCAGGCAGGCGCAGGCCGCCGCCGCGATCGCGGCGAGAAAACCGTCGACTGCGGCCAGCCGGTGGGCGCCGTCGAGATGCATCACCTCCTCGCCGGCCAGCGCCAGCGTCAGCGTCGCCTGCTGCGCGGGATCGGGCGCATCAGCCGGTGCCGGCCCGCGCTGCACAACCGCCAGCGGCAACGCCGCGCCGTCGGCAGCGGCGGCATAGACCGCCACAAAATCCAGGTCGAGGGCATCGGCCAGCAGATGCAGCGCCGTCTCCAGCGCGGCATCGCCGCGGCCGGCCGCGTTGATGCGCGCCAGCAGCGCCAAGGCGTCGCGGGCACGGCGCTGGTCGTCGAGGGTGCGGATGCGACTGCAGTACACCGGCGCTCCGTCGTGCAACGCCAGCCGCATGCTGATCTCGACCGGATCGCTGCGGCCGTCCGCCCGCGGCCGTTCGCCGCGGAACTGCACCGCGCCCTCACGCTGCAACTGACGAAGCAGCGCCTGCTGGTATTCGGCACCCGCGCACAGAGTGATCAGGTCCGGGCTGTGGCCGCGCCATGCGGCGCCGGTCAGGCCGCTGGCGCGCGCAAACGCGGCATTGCAGGCAATGATGCGGCCATCGCCGGCGCTGACCAGCAGCTCGTCATCGCTGGTATCGAAAAACAGTCGCAAGGCATCGTCCGCTTCGCCGCTGCCGACGACCGCAGGGCGCCGACCCAGCGCGCTGTTGACGCGCGCGCAGACCTCGCCGGCGGCAAACGGTGCCGCCAGCCAGTCGCTGACGCCCGGCACCGCGCGATGAAAGCCCCAGACCCGCTGTGCAGCCTCGCCGGCCAGCAGCCCCAGCACGGCCGGACCCTGGCGGCCGGCAAGCTGGGCGCACAGCGTCACCGCCTCGCCGGCCTCGCCGCTGAATTCCAGCAGCACCAGATCGAGTGCGGGGATCTGCGCCAGCAGGGCGCGCGCCTGCGTCGCGTCGCGCGCGGTGTACAGGGTTTCGAAACCGGCCTGCTCCAGCGCATCGTAAAGAATACGGCGCTCACCACGATCGGCGGCCACGATCAGCAGAGCGGGCGTGTCCTGGCCGGGCATGTTCAGCGCACCCAGCGACCGCCGCGCAAGCGCAGGCGGCTTTGCCCGATCGCCGCCATGCGCAGGCGCAGCGCGTGTTCGGCCAGCCCCGGCGGCAACGCGTCGAGCGGGGCCAGCAGCACCACGCGGCGGGCGTGCCCCTCGCGCTGACGCAGAATCTGGTGCAGCAGCGGCAGCACCGCAGGCAGATCCTGCAGCGGCAGCGGAATCAGGTAGATGCCGAAATGCATGCTCTGCAGCACATAGCGCAGGGCATCGCCGAGGCGGCGTGTCGCCGGCACCCGCACGCCGGCCTCGCGCAGACTGCACAGACCCTCGCCGGTATCCCACAGATACAGCGACTGCCCGCCCAGCAGCGCCTGGCGACGAAATTCCTCGATCAGCGTCGGCGCGTCGCCGGTGTCCAGCAGGGTCAGGGCCTGTTCGCCGGCGAGCACGCGCGCCAGCAGCTCGGCGGTGGTGGCAACGACCTCGACCTGCAGTTCAGGCATTCCCCGTACTCGCGCGGCCTTGCTCGCAGCCGCTGGTTATCGTGTGATCATTACTTTGACGCAAACGCGGAGCGATCGCATCATGTTCGAGGGATTGCGGTTCAGGCACTGGCAGACGGCACAGCGCGGCGACGGCATCGTGGTGCTCGCTCTCGACCGCGCGGGAAGCAGTGTCAACGCGCTGGCGCGCGCTGTGCTGGACGAACTCGACGCGATCGTCGAGCGGCTCGGGATCGAGCCGCCCGCCGCAGTGGTGATCCGCTCGGCCAAGGCCGCCGGGTTCATCGCTGGCGCCGACATCCACGAGTTCGCCACCTATGAGCAGAACGGCGGCGTGCTGGCGGCGATCGAATTTGGCCAGCGCGTATTCCAGCGCCTGGCCGAGCTGCCCTGCCCCACGGTGGCCGCGATCCACGGCCATTGCATGGGCGGCGGCACCGAGCTGGCCCTGGCCTGCCGCTATCGCGTGGCCAGCGACGACGCCAGGACCCGCATCGGCCTGCCCGAGGTGATGCTGGGCATCCACCCGGGCTGGGGCGGCACGGCGCGCCTGCCGCGCCTGATCGGCGCCCTGCAGGCGCTGCCATTGATGCTGACCGGCAAGACGGTTTCAGCGGCCGCCGCATGCAGGCTGGGGTTGGTCGACCGGGTGGTGCCCGTCGATGATCTGCTCGATGCCGCGCTGGCCGTGCTGCGCCAGCCGCCCGTGCGTCCGCTGGCGCTGCGGCTGCGCGCGTGGGCCGGCAACACCTGGATCGCGCGGCAGATCCTCGCGCCCGTGGTGCGCAGGCAGACAGCTGCCAAGGTGCGCGCGGCGCATTACCCGGCGCCGTTCGCGATCATCGAGGTCTGGCGCCGCGGCGGCGGCGATATCCGCCAACGTCTGAAGCTTGAGGCGCGCTCGGTGGCGCGGCTGGCCGAGACGCCCACCGCGCACAATCTGATCCGCGTGTTCTTCCTGCAGGAGCGCCTGAAGGGCCTCGGCGGCAGCGTCGAGCACGGCATCCGCCATGTGCACGTGGTCGGCGCCGGCGTCATGGGTGGCGACATCGCGGCGTGGTGCGCGTATCGCGGTTTCGAGGTGACCCTGCAGGACCGCGAGCTGAAGTTCATCGAGCCGGCGCTGGCGCGAGCACGGGTCCTGTTCGAGAAGCGTCTGAAGACACCCGAGCGCGTCGCCGCGGCCACGGCGCGACTGTGCGCCGACGTCGAGGGCAGCGGCGCCGCCGATGCCGAGCTGGCGATCGAGGCGATCTTCGAGAACCCCGAAGCCAAGGAAGCGCTGTACGCGCAGATCGAGCCGAAGTTGCGTGCGGGCGGCCTGCTGGCGACCAACACCTCCAGCATTCCGCTGGACGAGCTGCGCGCGAAGTTGGTCGCGCCCGAGCGCTTCCTCGGCTTGCACTTCTTCAATCCGGTGGCGCAGATGCCGCTGGTCGAGCTGGTGCGTCACGATCGCCTCGACGCGCAGGAGGAAAAGCGCGCGCTGGCTTTCGTGCGCGCCATCGACAAGCTGCCGGTGCCGGTCGCCGGCACGCCGGGATTTCTGGTCAACCGCATCCTGATGCCCTATCTGCTCGAGGCCATGCGCTGCTACGCCGAGGGCGTGCCGGGGCCGCTGCTGGACAAGGTCGCACGCGCATTCGGCATGCCGATGGGGCCGATCGAGCTGGCCGACACCGTCGGCCTCGACGTCGCGGCCTCGGTCGGCAAGGAGCTGGGGCCGTTCCTGGGCCTCGATATTCCCGCCGGGCTGGAACCATTGCTGGCGGCCGGCAAGCGCGGCAAGAAAGACGGCCAGGGGTTCTACGTCTGGCGCGAGGGCAAACCGGTCAAGCCGGCACTGGATCCGAAGTACACGGCCCCCGACGACCTCGAGGACCGCATGATCCTGCCGCTGGTCAACGAGGCTGTCGCCTGCCTGGCCGACGGCGTGGTCGCCGATGCCGATCTGCTCGACGCCGGGGTGATCTTCGGCACCGGTTTCGCGCCGTTCCGCGGCGGCCCGATCGCGCATATCCGTGCCGTCGGCGCCGCTGCGCTGCGGTCGCGGCTGGAGATGCTGGCCGCGCGGCACGGCCCGCGCTTTGCGCCCAAGCGCGGCTGGGACGCCGCTGCGCTACGCGCCGACGCCTGAGGCACCGGCGCGTAGCCGCACTAGGCGACCGGTTCGATCGCCACGTCGTCCCCGGCGCTGCCCGGCTCGGCCAGCAGCGCCACCGCTGCCGGCGCGAAGCCGCGCACGTCCTCGGCCAGTGCGCGCGGCACCAGCAGGTAGCGACCCTCGCACTGGATCACGCCCAGGGCGCCGTCGTTGACCTCACGCAGCTGCTCGGCACTGACGTAGACGCGGCGGATCTTGCCGCCGTATTCGAAATGCCGCGCGTGCTCGGCGTCCTCGCGATTGAGCGTCCTGCCGTCAAGCAGTGCGAGCAGCTTCTGCCGCTGCTCTTTGCGCGCCTGGGCCTTGGCGGCCGCCTCGCGTTCCGCGCGTGCGCGCTCGTTGCGTTCCTGCTGCGCGCGCAAGGCATAGGCTTTGGCCAGCTCGATCTCGGTCGAGATCGCGCGCGGTGCAGCCTCGCGGTGTGCAGACGCAGCCGCACCCCCGGCTTGCCGCGCGGAACGCTGCCCGCGCGGCTTGTCATTGCGCAGCCGGCCATCGTGCAACGGGGCGTCGCGTGGCTTGTCTTCGCGCGTTTTGCCTTCGCGCGACCTGTCGTCGCGCTTGCTCTGGACCAAGCCGCTTTTCAACAGCTGGTCACGCAGTGACTCGCTCATGCCCGGCCCTCAGTAATGTGGCGGTGGCGGTTCCAGATGCGTGTCGGCGCCCAGCGCCACGCGCACCGCGGCCAGCTCGGTGCGCAGCTCGCGCACGCTGCGCTCCAGCAGGTCCAGCCGCACGCTGCGCTCGGCGTCAGCGCGCAGCAGGCCGCCCACCGCCTCATCCAGAAAGGTCATGCGCACCTCCAGCTCCGCCAGGCGATCCAGTACGTCCATGCTCAGGCCCGTACCAGCGATCGTCCGCGGCCGATGCCGTAGTAAGCCAGCCCCGCCGCCTCGACCACCATCGGATCCCAGACGTTGCGGCCGTCGAAAACCACGGCTTCGCGCAGCTGGGCGCGCACGCGCGCGAAGTCGGGGCTGCGGAAGGCTTTCCACTCGGTGACCAACGCCAGCGCGTCGGCGCCGGCCAATGCCGCATGCGGATCGGTGCAGAGCACGAGATCGGCGCGCGCGCCGTAAAGCTGCCGCGCCGCATCCATCGCCTCGGGATCGAAGGCACGCACGCGCGCACCGGCCGCCCACAGCTGCTCGAGCAGGCGGCGGCTGGGTGCTTCGCGCAGGTCGTCGGTGTTGGGCTTGAAGGCCAGTCCCCACACCGCGATCGTGCGACCGCGCAGCGCACCGGCGAAATGCCGCGCGATCAGCGCGAACAGCCTGCCTTTCTGATCGGCATTGACCGCCTCGACCGCGGCCAGCAGACGCGCCGGATAGCCGTGCGCGTGGGCGGTGCGCTCCAGCGCCTGCACGTCCTTGGGAAAGCACGAGCCGCCGTAGCCGGCGCCGGGATAGATGAAGTGGTGGCCGATGCGCGGATCGGCGCCGATGCCCTGACGTACCAGTTCGACGTCGGCGCCCACCTGCTCGGCGATGTTGGCGATCTCGTTCATGAAGCTGATCTTGGTCGCCAGCATGGCGTTGGCGGCGTATTTGGTCAGCTCGGCCGAGCGCGCGTCCATCAGCACGATGCGCTCGTGGTTGCGGTTGAACGGCGCGTAGAGCGCCTTCAGCAGTGCCAGCGCGCGCGCACTGTCGCTGCCGACGATGATGCGGTCGGGGCGCAAGCAGTCGTTGACCGCGTCGCCCTCCTTCAGGAATTCGGGGTTGGAGACGACGTCGAACTCGACATGCGCGCCGCGTGCGACCAGCTCTGCGCCGATGGCCGCGCGCACGCGATCGGCGGTACCCACCGGCACCGTCGACTTGTTGACGACTACCGCGTAACTGCCAAGATGACGACCGATGCTGCGCGCCACATCCAGTACATGCGTCAGATCCGCACTGCCGTCCTCGTCCGGCGGCGTGCCGACGGCGATGAAAAGCAATTCGCCGTGGGCCACGCCAGTTGCCGCATCGGTAGCGAAGTGCAGTCGCCCAGCAGCGTGATTGCCCACCACCAGCGGCGCCAGGCCGGGCTCGAAGATCGGCACCTCACCGCGTTCCAGGCGCGCGATCTTGGCCGCATCGACATCGATGCAGAGCACGTCGTTGCCCATCTCGGCAAGACAGCTGCCGGTGACCAGGCCGACGTAACCGGTGCCGAACAGGGTGACGCGCATGCAGACGGCCCTTGCCGTGAAAAGGCCGATTCTAGCCGCGCGCGATGACACACGTGCCGCCGTCGTGCCCGAAAAGGTCGCACCCCCAAAAAAGAACGGGGCGCGGATCGCTCCGCGCCCCGCTTCTGGCGTGCAACCGGATTACTTGCCGGCGGGCGCGGCCGGCGCGGCCGGGGTCGGCATCGCCTTCAGCAGGTCGATGTCGAACACCAGGGTGGCGTTGGGCGGCAGGGTTCCCGGCGGCGGCGTCGCGCCGTAGGCCAGGTTGCCGGGGATGAACAGCTTGAACTTGCTGCCCACCGGCATCAGCATCACGCCCTCGCGGAAACCGGCGATGACATTGCCCAGCGGAATCGAGGCCGGACCGCCGTGGTCGGCGGAGGCGTCGAATTTCTGACCGTTGATGAAGGTACCGGTGTAATTGACCTGCACCGTGTCATTGGCGGTCGGCTTGGCGCCGGTGCCCATCTGCAGTACTTCGTACTGCAAGCCGTCCGGCAGGGTCTTCACGCCCGGGCGAGTCTTGTTCTTGGCCAGGAAAGCAGCGCCGTCGGCCTCGTTCTTGGCCGCCATCTTGGTCTGCTCGACCTTGGCCTTGGCCTGCAGCTTGACCATGAAGGCTTCGCGCACGGTCTTGGCTTCGGCCTCGCTCATCGCCGGCTTTTGCCCGGAGAGCACCGTCTGCAGCGCGCGCGCCACGATGGCGGGATCGAGCTCCTCGCGCACCAGCGGCGGCAGTGAGCTGCCGAGGTCCATGCCGACGACGTAGCTGTTCTTGGCCTTCACGGTGGTCAACGCCGGCTCGGCCGCGTGTGCGACCGCGGTCAGGCCCAGCGTCGCGGACAGCACCGCCGCGAGCAGCGTGGGACGCAGAATCTTCGACATTCGATATTCCTCATGTGGATGGGCGAACGCGCGCGGCACGCCGTGCGCGAGCGCGGACACCCATTGTGCGGGACCACCTTACGATTGGCAAACGGCTGCGGATCATTCCCGGACTGCCGTGCAGCCGCGATTCATGCTCCCGAGGGAGCGTCCGACGGACAAAAAGCTTGACGGCTCTGCATACCCCCCGTACCCTTTCCGGCTTCCAGCGTGGGGGCCATAGCTCAGCTGGGAGAGCGCTACAATGGCATTGTAGAGGTCGCCGGTTCGATCCCGGCTGGCTCCACCACCCTTCAAGTCCCCATCGTCTAGAGGCCTAGGACATCACCCTTTCACGGTGGCGACCGGGGTTCGAATCCCCGTGGGGACGCCACGCGGTCGTCACGGCAGGGGGTGCCGGGCGCAGGAACAAGGCAACACGAGCAGTCAAAGTGCGGAGCGGTAGTTCAGCTGGTTAGAATGCTGGCCTGTCACGCCGGAGGTCGCGGGTTCGAGTCCCGTCCGCTCCGCCATTCGTCTCAAGCCCGCGCGAGCGGGCTTGTTTGTTTCGGGCCCAGCCCGCGCGAGTGGGCTTGTTCATTTCAGGGGCTGGCCGCGATCGCATTGGCGGGAACCAACGTGCCCGCCGAGTGGCCCTGCTCGACCAGATACTCCAGCCAGCGGCTGAGGAAACTCGCCATGCGCATGCGGTGCTGCAACACCGTGCGCGGCGGCGGAAACGGGCCCAGCACCTGCCACAGCCGTCGCCCGGGATGGCAGTGCAACACCTCAGCCACGTGCGCGTCGGTGTACATGCGAATCTGCGCCGAGGGCGCGCGCAGTCCGGTGTCGGCGTCGTGCAGGTCGTAGGTCAGCTCCAGCTCGATCGTGTACGGATGCCGCGCCTGCAACGCGAGATGCACGTCCAAGCCGTCATCGACATCGGAGACGTAGCATCCCACCGCCAGCTGCTGCGGCGCGAACAGCCGCGCCAGGCGGTGATAGTTCTCCGCGTACAGCCCCATCAGGAGCTCGAAGCGTCCGGGTAGCAGTGCGGCGGCGGATGAGCGATGGGCCAGCATGGCCCGAGCTTAGCATCGGCGCCGCCGGCCGCCTGTTGGCGTGCCGGCATGGAAAGACGGATCAGAACAGGTGCCGTTCGATGCCGAGTTGAGCAAAGATCTTGCTGGCGATCTCCTCGATCGAGGTGTGCGTGGTATTGAGCACCGGGATGTTCTCGCGCCGGAACAGCTTGTCGGCCTGCGCCAGTTCCTTGCGACACTGCGCCAGCGTCGCGTAGGCGCTGCCCGGGCGGCGCTGCTCGCGGATCTGCGCCAGCCGCCCGGCCTCGATGGTCAGCCCGAACAGGCGTGCACGGTAGGGCCGCAGCCGCACCGGCAGCTCGAGCTTGTCGAGGTCGTCCTCGGTCAGCGGATAGTTGCCGGCGCTGACGCCGAAGTGCAGCGCCATGTACAGGCAGGTCGGCGTCTTGCCCGAACGCGACACGCCGACCAGGATCAGGTCAGCCTCGGCATAGTTCACGTCCAGCCCGTCGTCGTGGGTCAGGGCGTAGTTGGTGGCGTTGATGCGCGCCTCGTACCTGGCAAAGTCCACCAGCCCGTGCGCGCGATTGACTGCCGGGCGGCGCTTGGAGCCCAGTTCGGCTTCCAGTGGCGCGATGAACGGCGCGAATACGTCGAGCATCAAGGCACCGCTGCCGGCAAGAATCTCGCTGAGCGCCTGGTCGACCGCGGTGTTGATCACCACCGGCCGCTGCCCTGAACGCGCGTACTCGGACTTGATCCGCAGCGCGGCGGCCTGCGCCTTGTCGGTGCTGTCAACGAACGGAATGCGGTGGGTGTCGAACTCGACGCCGTCGAACTGGGTCAGGATGCTGTGGCCGATGGTCTCGGCGGTGATGCCGGTGGAGTCGGAAACGTAGAACACCGTGCGCCGCATGGACATCTCCTGATCACGTGAGGGGCGTTGCGCGACTGGCGCGATGCGCGCTTGTTTCGCCCTGCTGCGGGCCGGACAATAGCCGGCTTTCCAGCCCGCCGCGACCGGAGATCCTCTTGAACGACCTGGTGCTTTGGCTGCACGAACTGCGCATGTCCGACCTCGGCCGTGTCGGTGGCAAGAACGCCTCGCTGGGCGAGATGATCGGCCACCTGGCGGGCCTCGGCGTGTCGGTGCCCGGCGGCTTCGCCACCACCGCGCATGCGTTCCGGGAGTTCATCGCGCAGAGCGGCCTGGCCGAGCGTATCCAGCAGCGTCTGGCCGCGGTCGATGTCGAGGATGTCGATGCCCTGACCCGCGCCGGCGCAGAGATCCGTGGCTGGGTGATCGAGACGCCGCTGCTGCCCAAATTCGACCGCGCCGTGCGCAAGGCCTATGCGCAGCTGTGCGCACAGTCCGGCGGCGGCGAGGTGGCGGTGGCGGTGCGCTCCTCGGCTACCGCCGAAGATCTGCCGGACGCCTCCTTCGCCGGCCAGCAGGAGACCTTCCTCAACGTCACCGGCCCAGACGCGGTAATCCACAAGGTCAAGGAAGTGTTCGCCTCGCTGTACAACGACCGCGCGATCGCCTACCGCGTGCACCACGGTTTCGCCCATGAGGAGGTGTTCCTCTCCGCCGGCGTGCAGCTGATGGTGCGCTCCGACATCGGCGCCGCCGGCGTGCTGTTCACCCTCGACACCGAGTCGGGCTTCCGCGACGCGGTGTTCATCACCGCCAGCTACGGTCTGGGCGAGATGGTCGTGCAGGGCGCGGTCAATCCCGACGAGTTCTACGTCTACAAGCCGACGCTGCGCGCCGGCAAGCCGGCGATCCTGCGCCGCCAGCTGGGCGCCAAGCAGCAGCGCATGGTCTATTCCGACCAGCCCGGCGAGCGCGTGCGCATCGAGGAAACCCCGGCCGCGCTGCGCGCCCGTTTCGCCATCGACGACAGCGACGTGCACGAGCTGGCGCGCCAGGCGCTGACCATCGAGCAGCACTACGGGCGGCCGATGGACATCGAGTGGGCCAGGGACGGCGTCAGCGGCAAGGTCTACATCGTGCAGGCACGGCCGGAGACGGTGAAATCGCGGGCGCGGGCGACGCAGATCGAGCGCTACTCGCTGAAAACCCGCGGCGAGGTGCTGGCCGAGGGCCGTGCCATCGGTCAGAAGATCGGCAGCGGCATGGCGCGCGTGGTGCGCACGCTGGCCGACATGGCCAAGGTGCAGCCGGGTGACGTGCTGGTCGCCGACATGACCGACCCCGACTGGGAGCCGGTGATGAAGCGCGCCGCCGCCATCGTCACCAACCGTGGCGGGCGCACCTGCCACGCCGCGATCATCGCCCGCGAGCTGGGGGTGCCGGCGGTGGTCGGCACCGGCCACGCGCTGGACACGATCCCCGACGGCAGCGAGGTCACCGTGTCCTGCGCCGAGGGCGACACCGGCACCATCTACCGCGGCCTGCTGGCGTTCGAGCGCGTGGTGGCGGATCTCGCGCAGATGCCGCCGGCGCCGCTCAAGATCATGATGAACGTCGCCAACCCCGAGCGCGCGTTCGACTTCGCGATGCTGCCCCACGCCGGCGTCGGCCTGGCGCGGCTGGAGATGATCATCGCCAGTCACATCGGCGTGCATCCCAAGGCCCTGCTCGAATACGACCAGCAGGACGCCGAGACGCGGGGCAAGATCGACGCGCGCATGGCCGGCTATGCCAGCCCGGTCGATTTCTACGTCGACCGCCTGGCCGAGGGCATCGCCACCATCACCGCGGCGTTCGCGCCGCATCCGGTGATCGTGCGCCTGAGCGACTTCAAGTCCAACGAGTACGCCAACCTGATCGGCGGCGCGCGCTACGAGCCGCACGAGGAAAATCCGATGATCGGCTTCCGCGGCGCCAGCCGTTACGTCGATCCGAGTTTCGCCGACGCCTTCGCGCTGGAATGCCGGGCGATGCGCAAGGTGCGCGAGACGATGGGCCTCGCCAACGCCTGGGTGATGATTCCCTTCGTGCGCACGCTGGCCGAAGGCCGCAAGGTGATCGAGGTGCTGGCGAAGAACGGCCTCGAGCGCGGCAAGGACGGCCTCAAGATCATCATGATGTGCGAGGTACCGTCCAACGCCATCCTCGCCGACGAGTTCCTGGAGATCTTCGACGGCTTCTCGATCGGCTCCAACGACCTCACCCAGCTGACCCTCGGTCTCGACCGCGACTCCGCCATCGTGGCGCCGCTGTTCGACGAGCGTGATCCGGCGGTCAAGCGCCTGCTGGCGCTGGCGATCCGCGCCGCGCGCGCCAGGGGCAAGTACGTCGGCATCTGCGGTCAGGGGCCGTCGGACCATCCCGACCTCGCCGACTGGCTGATGGATCAGGGCATCGAGTCGATGTCGCTCAATCCCGACACCGTCGTCGATACCTGGCTGCGACTGGCCAAGCGCACGCCCTGAGAGCCCGCGCGTCCGCGTCGTCAGCGACGACACGGGCGGCTGGATGCGCGCTCAGGGATGATCGCGATAGACGATCAGCGCGCCGGCGCCCGGATCGCAGACATAGGCCACCGACTTGCCGTCGGTCGCCACACAGTGCGCATGCGCCGCCGTCGGCACCGTCGCGACCGTCTTCAGTGCACCGCCGCTGAAGTCGAGCACGCTCATCGTCGCGCTGACCGCACCGGGCGCATACACGTGATGCAGCACCGGATTCCAGGCGATGATGTCGACGCCGGCACCGACTTTTGCGCTGGCTTCGATGCGGCCGGCATGGTCGAGGTCCAGCGCCACCACCTTGCCCTCCTTGCAGCCGACGAACAGGGTGTGGCCGGCTGCGTCCAGCGCCAGCCCGCGGCTGCCTTCGCAACTGTTGGCCCAGCGCGCGGTGACCTGCGGATGCTTGAGCGAGATCGTCACTGTGTGGTCCTTCCACTCGTTGCTGTAGGCCTGCCCGCGCGTGGCGTCGATCACCAGCGACTCGGGGCCGCCCGGCACGCTGATCGCGCCGACGCGCGCCAGCATCGGGTGGGCGCCCGCGGTCACGCTGAAGCGCTCGATCTGCTTCAGGTGCGGCTCACTGACCCACACCTGATGCAGCGGCGCCACGTAGCGCACGTAGTCGGGGCCGCCCGCGAGTTGCGCGCGCGCGACAACGGCGCCGGTTCGCGGATCGACCGCCACCACCGCCATGTGCGCGTGGTCGCTGGCGAACAGCAGGCCCTCGCCGTAATCGGCCGAGGTGGTGCCGGCATCGTGGCCGCTGACGGCAGCACCGGCGGGCACGACATCCGCCAGCACCCGCAGCGCGTCATTGGCGGGATCGACCAGCACCAGCGCGCCGCTCTGCGCTGCCGGCACCAGCACGCGCCCGAGCGCGGGGGCATAGCCGAGATCATCGAAGCCGAGACCGTGCGCGCCGCCGGGAATCTTCAGCAGCGTGGTGGCGGCGCCGGCTGCGGCGGTGGTCGCCAGCGCCAGCGCGACGGCAGCTGCAAGCAGGAACGGATGACGCGACGGTGCGGCGCGATCGGATGTCATGAGGGATCTCCCGGGGATAGACGAACCGGCGCAATCGGCTCGGCTCGGGCCTCATTCTGCCCGTAGTCGGTGCGCTTGCCGCCCACCTCAACAATCGGTAATCCCGTCGTGAGCTGCAGTGCCCAGCGGCTGGATGCCGCAGCACGGCACGCGATCTTCGGCTATGCTTGCCCCGTTTGTCGCGGCGCTCCGGTTGCGCCCCTGCTGTCGATCCAGTCTTCTTCCGCAGCAAACCCGGCAGCGCCGTCGGCGCCCGCCCCTTCCTTCATCTCTGCCTGAACCGGTATCGCGTCCGCGTGGTGAGGCGGCTTCAGGAGTCATGTTGATGCTGTTTTCCGAACTGGGCCTCGCGCCCGAATTGCTGCGTGCCCTCGAGGACGAGGGCTACGTCACACCTACCCCGATCCAGCAGCAGGCGATTCCGCTGGTGCTGGCGGGCCGTGATCTGCTGGCCGCCGCGCAGACCGGCACCGGCAAGACCGCCGCCTTCACCCTGCCGATCCTGCAGCGCCTGCTCGGCGCGCCGGCGCTGTCGCCGCGCCCGCGCGTGCTGGTGCTGGTGCCGACCCGTGAACTCGCCGCGCAGGTCGCCGAATCGGTGCGCACCTACGGCCGCCATCTGCGCGTGCGCAGTGCGGTGATCTTCGGCGGCGTCGGCCTCGGCCCGCAGGTCGAGCAGTTGCGCCGCGGCGCCGACATCGTCGTCGCCACGCCGGGACGCCTGCTCGATCACATGCAGCGGCGCAGCGTGGATCTGTCCGGCATCGAGACCCTGGTGCTGGACGAAGCCGATCGCATGCTCGACATGGGCTTCATCCGCGACATCCGCCGCGTGCTGGCGGTGCTGCCGAAGCGGCGCCAGAACCTGCTGTTCTCGGCCACCTTCAGCGACGCCATACGCGCCTTGGTCGCCGGCCTGCTCAACGACCCGGCGCGGGTCGAGGTGGCACCGCGCAACACTCCCGCCGAGCTCGTCGAGCAGCGCGCGCATCCGGTCGACAAGGCACGCAAGGCGGCGCTGCTGGCGCATCTGGTGTCCAGCGGCGACTGGCGCCAGGTACTGGTGTTCACGCGTACCAAGCACGGCGCCAACCGGCTGGCCGACCAGCTCGAGCGCGCCGGTCTGGTCAGCTCGGCGATCCACGGCAACAAGTCGCAGAACGCGCGCACCAAGGCGCTGGCCGATTTCAAGGCCGGTCGCGTGCGTGTGCTGGTCGCCACCGACATCGCCGCGCGCGGACTCGACATCGACCAGCTGCCGCACGTGATCAACCACGAGCTGCCCAACGTGCCCGAGGACTACGTGCACCGCATCGGCCGCACCGGTCGCGCCGGCGCTGCGGGCGAGGCGATCTCGCTGGTCAGCGGCGACGAGCGTGGTCTGCTGCGCGACATCGAGAAGATGCTCAAGCGCACGCTGCCGTCCAGCGTGGTGCCCGGCTTCGAGCCCGGCACCGCCAGCGCCCAGGAGCGCGCCGAGGTTTCGGCGCCGCGACATGCCAAACCGCGATCACGCGGCCCGCAGAAAACGCCCACCGATGCGTCGCGGCGCGGTGCGGCAACGGGCGGCGGCGATGCCCGCGCCGCGCCGCACCACTCGCGGCGGCCGCGCAGCCAGAGCAGCAATCGCAACGGCCGCGTGCCCGGCCCACGCTGAACGCGGGTCACCCTTCCGGTCGGATCGTGAGATCCGGCCGGAAACGCACGTCATCGATCCCCGCGTGCACCGCGCTCAGCCGGCGTGAGCCAGCTGCGCCAGCCGGCGCAGTGCCACCGAGGCAATCGGGTAGTCCATGCTCTGGGCGCGGATCTCGGTCAGCATGCCCAGCGTGTATTTGAGCTGCGCATCGTCGCGGCCCAGCCAGGTGGCCACCGGCGACGCGTCGCCCGGGCGCGCCGCGCCGATGACCTGCACCGCCAGCGTGCGGTGCTGTGCCGCCAGTTCGTCGCGCAGCGAGCCACGTGCCTGCGCGTGCCAGCGGCTT
>Ga0307372_10007936_pt1 | contig 15059 bp, 12 predicted proteins | sample OX1MG_FD_202533 | JGI IMG/M metagenome (GOLD analysis project Ga0307372, IMG submission 202533) | Soil microbial communities from Risofladan, Vaasa, Finland - OX-1 | ecosystem: Environmental > Terrestrial > Soil > Coastal area > Acid sulfate soil | place: Finland: Risofladan, Vaasa | collected... | reverse complement strand
TTTGCCTCAGACTCTCGCTGACGCAAATCACGCGATGCGCCATCCGGCAGGCCAGACGCTCGAAGAAAAGCAAGAAAAACCGGCGCGCTCCGTGGCTCGTTTCGCCCCGCAGCCCGCGCAAAACATAAACTCTGCAAGGAACCCGGCTGAGCCATGCCGCCAGTCCTCCCAGGAGGCCTGCCTTCGGCGTGCTTACGCTCGTGACAGTGGGACGGAGTCGCAGGATGCATTTCCAAATCCGCCAAAGGGAGATCACGTCGCGTAGCGGGTCAATTTCTCGTGACATGGGAATGGCTTCGGCCCGAACGCGCTCCTCGCGAGCGATTGAATCTAGAAATGGATCCGGCGAACATGTCACGGTGACATCGAAACCAGCCTCCCGAAAAAATCGGAGCTGGCCGCGCAGCAAATTAAGGCTCAGGGCTGAAGTCGTGAGAACCAGCAGGCGCGGCTCGCCCGCATCTGGAGCTACATTCCATGTAGTTTGCATTTCGTTCGATAAGCAAGACTACCCAGCAAAAGCGGCTGCCGCGGTACGTTCCCCCGACACCGCCGCGCGGCCGTTTTTCTCTAGCCACTCCTCGAACATCAGGATGTCCCACAAGTGGTATTGCCACGCCCCTTGTCCCGTCAGGTGATCCGTCCACATGCGGCGGATGGGACGCGGGTCGAAGTACCCTTCGTTTCGCAGCCTCTTCTCATCGAGCAGGGCTTCGGCCCAGTCGCGAAGCGGGCCGCGCAGCCATGAATCCAGGGGAATGCCGAAGCCGAGCTTCGGGCGGTCCACCAGATCGCGCGGGACGTGACGATAGAGAACTTGGCGCAGCGGAAGTTTCCCTTCGCCGCCGCGAACCTTCGATGCGAAGCCCAGGCGCCATGCAAATTCGACGACGCGAGGATCAAGATAGGGCACACGCGCCTCCAGACTTGCGGCCATCGTTGCGCGGTCTACTTTCACAAGAATGTCATCGGGCAGGTATGTCTTCGCGTCATAAAACATCATTTTCTCGGCGTAATTTAGCCCTTCAGGCGATTCGGAAAAATCCTGCGAAGTTTCGGAGGCGCCCAGGACCACCTCAGAAGGATTGCGCCAGTGCGAAACCAGCCACTGATACGCGGAAGCAGGATCGGGCGCCGCCAGAACGTCCGCGAGTTTGTGCAATTTGCATCCGGGAACGCGATGGCGCAGTTTGGGCGGCAGGACGGGCCGCAGCCATTCGAACCACCGATCCCAACTTTCTGTCGAGACGCGGCGAATCGCCGCGCCAGTGAGCCTGCGGGAAAAGGCCGGCGTCAAACGAATCGCCGTCGCGAGGCGGCCGCTCCATACGTGCCGGTTATACCCGCCGAACATTTCGTCTCCGCCGTCGCCTGATAGTCCGACAGTGACGAACCGCCGCGTTAATTTCGCCAGTAACATCGTTGGAATCTGCGAGGAATCCGCGAACGGCTCATCGTACACGGATGCCAGATGAGGGATCGTCTCGAGCACTTCGGCTGGCGTCACTCGAAATTCGCAGTGTTCGGTGCCCAGATGACGCGCGACATCGCGTGCATTCCCGGACTCATCGTATGCCGATTCGGAGATCCCGATGGAAAACGAGCGGACCGGGCGTGGGCCTTCCGCCTGCATCAGTGTTGCCACGAGCGAAGAGTCAATTCCGCCGGAAAGGAAAACGCCCACGGGCACGTCCGCGAGCATGCGGATCTTGACGGCATCGCGCAGCAGAGATTCCAGTTCGGCCGCGGCTTCTTCATCAGTGCCTTTAAACGGATTTGCCCTGCTGCGCTCGACGGTCTCGCGGAGTGACCAGTATGGAATGGCGCTGGGATTCTCATATGCATCGCGCGTGACGCATGTCCATGTCCCCGGAGGGAGTTTCCAAACTCCGCGAAAAATCGTCCGCGGGGCGGGTATGCAGTTGTAGCGGAGATACAACGCGAGAGCGTCTCGATCAATTTCTCCGCGAAAATCCGCATGAGCGCGCAGCGCTTTTAGCTCGGAGGCAAAAAGAAACGAACGCCTCATAGGGGCATAGTAAAGCGGCTTTTCGCCGAAGCGATCTCGCGCCAGAAACAGAGCCTTTTTTTTTCGGTCCCACGCGGCAAAGGCGAACATGCCGTTCCATCGCGCCAGCGATTCTTTGATGCCCCAGCGTTCGAAGCCAGCGAGCATCACTTCCGTATCCGAACTTCCTCGCAGCTGCAGCTTCGCCCCAGCTTCCTGTTCCAGTTTTCGGCGCAGCTCGGCGAAGTTGTAAATCTCTCCGTTGTAGCTGATGACGTAGCGGCCGCTTTCGGAAATCATCGGCTGATGCCCCGTGGGCGACAGGTCAAGAATCGAGAGCCGCCGGTGCGCCAGCGCGATTCCCGACGCGGAATCCACCCAGACACCTTCGTCGTCGGGGCCTCGATGCTTAAGCGTGCGCGCCATAACCTGAGCCGTGGCGCTCAGCACCTCAGCCGTCTGCATTCCGTCTGCGTTCAGAAATCCAGCAATCCCACACATTGATCTAGGGTTTCCTTGTTGGATCCTTGTTGATCACGCGAGGAACGAAGAATAGATAAGTAATCTGCGTGAGACACACATTTGCTTTACACGCAACTCGCAGCGGTGGATTCCCTATCGCGACGTTCAAGTTCTGGACTGGCTCGGCTGAAACACGGCCCGGTCCTGTCCGGCATTGCAGAGTTGCGACGAGGACGAGTCCTGTAAACCTTCTGGTTTCGCCAGAACAGAGTCGAAGACAGCGTCCCATTGTTCGAGCATTCTCCCCTCGCCATAGCGCTGCTCGGCAAAGGCCCTGCCCCTATTCCCCGCATCGCGCCGCCCAGTTTCATCCAAGATATATTTTCCTAATGTTTCTCGCCAATCCGCAGGACTCTGGCAAATCATCGAGAGGCCGCACTGTTGCATGGCTCGCGTATGCGCTGGCGTTGCAGAGACGACGGCTGGCATCCCCATGCGCCAGAATAATAAAAGCTTGTTCTCCGGCTTCCCGCTGCACAGAGTATCTTGCACAGGAACGGGAATCAGCGCTAGATCGCAAGCGCAGATGATCTGCGAGCAGGTAGTCTCATTCCACTCGTAGAGATAGAGCGGCTCAAAGATTTTGCGGGCGTCATCTTCCGTCCTACGCTGCCCAAACCGGCCACCGAGGTACTTTCCGTAACGAAGATCCGTGATTGCGTGGATGGCGATCCGGTGGTGCTTGCGCAGATCGAGAAGTACATCCCGAATCTCAGACAAGAAGGCGAGGTTCCCCGGCAAACCTTCCCAAACAAAGTTGAAAATGTCTCCCGCGGAATAGTCTTTCTTGCTCGTTCGAACAATGGTGTCATGAAAATCCAGAATGACGTGCACATTCTGGCAGTACGGATAGATCTGCTTTCGTTGCTCGATCGTGGTACAGATCACGGCGTCGCCACGCTGGCACATGCGCTCGATCCCTGCATGATAATTCCAAAGTAGGCGTTTATTTTGCCCTGCAGCGTACTTGGCCAAACCCCGGAAGAGCGCTTTCGGATCGAACTTTGGGACGGCCAAATAAGAATCAATCAAATCGTAAATGATCTTTGCTTTGCCTCGGCTGTACTCGCTCCAGACGCTTATATCGCCGGCGGCCGTCACTACGACAACATCGTAGGCTTCCGAGCGACGAGCAATTTCAAATTGGATGTTCCTTTTCTTTGCGTAGGAGCAGAAACGACGCCGGTCGCCCGGGCGATTGAAACTCTCGCTGTAAGGGACGTATCCAATCCGCAGATCCCGCAGATCGCTCATAGTGCGTGGGCCTCTCGGCGCACATCGCATTGTTGCAGACCAGTGTTTCGCCACCAGTCGATTGTCCGATCAAGGCCCTCATCCAGGTCGTATTGCGGCCGCCAGCCTACTTCTTCACGAATTCTCTGCGTGCTGGCGAGGATTCGAAGAGGGCCTTTCGCGGACGCAATGGACCCCAGGCGAATCAGGTCCGGCCGTCCGATCTTTTCGGCGATTCGCTCAATGATCGTTCTCACCGAAATGGGAACCCCCGAAGCGATATTGACGGGGCCGTGTACGGCGCTTTCGAGGAGCGCCACAAACGCGGAGGCCACGTCTTCCACGTAGAGGTAATCCAGGACTTGGCAACCGTCCGAGCAGTGCGCCGGGTCACCGCGCAAGAGGGCGCGCACGACAGAAGCAACCAGGCGCGAAGGATGCTCACCACGACCATACAAATGGAAGATGCGCCCCCAGGCCGAACTCGAGCCAGTTTGCTTACTCCACTGATCCAACATCGTCTGCAGGCTGTGTTTACAAGTTCCATAGAGAGTGACTGGCAAAAGAGGAGTGCTGTTTTCGGAGCACTCGCCGTTTTCCCAATCGTACTCCGCGCAAGTGCCGGCCATCACAACGCGCCTTCCCGGTTGCTTTGCGAGCGCCGTGAGGAGTTCAAGGCTGGCTTGTACCCACCGAAAATTTTCAAGGGAATTCCAGAACTTTCCGGGTGCTGCATACCACGCCAAATGCAGCAGGGCGTCGGGCGCAACCCGCGCTACAAGCTCGCTGGCTTGCCCGGGAACCAGCAAGTCAATCTGGTGCCAAAACACGTGCCGCACGGGCTTGCCCGGTCCGCGCGAAGTGACTGCGTGGACGTCATATCCCCTGCTAACCAGCAAGGGCAGACAGTATCGGCCGATGAAGCCTGTTGCCCCAGTCAGCAGAACTTTTTTCACGGCCGGAAGTCCGGATAACTTTCGTCTCTTTTGCAAAGGATAGGATTGGGCAAGGGCCACGAAACCTTGAACGCGGGATCATTCCACCGGATGCCTCGGGCATATTCTTCGTGATACGCTTGCGACATCTGATATAAAACTTCCGTACCCGCTTCCAGAGATTGAAAGCCGTGAGCAATACCTTCGGGCACGTACAGCATTCGGTAGTTCGCCGCTGTGAGTTCGGCAGAGAACCATTGACCGTAACTCGGAGAGATTCTGCGAAGGTCGACGATAACATCATAGATAGCGCCGGCTGAGCACCGAATGAGTTTTGCTTCTCCGTACGGCGCTTCTTGGTAATGCAAGCCCCGGAGCGTGCCTTTCGCCTTATTGAAGGAGAGGTTGCATTGCATGAGTTGTGAGTTCAAGCCCTGACGGCAAAACTCCTGCTGGCACCAGGTTCGCGCGAAGAACCCCCGTTCATCGGCGATCGGTTCAATGTCGACGATGTATGCACCATTCAGGATTGTTGGGGTGAACCTCAGATTAAGACCTCGGCGCGCGGGATAGGGATAACAAACCGGCCGCCCCATTCGCGGATATGCGCCATCTGCGAAACAACTTCGTCACGCAAGTTCCAAGGCAGGATCAGTACGTAGTCAGGACGAGTCTCCCGAATTCGCTCAGGAGAAAAAACCGGGATGTGCGTTCCGGGAAGAAAGCGGTTCTGTTTGTGAGGGCTTATGTCCACAGTATAGTCAATAAAATCAGTGCCGATTCCGCAAAAATTGAGAAGCGTATTCGCCTTTGCGGGCGCGCCATACCCGGCGACGGATTTGCCCTGTCGCTTGACGCGAATGAGAAACTCCAGCAAGCCGCGCTTCGTTTCTTGGACTTTTTCCGCGAAGAGAGAAAAGCGAGACAGATCCTGCATGCCGGCGGCAATCTCGCGGCTCTTGAGTTCCGCTACGCGCGCCGCGACGGGGATTTGATCGTCCTCAGCGTGTCGAATACGCAGGCGCAATGAGCCGCCATGGGTAGTCAGTTCTTCGACATCGAACACAGTGAAGAGATGCGCTCGGAAAATCCGCTCGGCAGTGCAAAGAGAAAAGTAGGAGAAATGCTCGTGATAAATCGTGTCGAATTGGTTCCCTTCGATTAGCCGCATCAGGTGAGGAAACTCCACGGTAATGGCTCCGTGCGGCTTGAGCAACAGCTTCAAGCCCGCAATGAAATCGTTTAAGTCGGGCACGTGCGCGAGAACATTGTTGCCGATCAGCAGATCCGCCTGTTTGCCTGCTTCCGCCAATTCGCGCGCTGTCGCGCTCCCGAAGAATTGAACGAGCGTGGGAATGCCTTTCCGCTCGGCTGCTACCGCCACGTTTGAAGCTGGCTCCACGCCCAACACCCGAATGCCCCGCGCCTGAAAGAACTGGAGCAGGTAGCCGTCATTGCTCGCAATCTCCACCACGAGACTGTTACTGTCCAACGCGAATTCGTCAATCATACGCTCAGCGTACTGGCGTGCGTGGTTCAGCCAAGATTCTGAATAGGATGAAAAGTACGCGTAATTCCCGAATATCGTCTCTGGCCGTTCGTACTGTTCAAGCTGGACAAGAAAGCAGCCATCGCAGATACGCACGTGGAGCGGGTAGAACGGTTCCATCTGGTCGAGCTGTTGGGCGGTAAGATACGCGTTCGAGAGCGGCGACATGCCCAGATCGACCAACGTGTGCCGCAGCTTCTTCCCGCAGAAGCGGCAGGAAGGGGCCGTCGGGCTCAAACCGTCAGAAGCTCGAGCATCTTCTGGTACGAATGAATTTGTTCCAGAACAAGTGGCCGCGTCTCTTGACCCGATTGATAGGTCTTGTACCACGTTACCGTTGCCTCCAAAGCGCGATCCAGATTCCAGCGAGGCTGCCATCGGAGTTGCTCCCTGGCTTTCGCAGAATCGAGTCGCAAATAGCGGGCTTCGTGGGGGTGTTCCCCGCGATCCACATTCCATCGGACGTCAGCGCCCCACAATTGCGCGAGGCGCTCTACCACCCACGAGACTGGCCTGGCTTCCTCCTCGTTGGGGCCGAAATTCCAGCTCTGCGCGTAGAGCGCGCCGTGTTCGTAGAGTTTTTGGGCAAGGAGCAGGTAGCCTCCCAGCGGTTCGAGCACATGCTGCCAGGGACGAACAGCTTCTGGGTTACGAATCGTTGCTTCCCGATGTTCGAGCGCTGCCCGCATCAGATCCGGAATAAGCCGGTCGTCGGCCCAATCGCCGCCGCCGATCACGTTGCCCGATCGCGCCGTGGCGACGGCCACTCCAGGTCGTTCGTTCGCATGGGAGAAAAATGAGTTTCGATACGCCGCCGTCACCAACTCGGCGCAACCTTTGCTGCTCGAGTACGGATCGAAGCCGCCCATGGGATCGGATTCGCGATACGGCTGGAGCACTTCGCGGTTTTCGTAGCACTTGTCGCTGGTCACGATGACCACGGCGCGCACCCCGTCGGTGCGCCGAACCGCTTCCAGCAAGTGGGCGGTTCCCAGGATATTCGTCGCATACGTGCCCAGCGGATCGTGGTACGACTGCCGGACCAGCGCTTGCGCGGCCAAATGAATCACGATGTTGGGCCGTTGAGTTTGAATCACGCGTTCGAGATGTGCGAACTCGCGGACGTCCCCGACCACCGATTGCATGCGCTCGCTGACTCGCGCGAGCTCGAAAAGATTCGGTTGAGTGGGCGGAACCAGCGAGTATCCGATCACTTCAGCCCCGAGATTTTGGAGCCACAACGCCAGCCAGCTTCCTTTGAAGCCGGTGTGTCCCGTGAGCAAGACTCTCTTGTGTGACCAGAATTCGGGATTCACTTCCAAACCTTCCACGGAGCCTTGCCTTCGCTCCAGAGAGACTCGAGCTGATTTTTGTCGCGCAACGTGTCCATGGGATGCCAAAAGCCTTCGTGGGGATAGGCGGCCAATTGTCCCTCTCGGGCTAACCGTTCCAGCGGATCACTCTCCCAAATAGTCTGATCTCCCTCGATGTAATCAATCACACGCGGCGAGAGCACGAAAAAGCCCCCGTTGATCCAGCTGCTGCCTTCCGGTTTTTCGCGGAAACTGAGCACCTTGTTCCCGCTCGTGACTAGAGCGCCAAATCGTCCCGCGGGGCGGACTGCGGTTACGGTCGCCAAAGTTTTCTGCTGCCGATGGAACTCAATTAGCTGGGTCAGATTGATGTCGGCCACCCCGTCGCCATAGGTAAGACAGAAATCCTCTTCATCGAGGTATCGCCGCGCGCGTTTGAGGCGTCCTCCGGTCATCGTTTCCAATCCCGTATCCACTACCGTGACCTTCCACGGTTCGGCGTCATTCTGAAGCACTTGCATTTTGTTGTTGGCGATGTCAAATGCAACGTCCGAAACGTGCAAGAAGTAGTTCGCGAAGTAATCCTTGATGACATACCCTTTGTACCCGCAACAGATTACGAAGTCCCGAATTCCATGCGTGGAATAGATCTTCATGATGTGCCAGAGGATGGGCTTCCCGCCAATCTCAATCATCGGCTTGGGCTTTAGGCTGCTTTCCTCGCTGATGCGAGTCCCCACGCCGCCAGCTAAAATCACCGCTTTCATCAGGCCTTCATCTCCTTCTGAGCTTTCGGGGGCAGCGAACTCGAAGTGTTGCCCTCTCGCCCGCTGGCCAACCTATCTTCGGAGAACAGCGCCGGCAGCGCGCGCCAGAGCATCGCGTAGGCTCGCAGCGTTTCCCGTATTTCTTGCATCGATCCTCGCCATGCCGCGAACACCAATCGCGACAGGGGCTCGAGCAGCACGGTCAGGAACAACAACGCCCAACGTCGAAAATGCCCGAAATGCTTGAAGCCGTACTGAATCCGGCTGCGCGACAAGAAAAACAAGCTTTCCGCTTTCACCTGATTGGCGGTGCCCCCACCTTCATGAATAGCAGCCGCTGCCGGCAAATAAACACTCTTATAACCTAGCTGCCGCGTTCGTAACGAAAGATCCAAATCCTCCATATAGACGAAAAATCGTTCGTCGTATCCTCCGAGTTGTTCAAAGACGGCGCGGCGCGTCATGAGGAATGCGCCAATCACCTGGTCGACCTCGCGAGTCGAAAGATGGTTCCATTCCTTCATTTGGTGACTGAGGAAGAAAGACGGGAAAAGACGATCCAGACCAAAGCACATCACGACGAACCGTCCCAGCGTTGGAAATCGCGCGCAGCACCGGCTCACCTCGCCATTTGTCTCGAGGAGTTGGATACCTACGATACCTACTTTGGCATTCTCCGGCTGCTCCATGAAGCGAAGGGGAACGGTCAACGACTCCGCGAGCAGGCGGGTATCAGTGTTCAGAAACAAGAGATAGTCCGCGGGGCTTTCGGCGGCTCCTCGGTTGCACGAACGGCCATAGCCGCTGCGCGCTCGATTGCGAATCACCTGTAGTGGCAAGCCGAACTGCTCAATTCCGCACAAGGACTCATCTGACGAATCGTCATCCACGACTACAATTCGGTCAAGGTCCAGGCCTGTCTTGACGCATTGGGCAATTGAGGCTAAGCATTCGCGCAAGTGGCGGCCCGAATTCCGGTTGACCAGAATGATGTCGAGAGAAGGAGCCATCAGAATTATCCGGGAACGGGACGGGTGTTTCGTAGGATAGAGGTGCGTGTTTGGTTTTCGGTGAGCAGCCAGCGATTGATGAACGCAAGGGGTAGAAAAATGACCCAAATCCCATCGAACCGGGCGAGATAGGGGTTCGTTGCATTTGCGATGAGAAATCCGGTCATCCCGACCATTATTGGCAATATGCTTGCACCCAACTCCCCGCCTGTCCGGATCACCCTGATGCCCATCCGATAGATCCAAACCACGCCAGCCGTATAAGCAAGAAAGCCTAAAAGGCCGGTTTGGAAGAGAAGGGCCACGTAAGACAGTTCATAAGCCCAGGGCATGGTGCCGGAGCGGATTACGTCGTAGGCTGAGGCACCGTGGCCCGCGCCGACCAAGGGGTGCTGATACCACCCATGAATCAGGGCCAGGTATTGTATTCTCCTGACGTTTGCCCCGGAGTCGAACGCAGTCGGGCCGAAATTAAAACCCTGCGTAACTCGGTCGAAGAGATCATACACATTAAATTGGTACACTAGACCCAGTGCGCCAATAAAAACCACAACACTTAATGCCAAGACGAGTGATACGCGGGCTAAAGATCTTCTCGCCAAATGCTTCTCGCTCTCAGGTTGAAACCGGAGGAAGCACCAAGTCAGTAGAGGTGCCAGCACCGTGACAACAATAAGCGCACGGCGGGTGGAAGTCAGGACCATGAAAAGGCCCAGAAAGCATGCGAGCCACAACCACACTTGCTGCAAGCGTTTGTGCGTGCGAGTTCGGGCACCAGTTGCCAGTGCCGCGATCACAAACGGGACGAGAAATGGCAAAGAATTTAGACCTGGGAATTGCATACCTATGAAACCCTCGTGAAACCCGAAAGACTGCTCTTGCCATCCGAGCGAGAGGAGATCGGCAAAACGGTCCCACGGCACCACGCCCAAGTTTGTGAGCAGATAGACTGCACCCTGCAAGCCAATGAAGATTGTGGCAACCACAAGGATCCGTCGAAGGCCCAGAAGAATTCTCGGCCGCGATGCCCCTGCCACTAGCACCAAATAAATGAGTGGCCATATCACGTACACCCGCGCAGCTTCGGCGGCTCCCGGAGTTCCAAGGAAAAATCCTCGCAGAACAAAGAAGAAGCTCACTGCCGCCAGGAACAGCGTCCACAATACTACGCTGTGGTGAAGCGCCAACTTGGCGCGAGTCAGTGCAGCGATCCCGGTCAAGATAAGCGCAATGCCGAAGAGCACCGCCTTGACATACAAAACTTCCATGACCATGGGGAATGCAAGCAGGAGGAAAAATAAAACATAACCCGGCGCAACGAACCATTTCCGGATGTCGAAAAGAGAGCTATTATCTGTCATGTCCTTCAATATCGGCCGTTCATCTCGGGGATGATCGGCCTCAAATTCCAAAGCCGAGTTAGTGCATCTTCCGATCAAACTTAGACAACACTCCGTCAAACGCACCAGTCGCTGTGTATTTCAGTTTGCACACTCTGTCCTTTTCAAACAGACACATCAGCACGGTAGATTTGAGACGTGAATACAGAGTAGAGAATGCCCAGACGGGCTCATTTCGCAGGTATTCCCGCACCAGCACCAAATGGTTGCGGGTCATATAGTACCGGCGCGCGGGAGAATGGTTCGATGTCCCGGTCGTTTTCCACGGCAGCTTGTGCATTGTGGCCACACCGATGGTGTGTTGCATGAGCGGCTCGCGAGCCAAAACAACTTTGAATCCATGCGCGCGCGCGCGCAGACAGTATTCCAGGTCAACATAGTCCATAAAAAACTCTTCGCGAAACGGGCCAATGGTTGCGCGGGCTGCCAAGGAAATTAAGCTTCCCGACGTTATGACCGTTTTGACTTCTTGCCAGATCGGGCCTTCGCCGTTGATGCGGAGAAACAACTGTCCGCTGTTCGCATCTTTATAATTCGGCCCGATGGTGGCGATCCTTTCTTTCTCGGGAAAGCTCTTATAGACAGCCGAAAGCTTCGCAACCAAGTCGTCCGCTACGAGGCTATCTTGATCGAGTGTCAGCACCCACTGGAAGCCTTGTTCCGCAGCCCAATGAACGCCCTGATTCAGCGCCGCGGCAATTCCACGATTTCCGGGATTTTGGATAAAGTGCAGGCAGAGCGAATCACAAATCTTTCGAAGCTCCCGAGTGCAGTCCTCAGCCGAACCGTTATCCACGACGACTCCACCGCCTGTCTGCCGAACGATCTGCGCGACGCGGCCACCAAAGTCGGCATCAGGTTGAAAGGTCACGATGACGGCGCAGGTGTTTTTCTTTTCGGGGTGTTCTGGATGCACGGCCCCAGCGCGGCCTTGCTTGGATGTGCCGGGCGTTCGGAAGCCATTTTCGCGGATTGTCGTTATCGAATAAATAGGGCACCGGAAACGACGAGAGATACCGATAAAACACCTACTTGAATCGAAGTGGCGGGGATAAGAATCGCGCCCGCCATGCTGCTGCTCATGAGCAGGCACGCCACAGAGCGCCTGGAATGCCGCAGTTTCCCCGGCAGATAGCGATTGGCGAGGATCATCATAATCATTCCATCCAAAAAGGCCCGCAGAGACCACGCCACGGCCGCGCCCACAAGACCATAGCGCGCAGTTAGGAACCAAAATGCCGCCAAATAAAGCGGGAGTTCGATCATATTGAGCTTGGCCGGAAGATCGGGTCGCCCAATCGCCTGCAAAAGGGTGAATGGTATGCTCTCCAGGCCCAGCACGAGGACGCCGATCGAGAGAATCTGAGCGACACGAAAACTGTGTTCGGCGAATTGCGGTCCGACCCACAGAATCAAAATGGGTTTGGCGAACAGAACGATCAAAAAACAAATCGGAGCAAGGATGCCAGCGATGGCTAAGAGGCTCCGATCATAGAGCCGTACGGCATGCTGTGGATCTTGCGCGAGCGAGGTGCTGAAGGCTGGAAACATGACCCCGGCCAGCGCCGCAGAGACAGCGAACAAACGAGCCACAAGTTCATACGACGTAGCGTAGTAGGCAACCGCCGTGACCGAAAGCAGCGCGCCGATCAGGAATCGGTCGAGCGAAAGCATCAGTGGGCCTATGATGTTGGTTACGGTCAGCCAGCCACCGAAGCTCAACAACGGGCCTACGGTGGCGCGGTGCCAGGTAATGCGCCGAAGCAGGCCGGGCATCACGCGCAGGCAGAGCAGCAGATGCGCAACCCAGCCCACCACCCGTCCGCCCACGAGCACAGCCACGACCGGAAACAAGCTGCGCGAAAAGGGCAGCACCAGCAACGGTCCGGCGAAATTGAACACGCCCAATGGGATTCGCATGGCGTTGATGAGACCGAAACGCTGATGCGCTTCCAGAAAGCCGCGCAGCCCTGCCGTGGTGATGACGATGGGCAGCGAAAGGCCAAGCAGATAAAAGGAGTACAGCGTTTCCTGCTGCAGCGCGGCGGGTATGTGCAGTGCGCGGTGAACCAGCCAGGGCGAAATCAACACGACAACAGCCGCGCCCGCGATCCCCAGTAGCAGCATCAGGAAAAGAGAAGTCCAGACCAGTGCGGGAACTTCATGATCCTCTCCGGCACCGAGCTTTCTCGCCACAAATTGAGTCAGCGCCCGCCCAACCCCCAAATCGAAAAAACCTGCGTATCCGATAATCACCCACGCCAGCGCCAGTATGCCGAAGCGATCCTTGCCCAGTCCTTTGATCAAAATCGGGATGCAAACAATGGCCACCAACATGGGCGCGCCGCCGCCGATCAGGTTCCAGATCGTATTGCGCGCCAACAGACGTCCGTTGGTCAGGTGCGCGTTTGGATTTGCGCCGGATAGATTCATGTTTAACAGGTTGGAAAAGGCTGACGAATGGACGGCTCCAAATCCGTTTCGTTGATCTCCACTGCCACGGAACGCAAAATCAAATTCAGAGAGATGATGAACCGCAGGCGCCCTTTCTTGCGCTGCACGATCCCTTCAAGACCCTCAAAGGGGCCGCTGGTGACGCGCACGCGCCGCCCGACTCCCAGGTAAGGATGCGGCTCAAGATGATGTCCATGGAGCAGGCATGACTGAATGCTTTCGATTTCCTCGTCGCGCAGGGCAGCGGGCTGGCCGTTGAATCCCACCAAGCGCGCGACCCCGGGGATCTGCAAAACTTGCAGGCGGTCGCGGAGCGCGAGCCGCACAAATACGTAGCCAGGAAAAAGCGCCAAGCTCACGCGCATGCGGCGATCCTTCCAGCGATGGACCGTTTCGTAGAGCGGCAGGAACGCTTCGATCGAGCGCTGCTCGAGATGCTCCCGCACGCGCTTTTCATGTTGAGCGCAGGTGTAGGCTGCATACCAGTGCGGCTGCAGCCAATCGATCGGCATTGGGCCGTATTCTTCGAGACTCTCACCATGAGCGCGAGTTGTTGACATCTTCATGCGGCCTTAAATCCATTTGATACAGCTTCGCCCCGTCACTTACATCGGCGCATGTGACCTAACCGTATCCTTATCAACTATTTACGTTGCACTTGGCCAATTCTTCTAACGTAGCCTCTCGCTTAAGACTCAGGCCGGATCTGCTTGGAATCGTCGTTTCCATGAGGCTGAATCTGATGGCCGTTCTGCGCGCCCCACGGAATTTTGGACCTGATCTCCCCAATAACTTCCCGCGCCAGGACCTTGACCGGATCTTCCGCGTCGACTTCTTCCCAGCGCGCGCGCCCGAGCACCCAGGTCACGCCAAATGCAAATGACAGAAACGTTCCCAGAAACATGATGAGCAGCCGGGGCGGAGAAAACTTCTTTTTCGGCACATTGCCTGGATCGAGGACCTTGACGCTCGGGATTTCCTTGGCCTCTTCCACTTTTGCCAGCTCGTATTCTTGTGTCAGGGTCTCGAATACGGCCTCTTCGACCTTCGTTTCTCGGTACAGGTCGGCGTAGGACACCCCCAAAAGCGGGAGCTCCCGTATGGATGGATAGAACGACGCGCTGGTGGACCCCGGCTTTCCTCCAAGCTTGTCGAGCTGTTGCCTCAGCTCAGTCACGCGCGCTTGAAGCGCGCGCACTCGGACATTGTTGTTGGTATAGATCTGGCGCAGCCCTTCCAGTTCGGACTGCGCGGCGATGAGCCGGCCCTGCAGGGCTGCCGCTGCATCGACCATTGCCTTGCCCTGTTCCGGGATATTGATCGCCGTATTCTGACTCGCAAACTGGCTAAATTTCTTTTCCGCGTTTTCCAGATCCTCGCTCACGACGCGAAGGCGCTGTTGCAGAAAGACCCGCTCCCGATGCGCGGAAGAGGTAGTCAGCTTGGCCACAAGCTCGTTCAGCGCATCAATGTAAGCATTCGCTAGCAAGGCTGCGCGCTGAGGGTTTCGGTCCGTAACGGAGAGACTGATGATGCCGCTTTTGCGATCTTCCGAGATGCTCGTGTTTTCCGCGAGCTGCCGCCGAGCGGCCGCTTGATCGGAAACTCCGTACACCTGCTTCAGATTGAACTCGTCTACCAAGCGGGTATGTACCGTTCGGCTTCCCAGAATGCCCACGAAAAGCGCGCCCGTACTCTGCAGACCGAATAAATCACCGGCCATTGCGCCGAGGCCCGAGCCAGCGCGCCCGGAGAGCGCAGCCACCATGGCCATCCCCGAGCCCGATTGATGATCGGGGGGCATCAGCCGTGCGGTGGATTGGTAGCGCTTTGGAATTGCGAAAGCTATCACCGTGGCCAGCACCAGT
>Ga0307372_10007933_pt1 | contig 15063 bp, 16 predicted proteins | sample OX1MG_FD_202533 | JGI IMG/M metagenome (GOLD analysis project Ga0307372, IMG submission 202533) | Soil microbial communities from Risofladan, Vaasa, Finland - OX-1 | ecosystem: Environmental > Terrestrial > Soil > Coastal area > Acid sulfate soil | place: Finland: Risofladan, Vaasa | collected... | reverse complement strand
CTCGAACGCGGCCGCCGTGAGCGGCGCCACGTCGTTCGTCGGCGGCGGTGGCGGCGGATTCGTCTCCGCGCCCGGCCCGGTGACCCTGATCAACGGCCTCGACGTCGAGGGAGGAACCAAGCGCACCGCCTTCCAGGCGACGCGGACTCTGTTCGAAAAGGTCGAGATCCAGGCCTTCTGCTTCGACGACAAGGACGTACCGCACCCCGCCTCGCAGGTGTTTCCCGCGCGCGACGTCGATGCCGACTACGAAGGCGAGATCTACCGCTGCATCGCCGGCACCCACATGCAGGTGACCATCGCCAAATGGAGCGAACACGTCTCGTTCGGGGGCGGCCAGACCATGACCTGCCGCAAGTTCGAGGCGCTCTACTACACCCCGGAAAAGGGTGGCGGTCGCCTCGAGTGCCGTCCGCAGAAACCGGCCCGGGACTGCAACGAGCGCTCCCTGCTGCGCCGCTTCGGCGCCGGGGTGAAGGTGCTCACCATGATGATCACCGAAAAGTACACCGCCTATCGCGAGGAGGCGAGCCAGAGCTCAGCGGCTGGAGCGATGAGCCTCGACGGCGGCGTCGGCGGGGTGGTCTACTAGGCGCGGGTGCATCGAGGCGGCGGCCCGCGACGCAGCTGGCCGGTCCGCCGCCCCGGGCGTCCATCGCTCCGGACCCGCCAGCCTCCTGGTCGCCGATCTGGGCCGGTCCAGCCGCGCGCCGGCGGACTCGGCGAGCCAGCGGGTGAACCCGGCGTGGAGGCGTTCCGCGCAGAAGTTCGAGCCGATCACGCCCAGGGCTCGCTCGCCCAGCACGATCCGCCGCGGCTCGTCGGCGAGGAGTTCGATCACCGCGGCGGCGAACGCTCGTGGAGAATCGGCGAGTGCCACGGCGTCGCGCGCTTCCTCCTCGATGCCTTGCAAGGTGACCGAGGTCGCCACGCACGCCTTGCCGTGGGCCATGGCCTCGATCAGCTTGATCTTCAATCCCGACCCGCTGATCAGCGGCGAGATCACCACGCCGGCGCCGGCGTAGAGTTGGTCCAGCCTGTCGACAAACCCCAGATAGCGCACGCCCTCGGCCGGGGGCAGTCTGGCGCGTGACACGCTGCCGGCCACCAGCAGCTCGACATCCGGCAGCGCCTCGCGGATGGCGGGCCAGGCCTGTTCGATCATCCAGGCCATGCCCTCGACATTGGCCTCGGCGTTGCTGCCGACGAAGAGAATCCTGCGCGAATCGCCAGGTTGCGGCGCATGCGCCGGGTCGGCCGCCTTGGGGATGACGAGCACGCAATGCTCCGGCAGCAGCCGCGCGATCTCCTCGGCTTCCGTCTTCTGGATGGCGATGATGGCGTCGGCTCGCCCGAGCAGCCGGGCCTCGTCGTCGCGCGAGAGCACCGGGGCGGTGGACGCCGGGGCGTCGGACTGCACCCGGCGATGGAAGAGATCGTGCATGATCACCGCCGTCCTCGCCCGGACGTCGAGGGCGTAGGGCAGGGCATCGGTCTGCCAGGCGTAGTCGGCGATCAGGAGCCCGGGCCGGCGACGGATGGAGCGCGCCACGTGCAGAGCGTCCTCGCCTCGCCACGGCGCCGCCGCTGAGAACGGCGCCGGCTCGGCCTTCAGCCAGGCGAACGGCAGCCCGATGGCCTGCAAGCCACGCGCCGCGATCGCTCGCGCCGCGGCTAGCCACACGCGGGGGTCGCGTGCGAACACCAGCGTGCCGACGGGCGTCAATCCGCGCCAGCTGATCGAGGCGAACACCTGCATCTCCGGCCTCAGGCGCAACACCGGCCAGCGCCCGACGACGCCGGGCGAGGGCTGCAGCAGGTGCGGCTCGAATCCGGCGCGGCGGACCGCCTCGGCCAGCTCCAGCAGATAGATCGAGCTGCCGTTGGTGCGCCCGACCAGGCGCTGGCGGGTGATGAACCAGACGTTCTGGCCGGCCGGCGGCGCGCGCCTCGCCGGGACGAGGCGGCGGCGCCAGCGGCGGGCGGCGGCGAGCAGGGGCATGCGGAACAGCATCGCCGCCTGGGGGCGGCGCAAGGCGGCGCGCACGGCCGGGCCGGGACGCCCTGCCTTCAGGGCCTCGACCGCCTGCGTGAACACCCGGGCGGTCTCGATCGAGGCGCTGTATCGCCGCATCGCCCGGGCCAGCCGCGGCGACGGGTCCAGCCCGGCGCGATGGCCGGCGTCCGCGCGCGCCAGCTGGTCGAGGGCCGCAGCGCTCAGTCTGTGGGAGGTCGAGCCGCAATGCTTGCGGTAGAAGTAACCCGGCGAGGGGTCGATGCGGCATTTGAGGCCCGCCGTCAGCAAGCGCAGCAGCAGATCGCGGTCTTCGCCGATGGGCATGGCTTCGTCATAGCGCACGCCCGAGGCGCGCCAGGGCGTCAGCCGGATCACCGGCTTCAGATATCCGAGGTTCGGCGCGCGCCCGAAGAGCCGGGTCTCCAGGAGGAACGCCTCGAGCGTGAGCCAGGTCGGGGCCCGCGAACGACCGCGCCCGAGAAGCCGACCGACCCTTGCGGGGTCGGCGTCGTCGAAGATCAGCTGGTCGTCGGCGACGATGTCGGCGCCGTCCTCCCGGGCGCGCGCCACGAGCTGGGCGAGGCGGCCCGGATGCATCAGGTCGTCGCCGTCGAGCACCGCCAGCCATTCTCCGCGCGCCAGATCCAGCGCCCGGTTGCGCGCCGCGCCGGGACCGTGGCGATGGCCGAGGCGCTCCACCCGCAGCCGCCCGTCGCGCCGCGCCATCCGCTCGGCCCGATCTGCGCTGTCGTCGTCAGAGCCGTCGTCGACGACGATGACCTCGAGTTCGCGCAGGTCCTGGCGCAACGCCGAGGCGATCGCGTCCTCGAGGAATCGCGCCCCGTTGAAGTTGGCGATCGCGACCGAGACGAGGGGAGCGCTCACGCGACCGGCCCTGCGCTCGACTCGGCCCCGTCGTCGGCGCTGGCCAGGGTGCGCCGCTCTCGCTCCAGGCCCGCTTTCTCGCGCACGAAGGGCGCCGGATCCTCGAGCACGAACTTCAGCGCTTCCCAGGTGGCGCCGCGAAGCTTCCATGGCGTCGGCAGCGCCGCGAGCATTCCCTTGGGCCAGCGCAGACTTACCGATTTCGACAGGATCGCCGGCGGCGCCTGCCTGGGGCCGCCAAGGCCGAGCGCCAGGAAGTTGATGCCCGCCAGCATCGACATGTCCATCTTGTAGGAGACGCGCGGATTGCACTCCAGATAGAATACCCGGCCGCTCGCGTCGGTTCTCATGTCGAAATTATAGACACCGCTGAGGCCCAGCCGACGCACCAGCTTGTCCAGTTCACGATAGACGCCGCGGTCGAAGTAGGTGGTGAAGACGCCGCGCCGATAGTGATGCACGGAGAATGCTTCTATTCGCCCGGAGCTGCAGAAAAGGTTCGCAGCAATGTCGCCGCCTTCAATATATCGCTGAACCAATATCGGACGATAAAGGAGCTTGCGAGCAAGAACTCCTGGCGCCGAGGCGCCGATGCGCACGCAGCCAATGCCGCTGTCCATGCTGAGGGGCTTGGCGATCAGGGCGCCGCCCAGCCGCCCCTGCGCAAAGGCCTGCTCGATTTCGCCTGGCGTCTGAAACAGCCAGGTGTCGGGACAGAGAATGCCGGTCTCGTTGCAGAGTTCGGTGAACCGCCACTTGTCGTTCAGGAGGTCGAATTGCGCCAGGCTGGGCATGGGAAAACACGCGGCGTCCACCAGCGCCTCGACGCAGATCAGGCTTCTGGTGGAAGGGGCGTCCGCCGCGATGACGAGATCGATCGAGTGGCGCCGGACCAGTTCGTTGATCTCGGCGGCCAGAGCGGCGTCGAAGCGTCCGTCGATCGCCCGGCTGCTCGCGGTGAAGCCTTCGCAGTATCGCGAATGCCGCAGGCCCTTCGATTGCCTCCCTCCGAGCACGCGGATCTGCGCTCCGGCCCGGGCGGCGCAGCGCAGCACCCGATAGGGGAGCTTGAAGAGGCTGGAGACCAGCAACACCTTGGGGGGCGCCGGCGCGGTCTCGCCGCGGCTGCGCAGTATTGGGCGCTGGCGCGGCGCGGCGCCCGCAAAGGCCGCCACCTTGGCGGACACGATCGAATCGTCCACCTGGCGTCACCCCCTCGACGCGGCGAGCATCTGTTCGCCACGAACCGGGTCGCTCTGGTGCGACCGCTCGGCGGCGAAGCGGCGAGCCAGCCGTCTCGACGGATGATAGGCGCCGAAGACGAAGCGGCTCACCGGCCCGAAGCTGTCGGCCGCCGCCGGGCCGATGACATGCAGGCCCGGGACCGTGGTTTCGTAGTCCCTGGAGAGGACCGGAGCGCCGCGGACGGCGCGGATCGCACGCACGAGCTCAGGCCCGAGAAAGCCCAGTCGCGCCAGATCGATCCGGTAGCCCGTCGCCGCGATGACGTGATCGGCCTCGCGCACGGTTTCGGCGGCGTCGGGCTCGCCAAGTCGCAGCCGCACACGGCCGCCGTGCAGTTCGGCGCCGCGCAGTTCGCATCCGAGCCGCACCGTCGCCGCCTGCAGCCGTTGCTTCATCCGCGCCGCGCCAAGCGGGCCGAGCGTCGTGGCGACGACGCGGCGGCGCAGGCGCCCCGGCAGCGTGCGGAACAGTCCCGGTGCGTTCGCATACGCCCAGAGCACCCAGCCCGATCCGATGCCCGAGTCCGGGCGCGCCAGCTGCCGCCACCATGGCCGCTCAGGCCCGGGCGGCGGGGCGAACCGCAGACGAGGCGCGCGCGCCACCATGGTCGCCGACGCGCCCGCTTCTTGCAGCAGGGCGGTGAGGTCGATCGCCGACGCGCCGGACCCGACGACCACCACCTCGCGGCCGGCGAACCGGTCCAAAGGTCCGTGATCGCCGCTGTGGCTCATCGCCTCGGGCGGCAGATCCGCAAGCGCCGGGGCCACGTGCTTGAACGGATGGACGCCGATCGCAAGGACGACGCGCTTGGCATCCACCACTTCGCCGTCGTCGAACGTCGCCCGCAGGCCCACCGCGATCGACCTCAGATCGACGAGCGTCTTGGCCGCAAGCTCGGGAGCGAACCGCTGCTGGAAGTCTTCGCCGTATTCGACGAAGGTCGAGAGCGGAACGGCGATCCTGGACGGATGGTGCGGCAAGCCCCGGGAATTGTAGAACTTCTCCAAGGTGAGAGCGCCCTCCGGATCGTAGATCGTCGACGACCAGGGGTAGGACTTCAGCAGCATCCCGGCCGGCATGCCGCGCCGCCACGGGGCCATCGTCTCTCCGAAGATCCGGAAGCCGACCCCGGCTGCTCGCAGATGCGCGGCGAGGGAAAGTCCATAGGGTCCAGCCCCGACGATCGCTACGTTGATCAAGATATTGGCCTCACGCAATTCACCATCCGCGGCGCAGAGGCGCGCAGGAACGCCGAGCCTCGAGACCCGCGCCGCCGCCAGCCAGTCATCCCGATCGGCCGGGCGCGGGCGCTACGCCCAGCCTCCCGCCCAGCCCGGAACCCGGCTCGCGATCCGCTGGCGCTGTCTTGCACGGACGCCCTGCCTCCTCCTTAGCCGCTGAAGTCGGAGGCGGCCGATTTCGTTCCCAGAAAACGGGGCTGTCGAACGAGGAGCCTGCGTCCCGTGACTTTTTCGACCCGCGCCGTCAGTGCGGGGGCGAGCGCGCGCGCAGATGGGGGCGCCCCCACCCGGCGCCGGTAGCCGCCCCGCGCACGCGCGAGTATGGGCGGGGTTCGACGTTTAGTGGGCCTTGCGGCGCCTCAGGCCTGTCGCAGCGATCTTCAGCGGATGACTCGCATCCCGGCCAAAAACCTGTTCGCCTTCGCCGCGTCGATCGGCGGCGCGTGTCAGTTCGGGGCGCTCGAGGAGGGGGAAATAGCTGGCGACGGCCTGGACGCTGCCGGGGACGGAGAAATGCCCCTCGTCGGCGTAGAGCAGGCGGCCATCGGCCCGGTAGGGGCAGACGTCCGCGGTGCAGAGGTGGGCCAGGGGATCGATGAAGCGGTCGCGGCCCACCACCGCGGCGAGCCGCCGGTTGAGGTCCGGCGCGAAACTGATCGGCCATGCGCCCGAGGCCCGATCGGCGCCCTGCCTCAGGGCGATGATGTGAACGTCGGCGGTGAACATCGGGCTCTGGCCGATGACGTAGACGGTGACGCCCAGCCGGGCGAGCGCGTCGAGGGTGCTGTCGAGCTCTCCCAGGCCGCGCCGCTGCAGGTCCACCCAGCGCGCCGCGAGCACCACGGCGCCGATATGGTTGCGCCTGATGATCGAGATGGCGTTCTGGTTGAAGCGCTGGCAGTTCGGACGGTTGTAGGCCGAATAGGACAGCACCGGCGGGCAGCCGGCGGCGGTGTACTGGATGATCGTATAGGGGATCGCCGACGCGAGGGTCTCGATGCCGGCGACGTAATGGGCGGCGTAGGAGTCGCCCCACAGCAGCACTCGGCCGCCGCCGCCATGGGTGATGGTGCAGGCCGCGGCGTTCCACGAACGCAGGTGCGGGTTGTTGCCGAGGAAGCAGACGTTGTCGCGCCCGAGGCTGCTCGGCTGCTGGCTCTCGCGCTCGACCGAGCGCGGAAAGCGCCCCGGCAGCCCCTGGGTCGCGACCCCGGCGAGGCCCACGCCCGCGGCCAGGGCCATCGCCGCGGCGCCGCCGCCGAGCCAGGCCCAGCGCGGCAGCCGCAGGTTCCGGTTCCGGAACGGCTGCTCCACGAAGCGCCAGGAGAGCGTGGCGAGGACGAGGCTGGCGGCGAGGATCCAGCCGGCGTCCGCCGCCACCGGGGCGCGAAGGTCGCAATAGGTCACGAACGAGACGATCGGCCAGTGGACCAGGTAGAGCGAATAGGAGATCAGGCCGACCGCGACCAGCGGCGGCAGGGAGAGGAGACGCGTCACCCACGACCCGGCCCCCGACCCCAGGTAGATGAGCAGCGCCGCGCCCGCGCACGGCGGCACGGCCGCCAGCCCCGGGAACGGCGTGGCGGAGGTATAGAAGAACACCGGCCAGGCGAGCAGCGCCAGTCCGCCCACGGCCAGCAGCTCTCGCAGCCACCTCCACCTCAGTTGCGGCGGAGGCCGCAGCGCCAGCACGGCGCCGAGAAGCAGCTCCCAGGCTCGCATCGGCAGAAGGAAGAAGTTCGCGGTCGGGCCGATGTCCGTGGCCCAGATGCTGAGCCCCAGCGAGGCCAGGGCAGCGGGCGCGAGCACGAGCAGCCAGCGTTTGCGCGCGTACCGATGGATCGCGAAGAGGGTGAGCGGAGCGAAGATATAGAACTGCTCCTCGATGGCGAGCGACCAGGTGTGCAGCAACGGCCGCAGATTGGCGCCATTGGCGAAGTAGCCGGAATTCTTCCAGAAGTAGAAATTGGAGGTGAACGTCGCCGCCCCGATCAGGCTTCGGGAATAGTCGACGAGGTATGACGGCAGGAAGAGCACGGCCGAGGCGACCGATGTCGCCATCATGACCACGAAGAGGGCGGGGAATATCCGCCTGACGCGGCGTTCGTAGAACCCGGTGACCGAGAACTGGCCCTTCTGCAGGTCGGCGACGAGGCTGCGGGAAATGACGTACCCTGAGATGACGAAGAAGATGTCCACGCCGACGAAGCCGCCGGGGGTCACGCCGAGGCCGATGTGGTAGAGCACCACCGAGAGCACCGCGATGGCGCGCAGCCCGTCGATGTCGGGCCGGTAGGCGCCGCGGTGTGCGGTCGAGGCCGGCGCCGCCGTCCTCGCGCGCCAAAGGGCGCCGACCCTGGCGAAGAGGCGCTCGGGCGATGCGGCGCGCCAGGCGCCTCGCCCGGCCAGCGGCTGCGAACGCCGCGCGGGGGTCGGGCCGACGCTCATCTGCGGTACGCCAGCGGCTGGGGCGCCGCCGCCGCTGGCCGGGCGCGCCAGCTGGTCGCGGTCTCGGTCCAGAAGCCGAACGACCATCCGGCGTGCATGATCATGGCGGCAGGGCCGCACAGCAGGGCGCAGCGGCTGCGCCGCGCCAGCGCCAGCGCTAGGCCCATGCCGCAGCAGACGATGGCCCAGGCCGCGGCCGGCGCCGCCGCGGCCGGCCATGCAGGCGCCGCCGCGAGCAGGGCGAGGGCGGGAGCGACGAGCGCCGGCGCTAGCTGTCGCGGGGCCGGACGCTGGCGGTGCAGCCACAGCGTTCGGGCGCGGCCGCGGCCATAGCGGAAGTACTGCGCCAGCAGCGCCCGTGGCCGCTCGCGCGGGAAGTAGCCGATCTGCACGGCGCGGGTGAGCCAGATGCGGCCGCCGCCGCGCCGCAGCCTTGCGTCGAACTCGGCGTCCTCGTTGTGGGTGAAGCTCTCGTCGTATCCGCCCAGGCTGCAGAACCGGGCCATGTCGAATAGAGCATGGTGCCCATGCTCGACGAAGCCGGCCTTGCCCGGCCGGCGATGCGCCGCGCCGCCGGCGCCGAGCCATGAGTTCTGCGCCTGCGCCACGGCCCGCTGGAAGCAGCTGCGTCCCTTGGCGCGCATGGAGACGACGACGCTGTCCGCCCCGGCGCCGCGCGCCTCGCCGATCAGCGTCGTGACGAAGCCGGGGGGATACTCGGCGTGCGCATCGACCCGGACCAGCCAGCCTCGATCCGTCCCGAAGAGCGCCGCGGCCAGGTTCACCGCCGCGGACTGCAGGCGCCGGGGATTGTGCACGAGCCGCACGCGCCGGTCGCGCGCCGCGATGCGCTCCACGAGTTCGACGGTCCCATCGACGCTGCCGCCGTCCACCACGACCACCAGCGGGTCGATCCAATCCGCTGCGCCCGAAGGCGTTGATTCGCGCATCAGGCCGCGCCGGCCAGGGCCTGGAGCAGCTCGCGGCCGTCGCGGCGTCCGGCGGCGAACCAGGCGCGGGGCGCGCGCCGGCTCCGCTCTTCCAGGGCGCGGTAGCGTTCGGCGTCGAGGCTTTCGAGGAACGGCGCCAGCTCCTCGGCCGGCTCGCGCATCACCACGCCCAGCCCGCGCGCCTCGAGCCAGTCGCCGGTCTCCGAGCCTCGCAGCGCGATCGGCGTCGCGGCGTGCAGGCCGCCTTCATAGATGCGATTGGGCAGCAGCCACGCCGAGTTTCCACCTTCCTCGAAGTAGTCGATGGCCCAGGCGAAATGCGCCTGGCGGTAGAGGCCCGCGAGCTGGTCGGGGGCGTAGCTGCCGATGAAGCTGATGCCGGGCGAGGCGGCGACGACGGCCTCGAAATCCGGAAGTTCGCGGGCCGATGGCCGCCCGGCGATCATGATCTCGACCAGGCCCGGTCGGGCCTCGGCGAGCCGGCGCAGCAGATCGAGGCTCTTGTGGCAGCGCAACATGCCGAACCAGGCGATGCGCCAGGGCGGGCCGGGAACGCGAGCCGGCGCGCCCGCGCCCGGGCTGGGCCGCAGTTCGAGCACCTTGTTCTCGACCAGCAGGGTCGCAGGCCCGCGGCGGCTCAGCTTCTGCCTGGGCTCGAAATAGGCTCGCAGGAACGCCGGCGAACTCACGATCAGCAACTGCGAACGGCGCAGCATGGCGCGCTCGACGAGCCGAAGCGCCCGGCCCGTCCAGCGTTGCGAGAGCATCAGCCTGTGGATGTCGATGCACTCATACGCCAGCCGCGACTGCGGCGCATGCAGCGCCCGCGCCACGGCGGCGATGACGATCATTTCCAGATTGCGCGCCAGAATGACGTCCGGGCGGCCGAGGTGGCCGGCCAGGGCGGGCGCCCGCAGCAGCTGGCGTGCGACGCTGAGGGCGCGGCGCCGGAAGCCGCCGTCGTGGGTCAGCCCCAGTTCGATCGACGGCGCGCCGTCGAAGGCGCAGGGCGTGCGTCCCTGGCGACGAAAGCCGATCACCCGAACCTCGGCGCCGGCGTCCTGCAGCATGCGCACGCGTCTGGCTACGCCGGTGTCGGACAGGTCGTGAACGAAATAGGCGACAAGCATTCACGCCCAGCCCAGATTGATGGCCTCTGGGGCGGGAAACTCGCATCGCCGCGATTTGGTGCGGGCCGGCAGCGATTTTTTCCGCGAAGCCGCCGGCCCGCGGCGCCGGCGCCACGGCCGCCCGCACGCCGCTGCGGCGGGTCCGCTTGGCCACGGGGCGAGTATTTATCTCCGGCGATACAGTGAAGTTGGAACCCGGGCGCCCATGGTCCGGTTTGAGCGCCGGATCGGATCGCACAACAGGCCTGAATTACATCATATGTCACAAGACGTCCTCGCCTCCGGAGCTTTCATTGGTGTCGCCGACCGGTCGAACCGGCGCGGGGCTCGGCCTAACCGCTTCATTTCGACGGCGAATGTATTGATCGCGCTGGCGTTGATCTTGCTGCTCTTGCCATTGCTGATCCTGATCGCCGTTGCGATCTTCATGGAGGGGGGCGGACCGGTGCTGTTCGCCCACCCGCGCATCGGCCAGCATCGCCGCCGATTCCCCTGCCTGAAGTTCCGCACCATGGTGAAGGACGCCGACCGCCGGCTGGCCGCGGTGCTGGCCCAGGATCCGGTGGCGCGCGGCGAGTGGGAGAAGGATCACAAGCTGCGCAACGATCCGCGCATCACCGCGCTCGGCGCCCTGCTGCGCCGCTCCAGCCTGGATGAACTGCCGCAGCTGTTCAACGTCGTCCGCGGCGAGATGGCGCTGGTGGGCCCGAGGCCCATCGTCGAGGCCGAGGTCCCGCGTTACGGGCGCAGGATTCGCCACTACCTTTCGGTCAAGCCCGGCATCACCGGGCTGTGGCAGGTGAGCGGGCGCAACGACGTCGCCTACAGCGCGCGGGTGGCGATGGACTGCCTCTACGTCCAGAAGAAGAGCGCGCTCCTCGACGCATGGCTGCTGGTGCGCACCATCCCCGCCGTCCTCGTCAGGCGCGGCAGCTACTGATCCTCGCGCGGCAGGCTGGGCGCGGGCAAGCTGGCGCGACGGCGATCGCGGCCAAGCATTGACAGGGGCGGCGTTCGGCGGCGTTGTCGCACGCCTCCGGCGCCTGGCGCCCGTTGCTTCCCGTCGAGTCGTCCTGACCGCAGATGCCGAGGAACAGATCGGGAAACCAGCCCGGGCGGCCGAGGTGGTTCAACTGGCCCTTCGCCCTCGGCGCGGCGCTGAGCGTCGTCGCCTGGATCGCCGCCGGCGTGACCCTGGCGGGATGGTTGCTGCACCGGCGGTGAGCCGCCCGGAAGGGCCCGCTGAATTTGCGGACCATCCGCTGCGCCCCTCGTCATCGGCGCGCCCCTCCTCGAGCCCGATCAACGCCTCGCCGCTGCGCCGCCGCGCCGGGCGGTCAGGCGCTGATCGAGTCGTCATCGAGATCATCGGGCGCAGCTGGCGGGCCCACGACCGACGATGATGAACATTATGCCGTAAGCGCCTTTTTGAGCCTGCTACCAGGGAGCGGAAATCTGGTGTCGCGTGGGATTGCCCCCTTCCATCAGCTCGCGGCCCGGATTTGCAGAGGCCAGGGTCGTCCCGGCAGCGAGCACGGATGAAAGGACCCGGCGAACTTCCCCTGCCATCCGTGTCGTCCAGAACGCCAATGATATCAACGATCTGAGCGCCATCCGCACCGCACTGCGGCAAGAAGGAGCCGGAAAGAGGAGGGGTTCGTCCCGGCAGCGAACATCCGTGAAAGGACTGGCGAAACCCGGCGGTCCATGATAGGTTACATGTAACTTCATTGGAGACTTGTCATGGCCTCGGCATCAAGCGCCAAGCCCTCGCGCATCAAGGTGCGGGAACATCGTGAGCGCTTGCGGGAGCAGGGCCTGCGCCCGATCCAAATTTGGGTGCCCGACGTGCGCTCCCCCGCTTTCCATTCCGAAGCACATCGCCAGTCGGCCGCCATCGCGGCCAGTGCTCATGCGCGGGAAGATCAGGCGTTCATCGACGCCGTGACGGACTGGGGCGATGAATGAGGCGAGGCGACATCTGGACCGTCGCGGGCGGCAAGGACTACGCGGGCAAACCGCGTCCCGTCGTCATCGTTCAAGACGATAGCTTCGACGCGACCAACTCGATCACCATCTGCGCTTTCACCACGGACGAGACGGACGCGCCGCTGTTCCGCCTGCAAGTGCAGCCCAACGAGCGCAATGGCCTGCGGGCGGCGTGCCGGTTGATGGTGGACAAGATTACCACTGTCCCAAAGGCCAAAGTCGGCGCGCGCGTCGGCAGGTTGGACGACGAGGACATTTTGCGGCTCAACCAGGCCGTTCTCGTGTTCCTCGGTCTGGCCGTCTCTCCAAGGACCAAGCAGGAGGCGTGACGAGCAATGGCCCAGAGCGTAGTCACGGCTAGGATTGGGTCGTTCCGCTTTTTCTTTGCTCGCGCGATCCTGGCGCAATGTCTTGGCACCGCTCATCCCTGTGCGACCGCGCCGCAGTCGGCGAATTGCCGCACGACATATATGTCGTGCCCGGTCCCTGGCCGCGCCTTGGCCGTCCAGCCAAACATGATATCGCGACGTGGCATGTCGTCGACGACTGGCCTGCGCGCGTGCCGATCACGGACGCCGAAATCGACGTCTTCGAAGCGTGGGTTGGCGACCTGTTCGACGGCGAAACCGGCTGCAAGGGCCGATCCATCCCGATGGAAAAGCTCGACAACCTTGTCGCGACGACCCGGCGCTGAAGGACCGTATCGCCGGCCTGAAGAGCATCCGCGATCAGGCCCAAGCCGACGCCGACCGCGCCCAGGCGATGGCGGAAAGCGCGGGACAGCAGACTGTCACGCCCGCCATGGTCCAAAAGTTCGCCAGCACCGCCGGTGAGCGCATCCGGATCGACGGCGGCGCTTACCGCCGGGAACACCTTCGCGCGCTGGCCCAGCGCGTCGAGGTAGCGGACAAGGAAGTCCGCATCATGGGATCGAAGGGCGATTTGCTCAGAACCCTCGTCGCCGCCTCGGGCGTAAAATCGGCTACGCCCGGCGTTCTTAGTTCTGTTCTGAAGTGGCGGTGAGAGAGGGATTCGAACCCTCGATAGGCTTTCACCTATACACGCGTTCCAGGCGTGCGCCTTCAACCACTCGGCCACCTCACCAATGCCTGCGCCGCAAGGCGCACGCAATTCCTCACGCCAGAACCGCTCAGCGCAGCTGAGCGGGTGCGCCTTCAACCACTCGGCCACCTCACCATCGCCTGCGCCGTCCGAGCCGGCCCTCGCGAGGCGGGCAATATAGCCATGGCGGACTTCGTCACAAGCGGGGCGTGAAAGCTGCGGCGAGACGGACTATGTTGCCGTCGACCTCGCCCGGAAGGAGTGACGCCGATGTTCTTCAGGAAATCGCCCGAGATGCCCAGCCGCGATCGCGCCCTGCCGGGGCGGGAAGGCGCTATCGCCACGGCGGAGCGCCACTTCGTCAACGGACATCCGCTGAAAGGCCCATATCCCGAGGGGCTGCAGCGCGCCCAGTTCGCCATGGGCTGCTTCTGGGGCGTCGAGCGCAAGTTCTGGCAAATCGGGGGCGTCTGGGTGACGGCGGCGGGCTACGCGGGCGGCTTCACGCCCAATCCGACCTACGAGGAGGTCTGCAGCGGCCGAACCGGCCATGCCGAGGTGGTGCTGGTGGTGTTCGACCCGGGGCTCGTCGCCTACGAGGGACTGCTGAAGGCCTTCTGGGAAGGGCACGATCCCACCCAGGGCATGCGCCAGGGCAACGACGTCGGCAGCCAGTACCGCTCGGCGATCTACGCCTGCGACGAGGCGCAGCAGGCGGCGGCCGAGGCTTCGCGCCAGGCCTACCAGCCGGCGCTCGCCGCGGCCGGGCTCGCGCGCATCACCACCGAGATCGCGCCGGCCGGCCCCTTCTATTTCGCCGAGGCCTACCACCAGCAATATCTGGCCAAGAACCCGGACGGCTACTGCGGCGTCGGCGGCGTGGGCGTCGCCTGCCCCATCGGGGTCGCCGTCACGAGCCCCGCGGCGCGGTGACCTTCTGCGCGCCCGCCGGGCTAGATGCGCCCGATCAGCACCAGGATGACGATGATCACCAGTACGAGCCCAAGTCCGCCGCTGGGGTAATAGCCCCAGCCGCGGCTGTAGCCCCACCTCGGCAGCGCCCCCAGCAACAGCAGGATCAGCAGAATGATGAGGATGGTCCCCAGCATGGCGTCTTTCCGCTCTGACCGCCCGGAACTCCAGTGCGCCCGGGCCGATGCAGAGAGCCAACGCCACGCTTGCCGCCCGGTTCCGCCGTCGCGCGCGCCGCCGGTCAGTCGGGGTGATCGGCGGTGTGCAGGTGCGCATCGCCGCGGTTGATGTCGAGCGCATAGAGCACGCCCAGGACCGCGCCCTTGACCCGGGGCAGCGCCAGCAGCGTCACCGCCAGAACCGGCGCCACCGCGGCCGGCACGATCACCCAGGCGGGGGCCTTCCAGATCAGCGGCGCAAAGATCACCAGCAGCGGCACGATGACGAGGTGACCGACGAGCAGGATGGTGAAGTAGGGCGGCCCGTCGTCGGAGGGATAGCGGTCGAGATCGTGGCCGCAGGCAAGGCAGCGCGGGCTCACCTTGAGGTAGCGGTAGAACAGCCGCCCGCCGCCGCAATGAGGGCAGCGGCCGTTGAACCCACGCGTCAACGAGCGAAGGTAGGGGCGTCGGGACCAGGGACCCATCGCCGTCATATGAGCCCTCTAGGTTCGCGCCGGAAGGCCCCCGCGGTCAGTGCGCGCCCAGCGCCCGTTCCAGCTCGGCCTTGTTCATCTTGGAGCGGCCGTGGATGTCGCGGCGACGGGCCTCGGCCTCGAGTTCGGTGCGGGTCCTGGCGTTCCTGCCCTCCTTCTCCTGCATCGCGGTGCGGCCGCGCGCTTCCTTCGACCTGGTCTTCGCGTAGCTGCGCCGGTTCTGCCTGGGCGATTGCTGGTTCGAGGCCCCGGATTCGCTGAGCGCGATGGCGACCGCCTGCTTGCGGCTCTTCACCTTGCCGCCCTTGCCGGCCGGGCCGCTCTTCAGCTCGCCATGCTTGAATTCGTGCATGACCCTATCCACCGTCTTGCGCTGACCTTTCGATTCCGCAGGCATCGCCCGCCTCCTGGTTCGCTTGCCCGGCTGCGCCGATCGGCGCTCGGCGAAGCTCGGGACGCCATGCCGCCG